>JAESFU010000239.1_pt1 | contig 57026 bp, 60 predicted proteins | sample 9269461 | NCBI WGS metagenome assembly JAESFU01 (sample SAMN14502556, study PRJNA617107) | algae metagenome | isolation source: Stenomitos rutilans HA7619-LM2 and co-occurring heterotrophs from cave walls | place: USA: Waikapalae cave, Hawaii | collected 2009-07-28
GGTTCCCGCGTTCTCTTTGAAGACTGCGCGGTATCGGGCGAGGTTCGACCTCGATTCCGTATTGTCTCCTTGTGCCATTCCAATGGCCTGCAGGAAATTGTTCCGGGACACGACCTGCTGGCGTTGCTCGTCTAATTTTGCACTCACCTTGGACAGGAAGTTTTGAATTGTCGACGAGCCCGTCTTCGGCCGACCGATATGCAGATAAATCATTAGGCTTTCCTCTCAGAAGGCCGGCAGAGCCGAGAGTTTCCGGCAATGCTCCGACCTAATCCACGACAGGTCCTTGACCCTTGGCTCAAGCTGAATAACGCCCGCCCTATCGGTACCGTCGTTTAAGCGATTGATACAACAGGAAGCCAATGACCAGCGCGACGGGCGCGACCTTCATGGGGTACTCGATGTCCAGGGTGACGTGAGGGTATTGGGGGCCATAAAGGCCGACACGAAACCATTCGATGCCGTGCGCCAGAGGATTCCAGACGACTATGGAGCGAATGTAGTACGGCATCAGGGCAACGATGAAGAACAGCCCGGACAGCGACATGAAGGCAATTCGGGCGGCGACACGATAGAAACGCCCCCAGGCCGGGACGTAAGCTGAAATGTAACTGTTTATCAGCCCCACCCCGAGGCCCATGATGGCGAGCGTGAAGCAGGCTGCAAGGCACGTTTCGATGTTGCGCGGCCGCGCCTGTTCGACTCCGCCCAAATAATAGATCGCTACGAACACCAGCCCGAGCATCACGACGACCGTCAGGGCCTCGACCAATGCGCCGGAGACCAGGTAGTCGAGATCCTGGATCCGGGGAACGGAGCTGCCCCTGCCGGAGTTTCGTCTCGCTGCGCGCGAGGTTTTCATGAACAGATAGAAGGGTAGTACCCCGCTGGCGAAGAACAGCAGGGGAGAGGTTCCATACTCCGGAAGATGAATGCGGAGGAATGGTTTCAGGAAATAGAAGGTGCAGATCATGATCAGCGGCTCGAAGAGAGCGATGAACACGCTGAGCTTGGTTCCCTTGAATCTGTTGTTGAAATACTGGGTCATCAGGAAGGCGATGACAGTTCGCCAGTTCCTGAAGGCAATCGGGAAGGTGCCGGCCGCCATGTGGTTAAATCACTCCCAAGCTGGTCCTGAAAGTAGACTATGGAAGGGCGGTCCGCAATTTGCCACCGCCGAAAGGGCAGCCTCTCGTCGACACAGGGTTGGCCCATGAATTGCTACGTTGGGCGCCTCGTTCCGTGAGTGAATCGCACCCTTTAACTTCCTTGAAACTCAAGTTGCGGCAGGGAATTGCGTGGCCCGATGCGGCGGAAGAGCAGCTTGCGTCCATTGCTGGAGAAGCGCTGCTCCGCTAGAAGTAGGGCCGCGGGTTTAGCCATAGAGAGGTAGCGAACCTTGTTAGAGGTTACGAATCGCTTGAGCCATCTTCAACGGCTGGAGGCCGAGAGTATTTTCATCATGCGCGAGGTTGTCGCCGAGTGCGAGAACCCGGTCATGCTCTATTCGATCGGCAAGGATTCCGCGGTGATGCTTCATCTGGCGATGAAGGCATTCTACCCGGCGAAACCTCCATTCCCCGTCATGCATGTCGATACGACGTGGAAGTTTCGGGAGATGATCGCTTTTCGCGACAGGGTGACGACGGAATTGGGCCTGAAGCTGATCGTGCACATCAATCACGAAGGGCTTCAGCGTGGTATCAATCCGTTCACGCACGGATCGGCCATCCACACCGATGTCATGAAGACGCAGGGTTTGCTGCAGGCGCTTGATCAGCACGGCTTCGATGCCGCCTTCGGCGGCGCACGGCGTGACGAGGAAAAGTCCCGGGCCAAGGAACGCATCTTCTCCTTCCGCAGCGCCCAGCACCGGTGGGATCCCAAGAACCAGCGACCGGAGCCTTGGAGTCTCTACAACACGCGCAAGAACAAGGGCGAGAGCATCCGCGTGTTCCCGCTGTCGAACTGGACCGAACTCGACATCTGGCAATACATTTATCTTGAGAACATCCCCGTGGTTCCCCTCTATTTTGCGAAGGAGCGCCCGGTCGTTGAGCGTGACGGCATGTTGATCATGGTCGACGACGATCGCATGCCGTTGCTCGATGGGGAGACGCCGCAGATGAGGCTGGTCAGGTTCCGGACGCTGGGTTGCTATCCGTTGACCGGTGCCATCGAAAGTAGCGCGGCCACGTTGCCGGACATCCTCGAGGAAATGCTGCGGGCGAGGAATTCGGAGCGGCAGGGCAGACTCATCGACCGCGACAGCGTGGGCTCGATGGAGAAGAAAAAGCAGGAAGGGTACTTCTGATGCACGGCACGGCGCCTTCGGCCCTCGAAGCTTATCTGCGAGCGCAGGAAAAGAAGGACCTCTTGCGTTTCATCACCTGCGGCAGCGTGGACGATGGAAAATCGACGCTGATCGGCAGGTTGCTCTACGAAGGCAAGATGCTGTTCGACGACCAGCTCGACAGCCTGAAGTCCGAAAGCGAAAAGGTCGGTACGCAAGGTGGCGATCTCGACTTCGCCCTTCTCGTGGATGGTCTGGCTGCCGAGCGCGAGCAGGGCATCACCATCGATGTCGCCTACCGCTTCTTCGCGACGGACAAGCGCAAGTTCATCGTCGCCGATACGCCTGGTCACGAACAGTATACGCGCAACATGGCGACCGGCGCGTCGACGGCGGATCTCGCGATCCTCCTGGCCGACGTCTATCGCAGCTCCGAGATCCTGACGCAGACCCGCCGGCACACCTATATCTGTGCGATGCTCGGCGTTCGGCACCTCGTGCTGGCGGTCAATAAGATGGACCTCGTCGGCTACGATCAGAAGGTGTTCGAAAGCTACACCGAGAAGTATCTGGCGTTCGCCAAGGAACTCGGCATCAAACACGTCGAGTGTATCCCGATCTCTGCGTTGCGCGGCGACAACGTGATCAAGCCGAGCCCGCACATGCAGTGGTACCTCGGTCCTGCCTTGCTTCCCTATCTCGAGACCGTTGATCTCATCGGTGACGATCTGAAGCGACCCCTTCGCATGCCTGTGCAGTGGGTGAACCGGCCCAGTCATGAGTTCCGCGGCTTTGCCGGCACGATCGCCAGCGGCAAGGTGGCGCCCGGCGACCGCATCAAAGTGCTCCCTTCGGCGCAGGAAGCGCTCGTCTCCCGCGTGGTGACCAAGGACGGGGATCTTCCGAGCGCGGTGCGCGGGCAGGCGGTGACGCTGGTGCTCGACCGCGAGATCGACGTGAGCCGCGGCAACGTGATCTGCGATGGCGATGCGCCCGTTGCGATCGCCGACCAGTTCCTGGCGCACGTGTTGTGGATGGCACAGGAGGAACTCCTGCCGGGTCGCTCCTATCTCATGAAGATGGGCTCGGTCACCGCGCAGGCCACCGTCACGTCGCTCAAACACAAGGTCAACGTCAATACGCTCGAGCATACGGCCGCCAGGACGCTGCATCTCAACGAGATCGGCGCCTGCAACGTATCCCTGGACAAGTCGATCCCTTACGAGGCTTATGCCGAAAGTCGGGACCTTGGCGGCTTTATTCTGATTGATCGCATCAGCAATCAGACGGTCGGCATGGGGCTTATCGACTTCGCGTTGCGCCGGGCGACCAACATCCATTGGCAAAGCCTGGACGTGAGTCGCGCTGCCCGAGGCGAGCAGAAGGGCCAGAAGGCGGCGGTAATCTGGTTCACCGGCCTTTCCGGGTCGGGCAAGTCGACGATCGCCACCGCCCTCGAAAAGCGCCTCTACAGTCAGGGTCGGCATACCTACGTGCTGGATGGCGACAATGTCCGTCATGGACTGAATCGCGATCTGGGATTTGCCGATGCCGACCGCGTCGAGAACATCCGGCGAGTGGCGGAAGTTTCGCGTCTCATGGCGGATGCCGGCCTCCTGGTGCTCGTGTCCTTCATCTCGCCGTTCCGCAGCGAACGGCAAATGGCGCGTGGTCTGATGGACGATGGCGAGTTCATCGAGGTGTTCGTCGACACGCCGCTCGAACTCTGCGAAGCCCGCGATCCGAAGGGCCTTTATCGCAAGGCGCGCCGTCAGGAGATCGCAAACTTCACCGGCATCGGGTCGCCCTACGAAGCGCCGGAGCAACCTGAAATCAGGATCCAGACAGCGACGCTCGCCGTGGACCAGGCGGTCGACAGCTTGATTGCCTACCTGGAGACAAAGGGAATCATCAAAGGATAGAGTTTATAGTCTTTTGTTGGAATCGGACGTCGACGCTAAGGGCCGCTGCACGGATCACCCGCCGGTTCATCGCTAATCGGTGATATCTGGTGCCGGGTTTGCTATACGTGTACTCGGCGAGCGGGCGTGGAGGATTGCGTGGAGAAAGAAGAAATGCAGGCGGTGGCCAGCAAGTTGCTGGCCGACATGCGCGCAGCAGCGGAGCCTCAGGATTGGGGAAAGACGCTGACGATCTACGAAGGTTTTTTGACGCTGAAAGTGAACGCCAGCGCCCGCGTCGAGGCTGGATGCCTCGCCGCTCGAGGCATGGCGGCGACAGGCGAGCGGAGAGCAGCCAGGGAGATAATGGAGATTCTCGGCAGGGAGGAGTACCGACGCGCCGTCCATTACGAGTTTCTGGCCAAGGCCTATCTCGATCTCAAGCAATACGCCAATGCCGCTCAAGCGTGCGAGACTGCCGAAAATCTACGTCAGGAAGAAGCCAGCAAGAAGATCGCCAAGCGCGCCGAAGCAACCTGACGACAGTCAAGCTGTTGGAAGGCGGGACGGCGAAACGCTGTGAGATTACTTCAGGCGCAGCAGGGCTCCTATTGCTGCCCTGATCACCTGCTTGATCATCATGTTCCCGGCAGTTCTCGCAACGCGGCCGACAAGCGGATTCTTTGAGAAAGCTGACGGGGCAGGGGCAGACGGTTCCTCTGGCATCGCTTGACGAGCCCGGCGTGCGGGAGCGGGGACCGGTGCAGGAACGGCCTTCCCGAGGGAAGCCGGTTCCCGCGAATGCGACGCTGCAGAGGCTTCCCGTGCAGCGCGCCGCTCACGCCGCCGTGCTCTGCGCTCCTCTTGCGCCTGTTTCCTTGCCGCTACTGCAGAAGCCCGATCTGGAAGAGGGCTGTTGGTCATAGTGGGACCTGCGTCTTGCTAACCGGAACCAACTTACGCGACCGACCGGCCGCTACCACGGTCAACGTCCAGGCTAACCCAACTGTTCCCGGACATGATCGGAGCGTGCCAAGGCCTTTCTCATCAGCCGGTCGACGAATGCCTTGCCGGCGCTGTGAACACGTCCACGGTCGTCCTCGCGCGTGAAACTCGAATTCGAACCTTCTCCATACCGCCTCTCCCATCGCTCGATTGCGACACGGGCGAGCTTGCGCGATTCGTCATGCCCCATTTCAAGCATGTCGCGAGTCAACAGGATCTCCAGGATGAAGTCGTGTGCCATGGCCATCGAAAGAGCGGCCGTATTCGAATCGATGCCGCGAATGCGTTCGTCCTTCTCAAGCTCGAACATGCACGTCTCCTCTTCCATTCGCGCGCCCAAATGATAGCGACAATCATATGGGCGGGGAAGTGCGAGGCGAAAGGCTGAGCGAAGCCGGAGGCCGCGGTCTTTCCGCCTTTCGCGCCTTCTGGGGTTATGCTCTATGAAACATCCGATTCTTCATTGTCGATGGAGGCTCAGCGATGGAAGACGAGCGGTCGCAATTCAATCCCGCGAAGTTCCCCAGTGTTACGAAACAGGCACTGGACTTCTACAAACAGGGCGCCTCCGAAGACGAGAAAAAAGCCGTCGCGACCACGATCCTCAAAGCCGCAAAGAAGATCAAGAAAGAAGCGCGCGCCAATCCGGAGAACAAGAAAGACAGGAAGAAGGGGCGGCAGCAGCCGAACCCGGAGCAATTGGCGGCCGGTTTGTACAAGGTTTTATCGGAGACCGGCTCCATCAAGGTGAGTGGCGATCCAGCCGGCGGCGCGCAAACCAGGCTGCAAGGGCAGGTCGACCTGAACGAGGTCGCGCGCAAATTGCTATCGCTCGATCCGCGTCGGCGACCGGAGTGAAGGCGTCGAGAGCGAGAGCTTCGTCGGCTTCCCGGGAAGGCCTCTTGTGGCGTTGCGGTCCGGGGCCCGATCGCGCGATGTACTTCGTCTCCCTCGCTGGATGTGCCAAAGTCACCTCCGGCTGAATTGTGCCGACTCTCTTGGCATTGGGTTTGAAATGATCTCGCAACGGGCAAGGTATGCACTCAGGGCCCTGATGGCCCTGGCCCAGGCGGATCCTGATCATGCAGTCATGATTTCGGATCTGTCGACGTCCTGTGCGATTCCCAAGAAGTTCCTGGAACAGATATTGCTTGATCTCAAGCATCACGATCTTGTGCGCAGCAAGCGTGGCAAGCTCGGAGGCTACCAAATCAACAGGCAGCCTTCGCGGATTACCTTCGGAGAAGTCTTGAGGATCGTCGATGGTCCGATCGCCTTGTTGCCCTGCCTTTCAAAGATTTCTTATCGAAGGTGCAAGGATTGCAGTGACGAGGCGAACTGCGAGATTCGACGCGTGTTTGCGCAGGTTGCAGAGTCGAGCCGGGATATTCTTGATAACACGAGTCTTTCGGATGCCATGGCCGGCCAAGGCGCAGGCCGGAAACCGACGTCGAGAAAAGCACGTGCTGGAGTTGTGTATCCCGTGTGATCGGGGTCACGCGCAATCGTTCACAGTTTGATGTCCGGCGTAGAGTTGACAATCTCTACCTAATTGGTCGACAAACCGATTGGGCATTTGTAGCCTGCTGAAGTACAGCCACTTGACTGACTGTAGGAGGCACGATGATGAGTTTGCACCGTCGTACTTTTCTCGCAGCAGGCGCCGCGCTGAGCGCGTCGACTGTCCCCTGGCCGGCATTGAGTCAATCGGCGACTCCCGTCGTACTGACCAACGTCTCCTACGATCCGACGCGCGAACTCTATCGTGCGGTGAACGATTCCTTCGCCGCCGAGTGGCAGCGCAGCGCGGGACAGAAGGCGACGATCCGCACGTCGCACGGTGGATCGGGCCGTCAGGCGCGCTCCGTGATCGACGGCCTCGAAGCCGATGTCGTGACACTGGCGCTGGCCGGCGACATCGACGCGATCGCCCGCGAGTCGAAGCGCCTGCCTGAGAATTGGCAGTCGCGCTTGCCCAACAATTCGTGTCCCTACACGTCGACCATCGTCTTCGTCGTCCGCAAGGGCAATCCGAAGGGCATCAAGGAGTGGCCCGATCTTGCGAAGGCCGGCGTGTCGGTCGTCACGCCCAACCCCAAGACCTCGGGTGGTGCACGCTGGAACTATCTAGCGGCCTGGGCCGATGAACTCGAGCGGACGAAGGGCGATCAGGCAGCGGCCCGCAAGCTCGTCGAAGCCATCTTCAGGAATGTGCCGGTGCTGGACTCGGGCGCGCGCGGGTCGACGACGACCTTCGCGCAGCGTGCGGTCGGCGACGTGCTGATCTCCTGGGAGAACGAGGCCTTCCTGGTCCTGCAGGAGTTCGGCGCGGACAAGTTCGACATCGTCGTGCCGTCCCTGTCGATCCTGGCGGAGCCGCCTGTCGCGGTCGTCGATGCCGTCGTGGAAAAGCGCGGCACGCGGAAGGCGGCGGAAGCATATCTCAACTTCCTTTATTCGGCCCCCGGCCAGAAGATCATCGCCAAGAATTTCTACCGGCCCTTCAAGCCGGAGGATGCGGATCCGGCTGATCTGGCCAGGTTCCCGAAGATCAAGCTGGTCACGATCGACCAGGTCTTCGGTGGCTGGAAGAAGGCGCAGGCCGAGCATTTCGCCGACGGCGCCATCTTCGACCAGATTTACAAGCCAGCGGGCAAGGCCTCTCGGTGACGGTGGCTCCCATGACGGGCCAGCGCTTCACTTTCGTGAGGCCGAGTGCCCTGCCTGGCTTCGGTATCACGCTGGGATTCGCCACCACCTATCTGTCCCTGATCGTAATGCTGCCGCTGATCGTGCTGGTGTGGCGAGCGAGTGGCCTTGGCCTGTCCGGTATCTGGGAGGTCGCGACGACGCCGCGCGTCATGGCGGCGCTCGAAGTCAGCTTCATCACCTCCGCGTTGGCGGCGCTGCTCAACGCCGTCTTCGGCACGCTCGTCGCCTGGGTGCTCGTCCGCTACGACTTCCCGGGCCGGCGTCTGCTCGATGCCGCCGTGGATTTGCCGTTTGCACTGCCGACCGCGGTGGCGGGCATCGCTCTGGCTGCGCTCTATGCGCCGAATGGGTGGATTGGCGCGCTTTTTGCGCCGTTGGACATCAAGATCGCCTTCACGCCCGTGGGTATCTTCATCGCACTCGTATTCATCGGATTGCCATTTGTCGTCCGCACAGTGCAGCCCGTGTTGCAGGATTTCGAACATGAGGTCGAGGAAGCCTCGGCGACGCTCGGCGCCACCCGGTTGCAGACCGTCTTTCGTGTGGTCTTGCCTGCGCTCGTTCCGGCGCTGGTGACGGGGGTGGCCCTGGCTTTTGCGCGCTCGGTCGGAGAGTACGGCTCGGTGATCTTCATCGCCGGCAACATCCCCTTCGTCTCGGAGATCGCGCCGCTGCTCATCGTGACCCGGCTCGAGGAGTTCGACTATGCCGGCGCCTCGGCGATCGCCGTCGTGATGCTGGCGATCTCGTTCGTCGCACTACTGGTCATCAACTCCGTCCAGGCATTGAGCCGCCGGAGGTACGAAGGTGCGTGAGACAGCGCTGACTGAGAGCCGGCCGCTGCAATGGCTCCTGATTGCTGTGGCCCTGGCATTCCTGGGACTGTTTCTGATCCTGCCGCTGGTCGCCGTCTTCATCGAGGCGCTGCACCGGGGCATCGAGCCGTTCCTCGCCACCTATGCCGATCCGGATACACTCTCTGCGGTCTGGCTGACGCTCATCGTCGCGGCCATTACGGTGCCGCTCAACCTGGTGTTCGGCGTGGCCGCGGCCTGGGCGATCGCCAAGTTCGAGTTCCGCGGCAAGAGCCTCCTGATCAGCCTGATCGACTTGCCGTTTTCGGTCTCACCCGTCGTGTCGGGATTGACCTTCGTGCTGCTGTTCGGTGCGCAGGGCGTCTTCGGGACACTGCTCGACTCCTGGGACATCAAGATCATCTTTGCAGTGCCGGGCATCGTGCTTGCCACGATCTTCGTTACCTTTCCCTTCATCGCCCGCGAACTCATTCCGCTGATGCAGGAGCAGGGGACATCGGAAGAAGAGGCCGCGCTCACGCTCGGCGCATCGGGTCTGCGGACGTTCATGACGGTCACCTTGCCCAACGTCCGCTGGGCGCTGCTCTATGGCGTCCTGTTGTGCAACGCGCGCGCCATGGGGGAGTTCGGCGCCGTTTCGGTCGTGTCGGGTCACATCCGGGGCCTCACCAATACCATGCCGCTCCAGGTCGAGATCCTCTATAACGAGTATAATTTCGTCGGTGCGTTCGCGGTCTCGGCGCTTCTGGCCGGACTGGCCCTTGTCACTCTTGCTGCAAAGTCGATCCTCGAATGGCGACATGCAGAAGGTCTCTCAACTGCGCGACGTCACTGAAATGGCAAACACAAACGCTAATCTGGGCAAGGGCGAGCCGATCGCCATCACGGCCGAAGGACTGGCGAAGTCGTTCCCCGGCGTCGCTGCCGTCAACGGCATCGACCTGCAGGTGAAGCCGGGCGAGCTGATGGCGCTTCTCGGACCCTCCGGGTCCGGCAAGACAACGTTGCTGCGCCTGTTCGCGGGGCTGGAGTCGCCGACGGCCGGCAGGATCCTGTTCGGGGAGGAGGATGCGACGCATCTTCCCGTTCGCGAGCGGCGCGTCGGCTTCATGTTCCAGCACTACGCGCTCTTCAAGCACATGAGCGTCGCCGAGAACGTGGCCTACGGGCTGCGTGTCCGGCCGCGCCATCTGCGGCCGTCGAGCGCGGAGATCCGCAAGCGGGCCGAGGATCTGCTCGAGCTGGTCCAGCTGCCGGGCCTGGGCAAGCGCTATCCGGCCCAGCTGTCGGGCGGCCAGCGCCAGCGCGTCGCGCTCGCGCGCGCGCTGGCCGTCGAGCCGCGCGTGCTGTTGCTCGACGAGCCGTTCGGTGCGCTCGATGCGCAGGTCCGCCGGGACCTTCGCCGGTGGCTGCGCGAGCTGCATGATCGCACGGGCCACACCACGCTGTTCGTGACGCACGACCAGGAAGAGGCCATCGAGCTGGCCGACCGGGTGGCTATCCTCAATCGCGGGCGCCTCGAGCAACTCGGTAATGCCGACGATATTCTCGATCGCCCTGCAACCCCCTTTGTCGCGGGCTTCGTGGGCGATGCGGTCCGGTTGCCGGTGACTGTCGAGGCGGGATGGATCAACCTCGGGCGCGGTAAGGTGCCGGCACCGTTCCAGTTTCCGTCGGGTCCTGCCGAGCTCTTCATCCGCCCCTCCGACCTCACCCTGGCCCATTCGACCGGGCACGGCACGTTCATGGGCAAGGTCGTCGGCACGCGCCGCGTCGGCGCCACGCGGCGCGCGGAGCTGCGCCTCGAGGACAATCTGCCATCGGTCGAGGTGACGCTTCCGCTCGAGCATGCCGTGCTCAGGGGAGAAGAGCTCCATCTCAACCTGCTCACCATGAGACTGTTTCAAGCACGCTGACGGAGGAACGCCATGCCGGGACATGCATGTACGTGCACGCCAAGCCTGCGGTGTGAGAAGTGACCGACGACAAGCGTCCTACATTCGGCATCGTCGGCGGTGGCTTCACCGGCACGATGCTGGCCGTTCACCTGATCGAGCAATCACGGGTGCCGGTGCGCGTTCTTCTCTTCGATCGTGCGGCGGCATTCGGCAGCGGAGTGGCCTATTCGACGCCCAACGACAAGCACCTGCTGAACGTTCGCGTCGGTAACATGAGCGCCTACGATTCGCGGCCCGAGCACTTCATCAAGTGGCTGGAAGGATGCGCGAAGGCCGCTGGCGCCGAGCCGCGGGGCCCGTTCGTGTCCCGGGGATTGTACGGGCAGTACCTGCGGTCGACCCTGTCGGCCTGCCTGGCCGCCCATCCGGCTTCGTCCATGATCGGGGTCGATGCCGAAGTGGTCAGCCTGACCGCCGGCGCCAACTCGGTCGAGCTGCAGACGGCCGACCGGGCGCGCCATACGGTCGATCGCGTGGCGCTGTGCGTCGGAAACTTTCCGCCGGCTCTTCCTGTCAAACCTCAAACGGGCGAGGCGGGGGAAGCACGCTACATCGCCAATCCGTGGAGCGGCGGGCTGGCGCGTATCGGCAAGGACGACACCGTTGTGCTCGTGGGAACCGGCCTCACCATGGTCGATGTCGTCCTCGATCTCCATTCGCGCGGGCATGAGGGGAAGATCACGGCGGTTTCGCGCCGGGGCTTCATGCCGCTGCCACACCGGGACGTCGGCCCCTATCAGGCCTTCCTGACCCCGGACGCCCTGCCCACGACCGTTGCGACGTTGATGCGCGTGGTCCGCCGCGAGGTGGAGGCGGCGGCGGCCAGGGGTGTCGATTGGCGCGGCGTCCTCGATTCGATGCGCCCGCAGACCCAGGCGCTGTGGCGCGGCCTGCCCGTCGCGGAGCGGCGGCGCTTCCTGCGCCATGTCAGGCCATACTGGGAGGTGCATCGCCATCGGGTCGCGCAGCCGGTTGCCGCCGAGATCGAGGAATTGCAGCGCACAGGCAAGCTCGTGGTGATGGGCGGCCGGCTGCAGAACGTGGAGCTGGGTGCGACGGGTGTGTCCATGACCGTGACCGCGCGGAAAGACAAGGCGGTGCATCGGATCGATGCCACCTGGCTGGTCAACTGCTCGGGACCGCAGCTCGATTACGACCGGATCAGTGACCCGTTGATCCGGTCGCTGTTCGACGGTGGCCTCGCGCGTCCGGATTCGCTGTCGCTCGGCCTCGATCTCGGCGACGATTATCGCCTGATCAGCAAGGACGGTGTCGCATCGGACGTTCTCTTCGCCCTGGGCCCGCCCATTCGCGGAAACCTGTGGGAGACGACGGCGGTGCCGGATATCCGCAAGCAATGCGAGGCCGTCGCCCGGCATCTGACCGCCACGGCGGCGTAAGGCGCGGCCTCGAGGAGGGATTGCCTTGGAACAGGTGGACAAAGCCAATCCCTGGAAGGTGCTGCAGGAGGAGACCGGCTACGATTGCCGCTACTTCTCGATCCGTCACGACCGAGTGACACTGTCCGACGGTGAACCGCGCAGTTATCACAGCGTGCGGATGAAGTATTACGGCGTCTGCATCGTGCCGGTCGACCGGGACGGCACCGTCACCCTGATCGGACAGTATCGCTATGTGCTGGACCGCTTCTCCTGGGAGATCCCCGGCGGAGGCGCGCGGATGGGCGACGATCCTCTCACCGTCGCGCGGTCGGAATTGAAGGAAGAGACCGGGTGCACGGCCGAGCACTGGCTTCAGGTCGTGGAGGGCGCGGTTTCCCCGGGCATCTCCACCGAAGTCGTTCCGGCGTTTGTCGCCTGGGGGCTGGAGCGCGGCGCGCCACAGCCCGATGACACGGAGATACTGTCGCGACGGCGCGTGCCCTTCGCCGATGCGGTCGCCATGGCTCTGAGAGGCGAAGTCTCGAACCTGCCGGGAGTCGCGGCCCTGCTGGGCATCGAAGTCCGGCGTCAGCGCGGTGACCTGCCGCCGAGCCTGCTCGATCTGCTAAAATGAATGGGCGAGTCGACTACGACGTCGTAAGCCCGAGCCGCTCGCCGCGATAGGCACCGCTCATCACGCGCTCCCACCAGCCGCGATTGTCGAGGAACCAGCGCACCGTATCGCGCAGGCCACTCTCGAAATCGTGGCGCGGCGTCCAGCCCAGCTCGGCCGAAATCTTCGAGGCATCGATGGCGTAGCGGGCGTCGTGGCCCGGCCGGTCGGTCACGAACTTGATCAGGGATTCGTGCGGGCGATGGGCCGCATCGGGTTGCATCTCGTCGAGCAGGCGGCAGATGCCGCGCACCACGTCGATGTTCCGGCGCTCGCTGTTGCCGCCGATATTGTAGGTCTCGCCGGGCTTCCCCTTGCGCAGCACCGTGACGAGCGCCTCGGCATGATCCTCGACATGCAGCCAGTCGCGCACGTTCTCGCCCTTGCCGTAGACCGGCAGGCTCTCGCCGCGCAGGGCGCGGATGGTGACCAGCGGGATCAGCTTCTCCGGGAAGTGATAGGGGCCGTAATTGTTGGAGCAGTTGGTGGCCAGCGTCGGCAGGCCGTAGGTGTGATGCCAGGCGCGCACCAGATGGTCGGACGCTGCCTTGCTGGCCGAGTAGGGCGAGTTGGGCGCATAGGGCGTGGTCTCGGTGAAAAGTCCGGTGGCGCCCAGCGAGCCGAACACCTCGTCGGTCGAGATGTGCTGGAAGCGAAATCGCGCGCGGGCGGCTTCGTCGAGGGTGCGCCAATAGGCGAGGGCGGCCTCCAGCAGCGTGAAGGTACCGTTGACGTTGGTCTCGATGAAAGGAGCCGCGCCGGTGATGGAGCGATCGACATGGCTTTCGGCGGCGAGGTGCAGGATGGCGTCGGGCCGGAACTCGGCGATGACGGCGTCGACGGCCGCGCGATCGCAGATGTCGACCTTGTAATGGCGGTGGCGATTGCTGGTCTGCGCTTCCGCGAGCGATTCCAGATTACCGGCGTAGGTGAGCTTGTCGACGTTGGCGACCGTCCAGTCCGTATCGCGGATGATGTGACGCACGACGGCTGAACCGATGAAGCCGGCGCCGCCGGTGACCAGAATTCTCATAAGACCATCATGGAATGAGGGAGCCCTTACCTAGCATAGGTTCTGCGTTGATTTCTAATTCTAGCTGGCAGGCGAACAAGGCCGCGGAAAGGCGCTAGGATGTCGCCATTAACGAAACCTTCATCAGAGGAAACCTGAGCATGAGTGACCCATCCGAGTACACGCCGCCCAAGGTCTGGACCTGGAACAAGGCCAGCGGCGGCCGTTTCGCCAACATCAACCGTCCCATTGCCGGGCCGACCAGCGAGAAGGAGCTGCCGGTCGGCAAGCATCCGCTGCAGCTCTATTCGCTGGGCACGCCGAACGGCCAGAAGGTCACCATCATGCTCGAGGAGCTGCTGGCCCTCGGACACAAGGGTGCGGAATATGACGCCTGGCTGATCAAGATCGGCGAGGGTGACCAGTTCGGCAGCGGCTTCGTCGCTGCCAATCCGAACTCGAAGATCCCGGCGCTGGTCGACCGCAGCGGGCCTGCGCCGGTGCGCGTGTTCGAATCGGGCGCGATCCTGCTCTATCTCGCTGAGAAGTTCGGCGTGCTCGTGCCGACCGACAGCGCCAAGCGGGCGGAGTGCCTGTCGTGGCTGTTCTGGCAGATGGGCAGCGCGCCCTATCTCGGCGGCGGCTTTGGTCACTTCTACGCCTACGCGCCGACCAAGATCGAATATGCGATCGACCGCTTCGCCATGGAGACCAAGCGCCAGCTCGACGTGCTCGACCGGCGGCTTGCCGAAGCCAAGTTCCTGGGCGGCGACGACTACACGATCGCGGACATCGCGGTGTGGCCGTGGTACGGCGGTCTGGCCAAGGGCCTGCTCTACGGCGCCGGCGAGTTCCTTGCAGTCCACGAGTACAAGAACGTCAATCGCTGGGCCGACGAGATCGGCGCACGTCCGGCGGTCAAGCGCGGCCGCATCGTCAACCGCCTGCAGGGCGATCCCGCCGCTCAGCTCCACGAGCGTCACGACGCCAGCGACTTCGACCTGAAGACGCAGGACAAGATCGCCGCCAAGGGCTAGTGCCTTCATCCTTCCCGCCGCGATGATGCTGACGGCAGCATCGCGGCGGCATCGATCTTGCGTTGAGCGCGGGGCATACGAACAGCGCAGGAGCATCGCGTGAGCAGCACGAAGCGGCCCAAGGTGGCCTTCATCGGCACGGGCGGGACAATGTCTTCGCTCGGCATCCATCCGCTGGAGCTGCAGGACTACGGCATCCACGACAACCGGATGCATGCCAGCCAGATCGTCGAGCGCTTCGCGGTCGTGAATGAGATCGCCGAGGTCATCCCGGTCGATTTCCGCAATGTGCCGAGTCCCGAGATCTATTTCGCCGAATGGAAAGAGCTGGCGGCGCTCTGCCATCGCACCGTCGCCGAGCATCCCGACCTCGCCGGCATCGTCATCGGGCACGGCACGGCGACGCTTGAAGAGACGGCCTGGTTGCTGAACCTGGTGCTCAAGATCGATGTGCCGGTGGTGCTGATCGGTTCGCAGCGTCCGGCCTCAGGCCTGTCGACCGATGCGGCGATCAACCTCGTGAACGGCGTCCGCACCGCCGCCAGTCCCGACAGCCGCGGCCGCGGCGTGCTGGTGCTGCTGAACGACGAGATCCAGGCGGCGCGCGAGGTCACCAAGACCTCGAACTGGCGCATGCAGACCTTCCGCACGCCCGACTTCGGTATCCTTGGCCACGCCGACGGTGACAAGATCGCCTACTACCGCAAGCCTGAGCGGCGGCACATGCCCGACACCGAATTCGACATTGCGGGCCTCGACTCCCTGCCGCGAGTCGACATCGCCTACGCCTATGCCGGCTCCGACGGCAGTGCGATGCGGGCTTTCATTGCAGCGGGCGCAAAGGGGCTGGTCTCGGCCGGTTTCGCGCCGGGCATGCCGCCGGCCGCCGACCTCGCGGCGATGGAGGAGGCGGTGAAGCAGGGCGTCGTGGTCGTGCAGTCCTCGCGCGCCGGCTCGGGCCGCATCCATCGCAGCCAGAAGCTCGCCAAGGCGGGCGTGCTGGCGGCGGACAATCTCAATCCGCAGAAGGCGCGGATACTGCTCGCACTGGCGCTCACCCGGACGTCCGACCCGGTCGAGATCGAACGGATCTTCGCGACCTACTGATTGCCGGCCGGTCGCGGCCTGATACCCTGCCGCGATGGAGCTGAAGCAACTCGAGCATCTCGTGGCCGTCTGCAGCGCCGGCAGTTTCAGCGGTGCGGCCAAGCGGCTGCGCATCTCGCAGCCGACCCTGAGCAAGAGCATCGCGCGGCTGGAAAAGCATCTCGGCCTGAAGCTGTTCGACCGCAGCGGCGGCAGCGCGCGGCCGACGGTCTACGGGCACGCGGCGGCAGAGCATGCGGCCGTCCTGCTCGCGGGCGTGGCGCGGATGAGCCAGCAGCTGGATCAGCTCGCCAAGGGCGAGACCGGCAGCCTGCGTATCGGAGTCGGTCCGGCGACCCGCATCAAGCTGCTGCCCGAAGTCGTGCGCCAGGTGGGACGGGCTTTCCCCGAACTGCAGCTCGAAGCACGGTACGATGGCGTCCAGGCGCTGATGCGTTCGCTTCGCATGGGCAACCTCGACCTCGTGTTCTGCTACTTCGAGGCACCCGACGAGCAATCGGACTTCATTCGCGTGAAGATCTGCGACGACCTGCGGATCGCCGTGGTGCGGCCGCGTCATCCCGCGCTGAAGCAGGCACCTCTCACGCCCGAGACGCTGCTCAAGTATCCGGTCGCCAGCGTGGGCGCCGTGCCGAGTTTCCGCAAATGGGCGGGCGCCATGAGCGCGAAGGCCGCCCGGAACATGAACGCGTTCGTTTCCGACGACTATGCGCTCGTGAAGAGCCGGCCCATCGACTCGGAGTTCGTTGCCGTCGGTCCGCGGTTCGTGTTCGAGCAGGAGCTGCGCGACGGCACGCTGGTCGAGCTGAAGCTGCGCGTCGAGATGGGCTACGAGTGCTGGATGCTCACGACCGAAGGGAAGTGGCGCTCGCCGGTCGTGAAGAAGGTCGCGGACTTCGCGCGGGCGGCCATGCGGCGGAAGGTGTCACGGCGCTCTCTGTCATCCTGAGCGCAGCGAAGGATCTCACGCCAGCAACGGAATCCTTCGGTCGCCAAGCTAGGTCCTTCGCTTCGCTCAGGACGACAGGAGGGTATGCCTGCAGGCTATGGCTCATTCTGATCTGGGCGGTTGTCATCGGACCGGGATCGGGTGCCTTTAGCGGGCAGAACAAGAAGATGAAGCCGATGGAGGATCCATGGCTAGAAGACACAGCCTGACGGGCCTGTGCGGGAAGCTGTTGCTTGCGACAGCGATCGCCGCCAGCTTTGCAGGACCGGCCGCAGCGCAGTACCCTGACAAGCCCGTACGGCTCATCGTGCCCTTCACCGCGGGCGGCTCGCCCGACACGACGGCCCGCCGCGTCGCGCAGCGCCTGACACAGGAATTGAAACAGCAGTTCATCGTCGAGAACCGGCCGGGTGCGGCCGGCAATATCGGCGCGGAGACGGCGGCGCGTTCGGCGCCCGACGGCTACACCTTGATGATGATGGCCAACAGCCACGTCATCAATCCGGCGCTCTATTCCAAGATCACCTACGACGTCGTGAAGGACTTCACGCCGATCTGCCTGATCCTGCGCGGCGGCTCGATGATGGTCGTGCCGGCCAACAGTCCAGCCAAGACGGTGAAGGAATTCGTCGAGCTGGCGAAGGCCAATCCCGGCAAGCTGAACTTCGGCTCGGGCGGCGCCGGCAGCCCGGCCCATCTCGCCGCCGAGGCGTTCCGGCAGGCCACGGGCATCGACTATGTCCATGTGCCGTACAAGGGCGCGCCCGAGATCGTGCGCGGGCTGCTGTCCGACCAGGTGCAGGTCGGCTTCCCGACCTTCGAGACGGCGCTGGGTCAGGTGCAGCAGAAGACGCTGCGTGCGCTTGCGACCACCGGCTCCAAGCGTTCGCGCCTGTTGCCCGATACGCCGACCTTGCTCGAAGCCTTGCCCGACGGCTTCAGCCTCGAAGGCTGGCTGGGCCTCGTCGCACCGGCCGGTACGCCGCCGGAAGTGGGCAAAGCCATCGTCGCCGCCATGACCAACGCCTTGAAGGACCCGGCCTTCCGTGAGCAGCTCGAAAGCGGCGGCTCCGAGATCGACTTCAAGCCGGGACCCGAGTTCGGCGCTATCCTGCCGGGCGAGCTCGTGACGTGGCGCAAGCTCGTCGAAGGCGTTGGCGCTAAGGTCGAGTAGGGGAGGAGCGCAATCATGGCCGTCGCTACCAAGCCGCGTATCCACGAAGTCCCGGACGATCTCCTGGCCGCCATCGACTGGTGCTACGAGCAGGGATGGACCGACGGTCTGCCCGTCGTGCCGCCGGTCGTCCCTCGCGTCGATGCGATGCTGGCCGCCGATGCGCGGCCGCGGGAGACGGTGATCGCCCATCATCCGGCCACGGGTCTCGACCTGTCGCTGCACGCGGCCGCCGTGAACGCGGTGATGGCCGGGTGCCTGCCCGAATATTTCCCGGTGATCGTCGCGGCCTTCGAGGCGATGAACCGGCAGGACTTCAACTTTCACGGTTCGACCGCCAGCACCGGCGGCTCGGCGCCGCTGCTTGTCGTGAGCGGTCCCTATGCCGAAGAGATCGGCATGAACGCCGACGTGAACCTGTTCGGCCCGGGCAATCGCGCCAACGGCACGATCGGCCGCGCGACGCGCCTCATCCTGCGCAACGTCTTCCAGATGCTGCCCGGCATCTCCGACAAGTCGACCCAGGGCAATCCCGGCAAGTATAGCTTCTGCATCGCCGAGCGGACGCGCGGCAATCCGTGGCCGCCGCTCTGCGAGGCGCAGGGCTACGACAAGGGGGTGTCGAGCGTCACCTGTTATGCCGGTGGCGGCTTCTTCAACGTCGAGAACCATGGCGGCAACACGCCCGAGGAAGTGCTGGGTTCGGTGGCCGATTCGATGGCCAACTATGGCTGTATCAGCCTCGGCCAGAGCGTGGTGATCCTGGCGCCCGAGCACATGAAGATCGTGGCCGATGCCGGCTGGTCGCGTGAGAAGGTGCAGGACTTCCTCTTCGTCACCGCCCGCCGTTCGGTCGAGGGCATGAAGAGCGCGGGCAAGTATCGCGACCGCGAATACGACGCCCAGCATGGCGAAGGCTCGCACCCGTTGGCCATGGAAGGCTTCATGCATCGCGGCCTGCGGCCCGACGACATCCTCGTGACCATGGGCGGCGGCGATGCCGGCGGCCATTCCTGCTTCATCCCATCCTGGAGCCGCGGACGCGGCTCGATCATGCAGCACCAGGCCATCGCGGCGCCGCCCGTCCGCGTAGCCAAGTAAAGGAGGTCTCCGATGCAGCTCTATTCACCGATGTCGACGACGCCCAAGCGACAGGCGTTTCGCGCACCGCCGCTCGCCAGCCTCGATGGCCTGCGGATCGGCCTGCTGGAAAACGGCAAGCTCAACGCCGACGAGATGCTGCGGGAAGTCGCGGCGCTGTTCGTCGAGCGGCACGGCTGCACCATTCGCACCGTCGCCTCGAAGAAGAATGCCAGCGCGCCGGCGCCGTCGGCCACACTCACCCAGGTGGCACAGGAGGTGGATTTCCTCATCACCGGCTTAGGGGATTGAGGGTCCTGCTCCACGTGCAGTCTGCACGACAGCATTACCTTCGAACAGCTCGGCAAGCGCGCCGTGGTGATCTGCACGACGCCCTTCGAGGTGACGGTGAAGAACATCTCGCGGGTGCTCGGCATTCCTGACTACCCGTTCGTGAAGGTTCAGCATCCGATCGGAAGCTGCACCCAGCCGGAACTCAAGGCCCGAGCCGAAGTGGCGTACGGCCAGGCGGTGGCGATCCTTCAGGCTTGAGGATCGCCGACAGGCGACGAAGACGTTTTAGTATTGACTAATGCATTAGTAAAAACTAATGTATTAATCATGAACCAGCCCGCACCCATCGATGCCGTCATGCGCACCCTCGCCGATCCCACGCGGCGGGCGGTGTTCGAGCGCGTGGTCGGCGCCTCTGAAATCACCGTGGGCGAACTCACAAAGGGGAGCGGGGTGACGCAGGGCGCCATCTCGCAGCACCTCAAATCCCTGAAGCAGGCCGGGCTCGTCGTCGAACGCCCCGAGGGCCGCAACGTCTACTACCGCGCCGAGCCCAAGGGGCTCGAGCCGTTGGTCGACTGGATGAGCCACTACGGCGTCTTCTGGCGCGAGCGCTTCGACAACCTCCGAGCTCTCCTGAAGGAAATGGACCCATGAGCAACGCTGCCCGCAAACTCGATACCCATGACATCGTCGTCGAAGACGTCTTCCCGCACGCTCCGTCGGCGATCTGGAAGGTCCTGACCACCGGCGCGCTCATCTCCCGCTGGCTGAAGATGCCGCTCGCCGGCTTCGCGCCGGTGGTGGGCAATCGCTTCACCTACAAGACGACGCCGGCCGGCGGATGGGACGGCACGATCAACTGCGAGGTCCTCGAAGTGGTCGAGAACCGCCGCTTCGTCCATTCCTGGAGGGGCGGGCACGAATCGAACGTCGGCTACGGCGCGCCGCTCGACACGATCGTGACCTGGACTCTGGCGCCGGTCGAGGCGGGCACGCGTCTGCGCCTGGTCCATTCCGGCTTCGTGCTGCCGCGCAACGAGACCGCCTTCATCGGCATGGGCAACGGCTGGAAGCAGGTCGTGAAGACCATCGATGCCCTCTCGGCGGAAGAGACCGCCACCCGCAAGCCTCACTGATGGAGATTTCCATGCAGCATCAAGTCGTCTCACGCGATGAATGGATGAAGGCCCGCCTCGACCTGCTCGAGGCGGAGAAGGAACTGACGCGGCGCAGCGACGAGCTGGCGCGGCGTCGGCAGGAGCTGCCCTGGGTGCGGGTGGACAAGCAGTACGCGTTCGACACGGAGGCGGGCCGCGCAACGCTGCCCGATCTCTTCCAGGGCCGGTCGCAGCTCCTCGTGTACCACTTCATGTTCGGCCCCGATTACAAGGCCGGGTGCCCCTCGTGCTCGTCGGTCGCCGATGGCTTCGATGCAAGTGTCGCTCATCTCGCCAACTACGACGTGACGCTGACCGCCGTGTCGCGCGCACCGCTTGCGAAGCTGCTGGCTTACCGGGAACGGATGGGTTGGAGCTTCCCTTGGGCCTCCTCGGGCGGCAGCGATTTCAACTTCGACTTCAACGTCTCGTTCACCGAGCAGCAGCAGCGCGACGGCGACATCCAGTACAACTACGAACGCGCCGGGCATGCGCTCGACATCGAGCCTGCGCCGGCGCCGGTGGTGAAGTTCGCCGGCATGTGCGGCGTCGATGCCTCGACCTACGGCCGCGACCGGCCGGGCGTCAGCGCCTTCGTGATGGAGGAGGGCGCCGTCTATCACACCTATTCGACCTACACGCGCGGCGTCGATGGACTGTGGTCCATGTACCAGTGGCTCGACCGAGCGCCCAAGGGCCGCAATGAGCAGGCGCCGAGGTTCCGTCGCCACGACGAATACGACCAGCGCTGAGCCGGGCGATGACCAGCCCTCTCGCCCGCGTCGCCGACGGGTTGCGCTACGCGGCCATGCCGACCTTCGCCGCCATGGCGCTCGCTACGGCGGCGCTGGGCGGCGGGCCGGCGGAGGTGCTGTGCGGGGCATCGGCACTGAACGGCATGGCGGTGATGTACGCCTTGATGAGCGCGTTCCACGCTGGGCCGTGGCTGAAGTTGATCGCAGATCGACGAGCGGGACCGCTGCGCGTCCTGGAAGGAGAGAGAAGATGAGCCAGGCCTATACCGGCGGCTGCGCTTGCGGCGCGGTCCGCTACGAGATTCCTGCCGAGCCGATGGTGATGGCCGATTGCCAATGCCGCGATTGCCAGCAGCGCAGCGGCACGGGACACGGATCCTACCTGACCTTCCCGGGGCGAAAGGACGTAAAGCTCACCGGTACGGCGTCGCGATGGGACATCGCGGCGGACAGCGGCAACGTGAAGACGCACGGCTTCTGTCCCGCCTGCGGGACGCCGGTGTACCTGACCTTCGCCGCCATGCCCGACCTCTTCACCGTGCACGCCGCCAGCCTCGACGAGCCGGGCCGATACCGACCGCAGATGGTGTTCTACCGGGCGCGCGGTCCTGCCTGGGACGGGGTCGATCCGGCCCTGACGGCCTTCGACGGGATGCCGCCGAGGTAAGGTGCGCGGCGGGAGGTTTGGCTTGGCACGAAGTGTGATTAACTGCGGGGCATGACAATCGTATCCCGACGCGCTTTCCTTGCCGCCGGCAGCGCAGCCGGCCTGATCGCCACTTCGGCCCGCGCGCAAGCCGCGTACCCGTCGCAGCCGATCCGCCTCGTCGTGCCCTATGCACCGGGCGGCGGCTCCGACTTCACCGGCCGGCTGGTGGCGCAGAAGCTCCAGGAGATGGGCGCAGGCTACAACCTGATCGTCGACAATAAGCCCGGCGCCGCCGGCATGCTGGGCACTGAGATCGTCGCGCGGGCGCCGGCCGACGGGTACACGCTGCTCTATGCCGACGTGGCGCACGGCATCAATCCCGCCGTCTATTCCAAGGCGCGCTACGATCCGGTGAAGAATTTCGTGCCGATCACGCTGGTCGGCGCGTCGCCGCAGGTGCTGGTCGCCAATCCGTCGTTCCCGGCCAATTCGCTGAAAGAGCTGCTCGCCATGCCGCGCGAGCAGCTGCAGAAGATTCCGGTCGGTACGCCGGGGCAGGGCAGCGGTCCGCATCTCACCTACGAACTGCTGCGCACCAAGGTCGGCCTCGACCTGGTCCATGTGCCCTACAAGGGCGGCGGGCCGGCGCTCACCGATGCGATCAACGGCCAGATCCCGCTGGTGATGAACGCGATGGCGCCGGTCATGCCGCATCTCCAGTCGGGCAAGCTGAAGGCGCTGGCGATCGCCACGGCGGAGCGTCATCCGCGACTGCCCAATGTCCAGACCTATGCCGAAAGCGCACCGGGCGTCGTCGTCTACAACTGGTACGGCTTTCTGGCGCCGGCCGGCACGCCGCCTGCGGTCATCGACAAGCTCGCGGCGGACGTCGCGCGCGTGCTTCTCCTGCCGGACGCGAAGGAGAAGTTCGACGCCGCCTTCCTCGACCCCATGCCCCAGGGCAGCGCCGAGATGGCGCGCTTCCTCGATGGCGAAGTGCGCCAGTGGAAGGCCGTGGCGGTCGAGACGGGCATCTCCCTGGACTGAGAGATCACAACGCGCTCTTGACGTATCGGCGTGCCGAATATATTTATAATTGGTAATATAGCTGATTGACGATATAAAAATGCAGCACCTCGACATGGTCTTTTCCGCGCTCGCCGATCCGACGCGCCGCGCCATCCTGGCCCGGCTCGCGAGCGGAGAGGCGACGGTCAACGAGCTGGTCGAGCGGTCCGACCTCAGCCAGCCCACCATCTCCAAGCATCTCAAGGTGCTGGAAGGCGCGGGGCTGGTGTCGCGCGGCCGCGAGGCCCAGTTCCGCCCGGTCCGGCTCAACGCCGCGCCGCTCGAGGACGCCGCGAAGTGGATCGGCGACTACCGTCGCTTCTGGGAGGAGAGCTTCGATCGGCTCGACGCCTACGTGAAGGAATTGCAAACCAAGGAGAAATCGAATGTCCGCAAGCGTCGCAGCAAGTGACAATCCCGCCGACCGCACCCTCGTCATCACGCGCAGCTTCGATGCGCCGGCTCGCATCATTTTCCTGGCGATGAGCAAGCCCGAGCATGTGATGAAGTGGTTCGGTCCCGTGGGCTGGCCACTTACGATGTGCGAGATGGACTTCCGTGTCGGCGGCAAGTTCCGGTTCGCCATGACAGGATCCAGCGGCGTGCAGAACATGCCGTTCGGCGGCACCTACCACGAGATCGTGAAGGACCGCCGCATCGTCTACGACAATGGCTTCGAGATCGCCGGCGCAGGCCGGATGCTCGTGACGATCGATCTCGACGAGAGGGACGGCAAGACCACGCTCACCATGAGCACACTGTTTGATTCTCAGTCGATGTACAACGAGCATGTCGGCATGGGCTTCGTGCAGGGTGTGAATTCCGGTTACGACCAGCTTGTGGATGTCGTTGCCGCTTTGCGCCACGCCGAAGGTTGATTGCGCGCCGCGGCATCCCACATCGAACGCGTCCGTCGAGGCAATGGCGCCTCGTGAATCTGCAGGCAGTGAAAGCATGTTCGACCAGCTTCCGCACGATCGGGGTGACGAGCCCATCTGGCATCCGGTGAGCAGCCTGATGTTCATGGCTGTGCAAGAGGGCAAGGCCTCGGCGACCGGAGGGGCTCATGCGATCCTGCATCATCTGGGCGATCACCCTGCCTTGCCCTATGGCGTCGTCGAGAGGGCGATGAAGGCAGCGGCGACGGTCGACGCGCGCATAAGCGATCTCGCCATGCTTCGGCAGCATCTCGGAGAGGCGTTGGGACGGGCCGGCTTGCCGTCGACAAACTCGTCGTTGTTGTCGGACGGTGGAGCGGTGCGCGAGTTCGTGCTCGTGCAGGGTCTGCTGAGTGGAAGCTGCCAGGTTCCACTGGCGCGATGGAAGGTCGGCCGCGCCTAGAGCGCGCCCTCGTGCTCCAATAGCCACTTCTTGCGCGGCAGACCGCCGCCATAGCCGGTCAGCGTGCCGTTGCTACCGATCACCCTGTGGCAGGGAACAACAATGCTGATCGGATTGCTGCCATTGGCAAGGCCGGCGGCGCGGATCGCCTTCGGCTTGTCGATACGCGCAGCGAGCTCGGCGTAGGTGATCGTCGTGCCGCGGCGGATCTTGCGCAGCGATTGCCAGATGCTTTTCTGGAAGGGCGTGCCGGTCGTCTCGACCGGCAGCGTGTCGATGATCGCGATGTCGCCCTTGAAGTACCACCGCATCGCCCTCGTCAGGCCACCAGGATCGCGCGCGGGCGACATCGAATAGCGACCCTTGCCGTAATAGCGGTCGAGCAGCTGGCGCATGCGCGCTTCGTGGTCGGTCCAGTCGATGGTGCGCAGGCGGCCTTCACCGTCGGCCACGATCAGCAGCTCACCGACCGGCGTCGCGAGACGATCGACCTTGAATTCGAGAAGCTCAACCATGCGATTAGCCATGACGGGCCATCCTGAGATGTTCTGCGGCATAGGCATGCCAGGGTCGCCAGGCCGGTGGCGCCTTGTCGTCGACGGGAATGCCGGCGGGATCGCGTTCCCAGTCGCCCGGCGCGCGCAGGCCCGGCCGCCGCGCGATCAGCGGCGCGAGCTTGGGGTCGCGTGCGAGATGGCTGTCGATGGTGGCGATGTCCGCGCCGAGGTCGAACACGCGGCGCACGCGTGCCACGATCGCGGGCAATGCCTTGACCGACGGGAAGCGGATGGTGACGGCGACGGCATTGCGGTCCGGCAGATGCGCGACCGCGACGCTGCCCTGCTGGCCGTCGATGTCGAGTCGCCGATGCCAGACGTCCTTTTCGATCCATTCCGTGCTGGCCGCTGCACGAGCGGTGAGCGCCGCCAGCATGCCGGGCCAGTCGTGGGGTGGACGGTAGGCGAGTTTCAAAGTGACGCCATCCCTGGCCGAGGTGTCGGCGCCGCTCTTGCGACGGAGCGCGCTCGGCGGCCGGTCGAACAGGGTACGGAAGGTCTCGTTGAAGCGCCGCACGCTGCCGAAGCCCGACGCTAGCGCCACTTCCGCCATCGGCAGGCGCGTGTCGTGCAGCAGCTGCTTGGCGAACAGCACGCGCCTCGTCTGGGCGACTGCGACTGGAGACGCGCCGAGATGGCGCTGGAACAGGCGGCGAAGCTGCCGGCCGCCGACGCCCAGCCGCTCGGCCAGCGCTTCGACGCCGGCCTCGTCCTCGTCGAGCGCGCCGCCGGCGATCAGCGCCAGCGCGCGGCTCACCGTGTTGGCGGTGCCGCGCCAGAAGGCGAGGTCGGGTGCAATCTCGGGCCGGCAACGCAGGCAGGGCCGGAAGCCAGCCTCTTGCGCCGCGGCAGCCGAGACATAGAAGCGGCAGTTCTCGAACTTGGGCGTCCGGGCCGGACAGACCGGCCGGCAGTAGATGCCGGTGGAGGTCACGCCCACGAGAACGCGTCCGTCGAAGCGGGCGTCCCGGCTCTGGAAGGCACGGTAGTAGGTCCTGCGATCGAGCAATTCCATGCGCACATATTTCCACGCGCGGGCAGGAGGCGCTCGCGGTTTTCGGACCCGATACTCACACGCGACTTGGGGCCTTCGTTTGACCGGACGCTAAGAAAATGATCAGTCGCCAGCCATGGTTGCGATGGCGGGTTGGTCGGCGCTTCTGAAGCGCGAATGGTTGCCTCTGCTGGTGGCGCTGGTGGGCGGCGTGCTGCTGCACTCGATGAACGTGCTGATGCTCGCGACCGTGCTGCCCAGCATCGTCGAGGAGGTGGGCGGCGCGTCGATGATGAGCTGGCCGACCACGGCCTTCCTTGCCTCGTCGATCGTTGCCGCGACTTGCACCGGCCGGCTCACGGCTCAGCTCGGCGCCCGCAAGGCCTTCTGTTCCGGAGCCGTCGTGTTCGGCATCGGCGCGCTCATCTGTGCTGCAGCGCCGTCGATGGAAATGGTGGTCGCCGGTCGCTTCGTGCAGGGCTTCGGCGGCGGCGTATTGTCGGCGATGGCCTATGTGCTGGTCGGCAAGTCGTTTCCCGAGCCGATGTGGCCGCGGGTCGCCGCGCTGCTTTCGGGCGCCTGGAGCATGGCGGTGCTGGTCGGTCCGCTGATGGGCGGCGCCTTCGCCACCTGGGGCAACTGGCGCGGCTCCTTCTATGCCGTGACCGTTCTCGCGGCCCTGCTGGCCGTCGTGGCAGCGCGTGCCCTGCCGCGGGCCACGGCCGACACGGGAAGGTCCGGACGGGCGATCCCGATGGGGCGCATCGCGCTGATCTGTTTGGCGATCGCCATCATGTCGGCCGCCAGCGTCGTCGCCTTGCCTGCCACCAAGGCGGGGCTCTTCCTGACGGCCGTCGCGCTGCTCGTGACGATGATCGTGATCGATCGCCGCTCCAGCGCGCCGCTCTTCCCGAGCGATGCCTTCTCGCTGGATAGCATCACCGGCGTCGCCATGTGGTTCGCGCTGCTGGTCTCGATCGCCTACAGCCCGCTCTCGATCTTCATACCGATCTTCCTGCGGACGCTGCACGGCTTCGATCCGCTGGCGGCGGGCTACACCGTGGCTGGTGCCTCGATGGGCTGGACCGTCGCCTCGCTCGTCGTCGCGGGCTGGTCGCCCCGCGCGGCCGGTCGATTGCTGGCGTTCGGGCCGCTGATGATGGCGGTCGGTCTCGCGGGCGTGGCGCTGCTGATGTCGGCCCATCCCGTTGTCGTACTGCCGGCGTTGATCGCCCTGGTCGGCCTGGGCATCGGCTCGTGCTGGGGGTTCAACGTTCAGCGACTGATGGGCGGCGCCAAGGCAGGCGAGGGCGATCTTGCCGCCTCCGCGGTCGCGACCGTGCAGCAGACCGGCTTTGCGCTCGGCGCTGCGGCGGCCGGCATCGTCGCCACCCTGTCGGGGCTGACGCGCGGACTCGATACCGAGGGCATCGCCAGCGCGTCCTTCTGGGTGCCGGCGAGTTTCGTGTCGATTGCCCTCATAGCGACTGTCGTTGGCGTTCGGCTGGCAATGCTCGCTGCCCGAACCGGTGATAATGTCGGACCAGCTCGACGCTGAATGATCGGCGCGGGGGGAGACCCATGGCAGTTGTAAAGATCGACGCAAACATCGACCGCACGTTCGAGCGCATGAACACCGCGATCGAGAACATGACGCTTCGAGACAGCTTCATGGCGCAAAGGCCATCGGTCGAGGAGCGCATGCAGGCCGGCAAGGCGCTGCGGACGAAGGTATCGCGCATGTCGCACGCCGAGTTCGAAAAGGCAGCGGACCGGCCCGATCCCGTCGCGATCCTCGAGGAGCAGAACGCCAGCCGGGTGCAGAAGCTGGTGCCGGTTCGCTTCGCGCGCATGCTGGCCTCGCCCTTCGCCTTCCTGCGCGGTTCGGCGGCGGTGATGGCGGCAGACCTGTCGACGACGCCGATCACCGGCATGGGCGTCGCCGCCTGCGCCGACATGCATGTGTCGAACTTCGGCGTCTTCGCCTCGGCCGAGCGCAACCTGATCTTCGCCATCAATGACTTCGACGAAGTCCATCCCGGCCCGTGGGAATGGGATCTCAAGCGCCTCGCCGCCAGCGCCACGGTCGCGGTACGCTTCATGGGCGGCGACAAGGTGACGGCGGAAGAGGCGGCGCAGGCCATCGTTCGTTCCTACCGCAAGCGCATGCGTCGCTACGCCGAGATGGGATACCTGCAGATCTGGTACGACCGGATCGACGAGCGGGCTGTGCTCGACACGCTGTCGCCGCGAGCGCGACGCGGCGCCGAGAGGCTGATGGACAAGGCGCGGGCCAAGGGCCATGTCAGCGTGCTCGAGAAATTGACCGAGCAGGTCGACGGCGAGCACCGCATCATCGAGGAGGTGCCGCTGATCGTACGCGAGACGCATACGGCCGCCGGCACGCCGGCCAATGAAGCGCTCGACATCATGCTCCAGGCCTATATCCAGTCACTGCCGGTCGACCGCCGCCTGCTGCTGTCGCGCTATCGCATCGTCGATTCCGCCCGCAAGGTCGTAGGTGTCGGCAGTGTCGGGACGGGCTGCTGGGTCATCCTGCTGCAGGGCATCGATTCCGACGATCCGCTGTTCCTGCAGGTAAAGCAGGCGCAGGCCTCGGTCTTTGCGCCCTATGTCGACCAGAAGCTCACGTTCGAGAATCAGGGAAGGCGGGTCGTCGTCGGCCAGCGCCTGGCGCAGGGCTCGCCCGACATCTTCCTCGGCTGGGGGCATGGAGACGGGAAGGATTTCTATATCCGCCAGCTCGCCGACATGAAGGGCAGCGTCAAGTTCAACGAGAGCGATCCGAGCAACATCGACGGCTTCGTCGAATACTGCGCCCTGTGCGGCTGGGCGCTGGCGCTGGCGCATGCCAAGTCGGGCGATCCGGCGATGATCGCCGGCTATTGCGGTAACAGCGACGCGCTGGACGAGGCGATCGGCAAGTTCGCCCTGGCCTATGCGAAGCAGACCGACGAAGACCACGACACGCTCGACAAGGCGCGCCGTACCGGCCGCATCAGGGTCGCCGCGCAGGAGATGGTCAAGTAGTCGCTTCGACCGTGGCCGAAGCGACGGCGTCGTTCGAAGGCCTAGAACTCTCGCGCATCAACAGCACGGGAGAAACCACATGGTCGATCTTCATTCCCTGAAAGACGGGCTCATCGTCACGGCGTTCTGGGAAGCCAAGCCGTCGGAGGCCGACGCGGTGGCCGCGATCGTCCGCGAGTACCTGCCGCAGGCCCAGCGCGAGCCATGGGTCCATGCGTTCCAGATCCATCGCTCGATCGTCGAGCCGGAGAAGTTCTTCTTTTACGAAGTCTTCCACGATGAGGCGGGCTTTGCCTCGCATCAGGAGACGCCGCACTTCAAGGCCCTGATCGTCGGGCGGGCGCTGCCGAAGCTCACGAAGCGCGAGCGCACGCAGCATCGCTTCGTCATTTCTGGAACATAGAGTCTTTTCGATTACGATCGAATCACCGACACCAACCTCATGCTGAGGAGCGCTCCGTAGGAGCGCGTCTCGAAGCATGGGAACGAGCACCAAGCTTGTTGCCGACCCTTCGAGACGCCGCGCTCCGCGCGGCTCCTCAGGGTGAGGTCTTTGTTGGATGTTCGGTTTGATTCAAGCCCACTCGAAAAGATTCTAGAGCAGGGACGTAGAGTCCGAACTCCGCCAGACCGGCTGGCCGTGGTTGCGTAGCGTCTTCCCTCGAAGAGGAGCGCGGCCATGACCGATCAGGACGTCCAGGAGTTCGTGACCCGCTTCGCTGCCGCGTGGGCCTCGCGCGACGGCGAGGCCTTTCTGGCGCTGTGGCATCCCGACGGGCTGCTGCAGTCGCCGCTCTACGATCGTGCCGTTCAGGGCAAGGAGTTCGGGCGACTGACCGACTTCGTGCGGGAAGCAGCGCCGGACCTTGTCTGGCAGCTCCTCGACTGGACGTCGCGCGGCGAGGTCGTCGTCATCGAGTGGCAGACGACGCGCATCGTAAGTGGGCACCGCCTCGACACGCGCGGTGTGGACAAGTTCCGACTGCGCGACGGGCTTATCGTCGGGGAGCGTGTCTATACCGACACGGCTCCCTTGCGCGCCTTGCGGCGGAGCGAGGCCCTCGAGCCTCTGGTCCGTTTGGACTGGTGACGGCCGTCAGGCCGCCGCCGCTTCCTTCCACGGCGCGACTTCGAGCCAGGTGCTCTGGTAGGTCGCGCCTTCGCCCATGTCGGTGTAGCGGTCCGAGCAGAGCATGTTGATCGTGCCCGACACGGCTTCGCCGACCGGGCGCTGGCCCGGCACGAGGAGTACGCCGGGCTGGACCTCGTCGGCGACCTTGAGCACCAGGCCGCATTCGCCGCGGTCGTTGAACAGGCGCACCTGGTCGCCATCCTTCAAGCCGCGCTTTGCGGCATCCTCGGGATGCAGGATGCAGAAGGGCTTGCCCTCGCGTTCGCGCAGGAAGCCGACGCCGGAGAAGGCCGTGTGCGCCTGGAAGTAGCCCGGCGCCGTCAGCAGGCGCAGCGGCCACTTGGCGGCTTCCTGGGCCTCGATGGGATCGGGCTCCCAATCCGGTAGCGGCGGCAGGCCCTGCCTGGCGAGCTGCTCGGAATAGAATTCGAGCTTGCCCGACGGCGTCTTGAAGGGCTGGCCGTCCCAGTCGTGCTTGATGTTCATCGGCACGCCGGCGAACAGCTCGCTGCGGTCGACCTTCGAGGCCGGGCCGGTCGAGCCTTTGAAGAACTCCTCGGCGGCCTCGCGCGGCGTCAGGCTGAAGATCCGGTCGGTGACGCCCATGCGCTGCGCCAGCGCCTGCGCGACGTGGAAGTTGGAACGCGCTTCGCCGGCCGGCTCGACGGCCTTCTGGCCCCACTGCATCCAGTAGGCGCCGTAAGCGCGATAGAGATCGTCGGTCTCGAGATAGTTCGCGGCCGGCAGCACGATGTCGGCATAGCGCGCCGTGTCGGTCATGAACGGGTCGTGCACGACCGTGAACAGGTCCTCGCGCATCAGGCCCTTCTGGACCTTGTGCACTTCCGGGCAGGTCACGACCGGATTGTTGGCGGCCACGAACAGCGAACGGATCGGCGGCTCCTTCATGTTGAGGAGCTCTTCGCCGAGGCGCAGGTGGTTCACCATGCGCGACGTCGCCGGGCCGGACGGCCGGCGCACGGCGGCGTAGTTGAGATCGCAAGAGGCGGCCGTGAGCAGCAGCGCACCGCCGCCCTTCACGCCGTAGTGGCCGGTCACGCCCGGCAGCAGCGCCACGGTGCGCAGCGCCTGGCCACCATGGGTGAGGCGGGTCATGCCTTCGCCGAGGCGGATCAGGGCGGCCTTCGCCTTGCCGTACATCGCGGCGAATTTCTCGATGTCGGCGACAGCGAGACCGGTGATCTCGGCGGTGCGTGCCGGCGTGAACTTCGGCAGCACGTCGCGCTCGACCTTGTCGAAACCCAGCGTGTGCTTTGCGATGTAGTCGCGGTTGGCCAGGCCGTCGCGCACCAGGATGTGCATGACGCCGAGCGCAAGTGCTGCATCGGTGCCGATGCGGATCGGCAGATAGAGGTCGGCCGCCTTGGCGCTGCGCGTGCGGCGCGGGTCGATCACCACGATCGGCATGCCGGTCTTCTTGCGCTGCGCTTCGGCCAGCGCCCAGAAATGCACGTTGGTCGCCGCGAGGTCGGCGCCCCACGAGATGACCATATCGGAATACACGACCGATTCGGGATCGGCGCCGCCCACTGGGCCGACCGTCATCTCCCAGGCGGTCTCGCAGCACGTGTCGCAGACCGTGCCGGCCTGCAGCCGCGACGTGCCCAGCGCATGGAACAGGCCGCTCACCAGGCCGCGGTTCATCAACCCCTGATGGGCGGAGTAGGCGTAGCCCAGGATGGCCTGGGGGCCGCTCTCCTGGATGATGGTCTTCCACTGGTCGGCGATCTCGTCGAGCGCCTGGTCCCAGGTGATGGACTTGAATTGGCCCGAGCCCTTGGGTCCAGTGCGGCGCAGCGGCGTGGCGATGCGCTCGGGAGAGTTCACCAGGTCGCTGTCGCGGTTGACCTTGCCGCAAGCAAAACCGGCCGTGTACGGCTGGTCAGGGTCACCCTGGATGCGCACGACCTTGCCGTTGTCGACATGTGCGATGAGCGAGCACATGTCGGGACAATCGTGAGCACAAACAACTCTTACGGATTTCACTACGCCGCCTCCCGTTGGGTATCGCGGCCGTAGTTTAGCAGAAGTCGAAATAAGGAGCGGGTGCTACTTCTTCGCTTCGGTCTTGGCGGGAGCAGCCTTCGCACCGGCGCCGACACCGGCGTCGCCGATCATGCCGAAGCGGTTCTTGAAGCGCTGCACGCGGCCACCGCGATCGATGCTCTGGCGCACGCCGGTCCAGGCCGGATGCGTCTTCGGATCGATATCGAGGCGCAGGCTGGCGCCTTCCTTGCCCCAGGTCGACTTCGTCTCGAAGGACGTGCCGTCGGTCATCACCACGGTGATCGTGTGATAGTCGGGGTGGATCTTCTCTTTCATAATCTCTCTCCAGCGCTTCAGGGGCCGATTCCGACCGGCCAACGCAATAGGGGCGGGGATATACAGTCCCCGGGGCGCGGCGACAAGCTGGTTGTACGGCCCTGCGGCGGCCTGTAGACCGGCCCGGCCATGAGCGATTCAGCCTACGAAACCCTCGCCGATAGCCTGCTCGCGACCCTCGAAGAGGCGCTGGGCGACCATGTCGATGCCGAACTGCAGGGAGGCATCCTGACGGTCGAAGGCGACGACGGCACCTGGATCGTCAACAAACATGCGCCCACCAAGCAAATTTGGCTGAGCTCGCCCAAAAGCGGCGCGCGGCACTATGCCTTCGACGCAGAGGCCGGCCAGTGGCGGGACACGAGGGGCGGCGGTGACCTGCTGGCCGTCCTGGGAGACGAGCTGAGCGTCGAGCTGAATTGGCACGCGCCATGAAGCGGTTCGGCGGCTTGGCGCTGCTCGGGCCCTATCTCAGGCCCTATCGCGGTCGCGCCATCCTGGCGCTCCTGTCGCTTCTGGTCGCGGCTGGCACGGTGCTGGCCTTCGGCGCCTGCCTGCGCGCCCTGATCGACCGCGGCTTCGCGCAGGGGCGGCCGGACGTCCTGAACTACGCACTGGCCTCCCTGCTGGCGGTGGCCGTCGTGCTGGCGATCGCCTCGGGCGCACGCTTCTACCTGGTGTCCTGGCTGGGCGAGCGGGTCGTGGGCGACCTGCGCCGCGACCTCTTTGCCCATGTCGTGCGCCTGGGACCGGCCTGGTTCGAGGTCAAGCGATCGGGCGACGTCATGAGCCGCATCTCGGCCGACGCCCAGCTCATCGAGCAGGTGATCGGCTCCTCGGCCTCGGTGGCGCTGCGCAACACGCTGATGTGCCTCGGTGGCGTTGTCATGCTGGTCGTGACGAATCCCAAGCTCGCTTTGTGGACGCTGGCGGTGGTGCCGCTCACCGTCGTGCCGATCGTCATCTTCGGCCGCCAGGTGAAGGTGCTGTCGCGCGAATCGCAGGCCCGCATGGGCGAGATGGTGTCGGAAGGGGCCGAGACGCTGGACGGCGTGCGCACGGTCCAGGCCTTCGCGCAGGAGGACCGCGCGGCGACGCGTTTCGGCGAGGCGACGGAACGGGCCTTTGCCGCTGCCACGCGACGGGTTTCGCGCCGCGCCGTCATGACCACTTTGGTCATCTTCATCGTCTTCTCGGCCGTCGGCTTCCTGCTGTGGATGGGGGGCCACGACGTGCTGACCGGCCGCATCAGCGCCGGCGACCTCTCGGCCTTCGTGTTCTACGCCGTGCTGGTCGCCAGTTCGGGCGGCGCCATCAGCGAGACGATCGGCGACCTGCAGCGCGCTTCGGGCGCGGCCGAGCGGCTGGCGGAGCTGCGGGCCGAGCCGCCCTCGATCGTCGAGCCGGCGAATCCGACGCCGCTGCCCAGGCCGGTGCGCGGCGCCGTGACGTTCGAGGACGTCTCGTTCCGCTATCCGACGCGGACCGATTCGCTGGCCCTGGATCATTTCGACCTCAAGGTCGCGCCCGGCGAGACGGTGGCGATCGTGGGTCCGTCGGGATCGGGCAAGACGACGGCCTTCAACCTGCTGCTGCGCTTCTACGATCCGGAGAAAGGCACGATCCGCCTCGACGGCATCGACATCAAGCAGTTGGCCCTGGGCGACCTGCGGCGGTCGCTGGCCATCGTCCCGCAGGACCCGACCCTGTTCAGCACCACGGTCGCCGACAACATCCGCTATGGCCGGCCCGATGCCAGCGATGCCGAGGTGCGAGCCGCCGCGGAAGCCGCCTCGGCGCTGGGCTTCATCGAGGCCCTGCCGCACGGCTTCGCGACCGACCTTGGAGCGCGCGGCGTGCGCCTGTCGGGCGGGCAGCGCCAGCGAATCGCCATCGCCCGGGCGCTGCTCTGCGAGCCTGGCGTGCTGATGCTCGACGAGGCGACCAGCGCCCTTGATGCCGAGAGCGAACTGGCAGTCCAGCAGGCGCTCGACCGGCTGATGCACAAGCGCACGACCCTGGTGATCGCCCATCGGCTGGCGACGGTGCAGAAGGCCGACCGCATCCTGGTGATCGATCAGGGGCGGGTGGTCGATGTCGGAAACCACGCCGATCTGGTGCGCCGGGGCGGGCTCTATGCCCGGCTGGCCGAGTTGCAGTTCAACCTGTCGGCGGCAGCGAGCTAAGAAGGCGCTTTAAGGAATCTGGTAATCATATTGAAAATCAATGAAGTAGATGATATAGTTAATCTATATTGAGAACTTCATTTCCGGACCCGCAGGCACGCCCATGTTTTCCACGGCTCCCGCTAACCGACTGGCCACATGGTGGCCCGCGGCCCTGATCGGCCTCGTGACGCTCCTGAACAGCTTCGTCGAAAGCGTCCAGACCTTCCTGACCTAACGCCGTCCCGCTGCGCCCTTGCGCTCCGCGTCGAGGCGCCGGAGTTCGCGGCGCAGGATCTTGCCGGTGGTCGTCAAAGGCAGTTCCGGCACGAACTCGACCTCGCGCGGATATTCGTGCGCGGCCAGGCGGGTCTTCACGAAGCCCGCCAGGTCGGCCTTGAGCGAGTCGGTGGGCGCGATCTCGGGCCGGAGCTGGACGAAGGCCTTCACGATCTCCGTACGCACCTTGTCCGGCACGCCCACGACCCCGACCATTGCCACGGCCGGATGCTTCATCAGGCATTCCTCGATCTCGCCCGGCCCGATGCGGTAGCCGCCCGAGGTGATGACGTCGTCGTCGCGGCTCTTGAAGAAGACGTAGCCGTCCTCGTCGATGGTGCCGATGTCGCCGGTCAGCAGCCAGTCGCCGGCATATTTGCGCTCCGTGGCCTCGGGCGCGCGCCAGTATTCCAGCATGACGATGGGATCGTGCCGCCAGCCGGCAATCTGGCCTTCCTGGCCGGGCGGCAGGAGGTTGCCGTCGCCGTCGACCACCGCGACCTTGCGGCCGGGGCAGGCGCGGCCGCAGGAACCGGGGCGGACCTCGAACCAGTCGGGCGAGTTCAGCAGCATCAGGTTCATCTCGGTCTGGCCGTAGCCTTCCGAGATGGTCGTGCCGAAGGTCTCGCGGCCCCAGCTCAGCAGCTCCTCGCCCATGGCCTCGCCGCCGGTGGAGATGGCGCGGATGTCGTAGTTCCAGCGCTCCTGCGGCTTGTGGACCTGGCGCATCATCTTGAGCGCGGTCGGCGGGATGAAGCTCACGCCGACATGGTGCTTGGCCAGCATGGCGAAGGCGCGTTCCGGATCGAACTTGGCGAAGCGATGCGCCAGCACCGGCGTGCCGTAGTACCAGGCCGGGAACAGCGCGTCGTAGAGGCCGGCGATCCACGCCCATTCGGCCGGTGTCCACATCACCTCGTTGCCGCGCGGCCAGTGGCCGAGCCACTGCTCCACGGCGGGGATGCAGCCCAGCATCATGCGGTGCGCATGCAGCGCGCCCTTGGGCTGTCCCGTCGTGCCCGACGTGTAGATCAGCAGGGCGGGATCTTCGGCCGCCGTGTCGACCGTGGTGAATCGGTCGGAGGCGGCGCCCAGCAGGCGATCCCAGTCGAGGAAGGCGCTGCCATGCGCACCGGCGCCGATCACGATCACCGTCTTGAGGTGGGGGAGGCGATCGCGCACGGCCAGCAGCTTCGGCAACTGGCTCATGTCGGTGATCACCGCTGAGGCTTCGGCGTTCGACAGCCGGTATTCGATCGCCTCCTCGCCGAACAGCGTGAAGAGCGGCAGCACGACGGCGCCCATGCGATAGCCGGCGAGATGGCAGATCGTCAGTTCGGCGCCCTGGCTCAGGAACACCGCGACCCTGTCGCCCCTTTCGATGCCACGCGAGACCAGCGCATTGGCCAACCGCGAGCTGGCGGCGAGGAGTTGGCCGAAGGTCCAGTTGCGCACCGAGCCGTCGGCATTCTCGACGATCATCGCCAAGCTGTCGGGCGCATGGCGCTCGCAGACGGCGCGGCCGATGTTGAACCGCTGGGGCTGGGGCCAGCGGAACTGCTGCATGGCGTCGTCGTAGGAAAGGCCGCGAGGGATCATGCCGAAAGGTACCTCCGTCAGCGATTTACGCGTTGCACGACGCGGCCGGCCAGCAGTTCCTGCGGCGTCGGCGTCCAGATTTCGTCGGGTGGCGTGTCGATCACGCGCTGGGCGAACTCGGGCGTGACGCCGCTCGCGACCAGGAAGCGCCGCATGTCGCGGTTGCTTTCGTACATGTCGTTCGGGCCCATGCCGGGAAAGCTGCCCTGGTGGAAACCCAGCCGTCCGGTCGGCGAGATCGAGCGGTCGGTGCCGCCCAGGAAGGCGATGGTGCAGGCGGACGCGCAGGCCGTGTCGACGCGCGTCGCGAGGCGGCGGCTGCGGATCATGCGGTTGATGTCGAACGCGGTACCGATGCGTCCGCCGGGACCGGCCAGGACGACGCGACGGATCGCGGGATTTTTGTCCAGCGCGCGCCGCACGGCGTCGGCGCTGCCGGTGCCGTAGGCGCCCTCGACGATGAGCGTCGCGCCGTCGGGGCTCACCGACACGGCGAGCGTGTCGAGCGCCTCGTCGCCGGTATAGATCGCCCACAGTTCGGAGATCGACGGCACGGCGCGTTCGTAGAAGAGCCCGCTGATGCCGGCGATCGATACGGCGGCGGCGACGAATGTGCCCGCCGCGATCAGGGACGGCGCCCGCCGTCGCGCCGCTATGCCGATGAGGCAGACCTGCACGATGGCGAAGATCGAGGCGGCCAGGCAGAGCAGGCCGGGGCCCAGCACATGCAGCAGCGTCACCTTGCCGGAACCGAAGACGGCGAGCGAGATGCTGCCGAAGCCGAGCAGCAGCGCCAGCGCCGCCCAGACGCCGCGGTAGTAGAGGGTGAGATCGAACGGCGCCGCGCCGTCGCGCCACAGCGGCACGCCCACGGCCTCGAGATGATCGATCATTCGCGCGAGCTTGCCGATGCTGATGCGCTTGGCACCGTCGCGATAGCCGAGCGACAAGGCGAGGTCGGGCGGAACAGTGCCGGGTGCGAGGCACACCTGGCGCAGGCCGATGGCACGCGCCGTCAGTTCGGCAAAGCCGATCAATGCGCGCGCCGCTTCGTGACGTTCATCATCGGACGCCGTTGCGAGTGGGCCGACGGCGAGATGGTCGGCAGCCTGCTCCAGCAGCACGACGCCGAGCGGCGCGGTCTCGCCGTCGATGAGGAAGATCGCGCGCGTATCGCTCATCGAGGCGAGGGGCGGGAAGCTGGGGAAAAGTCGTGCGATGCCCTCAGCATCGGCAGCGATGGCACGCCGAACGGCGCCCACGGAGACCCGATCCTGAGAAAACACGCTGACTTTCCGCTCCCTGAGGCCGCTTTCATGGCCGGTGGCCGGCCTGTATGCTGCTGCACTTCTCGCGGAGCGTCCACATGTCACCCGACGATCATGCCTACCCGCCGGTGGGCCGTGCCAAGTTGCACGAGTCCGGCACGACGACCGTCCCGTCGGTCTGTCCGCACGACTGCACGAGTACTTGCGCGCTGGATGTCGAGAGGCTGAGCAACACGAAGATCGGCCGTGTCCGCGGCTCGATGCGCAACGACTACACCGCGGGCGTGATCTGCGAGAAGGTCGCTCGCTACGCCGAGCGCATCCATCATCCCGACCGGCTGATGAAGCCGATGCGCCGGGTCGGTCCGAAAGGCTCCAGGCAGTTCGCCGAGATCTCCTGGACCGACGCGCTCGACATCGTGGCCGAGCAGTTCATCGCCAAGGCGCGCCAGCACGGCAGCGAGACGATCTGGCCCTATTACTATGCCGGCACGATGGGCCTGGTGCAGCGCGACGGCATCAACCGCCTGCGCAACGCGATGAAGTATTCGCGCTGGTTCTCGACTATCTGCGTGACGCTCTCGGACACGGGCTGGATCGCCGGCGTCGGCGCCAAGCGCGGGGCCGATCTGCGCGAGATCGATGAGCATGCCGAGCTGGTGGTGATCTGGGGCGGCAATCCGGTGAGCACCCAGGTCAATGTCATGACCCACGCGATGAAGGCCAAGAAACGCGGCGCCAAGCTCGTCGTGGTCGATCCCTACCGCACGGGCACCGCCGACCAGGCCGACATCCATCTCGCCGTTCGTCCGGGCACCGACGGGGCGCTGGCCGTCGGCGTGATGCATGTCCTCTTCAAGGAGGGTTATGCCGACTGGGACTACTTGCGGAAGTACACCGACGCGCCGGACGACCTGGCGGCGCATGTCGCGACGCGCACGCCCGAATGGGCCTCGAAGATCACTGGTCTTCCGGTCGAGGAGATCGTGGCTTTCGCGCGCCTCTACGGGCAGAGCAAGGCGTCGTTCATCCGCTGCCATCATGGATTCAGCCGCAGCCGCAACGGTGCGGCCAACATGCATGCGGTGACCTGCCTGCCGGCGGTCACCGGCGCGTGGCAGTACAAGGGCGGCGGCGCGCTCTACGGCCATACCGGCATGTATCCGATCAACAAGACGCTGATCGACGGGCTCGACATGGTCGATACCTCGATTCGCGATCTCGACCAGTCGCGCCTGGGTCCGATCCTCACCAACGACGCGGCGGCGTTGAAGAACGGGCCACCGGTCACCGGCATGCTGATCCAGAACACCAACCCGGCGATGGTGTGTCCGGAGCTCGAGCTGGTGCACAAGGGATTCAAGCGCGACGACCTGTTCGTCTGCGTGCACGAGCAGTTCATGACCGAGACGGCGGCCTTCGCCGACATCGTGCTGCCGGCCACCATGTTCCTCGAGCATGACGACTTTTACACAGCCAGCGGCCACACCTTCTTCCAGGTGACCAAGGCGGTGATTGACGCGCCGGGCGAGTGCCGCGAGAACCACTACGTGATTTCCGAACTCGCCAAGCGCCTGGGTGCCAAGCATCGCGGCTTCGACATGACTCCATGGGAGATCATGGATGAGACGCTCAAGGTCTCGGGCATGTGGGACGCGGAGACGAACTGGCAGAAGGGCGGCCAGGACTTCCACCTGGGCTTCGAGACGTCGCACTTCCTCGATGGCTTCGCCTGGCCCGACAAGAAGTTCCGCTTCAAGCCCGACTGGGCCGCCTACGGCGGACGCGGCAAGGAGATGCCGGAACTACCGGACCATTTCGACGTGATCGACAATGCCACCGACGACAAGCCGTTCCGGCTGGTCGCCGCGCCGGCGCGTACTTTCCTCAACTCGACCTTCACGGAGACGCCCAGCTCGCAGAAGCGCGAGATCCGGCCGACGGCGCTGATGAACCCTGACGACTGTGCCGTCATGGGCATCGTCGAGGGCGAGCGGCTGGAGATCGGCAACGAGCGCGGCAAGACGGTCGTCAACGCCAAGCCGCGCAAGGGCCAGCAGAAGGGCGTGGTCGTCGTCGAGGGCATCTGGCCCAACCGCAACTTCGAGACCGGCATCGGCATCAATGCGCTAACCTCGGCCGATCCCGGCTGGCCCAATGGTGGTGCGGTGTTCCACGACACCGCCGTCTGGATCCGCAAGGCCTCGTGAGCGAGGGATTCCAACCAGCGCCCAATCCGAGCATCGCCCAGACGCAGGCTCCTCGGATCGAGGGCCGCGGCCACGTCCTGGTGATCGGCAACGAGAAGGGCGGCTCGGGCAAGTCGACGACGGCGCTGCACATCGCCGTCTCGTTGATGAGGGATGGCGCGCGAGTCGCGACGCTCGACCTCGATGCGCGGCAGGGAACGCTCAGCCGCTACGTCGAGAACCGTGCGACTTACGCAAAGAAGAAGGGCATCGACCTGCCGATGCCGATGCACACGCCGGTGATGATCTCGACCCTGAACGACCGGCGCGAGGCCGAGGCCGACGAGCGCGCGCGACTGGCGGCGGCGCTGGAGCCCGCGGTCGGCGCGGCCGACTTCGTGATCGTCGACACGCCGGGCAGCGACACCCATCTCAGCCGGCTGGCCCACACCTGGGCCGATACCTTGCTCACGCCGCTGAACGACAGCTTCATCGACCTCGACCTCTTGGCGAGGGTCGATCCCGAGACGCTGAAGATCGTGCGGCCGTCGATCTATGCGGAGGCCGTCTGGAAGCAGCGCCAGATCCGCGCCGTCGAGGGCGGCCGGCCGGTCGACTGGATCGTTATGCGCAACCGCCTGTCCTCGCTGGCGGCGCGCAACAAGCGCGACATGGGCAATGTGATCGAGGCGCTGGCCAAGCGCATCGGCTTCCGCGTCGCCGCGGGCCTCAGCGAGCGCGTGATCTACAAGGAGCTCTTCCTGATGGGGCTCACCTTGCTCGACCTCAAGCGCGGCAGCAGCGGCGGCGGGCCGTCCTTGACGTTGAGCCATGTCGCGGCACGCCAGGAAGTGCGTGACCTCGTGATGGCGCTCAACCTGCCGGGGGTCGCTCCTGAGCCAGTGGACGCGCCCGCGACAGAAGAAGCCACAGAAGCCCTACCGCCTGCAGGATGAAGAGCAGGCCGAACGACCAGGCGTAGCCGTCGGGTGAATAGCCGGTCGCCGTGCGCGGCCATAGGTCGACGACTTTGCCGATCGCCCATTGGCCGGCGAAGATCACCGTGAAGACCACGAGATTGGAGCTGGTGCTGACCCGCCCGGCATAGTGCGGCGGGAACGAGCGCGCCAGCAGCGGCATGTACTGGATGGGGTAAGCGCCGAGAAAGCCGAACAGCAGCCAGGCCGCGACCGGACAGAACGAGGGCAGGAAGGCGAGCCACGCGCAGACCGCGGCGAACAGTGCGCTGACGAGGCCGGCCGAGGCGAAGTCGCTGATGCCCACGCGCCGGAAGGCGCCGGCCAGCACGCCGCTCAGCGCAAAGCCCGCGGTCATCACCGCTGTCGTGTAGAGCTGGATGTCGGCTCGGGTCTCGTTGCTGGCGAAGCCGCCGACATCGCGCAGCCAGGGGCCGATCCACAGGGTGATCGCAGCGATGAAGGCCATCTGCTGAAAGGTGAGCAACGGCTGGATGCGCCAGAAGAAGCCGTTGGTGAGCACGATGCCGGTGACGCGGAACTGGTCGCGGAGCGTGCCGGGGGCCGTCGGCGCGGCGCGTTCCGGCACGACGATGAACAGGATCGCGGAGACGACGAGGCAGAGACCGGCCAGCCAGAAGAACAGTCCCTGCCAGCTGATGACCGAGAGCGACCACTGGATCGGCAGGGTTGCGGCCATCGAGCCAAGGCCGCCGGCCATCATGTGGAAGCCGGTGATCAGGCCCCAGCGCTGCGGGGGATACCAGAGCGTGATCGCCTTGATGGCGGCCATCAGCCCGCCGGCGAAGCCCAGGCCGATCAGCACGCGGGCCACGATCAGCTCACCGAGCGACAGGCTCAGCCCGAAGAGCGCCGAGCCGATCGCCGCCATCGCCAGCAGCACCGTCTGCACGCGTCGCGGGCCGTAACGGTCGAGCATGACGCCGAGGATGGGCTGGCATCCGGCGAAGAACAGGAAGAAGGCCGAGGTGAGCAGGCCGAGATCGCCCGCGCTGATTCCGACATCCCGCTCGAGATACGGGAAGATCACCGCATTCACGCCGCGGAAGATGTAGGAGAGGAAATACGCGAGTGCGAACGGTACGAAGACGCGCAGCAGCAGCGTGGCGAAAGAGGGGGCGTTTCCGGTCATGCTTCGTGTTGGCGCGAACGCGCGGCTGCACCATATTGAACGCACCGCAGAGGGTCAAAGGACATGGCCGAGGATCGCGCCAGAGATCGCAACGTCCCGTCTACCGCAGGTGCGAATGCCGTCGATGCGTTCGTGCGTGAAGTCGGCGGTCTGCCGGCCGACCGGCGACCGGGCGGACGCGGCCGCCTGCTGTTTGCCATGGATGCGACGGCCAGCCGCGAACCGACCTGGGATCATGCCTGCGCCATCCAGGGCGAAATGTTCGTGGCGGCGGATGCGCTGGGCGGTCTCGATGTCCGGCTCGCCTTCTATCGCGGCTTCGAGGAGTTCAAGGTCAGCAAGTGGACTTCGGACGGCCGCGAACTCGCACGTCTGATGAGCAGTGTGCGATGCGCGGCCGGCCGCACGCAGATCGCGCGCCTGCTGCGCTACGCCGCCGAGCAGCGGCGCGAGAGCCGTCTCGATGCGGTGATCTTCGTGGGTGACTGCTGCGAGGAAGATGTCGATGCCGTCGGTCACGAGGCGGGCCAGCTCGGCCTCCTCGGCCTGCCGGTCTTCGTGTTCCAGGAAGGCGAGGACCGCACGGCGTCGCGCCTGTTTCCCCAGATCGCGAAGCTGACGCGCGGGGCCTACTGCAAATTCGATCGGTCGAGCCCCGACCAGCTCAAGCGCCTGCTCGGCGCCGTCGCCGCCTATGCCGCCGGCGGCCGCTCCGCGCTGCTGAAATACGGCAAGGACCAGGGCGGCGCCGCGGCCCTTCTTACCAACCAGATGAAATGACCTCAGACCTGCTGGCTACCGTCGAGCGCTTCTTCGACGAGGAGATCCTGCCGCGCCATCGCGAATGGACGGCTCATGTGTCGGCGCGGAAGGGCACCCCTCCGTTCATGGCCCAACTGAAGGCGAAGGCGCGCGCCGCCGGCCTATGGAACCTCGGCCTGCCGGACCGGATGAGCAATCGTGCGTATGCGCCGATTGCCGAGATCACGGGGCGCCTGCCGTGGGCGCCGGAAGTGTTCAATGCGCAGGCGCCCGACGTGCCCAACATGATCATGCTGCAGCATGCGGCCAACGCCGATCAGAAGAAGCGCTGGCTGGAGCCACTGCTGGAAGGCCGAACCCGCTCGGCGTTCGGCATGACCGAGCCCGACGTCGCTTCGTCGGATGCCACCAACATCGCGACGACCCTGCGGCGCGACGGCGACGCGTGGGTCGTGAACGGCCGCAAGTGGTACATCACGGGCGGCGCGCATCCCGACTGCGCCTTCGTGATCGTCATGGGCGTGTCGCGGCCCGAGGCGCCGCGCACCGGCCGGCATTCCTGCGTGATCGTGCCGATGCCATCGCCTGGACTGAGGATCGTGCGCGAACTGCGCTTCCTCGGCTGGGAAGACAGTATCGCGCCCATCGCCGAACTCGAATTCAAGGATGTGCGCGTGCCGGCGGAGAATCTGCTGGGCGAGGAAGGCGAGGGCTTCGCCGCGGCACAGGTTCGGCTGGGGCCGGCGCGACTGCACCATTGCATGCGCGCGATCGGCACCTGCGAGGTCCTGGTTGAACTCATGATGGCGCGCGCCGCCGAACGCAAGACGTTCGGTCGCACGGTGATCGACTATGATTCGGCACAGCAGGCGATCGCGCGTTCCAGGATCGAGATCGAGCAGGCCCGCCTGCTGGTGCTGCGCACGGCGGAGCGGCTGGACAGCGACGGTCACCAGGCCGTCTGGCGCGACGTCTCGATGGTCAAGGTCGCCGTGCCGGAGATGGCGCAGCGGATCGCCGACCGCGCGATGCAGCTGTTCGGGGCGATGGGCGGCAGCGACGATGCGCCGATCCATCGTGCATTCGCCGTTGCACGCATGCTGCGCATCGCCGACGGGCCGGACGAGGTTCATCTGCGGCAGATCTTCCGGCAGGAGCGACCGGCTCGCTGGACCGTCGCGGACTCGCCGTATATTACGCCCGGCGATGACTGAGAGCGGCCGCAAGCGCATCTATGCGATCATATTCGGCCTGATCCTGACGGGGATCACGCTTGGAGGCCTCGAGCTGCTGGCCTCGCTGGAGGCACCGTCCTGGCCCGCGCGAGCCCTGCGTTCGACGCCGCCGGTTAACGTGGTGTCGAGCGACTTTGAGGGCCTGGCCGACAAGCCCTGGATCTTCGAGCCGTACAATTCCTGGGGCATGCGCGACAAGGAACGCAGCGTCGCGAAGCCGGCGAACGGCGGCTTCCGCAGCGTCTTCATCGGCGACAGCTATCTCGAGTTTCAGCTCACGCGTCTCACGGTCCCCGGCGAGGTCGAGCGGCGCTTCATCGAGGCCGGTCAGCCGAACGCCGAGATGATCAACCTCGGCATCTCCGCCACCGGCCCGCGCAGCTACTACTATCGTCTGCGCGACGTGGCCTTCGCCCTGTCGCCCGATGCGCTCGCGGTGTTCTTCTTCTCGGGCAACGACTTCCTCTTCGACGGCCAGGGCTATGGCCAGGGCATCCTGCCCGATCTGGTCAGCGAGGCGCCGGGCGGCTCGATCCTGGGCAACGTCATGCCGAACGCCAACTGGGTGCTGGTCAACCGCCTGCGCCTGTCGGAAATGCTGACGATCAACAAGCCGGTGCCGCAGGAGTTCGACACGCTGGCGAAGATCTCCCGACTGCCGCCGGCCGAGCGCACGCCGGCCGTCGCCCGCCACGTAAAGCGCTACTACCATCCCGACCTGAGCGAAGAGCAGATTGCGGCCATCTTCGGCCGCGACAGCGACGCCTTCTGGCAGGCCTACGCCTCCGGCAAGGCCGACGACGAGGCCCTTCACGGCTGGATTCTCAATCTCATGACCAAGGCCGAGGTCGAGAAGTCTCCCTATTTCGAGGCCACGACGAAGGAGCTTGCGGCGCGGTTGGTGAAGGAAGGCGACATCCAGGCGACCCTGTCGTGGCTGACGGCGATGGACCGCGCCGCCCGCGAGCGCGGCGTGCCGCTGGTCCTGTTCATCGTGCCGCCGGGCAGTGTCGATCCCGACTATGTCGACTACTGGAAGCCGTGGCCGCGCTTCTATTCCTTCAACGTGATCGCGGACTACAGGCAGGACAAGCTTCTGGAAGCGCTGGCCCGGACGTCGATCCGCTATGTCGACCTGCGCCAGGATTTCCAGGGCGTGCGCGGCGCCTATCGCCGCAGCGATGCGCACTGGACGGACAAGGGTGTCGAGATCGCGGCGAACCGCGTCTATCAGGAACTGCGCCGGCTGGAACGCCGTTAGGCGGCGCCCAGCAAACGTGCCGTCCAACTGCCCGGCAGGACCGAGCCCAGCCAGACGCCGGCCTTGGTGCCGATCGGGAAGGCGATGCGCGGCTTGTTGGCGGCGAGGCCGCGGCGGATGATCAGCGAGGCTCGCGCCGAACTCATGAGGAAAGGCATCGGGAAGGGAGCCTGGGCGGTGATGCGGCTGACGACGAAGCCAGGGCAGATGACGCTGACGCCGATGCCGTCCTTCTTCAGCACGTAGCGGATGCTCTCGCCCCAGACGCGCACCGCCGCCTTGCTGGCATTGTAGGAGGCGGAATAGGGCAGGCCGATAAAGCCGGCGAGGGACGACACGATTCCGATCTGGCCACGCTTGCGCGCCGTCATCGGGCCGAGCAGCGGCTCGACGGTGTTCAGCACGCCATTGATATTGACGTCGAGCGTCTGGCGGATGATCGAAAAATCGTGGAGCGAGGAGTTGTCCTTGTCGATCGAGACGCCGGCATTGGCGAGCACGAGGTCGACGGGATGCGCCGTGTCGAAGGCGGTCAGCCAGGGCAGGAAGCGCTCGCGATCGGTGACGTCGATCGTATCGGCGACGACGGTGGCGCCTTTCGCGCGGCAGGCGGTCACCACCGCCTCGAGCCGCTCTGTGTCTCTTCCGGTCAGCGCCAGCGCCACGCCGGGGGCGGCATAATCGAGGGCCAATGCCTCGCCGATGCCGCTCGATGCCCCGGTGATGACGATTGCGGAAAAGGTCTTCATGCGGCGAGAAGCCCTCTCCGATTGTTGATTGAATCGAAATGCCGATCCACTTATGGAGTGATCGTGCCCAAGAATGGGGCTGGGGGCAATTTGATTGCAAGCATGACGGGCTACGCCCGGGCGCAGGGATCGGACGACCGGCGGCGCTGGGTCTGGGAAGCACGCAGCGTCAACGGGCGAAACCTCGAAATCCGCTGTCGCGTGCCGCAAGGCTTCGAGCGTTTGGAGAATCCGGCACGGAGCGCGGTCGGCGGGCGCATGAAGCGCGGCAACGTATCGCTCACTCTTACCGTGACCAGCGAACGCCAGGCCAAGCCGCTCAGCATCAACCGTGCGCTGCTGGCCGAACTGGCGACCCTGGTCGACGAGGTGCGCAAGAGCACGGGTGCGGCGGCGCCATCGGCCGACGGCCTGCTGCGCGTGCGCGGCGTCATCGAGGAAGACGAAGGCGGCGAGGAGTCGGAGGAGGCGCTGGCCGTTCTCGACAAGGCACTCCAGGTGACGCTCGAAGAGGCCCTGAAGGGACTCGTTTCGTCACGGGCCGCCGAGGGCAAGGCGCTGGCCAAGGTGATCGAGGGCCACGTCGCCGAGATCGAGGGCCTGTGCGGCCGGGCGACCGAGCGGGCGCTGGCGCAGATCGGCACCGTGAAAGCGCGGTTCGAGGCCCAGCTCGCCGAGCTGCTGGGCCGCGTGCCGGCGCTTTCGGAGGAGCGTTTCGCGCAGGAAGTCGCGCTGCTGGTCGGCAAGGCCGACGTGCGCGAGGAACTCGACCGTCTCGCCGCGCACATCGCGCAGGCGCGCACCTTGCTGACGGAGGCGCGGTCGGACAATCCTGTGGGCCGCAAGTTCGATTTCCTCTGCCAGGAGTTCAATCGCGAGGCCAACACGCTCTGCTCGAAGTCGGCCGACATCGAGCTGACGCGCATCGGCATCGATCTCAAGGGCGCCGTCGAGCGCATGCGGGAGCAGGTCCAGAATGTCGAATGAGGTGGATGCCAGCCGGATCCAGCGGCGCGGCCTGATGCTCGTCCTGTCGTCGCCCTCGGGCGCCGGCAAGACCACCTTGTCGCGGCAGCTCCTCGACAACGACAAGCAGATCCAGCTCAGCGTTTCGGCGACCACGCGCGCGCGCCGCTCCGGCGAGAAGGACGGCGTCGACTATCACTTCGTCGACACCGCCACCTTCAGCGGCATGGTCGAGCGCGGCGAGTTCCTGGAGCACGCGCGTGTCTTCGACCATTTCTACGGGACGCCGGTGGCGCCTGTGGAGGCAGCGTTGATGGACGGCCGTGATGTCCTGTTCGACATCGACTGGCAGGGCACACAGCAGCTCAAGGAGAAGGCGGGCAGCGACCTCGTGACGGTCTTCATCCTGCCGCCGTCGACACGCGATCTCGAACGTCGACTGATCACCCGCGCGCAGGATTCGATGGAAGTCGTGCAGAAGCGGATGGCCAAGGCCGCTGACGAGATGAGCCACTGGGCCGAGTACGACTACCAGATCATCAACCGCGACATCGCGACCAGCCTGATGGAACTGAAGTCGATCCTGACGGCCGAGAGGCTGAAGCGCGAGCGTCAGGTCGGCCTGTCGAACTTCGTCAAGGCGTTGCGCGAGGGGCGGTGATCGGCATGCCGATTCCCAGCTGGCCCTGCGAGCGCAGGACGAGCTGGCTCGGCGTATAGGGACGGCCCGAGAGCTCGGCGATCAGCTTGTCGCTCGCGGTTTCGATCGTCTCCTCCAGGCGGCGCATGAAGGTCTGCTTGTCGAGGCCGGTTTCGATGGCCGGCAGGAACTCGATGGCCGCACGACCCGGCTTCTTCCACCAGTCGCGGCGATTCCACAGCAGGCCGACCGACGTCGCGACAGGTGTCACGGGCAGGTTGAGGTCGCGGTAGAGATAGAAGATCCCCGAGCGATAGCGTTCGCGCTCGCCCGGCGCCATGAGATGGCCTTCGGGATAGATCGCGATGTGACGGCCGCTGTCGCAGGCGCGCTTGGCGAACTGGGCGAGGTTCTCGCGCTCGCGGCCACCGCCACAGGTATCGACCCGGATCATTTGCAGGCGATACAGGATCGTGCCGATCAGCGGGTAGCGGAAGAGCTCCTGCATGGCGACGAAGGCGATGCCGCGGATCCTGGCGGCCAGCAGGATACCGTCGCTCTCGCTGTGGTGCTTGTTGGCGAGAAGCACGGGGCCTTGGCTCGGAAGGTTCTCCAGCCCGCGGTACTCGATCTTCATGCCGCCGATCCAGCGCATGCCCCAGACGACGGCCCGGGCCCAGTAGAACAGCAGGCCGCGCAGCAGGACCGGCGTGGGGATGGGGACGAGCACGATGCCGATCAGCGCCACCAGCAGGGTGCCGAGATAGAAATAGAGGTTGAAGGCGAGCGAGCGGATCATGGGATCAATAATAGTGAGCGCTCACTCACTGTCAAGGGCGCCCGCCAATCGCACGAAGTCATCCACAGAAAGTTCTTCGGCCCGGGCGGTGGGCGGCAGGCTCAATCCTTCCAGCACAGCCACAGGATCGGGAAATAGGCCCGACAGGGAGCCGCGGAGCATCTTGCGGCGCTGACCGAAGGCGGCAGCCGTCACGCGCTCCAGCGGCCGCAGATCGCGCAGGCGAGCTTCAGGGGGCCGGGGGGTAAGGCGGGCCACGCCCGAAACGACCTTGGGCGGCGGCACGAAGGCCGTCGGCGCCACGTCGAACAGCCGGCGGACGTCGCAGACATGCTGGGCCAGCACCGAGAGACGGCCGTAGTCCTTGGTGCGCGGGACGGCGACCAGACGGTCGACGACCTCCTTCTGGAACATCAGGACCATATCGACGATGTCGTCCGCGGCGTGCAGCCATCGCACCAGCAGGGCCGTCGAGACATTGTAGGGGAGGTTGGCGATGATCCGCCGGGGCGCCGGCCCCAGGTCGCGCGGCTCGACCTTCAGCGCGTCGGCCTCGACGAGCTCAAGATGCCCGTCGGCGGCGCCCTGCAGTTCGAGCAGCAGCCCCAGGGCGCGCGGGTCGACTTCGACCGCGACGACCCGGGTGGCGCCTTCGAGCAGCAGCGCGCGGGTAAGGCCCCCGGGGCCCGGGCCGATCTCGATGACGGTGCCTTCGTTCAGCGGCGCCGCGGCGCGGGCGATGCGCCGCGTGAGATTGAGGTCGAGCAGGAAGTGCTGGCCGAAGCGCTTCTTCGCATCGAGGCCGTGCGCCGCGATGGTCTCGCGCAGCGGCGGCAGGGCCGCAACGCCGTCCATGCTCAGTGCCGTCGCCGGCGCGCCATGTCGTCGGCCATGTCGATGGCCGCGAGCAGGCTGGTCGGATCGGCGCGGCCCGTGCCGGCGATATCGAGCGCCGTGCCGTGATCGGGCGAGGTGCGCACGAACGGCAGTCCGAGCGTGACGTTCACCCCGCCGGCGAAGTCGATGGTCTTGATCGGGATCAGCGCCTGGTCGTGATACATGCACAGCGCCACGTCGTAGGCTGGGCGCGCCGCCGCATGGAACATCGTGTCGGCCGGCGCCGGTCCCTGAGCTGCGATGCCTTCACGCTGCAGGGCCTCGATGGCGGGGACGATGATGCGGCGTTCCTCGTCGCCCATGGCGCCCTGTTCGCCGGCATGCGGGTTGAGCGCCGCCACCGCAATCCGCGGCTGCTCGATGCCGAAGAGATCGCGCAGGCCCAAGGCCGCGATCCGGCCGGCGCGCACGATGGCGTCGCCGTCGAGCGTCTTCACGGCGTCGGCCAGCGACAGATGGATGGTGACCGGCACGACGCGAAGCTGGGGGCAGGCCAGCATCATCGCGACATCGACGCCGCCCGCCAGCTCGGCGAGGAATTCCGTGTGGCCGGGATGGCGGAAACCCGCATCCTGCAGCGTCTTCTTCTGGATCGGGTTGGTGACGATGCCGGCGACGGTGCCTTCCTGAGCAAATCGCACGGCCCGTTCGATCGCCTCGATGGTGGCGGCGGCATTCGCGACGTCCGGCCGGCCGGGCGTCGACGGCGCGGCGAGACGAACCGCGAGCACGGGCAGGGCGCTGGAGAAAACGGACGCGGCTTCCTCGGGCCGGGAGATCTCGCGCAGCGGCGTGTCGATCCCGAGCCGGTGCGCGAGAGCGGCAAGGTGAGCCGGATCGTCGAGAGTGAAGAAGGGGCGACTGCCGGAGCGCCGCGCCTGCCAGGCCTTGAGGCTGAGTTCGCCGCCGACACCGGCCGGCTCGCCCAACGTCACGGCGAGCGGCGCCGGTGCGTTCATTGCCGGGTCGCCAGCCGCGTCACGACTTGATGTCGATCGTGGCCTGCCGGCGAAGATCGCGCATGTAGCGCCGCCCGGCTGCATCGAGCTTCTGGATGAGGATCTGCTGAGAGATGGCGTCGCGGGTCGGCATGCCGTCGCCGCCGGCCTTGCTGCACAGGGCAACGACCTGCAGGCCTTCGGCGACGCGGAACGGACCGGCCGTACCGCCGATCGGCAGGCGCGGCAGCTGCTCGTACATCTGCGGATTGGCCGCGAGATCGCCGACCCTGACGCCGTTGAGGTCGCCCGACGTACTGCCCTTGATCTGACGGGCCTGGACGTGAAGGTCGTTGCATTGGCGGACGCCCGACATCGCCTTCTGCGCATCGGCGGTCGCGCGGTTGGTTTCTTCCGGCGAGGCGTTGGGGGGCAGGGCGAGAGTCATCTGGACCAGATTGAGCTTCACGTCGTCGGGCCGGGCCGCAGCGAAGGGTCGACGATCGACGACGTAAAGGATGTGCCAGCCGGAGCCCGAACGGATCGGCTCGGAGAAGGTCCGCGGCTGCACCTTTTCGACCGCTGCATCGAGCGAGGGATCGAGCGCGCCCGGCAGGACCCAGCCCAGATCGCCGCCGGCCGCGGCGGAGGCGCCCTGCGAGAATTGCTGTGCGACAGCGGCAAAGGGAGCGCCGCGACGCAGCTGCTCCATGATGCGGTCGGCGCTGCGCTTCCCTTCATCGATCGAGTCGGCCCGGTCGACTGGCACGAAGATCTCGGCGACGCGGGTTTCGGTCTTGCCGACATTCGAACGCATGCGATTGAGCGCATCGTCGACCTCGGCCTCCGAGACATCGACCTGGGAGCGGACCTTCCGGCGGATGATCTTGCTCCAGGCGATCTGAGCCTCGAGCTGCTGCGTCGCGATATCGGGGGCGATGCCGACGCTCTGGAGGTATTGCCGGAATTGACCACGCCCCAACCCGGCGGCGCGCTCGATCTCGGCATAGCGGTTCTGGATTTCGGCTTCCGTCGCCTTGACGCCGAGCTTCTTCGAATCCAGCACCTGGAGGCGTTCGTCGATCATCTGCCGCAGCATCTGCGGCGCCATGCGCTGGCGCAATTCTGGACTGTCCTGCAGGCCCGACGTCTTGATGGCGAACAGCACCCGTTGCGACAGGTCGAAGTCGGTGATGGCGTCGTCGTTGACGCGGGCCACCACGCGCAGGCCCTGGCCGGGCGCGGTCTGTGCCGCCGCTCCCTGTGCCGTCGGCCTTTGGGCGGAGGCGGCAGCGGGCAGCAGCATGATCGTAAGGACGACGAGAGCGCGGGGGAGAGGCGCGAACATTTCACCGGCGACGTGTGAGAGGGACATTCATTATATTTCCGCAGCAGGGTAGCTGCAACGCATGGGACTAAAGACAGAAAGTGGCAACACACAGGCACGCTTGACGCTTGGCGGTGGGTACGTTAGCCGAACGGTCGCATAGTTGGGGGCAAATAGTTCAGGATGACGACGGCCCGCCGTCCGATCAGCGTTGCAAGCACCTGGGAACGGGTTTGCTCGGGCGTTGGCTATCATCTCGATAATATGGGCCGTTGGCTGATCGTGCGGGCGCCCGCGATCGGTGCTGCCTATGCCTCAATCCTGGCGCCCGGCGTGCCTCGGCTCGAGCCGCGGCCCGGCTGGCGGTTCGCCGAGGAATATTACGACCAGCGGCGCTGGCTGGCCTGCCGGCGAGGCGCCCTGTGGGAAGCCGCCCGTGAAAAGGAGCTGGCGGTGCCGCTCACCGTGCGCTGGCACGGCGGCACCACGGTCGACGTGACCCTGGGCAACGACAACAGCCTCTGCCTCTATGTCTGCGGCTCCTTCGAGCCCAACGAATTCGCCTTCGTCGATCGCATGCTGAAGCCCGGTATGGTGTTCGTCGATGTCGGCGCCAACGACGGCTATTACACGCTGTTCGCCGCCCGTCGCGTCGGCCTTTCGGGCAAGGTGATTTCCGTGGAGCCCAGTTCGCGCGAACGGGCGCACCTCCAGCGCAATCTCGGCCGCAACGGGCTCGACAATGTCCAGGTCGTCGCCGCGGCACTCGGAGGCGAGGCGGGTTTCGTCGACCTGCATCTCGCCCATGGCGTTCACGCCGGCCACAACACGCTGGGCGACTTCGCGCATGACGATGTCGTTCGCGCCAGTTCGGAGCGGGTCGCGCTGGACACGCTGGATGCCGTTGTGGCGAGGCAGGGACTGTCGCGGGTCGATATGGTCAAGATCGACGTCGAGGGGGGCGAAGCCGGCGTCGTGGCCGGGGCGCGCAATGTCCTGTCGACGGCGAGGCCGGTGCTCCTGATGGAGCTGAACGAGCGGGCGCTGCACGCGCAGGGCCAGAGCGCCGATGCCCTGCTGACAGTGCTCCGTGAGGAATTGAACTACCAGATTCTCACTTTCTCTTCCGCCCGCGGCTGGCCGGAGCGCGCCGTCGAGGGGGCGCCCTTGTCCGCGAACGTCGTGGCCGTGCCGAAAGAACGTGCCGACGCCCTGCCCAAAGCATAGGAGCCCGCGCGCACCGCGCACCGGGACTTGGCCCTGATGTTCAGGGACGTTCGATCTGCCGCGAATTTCATGGAAGCATGGATGGGCGGGCAGGCCCTGCCTCTGTGGGCGACGTCGGGGTTCGACGAGGAGGCCGGACGTTTCGAGGAAGGGCTGAGCTTCGAAAGGAAGCGACTCCCAGAGATTCCGATCCGGCTGCTTGTCCAGGCCCGGCAGATTTTCGTCTTTTCGCTTGCACACCGCCGGCATCGGTATCCAGGGGCGGACGTCGTCGTCGAACGCGCCTTCGCTTCGATGCGAAGAGACTACTTCCGCCCCGATGGCCGTGACGGCTGGGTATTCTCGATCGCCCGGGACGGAAGCGTCGTCGATTCGAGCCGCGACCTCTATGCGCACGCTTTCGTCCTTCTTGCGGTTGCTTCTTATGTGCGGGCAACCGGCAAGCAGGAGGGGCTGGCTCTTGCCCACGAAACGCTCGCCTTCCTGGATCGCGACATGGCGGCGCCGCAGGGCGGTGGCTACCTTGAGACCCTGCCCGTGCGGGAAGGCCCTCGCCGGCAGAATCCCCACATGCACCTATTCGAAGCCATGCTCGCCCTGTGGGAGTGCTCTGGAGACCGTCTGTTTCTCGACAAGGCCGGGACGCTGGTCGACCTCTTCGCCGACCGGCTCTTTCAACGCGGGCAGGGGGTGCTTCCGGAGTATTTCGATGCGGCGCTGATGCCAGCTGCGGGCAGTGGCGCGATCGTCGAGCCGGGCCACCATTTCGAATGGTGCTGGCTGCTGCGTCGCTATGAAGGAGCGACGGGCGACGGCCGGATCGCGGCGATCGTCGACCGGCTGTATGCGCACGCCAATCGCAGCGGTCTCGACGCGGAAGGGCTCATCGTCGACGAAGTGCGGCCCGACGGCACGATCGCGAAAGCGTCTCGCCGGTTGTGGCCGATGACCGAAGCCATCAAATGCAATCTGGCAGAAGCGATGCGAGGGCGGCCCGGTTCGCTGGAGAATGCCTGCGCACTGACCGCTTCGCTCTACGATCGCTTCCTGAGCCATGCACCGCGAGGGGGATGGGTCGACCGCCTCGCCGAGGATGGAACGCGGCTCGGCGACTTCATGCCCGCGACCAGCCTCTATCATCTGGTCGGTGCGGTCGACGAGCTTTCAGGGTTCTCCTCTGGCGGGCAATCCTAGACGCGTTACTACCGCCCTTGGTCCCGTTCCGAAACGATCGGATTCTGGACCGGCCACCAGATGTTCAGCGCCGGATCGTTCCAGATGAGCGTGAACTGGCCCGACCGATCGTAATCGGTGGTCTGCTTGTAGTGGAAGATCGCCTGCTCGCTCATGACGACATGGCCGTTGCCGAACTTCGGCGGCACCAGGACCTGCAGCCGGTTGGTGTCCGAAAGGGTGAACGAGGTCCACTTGCGGTACTGCGAGGATTGTGGGTCGTTGTTGATCACAACCATGTAGAAGCTGCCCTGCAGGCACGAGATCAGCTTCCACGTCTTGTCGTCGCCGTGGATGCCGCGCAGCACGTGCTGGCGCGACACCGAGATGTCGTCCTGGATGAAGTGCTGGTCGATCCCGGCCTCGCGGTAGAGGCGCTCGTTGTAGGTCTCGACATAATGGCCACGGAAATCCTCGAAGATCGTCGGCGGCTTGATCAGCCGGACCGAGTCGAGGGTCGTCGGAAAGGTTTCCATGTGAATACCCGTCGATTTCAGGATTGAGGCAGTGTTTCGGTCTGGCGGTAGACGATCGTCGACCCGGTGAAGTCGATCCCGGCCGGCACGTGAAGAAGGTGGGACAGTGCCGCCCTCACATCAGCCTGCTTCTCCGGGGGGACGATGAACGCCATGAAGCCCGCGCCGCCTGCGCCGAGCAGTTTGCCGCCGAGCGCGCCGGCCGACAGGGCGGCCGAATAGGCATCGTCGATGCTGCTCGTCGTGACGCCGTCCGACAGCTGGCGCTTGAGCTGCCAGGCTTCGTTCAGGAGCTGTCCGAAGGACTCCAGGTCGCCCATGCGAAGCTGCCTCGCGGCGGGATCGACCATGGCGTGCATCCGCTGGAGATGTTTGCTCTTGGCGCTGAGATTGGAGACCAGCAGCTTCGCGATGGTCGAGGAGAGCCGGGTCGTCCCCGTGTAGAAAAGCAGCAGCCAGTCCTCCAGCTTCCGCTGGTTCTGGCCCGAGAGATCCAGCGGCAGCACGTCGATCGCGCCGTCGGTTCCGAACCGGATGACGTTCAGGCCGCCATAGGCGCTGGCAACCTGGTCCTGGCATCCGACCGTTTCCTGGAGAATGTCGCGTTCGAGATGGATCGCGGCATTGGCGAGGTCGCGCTTGTTGATCGTCTGGCCGCGCATCGCATGGAGGACGTTGATCAGGCCCACCGAGAAGGACGAGCTCGAGCCGATGCCGGAGCGGGCGGGGAGATCGCCCTGGTGGTGGATCTCGACGCCTCGCTCGTTGCCGAACTCCATGTACTGCAGTCCCGCCCGAACCGCCGGATGCAGGATCTCGGAAATGGAGTTGACGGTTTCGATATGGGACCAGACCACGCGGTGACGCGTCGCAAAGAAGGGAGGCAGGTGACGCCCGACGATGTAGCAGTACCGGTTGATGGCCATCGACAGCACGCTGCCGCCCTGTTCCCGATACCATTCGGGATAGTCGGTGCCGCCGCCGAAGAACGACACGCGATAGGGCGTTCTCGACATTGCCATTGACATATTGTCGCTTGCCGGAAGGCGCTTCATGTCCTGGATGCTCTGCTCGGTTCTTTTTCTATCGCGTCAGGAAGCGGTTGCCTTCGACGGCGACACGCTGCCGCCAGTAGTCGAGCAGATCGCGCATCGTCTGTTCGAAGGGGATCTCCGGCCGCCAACCTGTGTGCTGCTCGAACTTCGAGGTGTCCGGCACCTGGAGGTCGGCATCGATGGGGCGAAGCCGGTCCGGATCGGTCTCGACCTTGATCTCCGCCCGCTTCGGCGACAGCGCGATGAGATGCTCGAGGATGTTGCCGACGGTGCAGGAATGAGTGCCGCCGATATTGTAGTAGGCGCCCGCGACCGGATCCTTCGTCACGAGAAGATAGTAGGCGCGCACCGCGTCGCGCACGTCGGCCACGGTGCGCAGCGATTCAAGGTTGCCGACCTTGACCACCGGCGGGATCAGCCCATGCTCGATCATCGCGACCTGCTTGGCGAAGGTCGACTCCGCGAACACGTCGCCGCGGCGCGGGCCGGTATGGGTGAACATGCGCGTGGTCATGACCTTCATGCCGTAGGCCTCGGCATAGAAGCGACCGACCAGATCGGTCCCGACCTTCGAGATGGCGTAGGGCGAAGCGGGGTGGAAGCTGCATTCCTCGGAGATCGGCAGCTTCTCCTTCGGCACCCGGCCGAAGACCTCCGACGAGGCGCAGACGTGAATGACCGCATCCGGCGCCGTGGTGCGCAGGGCGTCCAGCACCCGCACCGTCCCGAGGATGTTGGTGTCCATCGTATCGAGAGGGGAGTCGAAGCTGGTGCGCGGAAAGCTCTGGGCGGCCAGATGGAACACGTAGTCCGGCTTCGCCGATTCGACGGCGCGCTGGATGGAGAGGGTGTCGCGCAGATCCCCGTAGACCAGCCGGACCCGGGAACCCGAATTGATCGGTCCGACGATGGCGCTGAGATTGTCGAGAGGGCTCCGCCAGCGCAGCAGCCCGATGATTTCCCAGTCGGTGTGCTTCAGGATGTACTCGGCAAGGTGCGAGCCGACCATTCCCGTGATGCCCGTGATCAGGGCGCGCTTGGCCGACATCTTGAGGTGCCTTTCTTCGCTTGGCTTTGGATCCACCGGGGCGCCCTTGCCCTCGGCCGGGGGCCTGCATAGCCGGTCTCGCCCGCGAATGCGACCCCCGGGGTCGACCCGCCGGGCCGGCGTGGAGCGAGCCCTACAATCCGGTCAGACCGGTTCCCAGGCGACCAGCGAGAAGCACTCGTGGAAACGGCTGCCGAATTTCAGCCGCTGCACCTTGAGGAACCGGATGGAACCGGCCTTCTCCAGGGAACGGAGATGGGGCAGCAGGCCGCTCAGATATTTGCGCTGCTGATGGTACCGGATCGCCAGCGCGTCGTGCGGCAGGTCGGCGTCATAGAGTT
>JAESFU010000240.1_pt1 | contig 56807 bp, 58 predicted proteins | sample 9269461 | NCBI WGS metagenome assembly JAESFU01 (sample SAMN14502556, study PRJNA617107) | algae metagenome | isolation source: Stenomitos rutilans HA7619-LM2 and co-occurring heterotrophs from cave walls | place: USA: Waikapalae cave, Hawaii | collected 2009-07-28
CCTGGACCGGCACGACTGCCGACCCACCCAACCTCCACCGCACCAACCACTCGTCATGATCTCGCTTCGGTGCAGCGGATGGGGGGAGAGTCGCACGGGTTGGAGGGTGGGGGATAAGTTCTTTTGAACCAGCGCCGGTGGGCACCCTCCCCCTTGCGGGGAGGGTTGGGGAGGGGGGTGCCGAGTGCTGGGAGCTAGCGGCTATCCGATGAGCCGGAGCGCGCTGCGCACCCCCTCCGAGCTGCGCTAGGCGGCAAAAGCCGCCAAGCTTCGCTTGCCTCCCCCATCAAGGGGGAGGTGGGCTCCGGTGCGTGGACTTCAGCTCGCGACCGTCGTCTCCACATACTGCCGCGAGTAGCGGCCCTTGAGGTTGGTGAGTACCTCGTAGCCGATCGTACCGCCGGCGTCGGCGTGGTCGTCGACGGTGACCTGGGACCCGATAACTTCGGCCATCTCGCCGGGGGCTGGGGGGCGGGGCAGGTCGGTGATGTCGACGCCGATCATGTCCATCGAGACGCGACCCACCACCGGGCACGGCTGGCCGGCAATCACGACGCTCGTGCCCCGGTGATTATTGGCCGAGGAGAGCGAACGGAAGAAGCCGTCCGCATAGCCGATGCCGACAATGGCGAGGCGGCTGTCGCGAGACATGGTCTGGAGCGCGCCATAGCCGACGCTCTCGCCGGTCTTGACGTCCTTGACCATCAGGATCGGCGCTTCGAGGGTCACCACCGGCGCCATCGGGTTGCGCCGGCCGGCGACGGCACGGCCGCCATAGAGCGCAATGCCGGGACGGACCATCTGGAAATGGTTCTCGCGATTGGTCATCAGGCCCGCCGAGTTGGAGAGCGAGGCCGGAATCCCCGGGAACTGCGCCATTACCGACGTAAACAGCGCCAGCTGCGTGCGGTTCTTCTCGTGTGCCGGCGTGTCGGCGCAGGCGAGGTGGCTCATCACCATCTGCGGGGCGTAGCCGATCTGCTCGATCATCCGCTTGACGATGGAGGCCTCGTTCAGCCGGAAGCCCAGCCGGTTGATGCCGGTGTCGAAATGGAGCGCGGCCGGCAGGGCCTGGTTGGACTGGAGGCAAGCGGCCAGCCATTCCTCGAGCATCGGGATGGAGGCGAGGCACGGCATCAGCCGCTCGCCGACATAGAGCGCGGCCGAGCCGGGATAGAGCCCCGAGAGGATGAAGATGTGGCTGTCTTCGGGCAGGGCCGCGCGCACGGCGATGCCTTCGTCGGGCGTTGCCGCAAAGAAGAAGCGGGCGCCCGCCTCGTAGAAAGCCCGAGAAGCCTGGGCGATGCCGGTGCCATAGGCATCGGCCTTCACCACCGCGCCGGTCAGCGCGCCGCGGCTCACCTTGTCGAGCGCTTGCCAGTTGCGCTTCAGCGCACCCAGATCGACCGTCAGGCGCCCGCCGTAACCGGTCGCAATGGCCGGAGCCGCCATCACTATTCCATCCTCTCGGGCAGGTAGTCGGCACGCGCCAGGTTGCCGAAGCGCGTGAACTGCGCCTCAAAGCTCAGTTGCACGGTGCCGGTGGGGCCATGGCGCTGCTTGCCGATGATCACTTCGGCCCGGCCATGCACCTGTTCCATCTCGCCCTGCCAGGCCAGATGTTCCGGGGTGCCCTCCTTGGGCTCCTTGTTCTTGAGGTAGTACTCCTCGCGGTAGACGAACAGCACCACGTCGGCATCCTGCTCGATCGAGCCGGATTCGCGCAGGTCCGCGAGCTGGGGGTGCTTGTCGTCGCGGTTTTCGACCTGGCGGGAGAGCTGGGACAGCGCGATGATCGGCACTTCCAGTTCCTTGGCGAGCGCCTTGAGCGTCGTGGTGATCTCGGTGAGTTCCTGCACGCGGTTCTCGTTGGCGCGCTTGGACGAGCCGGAGAGAAGCTGCAGGTAGTCGACGATCAGCAGATCGAGCCCCTTCTGGCGCTTCAGGCGTCGGGCGCGCGCCGCGAGCTGGGCCACCGAGATACCGCCGGTGTCGTCGATGAACAGCGGCACGGAAGCCATGAGGTTCGACGTATCGACCAGCCGGTTGAACTGGCTTTCGTGAATGTTGCCGCGGCGGATGTCGGACGAGGAGATCTCGGCCTGCTCGGCGAGGATACGCGTGGCGAGCTGCTCGGCGCTCATTTCGAGCGAGAAGAAACCGACCGCACCACCATCGACGGTCTTCATCCGCCCGTCGGCCTGCACATCGGCCTTGTAGCTCTTGGCCACATGGAAGGCGATGTTGGTGGCGAGCGACGTCTTGCCCATGGCCGGACGCGCCGCGAGGATGATCAGGTCCGAGCGCTGCAAGCCGCCCATCAACTTGTCGAGGTCGCTCAGTCCCGTCGCGGTGCCCGAGAGCGAGCCATCGCGCGAATAGGCTTCGCCGGCCATCTTGATGGCTTCGGTCAGCGCCGAACTGAAGGCCTGGAAGCCGCCATCGGCCCGGCCTTTCTCGGCGATGGCGAACAGTGCCTTCTCGGCTTCCTCGATCTGCTTGCCGGCCGTGGTCTCGACGTCGGAATCGTAGGCGGTCTGCACCACCTCTTCGCCGATCTGGATCAGGTCGCGGCGAATGGCGAGATCGTAGATCGCCTGCCCATAGTCGGCGGCGTTGAGCACGGTGGTAGCTTCGGCCGCGAGCCGCGCGAGATACTGCGGCATGGTCACTTCGGGCGTCAGCTGGTCGCCCAGGTAGGTCTTGGCGGTGATCGGCGTCGCGGTCTTGCCGGCGCGAATGATCTTGCCCAGCACCTCATAGATGGTGCGGTGGATCGGCTCGTAGAAGTGCTCGGGCAAGAGGAAGTCCGAGACGCGGTAGAAGGCCTCGTTATTGACCAGAATGGCGCCCAGCAAAGCCTGCTCGGCCTCCACATTGTGGGGGGCAAGGCGGAAGGACTTCTCGTCCTCCGGACGCAGGCGATGCACGTTGTCGGCCATGAGACTCGGACTATTCCCCCGATGGTTGATCGTCTCTTAACGAGCGGCACGGACGCCAGCGACGGCGAACTACGACAATACCGTGAAGCTCTGAGTCGGACCTGTGAACATCGGGAATAACGGGAGTATCGAACAACAGCAGACGATTTCGGCGTCAGTGCGGCTCGCCAGCCTCTACTCCGATTCGCCGGATTTTGCCGCGTCACGTTCAAGCACGGCGATAACCCGGTGCAGCAGCTCGTAATATTGCGCCTGCTCGATTTCGCTGAGCGCAGACATGGTCAACGCATTGACCTCGAGCGCGGCCTTGAACGCCTCTTGCGCCCGCTCTGCACCGAGCGGGGTAAGTTCCACCAGTGCGCTGCGACCGTCATTGGGGTCGGGGCGCCGCCGCACCAGCCCGTCGCGTTCCATGCGGGCCAGCGTGTTCGCCATGGTCGGCTGCTCGACCGTGGCGGAGATCGCGAGCTCCTTCTGCGTCAGGGCCCTGCCGCCCTGCAGCGCGAAGAGCACCGGCATCGGCCCCGCCGTCTTGCCGAGCCGCCGTTCCAGCGCCCTGAGGAACAGCCGCGCTGCCCAATTGGTGAGATAGCCCGCAGAGGTGTGCCGGTCGTAGCTCATGTGCATAGCTTGCTATATAAATGCATAGTGTGCTATGTAACTCGCGTTGAGGCTGCACCGCAAGGAGATCGTCATGGCTTTGAAGAGTTCCGCGACCCGTTATGGCAGCGTGCCGATCGCCATTCACTGGACCACCGCAGTTTTGATCGTGGCGCTGTTCGCGACCGGGCTGCTGGCGGCGGGGCAGGCGGACCCGGTGGCACAGCTGGCGCTGGTACGCGTACACGTGCCCCTGGGGATCGCCGTGCTGCTGCTGACGCTCCTCCGCATCGTCTGGTGGTGGGCGATCGATCGCCGCCCGGCACCGGTGGCGGGACAGCCGGCATTGCAGCAGCGCGCGGCCACGGCCGTGCACGCGCTGCTCTATGTCATCGTGCTGGCCCTCGCCGCGAGCGGCATCGCGACGCTGGTGCTGTCAGGTGCCATGCCTGCGATCATTGCCGGAACCACCCTGCCGCCGCTCGAACAACTCGTACCGCGCCTTGCGCATGGCGTGACGTCGAAACTGCTGCTGGCCCTGCTCGCCGCCCATGTCGGCGCCGCGCTCTGGCACCAGTTCGTCCGTCACGACCGACTGCTGGCCCGGATGGGAGTAGGGCGGGCCTAAAACAAAGGGCCGGGATTGCTCCCGGCCCTTTGGCGTCCCGCTGATGCGGAGAACTTACTCGTCGTCGCCGAAAGCGTCGGCAGCGGCGGAGCCAGCTTCAGCCTGGCCGGCGGCGAATTCCTCGGCCGCGGCGTCGTCGTAGTTGATGGCAGTCAGGTCTTCACCGGCAGCCTGGCGCGCGGCCTCGTCGGCCGAGCGGGCAACGTTGACGGTGATGTTGACCGCAACTTCCGCGTGAAGGTGCAGCGGCACCTCGTGCACGCCGACCGTCTTGATCGGGGTGGCGAGATCGACCTGCGACCGGCTGATGCTGAAGCCGTCCGAGACCAGCGCATCGGCGATGTCACGCGAGGCGACCGAACCGTAGAGCTGGCCGGTTTCACCGGCCTGACGGATCATCACCACGGTGTGCCCGTTGAGGCCCGAGGCGATCCCGGCGGCGGCCTCGCGGCGCTCCGTGTTGCGCTTTTCGATATCGGCGCGATCGCGCTCGAAGCGCTTGCGGTTTGCCTCGGTGGCGCGCAGCGCACGACCGGTGGGGAGGAGGAAGTTGCGGGCGTAGCCGTCCTTCACGGTGACTTCGTCGCCGATATGGCCGTGCTTGCCGGTACGCTCGAGCAGAATGACTTTCATGTCTTTGTCCTTTGCTGTCCTGCCGATCAGGCAGTTAGGAGCAGCCGGCTATCCAGCCGCCCCAACCAATCCCGAACCGTTCTTACTGAACGGCGTAGGGCATGATGCCGATGAAGCGGGCGCGCTTGATGGCCTTGGCCAGTTCGCGCTGCTTCAGGGCGGAAACCGCAGTGATGCGGGAGGGGACAATCTTGCCGCGCTCGGAAACGTAGCGCTGCAGCAGGCGGACGTCCTTGTAGTCGATCTTGGGCGCGTTCGGGCCCGAGAACGGGCAGGTCTTGCGACGACGCTGGAACGGGCGACGGGCGGTAGTGGTGGTAAGGTCCTTGATGGCCATTTTTCTCTATCCTTCCCGAATTAGAACCGACGCGGCGGACGGCTGCCGCGGTCGAAACCGCCGCGATCGCCACGGTCGCCGCGCGGTCCACCCGGACGGTCGCCGCGTTCGTCGTCGCGGTCGCGCTTCTGCATCATGGCCGACGGGCCTTCCTCAAGCTCATCGACGCGGATGGTCATGAAGCGCAGGATGTCTTCGCTGAGGCCCTGCTGACGCTCCATCTCGGCAACGGCCGAGTGCGGGGCATCGATGTTGAGCAGGGTGTAGTGGGCCTTGCGGTTCTTCTTGATGCGGTACGAGAGCGACTTGAGGCCCCAGTACTCGTTCTTGGTGACCTTTCCGCCGCCCTGGGTGATCAGGTCGGTGAACGCAGTGGTCAGTTCCTCGACCTGGGTCGGGGAGACGTCCTGGCGGGCCAGGAAAATATGCTCGTAGAGGGCCATTAAGCGCCTTCCTTTTCGAGTGGTTCAACACTCATCCCTTCGGCGCGGAGCCTCCTTGAAGCCGGAAAGGCGTCAAAGCAGTCTTCTAAGAAGCGGGAACACGGGAGGACGGGCAGAGCCCTATCTTGCAGATGGCAAGACCCTCCGTTCAGCCCCCGGCCGAACGAATGTGAGGCGGGCTATAGGGGAAAAGGGCGCCGATGGCAAGGGATGGCGGCTAGGCCAGCCGCGCTGCAGCCGGCACGTCGAACCCCTGCGACTTGAGCAGCGAGACGATCGAGGGAGTCAGCGCGCGGCAGCCGCAGTTCTGGGCGTGGGCGAAATGCCATTCGGCGCGTTGCTTCCTGGTCGGGTTGGGCGGCATGCGGTTGGCTTCGTGCCATTCGCGATTGGTCTTGCCCATTTGCGCTCATGTCCCTTGTGCGCGTTACCTGCGGCGGCCCACAATATAGCCTGACAGTATTGAGACCGCCATGACCACCACCTCCATCCGCGTGCCGGACGCTTCTGCCGTCCAGGCCACAGCGACCGTCATCACTCCCTATCTGCGCCGCACGCCGGTGCTGTCCGTTGCCGCCGCCGACTTCGGGCTCGCCGGCGAGCCGATCGGCTTCAAGTTCGAGTTCATGCAGCACTCGGGGAATTTCAAGGCGCGCGGGGCGTTTGCGAACCTGCTGCTGCGCGATGGGGCCGAGCGCGGCGTCGTGGCTGCGTCGGGCGGCAACCATGGGGCGGCGGTGGCCTATGCGGCGATGAAGCTCGGAATCACGGCGCATATCTATGTGCCCTCGATCTCTTCGCCGGCCAAGGTCGAGCGCATCAAGCAGTATGGCGCGCACATCGTGGTGGGTGGCGACACCTATGCCGACGCCTATGCGGCGAGCCGGATCTTTGCCGCCGAGCAGGGGCTCGTCGAGGTACACGCCTACGATATGTACGAGACGCTGTGCGGGCAGGGGACCGTGGCGCTCGAATGGCTCGAACAGACGCCGGAACTCGATACGCTGCTCGTCGCGGTGGGCGGCGGCGGGCTGATCGGCGGCGTGGTGGCGGCAACGGCCGGCAAGGTGAAGGTCGTCGGCGTCGAGCCCGAGAACGCGCCGACGTTGTCGCGGGCGCTGGCTGCAGGTGAGCCGGTCGATGTCCCGGTGAGCGGGGTGGCTGCGGACAGTCTGGGCGCACGGCGGCTGGGCGAGATTAGCTTTGCGCTCTCAAAGGGCATCGATCGCTGCGTGGTAGTGGCCGACGGGGACATCGTCGCGGCGCAGAAGTCGCTGTGGGACGTGCTACGGGTGGTGTCCGAGCCGGGTGGCGCGGCCGCGATGGCGGCACTGCTGGCAGGCAAGTACGTGCCGGCCAAGGGCGAGCGCGTCGGCGTGCTGCTCTGCGGGGCGAATACGACGGCGGTGAAGTTCGACTAGCCCGCCTTGACTTTGCCATCCCCCTCCGGCAAACGCCGCCGCCAACTGGACGCCTGTCCGGGCGGGGCTTAGGCTGGCCTCAAGACCAATAACAATCGGCGGAGGCCATTCGTGACCAAGCGCGCATTCACCTTCCCCGGCCAGGGCAGCCAGGCCGTGGGCATGGGCAAGGACCTTGCCGACGCCTATCAGGAGGCGCGCAACGTCTTCGCCGAAGTGGACGACGCGCTCGGCCAGAAGCTCTCGACCATCATGTTCGAGGGCCCCGACGAGACCCTGCGGCTGACCGAGAATGCGCAGCCGGCGCTGATGGCGGTTTCCGTCGCGGTGACCCGCGTGCTCGAAGCCCGTGGCGTGGCGCTGAAGGATCACGCCGCGTTCGTTGCCGGCCACTCGCTCGGCGAGTATTCGGCGCTGGCGGCCGCCGGGGCGTTCAGCCTCGCCGATGCGGCGCGGCTGCTGAAAATCCGTGGCCAGGCCATGCAGCAGGCCGTGCCGGTGGGGCAAGGCGCCATGGCGGCGATCCTCGGGCTCGATCTCGAGACCGTTCTTCGAGCGGCCAACGATGCCTCGGACGGCGAGATCTGTGGCGTTGCCAATGACAATGCGCCGGGCCAGGTGGTGATCTCCGGGCATGTCGGGGCGGTGAACCACGCCATCGAGCTGCTCAAGGCCGCCGGCGCCAAGCGCGCGCTGCCGCTGCCGGTGTCGGCGCCGTTCCACTGTGCGCTGATGCGCCCGGCAGCCGATGCCATGGAGCATGCGCTGAACCAGGTGACGGTGAAGTCGCCGGTCGTGCCGGTCGTCGCCAATGTGCTGGCAAAGCCGATCACCGATCCGGAAGAGATCAAGAAGCGCCTCGTCGAACAGGTGACCGGCATGGTCCGCTGGACCGAATGCGTCGGCTGGCTGGTGAAGGATGGCGGCGTCACCCAGCTGGTCGAACTCGGCTCAGGCAAGGTGCTGTCGGGACTCGCGAAGCGCATCGCGCCGGAAACGGCGGCCGTGTCGATCGGCACGCCTGCCGATGTCGATGCTTTCGTCGCCGAACTCACCGCCTGAATCAGACTCTGCGAAGGAGCCGATAAATGTTTGATCTGACTGGCAAACGCGCGCTGGTGACCGGCGCTTCGGGCGGTATCGGTCGCGAGATCGCCAAGGCCCTGGCTGGCGCCGGGGCGCGCGTGGCGCTGAGCGGCACCCGGGTCGGGGCGCTGGAGGACACCAAGGCGCTCCTTGGCGGCGGCGACCATCCGATCATCCCGACCAACCTCTCGGACCTCGATGCGGTCGATAAGCTCGTGCCCTCGGCCGAGGCGGCATTGGGCGGCATCGACATCCTGGTCAACAATGCCGGCGTGACGCGCGACAACCTGTTCATGCGCATGAAAGATGAAGAGTGGGACGAGGTGCTGGCGGTGAACCTCACGTCCGCCTTCCACCTCACCCGCGCCGTGCTGCGTGGCATGATGAAGCAGCGTTTTGGGCGCATCATCGGCATCACCTCGGTGGTCGGCGTCGTCGGCAATCCGGGGCAGGGCAACTACGCAGCGTCCAAGGCCGGCCTGATCGGCATGGGCAAGGCGCTGGCGTATGAAGTGGCTTCGCGGGGCATCACCGTGAACACAGTGGCGCCGGGCTTCATCGGCTCGGCCATGACCGACGAACTGAACGAAAAGCAGCGCGAAAGCATTCTGACCAAAGTCCCGGCCGGTCGCCTGGGCAATGCCGAGGAAGTTGCAGCGGCTGTGGTGTTCCTTGCGTCGACCGAGGCCGGTTACATCACGGGCCACACGCTCAACATCAATGGCGGCATGGTAATGCTGTAGGGTCTGCCGGCCCCGGCGCTCGTGGTCGCCCCCTCCACCGCCTACGGCGGTCCCCCTCCCCCGTGAACGGGGGAGGATCAAAGAGAAGGCGCAAAGGCTGGGGAAACCGGGCCTTGCGGAATATGGCAATGGCGGGGGAAGTATGTTACCTCCGCCCCTGATTTCGGGCTTGGAGCCGTGCTTGCGAGGGCATGGGTGCCTCGCCTACAGTCGGCCGCACAAGGCGGCAGGCCGAACGGGCGTCCCTCTCGGACACCTTGACGGTACCAAGAATACGAACCTGTTTGGGTAACAAGGGAAGTCAAATATGAGCGATATCGCTGATCGCGTCCGCAAGATCGTTGTGGAACACCTCAATGTCGAAGCGGAGAAGGTCGTCGATAAGGCGAGCTTCATCGATGATCTGGGCGCCGACTCGCTCGATCAGGTCGAGCTGGTCATGGCTTTCGAGGAAGAGTTCAACGTCGAGATCCCGGACGACGCCGCGGAATCGATCCAGACATTCGGCGACGCCGTCGCCTACCTGACCAAGGCCGTCGGCTAAGCGCCGACCGCTGAACGGCTTTCTTCGATGGAACTTCGCCGCGTCGTCGTCACCGGGATGGGGATCGTCAGCCCTTTGGGCTGCGGGATCGAGGCCACCTGGCAAAACCTCATTGCCGGCAAGAGCGGCGTCCGAAAGATCGACGACTTCCAGGTCGACGATCTGGCGGCGCAGATTGCCGGCCGCATTCCGCTGGGCGACCACGCGGACGGCAAGTTCAACCCCGATGAATGGATGGACGTAAAGGAGCAACGCAAGGTTGACCCCTTCATCGTCTTCGCCATGGCGGCGGCCACCCAGGCCATTGCCGACGCGGGAGTCGAACCCAAGACCGAAGAAGAAAAGTACCGTATCGGGACCATGATCGGCTCGGGCATCGGCGGCATCGGCGGCATTTATGATGCCTCGATCACGCTGCACGAGCGCGGCCCGCGCCGGATCAGCCCGTTCTTCATCCCCGGGCGCATCATCAACATGGCCTCGGGCAACGTCTCGATCCGCTTCGGCTTGAAGGGCCCGAACCACTCCGTGGTGACGGCCTGCTCGACCGGTGCGCATGCCATCGGGGACGCGGCCCGGCTTATCGCGCTTGGCGATGCCGACGTGATGGTGGCGGGCGGGGCGGAGTCGCCGGTCAACCGGATCTCCATCGCTGGCTTTGCCGCCTGCCGCGCGCTCTCGACCGGCTTTAACGACCAGCCTGAGAAGGGCTCGCGTCCTTACGACAAGGATCGCGACGGCTTCGTGATGGGCGAGGGCGCCGGCATCGTCGTGCTCGAGGAGTACGAGCGAGCCAAGGCTCGCGGCGCCAAGATCTATGGCGAAGTTATCGGTTACGGCCTGTCGGGCGACGCCTATCACATCACCGCTCCGGCCGAGGACGGCGATGGCGGCTTCCGCGCCATGCAGGCGGCGGTGAAGCGTGCCGGCATCGACCCGTCCGAGATCGACTACATCAATGCGCACGGCACCTCGACGCCGCTCGGCGACGAGATCGAGCTTGGCTCGGTGACCCGCATGCTCGGCGATGCTGCTCCCAACGCGGCGATGAGCTCGACCAAGTCGGCCATCGGGCACCTGCTTGGTGCGGCGGGCTCGGTGGAAGCGATTTTCTGCCTGCTCGCCATGCGCGACAGCACCCTGCCGCCCACGATCAATCTCGACAATCCGTCCGTCGAGTCGGTGATCGACCTCGTGCCGCACAAGGCCAAGAAGAAGGAGGTCAACATTGCGTTGTCCAACTCCTTCGGCTTCGGCGGCACCAATGCCTCGCTGATTTTCCGCAAGGCGAACTAGCCCGGCGGCGCCTCCCGGCGGGAGGCGCGACCGCTCGAATTCATAGGCCGCTCCGGCGCGCCGCCTTCGTACTGTTGTCAATATTTCCAGCGACTGGTGCCGTCGCATTGGGAGGTGCGACCGATGGCCGATGACCGCAAAAACAGGCGGAAGCGCCGCCGCAGCGGCGTGGTGAGCGTGCTCAATGCGATGCTCACCCTCCTGGTGCTCGGGCTGCTCGCCGGCATCGGCGCCTTCCTGTACGTCGCCAACCAGTTCTATGCACCCGGCGCGGTCGTTGCCGACACCACCTTCACCGTGGAGCGCGGCGCCAGCATCGGTACCACCGCCAACCGCCTGGAAGAGCAGGGGATGCTCGCGACCGGTGGCCTCGTCCCGGGCGGATACATTTTTCGCGCCGGCTCGTACGCATTGAAGAAGCAGGGCGAGCTGAAGGCCGGTGTCTATGCGCTGAAGGCCAACGCTTCGATGGCCGACGTGCTGCGCGAGATCACCGAGGGCAAGCCGCTCGATTTCTTCGTCAATGTCATTCCGGGAGACACCTCGTTCCAGGTGGCGGAGCGCATCAACGGCGAGAACCCCAACCTCACCGGTGACCCGGTGACGGTGCCGGCCGAGGGCACGCTGCTCGCCATCCGCTACGACTTCTTTCCCGGCGACACCCGGCAGTCGGTGCTCGACAAGATGCAGGCCGAGATGAAGGCTAAGATCACCGAGATCTGGGCCGGCCGCGACCCCGCCATCGACAGCGTGATCAAGACGCCCGAGGACATGGTGACGCTTGCCTCGATCGTCGAAAAGGAAACCGGCCTCGAGACCGAGCGGCCGGAAGTGGCGGCCGTGTTCATCAACCGCCTGAAGAAGGGCATGCGTTTGCAGACCGACCCAACGGTTCTCTACGGCGTGACCGAGGGCAAGACCGTGCTGAGCCGCGGCCCGACTTCCGCCGAGCTGCGCGCCGAGACGCCCTACAACACCTACCAGATCGACGGCCTGCCACCCGGCCCGATCGCCAACCCGGGCGAAGCGGCACTGCGCGCAGTTGCCCGACCGGCGACGACCAACGCCCTGTACTTCGTGGCCAAGAGCGCCAACCCGGCCGATGGGCACTTGTTCGCCGATACCTATGCCGACCACCGCAAGAACGTGACCCTGTATCGCAAGGCAGCGGCCGAGGCGGAGGCCGAGGCTGCTCGCGAGGCGCTGGAGGCCGAGCAGGCCGAGGACGCCGGCGAGCCCGTCGCGCCCTGATGGCGGGCTCGCTCGCCAGCATGACGGGCTATGCCCGCGCCGCCGGCGCGTTGCCGGGAGTCCGCTTCACGGTCGAGCTGAAGTCGGTCAACGGCCGCGGCCTCGACATGCGCATGCGGCTCGCGCCGGGTTTTGACGCGCTCGAAAGCGAGATTCGCCGGCTGATCGGCAAGTCGATCACCCGGGGTTCGCTGACGGTGAGCCTGAGCGTCGACCGCGAAGGCGAGGGCGGCCGCGTGGTGGTGAACCACCAGGCGCTCGAGGCCATTCTCGACGGCTTCAAGTGGCTCGAGAGCCGCGTCGAGGCGCGAAAACCCTCGCTCGACGGCATCCTGGGCCTGCGCGGCGTTCTGGAGCAGCACGAGACGGCGCTGTCGGCCGAAGAAGAAGAGGCGCTCACGGCCGCGATCCTCTCCACAGTCGAGCAGGCGGTGGCGGGGTTGGTGGCTGCTCGGCGCGACGAGGGCGTCCGCATCGCTGCGATCCTCGGCGAGCGCATCGACGAGATCGCGGCGCTGACCAAGGCGGCGGAACTCCATCCCGGCCGCAGCCGCGACGCGATCCTTGCACGCCTGCGGCAGCAGGTGGCGGAATTGAGCGAAGCAAGCCCGACACTGTCGGACGAGCGGCTGGCGCAGGAAGCGGTGCTGCTCGCGACCAAGGCCGATATCCGCGAGGAGTTGGACCGGCTGGGAGCGCATGTGGAAGCAGCGCGCGCGCTGATCGCCGGTGGCGGGCCGGTGGGGCGCAAGCTCGATTTCCTGTCACAGGAATTTAACCGCGAAGCCAATACGCTCTGTTCGAAGTCCAACGACGTGGCATTGACCGCTATCGGCCTGGATTTGAAGGCTGTGATCGATCAGCTGCGCGAGCAGGTTCAGAATATCGAGTAAGCCATGGAATATCCGCGCCGCGGTGTGATGCTGGTGCTGGCCTCCCCCTCCGGGGCGGGCAAATCGTCGATCTCGCGCGCCATCTTCGCCGAGGATCCGAATATCGCGCTGTCGGTATCGGTGACGACGCGGGCGCGCCGGACCGACGAAATCGACGGCGTGCACTACCACTTCATCGACGTGCCCACCTTCAAGCGCATGCGCGAGGACGGTGAACTGCTCGAAAGCGCCGAGGTGCACGGCAATTTCTACGGCACGCCGCGCAAGAAGGTGGAGGAGCGCCTGTCGGCCGGCCGCGATATCCTGTTCGACATCGACTACCAGGGCACGCTGCAGCTGCTCGAGCATGCGCGGGCGGACATGGTGACGATCTTCATCCTGCCGCCCTCGATCAAGGAGCTGCGCAAGCGCCTGGAGCGGCGGGCCCAGGACAGTGCCGGAACCATCGAGAAACGGCTGAAGAACGCCCGCGTCGAGATGGAGCACTATGGTGAGTACGATTATGTGCTCGTGAACGAAGACCTAGAGGTCTCCACGACCCGGGTGCGAACAATTCTTGCCGCGGCACGGCTGACCCGCACGCGCTTCCTGCAATTGGACAAGTTCGTCAAAGACTTGCAGGACCAGATCGACTCTCTTTAACAAGAGAGTCCGGCCCGGTTCGCGTGCGATCCTGCTGTCATCGCTGCGTAAAGCCGTTAAGCTAGACCCTTAACTGTGGAACGAGGTGTGTGTGGATAAACTCCATGCACCTGTGGATGGTGCGCCCGCCCGGCTACCGTGCCGCAACGAGCAGGATGAACCTGCCCTCCGAGGAACACATCATGCCGTTCGAAGTGAAGGCGTGCACCATCGACGAGATGCATCGGCATCCGACCTTCCGCGACCGCACGCAGGCGAAGGTGAAGGTGGTGCTGCGCGAAATCCGCGCGCGCGAGGCCTTCGACCACAACCTGACCCTGCGCGTCTGGGCCGATACCAATGACGGCATGAGCTCGAACGAGGTGAAGATGGCGCTCCTGACCCGCGCGGCCACGATCCTCAAGCGCACCATGACCAATGCCGAGATCGAAGTGAACGGCGACGGGCTGGCGAGCAAGCCGGTGGTGAGCGGTTAGCTATTGCTCAACGCAGCGCTGTTCTCGCCCTTCATCGATCCTTGGCTTCTACCGCACGGCTTTCGACGTCAGGGCAAGCAACCGCGATACCGTCGCTCGATCGGGATGGCGATACAGCACATTGAGATCGATCTCCAAGGGCGGCACCTGGAGCATCCTGGCGCAGTGGCTGTCTACCCATGGCTTGAAGTTCGGTTCCCGGAACTTGATTCCGCCATGGAGGCCATGCTGGGTGAAACCCGGCTGGGCAGCATGCGGCTACCTATGGAGTCTACCGCGGAGAAGCGCGCCAAGGGTAGCTGGCTGGTGCTGGATCAGACTCAAGTCCACGCGACATCGGCTGAGGTCGGCCAGTTCATCTCCGACTGGGTCCTTCCGTTCTTGAGCGAGTACACAACGGTCGCCGACCTCATTCGTGGCGAATTGAACCAGGATGAGCGCCTTATCCGAGACCACCAACAGGTGCTTCGGGCCATAGCCGCAATGCTGATCACTGTTGGGCCTACAGCGGCTCTGGAGCACTTGGAGTGGAAGTTCAGCAAGCCGGCGCTCCGCAATCGGTTTGCGCAAGCCTTCCAATATCTGGAAAGTCGTCGGTTGAACTAACTATCCCGCCGCGCTGTCAGCATCACGAATTTCGCGATCACGCCGGCGGCGAAGCCGAAGAGCATCAGGCCGAAGAGGAATGGGCCGAGGGTCTGGGATATGCCCGTGGGATTGGCCAGGTCGGCGTTGACCCACAGGAAGAAAGCCGCCCCAAGGGCCGCGACGATGCCGAGCGTGCGCCAGCGCTGCGCGAAGAGCGGGATGGCGACCGGGACGATGAAGCTGAGGAATGCGCCGATCAGGGCGAGGGCGCCGCTCATGCGCGATAGGCTTTCGCGAGCTTGAGGAAAGTCTCGACGCCCAGCACCTCGGCCCGTTCGTCGCCCTTGAGTTCGGCGGCGGCGAGCAGCGGTTCCATGGGGACACCGAGCGACTTGAGGCTCTGCCGTACCATCTTGCGGCGCTGGCCGAAGGCGGCGCGGGTTACGGCTTCGAGCGAGCGCACCGCGACGCCATCGGGCGTTGCCCTGGGCTTGAGGTGCACGACGCTGGAGGTGACTTTTGGCGGCGGGGTGAAGGCTTCGCGGCCGACATTGAAGGCGATGCGCGCATCCGTGCGCCAGCCGCAGAGGACGCCGAGCCGGCCATAGGCGTCGGCGCCGGGTTTTGCGACGATGCGCTCGGCCACTTCGCGCTGGAACATCAGCGTCAGGCTCTCGAAATAGGGTGGCCAGGGATCGACCGTGAGCCAGCGCGTGAGGAGCTCGGTGCCGATATTGTAGGGCAGGTTGGAGACGATCCTGGTCGGCCCATCGGCGAGCGATGCGTAGTCGATCTCGAGCGCGTCGCCGGCAATGACCTCCAGCCGGCCGGGATAGGCGGCGGCGATTTCGGCAAGCGCGGGCAGGGCGCGCTCATCGCGCTCGATGGCGATAACGCGCTTCGCACCCTCGGCGAGGAGGGCGCGGGTGAGGCCGCCGGGGCCCGGACCGACCTCGATCACGGTCGCCTCGGCGAGCGGGCCGGCGGTGCGCGCGATGCGGGCCGTGAGGTTGAGATCGAGCAGGAAATTCTGCCCGAGCTCCTTTCTCGCCCTCAGCCCGTGGGCGGCGATGACCTCGCGCAGGGGAGGGAGGTTGTCGATCTGCATGGCGTCGGCATAGCGGATTTGCCGCCTTGCGCAAGTGGCCCCCGCGTTGAACGGCGATGGCCCGTTCCATTCAATTTCTGCTGCACCATCTCGTTCCTGCTGCCTTTTCGAGGTCGAGGCGTATTTTCGCACCGATCGCGGGCTACGGGGATAACTCGTGCGGATGCCCCGGATCGCAACGGACTCAGGCCCGCACCGGGGTGGGTGCTTGCTGAAATGGCGGGCGAAAGGGTCAGAATGGCTGACGCACAGGTCGGGGCAGCCTGACGCGATCATGAACGCCACCTGAGGCGATGTTCAGGAAAGCGGCTTGACCTTCCCATGGTGGGAAGGTGCACAGGTCGGCCTCAACCACGGAGATTTGCCATGTTGAAGCCGATTGCCATTCTCGTCGCCGCCCTGCTTGCCGCACCGGTATCTGCACAGGATCACGCCGGACACGGCGCCACGCCAGCCCCCGACCTGCCGCCGATCTGTCTCGCCAATGCCGAACCGGCCCCGATGGCGATGAGTGGTCATGGCGCGGCCGGCTCGGCGGCACACCAGGACCTGATGGACAGCATGGACCAGATGAATGCCGACATGATGGCCGGCGGGACCGCCAGCGACATCGACGTCGCCTTTGTCTGCTCGATGATCCCGCACCACCGCGGCGCCATCGACATGGCCAGGGCCGAGCTGGCGCATGGCGACGACCCGTGGGCGCGGGAGCTCGCCACCGCGGTGATAGCGGCGCAGGAGCAGGAGATCGCCGATATGCTGGCGTGGCTTGAGGGGCAGAAGTAGGGGTTAGGTACAGGAAGGCCGGTAAGTGGGGCCACCCCCACCCACCATGCTCCGCATGGTCCCCCCTCCCCACAAGGGGGAGGGAGTGACGACTGAGAGTGTAGTGCTGGAGGCTTAGCCGAGGATGGCACACCCACCGGATGTCATCCCTGCAAAGGCAGGGATCCAGGCATCAGCTGGAGCAGGGGGAGAGTTGGACCCCTGCCTTCGCAGGGGTGACAGCCGGTGGGGTGGGAGGTGTCGTGTCTCTCCGCCATCTCTCCGCTCCGAGGGCGCAGACTTCGTCTGTGACCCCTCATCCGGCCGTTGGCCACCTTCTCCCACAAGGGGAGAAGGCCTGACTGAAGCTTTGGGCAGAATAACGGCTGTCCACACCCACCGGATGTCATCCCTGCGAACGCAGGGATCCAGGCATCAGCTGGAGCAGGGGGAGAGTTGGACCCCTGCCTTCGCAGGGATGACAGCCGGTGGGGTGGGAGGTGTCGTGCCCCTCCGTTGTCGCTTCGCGCCGACCACGCCTACTCCGCCGCGGCGCGGACCATGGCTCCGCTGGTCAGCGTGTCGGCCATGCGGAAGGCGGCGAGCATGCTGGCGTCGGAGCCCTTGCCGGTGCCGGCGAGGTCGAAGGCGGTGCCGTGGTCGGGCGAGGTGCGCACGATCGGCAGGCCCAGCGTGATGTTCACCGCATCCTCGAAGCCGACCGTCTTGATCGGGATCATCGCCTGGTCATGGTACATGGCGATCACAGCGTCGTAGCGGCGCCAGTGCGGCGGGTAGAAGATCGTGTCGGCCGGCATCGGCCCCTCGGCGAGGATTGCTTCGTGCTGGAGCTGCGCCACGGCGGGCCCGACAATGTCGAAGTCCTCGGTGCCGATCTTGCCGCCCTCGCCCGCATGGGGATTGAGGCCGGCAAAGCCGATGCGCGGCTCGGCGATGCCGAAGCGGGTCCGCAGGTCATGCGAGACGATCCGACCGGTGGCGATCAGCAGGTCCTGCGTCAACTGGCCGGGCACGTCGCGGAGCGGAATGTGGATGGTGGCCGGGACGACCCGCAGGTCCTTGTGCGCGAGCATCATCACCGGCAGCGGCGGATTGCCGTCGCGGTCGGTGAGGGCCGCGAGATATTCGGTGTGGCCCGGATACTTGAAACCGGCGGTGTAGAGCACCGCCTTGTGGATCGGTGCGGTGACGACGCCGCGGCAGGACCCGGTCATCGTCGCCTCGACCGCCTGTCGGATCGCTTCGATCACGACCTTTCCCGACAGCGGAGTGGGCTCGCCCGGCTTGTCGGGCACCAGCCCGTCGACGTGAACGACCGGCAGCATGTCGGAGAACTGGGCCGCGGCGGCGAGCGGGGTTGCTTCGACGAGTGCGACCGGCAGGCCCAGTCGGGCCGCACGGGCCCGCAGGAAATCGATGTGGCCGTAGACGACGAACGGCGGCAGCCCCAGCTCGGCGCGCTGCGCGAAGAGCTTCAGGATCAGGTCCGGCCCGATGCCGGCCGGCTCGCCCATGGAAACGGCAAGCGGAAGCAGATTGTCGGCCATGTCGTCCTCACGTCGCCACAACACCGGCCCGACGGCCGACCGGACTCAAGTCTGGCACGTCATGGGTGAAGGCAATGATCGCCGAATGCGTCCATTGCCCGGGCCGGCCGAAACCAGCTGTTAGCTGTAGACGATCTGGGCCTTCTGGCGCAGCTCTTCCATGTATTTCTCGGCTTCCGCCTTCATCGCCTCGTTGCCCTGCTCGGAGCGGAGCTTGTTCTTGAGGAAGGTGGTGTCGCGCGCGGCGGTCTTGGAGCAGATCGCCAGCATCGAAACGCCCTGCTCGGTGACGCGCGGCTTGGTGATGCCGCCGACGTTGAGCCCGGCGAGCTCCTTGGCCAGAGCTTCGGGCAGCTGGGTGGCGTGACGGCGGCCCATGTCGCGCACCGCGGCGTCGGTGTAGTTGAGCGAAAGCTGCACGGCGCTGTCGCAACCCTGGAAGGCCGAACGGTACTTGTTGGCCTGGCCGGTGCGCGCCGAAGCGTTGCCGGTGGTGATGAACAGCACTTCCTTGAGGATGTAGTCGTAGCTCAGGTCCTGGCTGAGCTCGGACGACGCCTTCTGGTCGAGCTCGAGATCGGAAACCTGGACGCGGCTCTGCACGGCGACCTGGCTGATGCGCTGCCAGGCGAGGGCGGCGCGCAGGCGTGCCCGCATCGTGTCGGCGCTGATGCCGCGCGAGCGCAGCAGCTCGGTCAGCTTGTCGGTGGACAGCTTCACGTTACGCGCCACCTGCTGGTAGGCGCCATCGACGTCGGAATCGGAAATCGTGATGTTGAGGCGCTTGGCCTCCTGCAGCTGGATCTGCTCGTCGACGAGCTGCGTCATGGCCTTCTGCGTGCCGCCGCCACCCTCGAGCGCCAGGAGCTTCACGCGCGCCGCGATCTCGAGGTCCGAAATCGGCACGCCGTTCACGGTGACCTTGGTGGCGGCGAAGGCCGGCGCTGCGCTGAGGGTAAGGCCGATCAGCACGGCTGCGATGAGGCGGAGCATAGTCGTCACCATTCTTTTCGTTTGGACCCGCCGAGGCGCCCCGGCGCGGGCCTTTTCATTTGTTCGAGGATTGCGGCCAAAATCGGTAGGCACGGTTCCCTGAGCAGAAGCGTCTAGTAGCCGATGCCGAACTCGCCGCCCGGCGCTTTGAGCGCGAATTTCACGCCGAACGCAATGGAATCGGGACTTTCGTGCGTCGACCCGTTCGCCTGGGCGAAGCCGCCGGCGAGGAAGTAGCCGTCGTCATAGATCAACTCGCCGCGAGCCTCCAGCCATTCGCTGGCTGCGAGGTCCCATGACACGCTGCCATTGGCCTCGAAATAGTCGATCGGCAACGGTGCGCTCGCCCGCACGGTGATCTCGTGCTGGTCCTGCGGGACGCCGATGGCCGCATCGGCCGGCAGGTAGACGTAGTCGGTGCCGAGCGAGTAGCCGCCGCCGAAGTCGTAATCGGCGCCGAGGCCGGCGCGTGCCACCTGCATGGCATCCGTATCGAGCTGGAGCTTGGCGCCCAGCGTCAGGCCGTCGAGCGGCGAGCCGCGCATGCCGAGGACGAGGTAGGAGGCATCGTCCTCGAGGCCGGAGCCGAGGCCGGTATTGACCGGATCGGGCTCGCCGAAGGCATTGACGCCGGCGAGCTGGAAGCTCTGGCCGCCGACGATTTCGAGCCACTGGCCGCCGGAGAAGTTCGCGAGGTAGCGGGCGCCGAGGTTGGCGCGCAGCCCCGTTTCCTGCCGGTCGGTTCCGGTGAAGCGATCGTAGGCGAAGATATTGGTCTCATCGAGCACGAAGCTGTGCGCGTTGTCATTGGTGACGCCGACCGCGCTCGTGTCGCTGCCGCGATAGACGAGCTGCGCTACCGGTTCGAGCAGGTGCGAGTCGAGGCCGTTCGAGGCGATCAGCGGCCAGCGCACATCGATTGCCGCGATCGGGGTCGCGGTGAACAGCAGCTGGTCATCCGGCTCGGGCAGTCCGACCGGCGGATCGCCCTGCGTGCCGCTGTTGTAGTCGGTGATGTCGGCGCGCAGGCCCAGATAGGGTGTCGCGACGACGCCGCCGGGGGCGATGTAGGGATTCTGCCAGCTGACCTCGGCGTTCGCGTGGGTCTTGGTGCCTTCGTAGCCGAAGACATAGGGCACGCCGGCCCAGCTGTCGGAATCGTTCTCGTCGCGGTGAACGCCGAGGAGGCTCCCCGTGGCGCGCAGCTGGCCCCAGTCCCCGAGGTCGAAATAGCCGGCGCCGCGGGCATTGGGCAGCGTCGCCGCCTGCCGGTCCTGGGTGATATCGGCATCGGCCTCGGTCGAGAACTGGCCGAGCTTGAGGAATTCCTGCACCCGGATATCGGCGAAATAGTCGCGGCTGAGATGGGTGGCGTAGACTTCGTTGATGTCGAAGTCGTCGGTCGAGAAATCGTAATCCTCGAAATAGGCCGGGTCGGTGAAGGCGGTGTAGGACCAGCCGACCTTCCAGTTTTCCAGCGGCCGGAACTGCCCTGCGGTCTGGATGGCGCCGCGCCACTCGCGGTTGCCGACGCCGTCATAGGCGCCCGGATCGAGCTGGTTGAGGCCGGACGCCTTGATGGTGATGGCGCCGTAGTCGAAGCGCTGCTGATACTCGGCCGCCATCAGGAAGCCCTGGCCGCTCATCAGCGAGGGCGAGAGCAGGATATCGACATCCTCGCCCACCGCCATGAAGAAGGGGGCGGTGACCCGCGCACCGTAATTCTCGTCGTAGTTGACGCTGGGAAGCAGGAACCCGGTATTGCGCTTGCTGGTCGGATCGGGGAGCGACAGCCACGGCAGCCAGGCAACCGGCACGCCGAGGATCTCGAGCGAGGGCTGCTCGAAGTAGATCGTCTTGGCGTCGCTGTCATGCACCATGCGGGCGGCCTTGACGCGCCAGCCGATGCGGTTGCCCTTCTCGTCGATGCAGAGGCCGCAGGGCGAGTAGCTCGCCTCGGTCAGCGCCGTTTCAAGCGCGCTGGCAAAGCGCACGTCGCGGGCGGTGATCTGCGCGCCGTCGGTGGTTGTGATGGTCAGCGACTGGATGAAGGCTTCCTTCATTCCGCCGGTGACCTCGATCCGGTCGGCGGTGACGACATTGCCGTCGGCGTCGATGAGCTGGACATTGCCGATGCAGCTGAGATCGCCGGTGCCCTGCGCGTAGCGGAGGTCGTCGCAGATCACGGTATAGCCGGCATAGCGCATGGTGGCGCGGCCGGCGGCGCTGATCACGTCGGCGCGGCCGTCGTAGGCGAGCGTGTTGGCCTCGACCTCGGCCGGGGCGCCCGGCTCGGGCAGGCTCGCGAAGAATCCTTCGGGCAGGAACTGGGCCGAGGCGGGCAGGGACCACGCGGCGCTGGTCGCGAGCGTGAGGGCGAGCACTGCGCCGAACCGGCGCAGACGCGTCTTCCTCCCGCGGTCGCGGCGCATATTGCTCACGTCCGTCCGTCTTCCCTGTTGAGCAGCACCGTCACCCCGATGACGATGGCAACCGCTGCTGGCCCCGCAACCGCTATGGCGGGATGCACGATACCGGCGCCCCCGGCACGTCCCGCCAGCTCGGTGATCACATAAACCAAGCTGCCAAGGACGATACCATAAAGCACCGCCCCACCATACTTATTGGTCCTTCGATAACCGGCCGTAAATTCGAAGGCAATGACGAGCGAGCCACACAGGGTGAGTGGCAGGCCGACAAGCCGCAGAAACCGCATCTCGACCTCGGCCCGCTCGCGCGGATCGCTGAGCCGGGACGCGAGCGACGCGGCCAGTTCCCACACGGTCATGTCGGGCACCGAGGAGAATCGGGCCTGCATGTCGTCGGTGGTCTGGGTCGTTGCCAGCCGGAAATCGGTGAGCCGTTCGGCGAGACCGTTGGAGCGGAAGCGCGTCGCTTCGGGGAATACCCAATCGCCGCCCTCGAGCCGCGCCTCGGGCGCTTCGATGCGGTCGCGCGGGCTTTCCAGCATGAACACGGTGATGTCGACCAGCGCGTCGCCGGCCGCGCTGCCATAGCCGGCTTCGAGCATGTAGCGCAGCTCGCCGTGGCTCTCGTCCAGCCAGAGCCGCTCGTTGCCGCCCGAACTGCCGCCGGCGAGCGGCGAGATATTGCGGTTGAGGACGACAACCGCGGTGTCGATGACCAGGGCGACCAGCAGGCCACCCAGCAGCGTGGCCGCGATGGGCGCCTGCATCAGCCGCCAGACCGAGACGCCGGAGGATTTGATCACCGTCAGCTCGCGCGTCGCCTGGAGGCTGAGGAGCCCGGCGACCGCGCCGACCAGCACGGTGAGCGGCAGGGTGTCGACCACCCAGCGCGCCGCCGCGCCGATGACGCCGGCCAGCGCCAGCGGCAGCCCGCCGACGGCGCTCAGCGTGCCGAAGCGGCCGGTATTGGTCGATTCGACCAGCGCGAGGATCGCGAACAGCACCAGCAGCGTCAGCCCGACGCTGCCGAGTAGACGCCTGACGATGACCCAGTCGATCCGGTTCATGCCGTCGCCCTCGCGCGGGGCAGGGGCACGAAGAGACGCAGCCGCCAGGCCAGGACCACCAGCGCCACGACGATGAGGATGGCGACACCGGCGACCTGCCTCGTGCCCGCCTCGAGTGGCGCGTAGCTGGTGAGCGCCCGTTCGAGCGCGACGATGCCGAGTATGGTCACTTCGACCGGCAACCACGGCTCGCGTCGACGACCGGTGGGGAAGGCGCCGATGGCGGCAACGATCAGGCACAGGGCCAGCACGCGAAAACCGTCGGCCGTGCGCTCGGCCACCTGCCGGACGCTCTCCTGCGGCCAGTTGCCCTCTTCAAGTGCCTCGGCGATCAGCGACGGGGTGGTGCGGGCGCCCCGCTCGTCGCTGTCGGATTCGCCGGTCAGCCGTTCGAGCGCGATGTCGTAGCGCACGAACGAGATCTCGGAGAACTGCCCGTCGAGCGTGCGGTACTGGATGGTGCCATTGGCGAGCTGCAGCACATAACCCTGCTCGTCGCGGGTGATGAGCGCGGAGTCGGCGATATAGGTGCGGCGCGTCGCGGGATCGCGCCGGTCGTCGGCAAAAAACGAGTTGATCTCGCCATTGGCGCCACGTCCGCCGACCGTGACGGTCACGCCCTGGCCGAGCGAGGCGAAGCGGTTGGGCACCAGCGAGCGTCCGACGAGATCGGCCGCGGCCTTGGCCTCGATCGCGTTGCTGGCGGCCTTGGCCGCGGGCGTCACGATATGGGAGGTGAACAGCACCAGCGCCGTGCCGATGAGGGCGTAGCCGAGGATGGCGCGGAACAGGGACGGCACCTGCTGGCCGACATGGATGATGTGCAGTTCGCGCGACGCCTGCAGCGCCCGGAGCGCGCGGGCAAGGCCGACGGCGAGGCAGAGATAGAGAAAGGCAATGGCGAGCGAGGGGAGCGCGAGCACCGTCTGCCACAGCACAGTCAGGAATCCGCGATCGCGCACCGTGCCGGCATCGACGATTCTGAGGGTCTGGGCGAGGTAGATGATGGTCAGCGCGACCCCGAACAGCGCGGCGGCCTCGGCGGCAAAAAGCCTTAGAAGATAAGAGCCTAGCCGGGTCACTTGAATCAGTAGGTCCGTTGAGCGCCGCGCAGTGGATGGCGCAGGGCCCGATCCGGGCCAGACTCTGCCCGGCATGGCATGGGCTGGCAAGGAAAACGGACCGCCGCGGCAACGTGGCCACGCATGTGTTGCGGGTTTGACGCGACCGTCTTTCAAGATATCAGTCGATGATTGCTTGTCGGCCGGGGCACGTCACCCGTGCTCCCACCTGAGGTTTCCCGCCTATGCCGCATCGGATCGAGGTCCACACCGCCACCCTGCCGCTGACGGCGACGGGGACGCTGGTCATTTACGTCGCCGAGGACGCAGCGCCGACCGGCGGTGCGGGCGCGGTGTGGCAGGCGACGGGGCTCGACTGGTCGCGGATCGCTGCCGCTTCGGGCTTCAGGGGCAAGCAGGGGCATGCCATCGACCTTGTTGCCCCGCCGGGGCTGGAGGCCGAGCGGCTGCTGGTGCTGGGCGCCGGCAAGGCCGGGCAGGGCACGACCCTTGCCGCTTGGGCCGACCGGGGCGGCTCGCTCGCCGGCAAGCTCATGGCGATGAAGACCAGCAAGGCGGCCGTCCTGCTCGACGATGAGGCGGCAACGCCCGATCGCGTTGGCGAACTCGTCGCGGGCCTGAAACTCCGGCACTACCGCTTCGACCGCTACAAGGCAGCCCGTCCCGACGACACTGGCGAGGGGCTGAGCGTGACGCTGCATGTCGGCAACCGCGCCGCGGCCGATCGCGCCATTGCCGATCGCGACGCGACCACGACCGGCACGCTGCTCGCCCGCGACCTGATCCACCTTCCGCCCAATGTGCTGGGGACGCTCGAATTCGTCGCCGAGGCCGAGAAGCTGGCCAAGGCCGGCGTCGAGATCGAGGTGCTGGACGAGCCGGCCATGCACAAGCTCGGCATGGGCGCGCTGCTCGCGGTGGCGAAGGGATCGGCCCGCCCGCCGCGGCTCGTCATCATGCGCTGGAACGGCGGAGCCGACAACGAAACCCCGCTCGCCTTCATCGGCAAGGGCGTGGTGTTCGACTCGGGCGGCATCTCGATCAAGCCTGGGCCCGGCATGGAGGACATGAAGGGCGACATGGGCGGCGCCGCCGCCGTCACCGGGCTCCTGCATGCGCTGGCGACCCGCAAGGCGAAGGTCAACGTCGTCGGCGTGATCGGGCTCGTAGAAAACATGCCCTCGGGCACGGCCTACCGCCCCGGCGATATCCTGACCGCCATGAGCGGGACGACGATCGAGGTGGTGAACACCGACGCCGAGGGGCGGCTCGTCCTCGCCGATGCGCTCTGGTACACCCGCGAGCGCTTCAAGCCCAAGTTCATGGTCAACCTCGCCACCCTGACCGGCGCCATCGGCGTTGCCCTCGGCAACGATCATGCGGGCCTCTTCTCCAACGACGACGAACTGTCGGCAAAGCTCCTCGCGGCCGGCCTTGCGACCGGCGAGAAGCTGTGGCGCATGCCGCTCGGACCGGCCTATGACAAGCTGATCGAGAGCCGGTTCGCCGATATCAAGAATTCGGGCGGCCGCCCGGCCGGCTCGATCACCGCAGCGATGTTCCTCAAGCGCTTCGTTGGCGATACGCCTTGGGCCCATCTCGATATTGCCGGCGTGTCGCTGGGCTCGCCGCAGAGCGAGACCAACCAGGCCTGGGCCTCCGGCTTCGGCGTCGCCGTGCTCGACCGGCTGGTCCGCGACCACTACGAGGGCCAATGAGCGAGATCCTGTTCTACCACCTCGAAAGCCAGCCGCTGGAACGGGTCATCCCGGTCCTGCTCGAGAAATCGCTCGAGCGCGGCTGGAACGTGGTGGTGGAAGCGGGCAGCGAGGAGCGGGCCGACGCGCTCGACCACGTGCTCTGGACCTATCGCGACGACAGCTTCCTGCCCCATGCCCGCGCCGGCGGCGACACCGACCACCTGCAGCGCATCCTGATCACCACGCGGCCGCATAACCCCAACCAGGCCGAAGTGCGCTTCTTTGTCGATCGCGCCGTGCCGCAATCGGGCGAGGGCTACCAGCGCATCGTCTTCATGTTTTCCGGCCACGACCCGGATGCCGTGACCGAAGCGCGTACCGCCTGGAAGGCGCTGAAGGAGGGCAATGAGGTGACCTACTGGCAGCAGGAAGCCGGCGGCCGCTGGGTCAAGAAGGCATAGCGGCGATGGCGCAGAAGGATGGTCTCGCCCCCTCGCGCCACACGCTCTACGAGGACATCTTTGCCATCCTGATCGGCACCTCGATGGTGGCGCTGGGGATCACGCTGTTCTCGAAGGCCACATTAATCACCGGCTCGACTGCCGGCATTGCGCTGCTGCTGCAATATGCGACGGGCGTGCCGTTCGGCGTGCTTTTCTTTGCCATCAACCTGCCGTTCTACCTGCTCGCCGCCCTGCAGATGGGCTGGCCGTTCACGCTGAAGACCATCGGCGCGGTGGTGCTGGTCTCGGCCTTCACCACGCTGTTTCCGGTATGGCTGGAGATTTCCGCGATCGAGCCGATCTTTGCGGCGCCGATGGGCGGCGTGCTGATCGGTCTCGGCATCCTGTCGCTGTTCCGGCACCGGGCAAGCGTAGGCGGCGTGACGATCCTGTCGCTGTTCTTGCAGGACAAGTTCGGCATCCGCGCGGGGTATCTGCAGCTGGGGATCGATGCGGCGATCCTTGCTGCGGCGTTCTTCGTGGTGCCGGTGGATCGGGCGTTGTTGTCGCTGGCGGGCGCGCTGGTGCTGAACCTGATCGTGGGGCTGAACCACAAGCCGGGGCGGTATGTGGGGTTTAGTTGAGGGGGGCAGTGCGTGGGGCCGACCCCCACCCACCGGCCTAACCGATCAGCCCGGCACCCACCCCTCCGCCGCCTGTTCCCATTTCGAGAACTGGAAGCCCGGTGCGACGGTGCAGCCGACGAGGGTCCAGTCGCCGAGGCAGGTGGCGCGTTGCCAGGCATTGGCCGGGATGACCAGTTGCGGGCGCTGGCCGGCGGTGAGGTCGCTGCCGAGGACGGCGTCCCGCACCTGTTTGCCGTCGCGCGAGATCGAGAGGGTGAGGGGCGCGCCGGCGTACCAGTGCCAGATCTCCACCGCGTCGGTCACCCGGTGCCAGCTGCCCGATTTGCCGTCGGTGAGCATGTAGTAGATGAGCGTCGAAACCGGCCGGCCATTGGCGGCGGTGTCGGCAAAGGTCTGACGGTAGAATCCACCCTCGGGGTGCGGTTCGAGGCCCAGGAGCCCGATCACCTCGGCCGATGTCATCTGCTTCATGCTCAGGCCTTTTCGGCTTGCTCGAGCTCTTCGGAGAGGGTGAGCCAGCGCTCCTCGGCGTTCGCGATCTCGCCTTCGAAACGGGCCTTGTCCTTGCCTAGCGATATCACGCGCTCGGGCGCACCGTCATAGGTCTTTGGATCAGCAAGAAAGCCCTCTACCCGGGCGAGCTCGGTGCGCAGGCGACCGAGCTTTGTCTCGAGATCCTTGATCGACTTGCGCAGTGGGGCGACTTCGAGGCGCTTCGCCGCGGCTTCCTGGCGGGCGGCCTTGCGGTCCTCGATGACGATTGGCGCGGCCTCTTTCTTGCCCGGCTTGCCGTTCGCATTCGAGGTGAGCTGGCGCTGGTAGCTGTCGAGGTCGTCGTCGAATTCCTCGATCGTGCCATTCTGCGCGATCCACAGCTTGTCCGCCGTGGCGTCGATCAGGTGGCGGTCGTGGCTGATGATCAGCACGGCGCCGGTATAGTCGTTGAGCGCTGCGACGAGCGCGTCGCGGCTGTCGATATCGAGATGGTTGGTGGGCTCGTCGAGGATCAGCATGCTCGGGCCGCCGAAGGTGATGAGGCCGAGCAGCAGGCGCGCGCGTTCGCCGCCCGAGAGGTTCTTCACCTTGGTATCCATGCGCGAAGTGGTGAGACCCATCTGCGCCACGCGCGAGCGGCGCTTTGCTTCGCTGTCATAGGGCATGAGCTCGATGACATGCTCGAACGGGGTCTGCTCGGGCTTGAGGTGATCGAGCTGGTGCTGGGCGAAGTACGCGATCTCGAGCCCCTTGCCCTTGCGCATCTCGCCGCCCATCGGCTTCAGCTCGTTGGAGAGCAGTTTGGCAAAGGTCGACTTGCCGTTGCCGTTGACGCCGATCAGCGCGATCCGGTCGTCCGGATCGATCCGGTTGGTGATGTGCCGCAGGATGACCTTATCGCCGTAACCCACCGACACGTTGTCGAAGGTGATCATCGGCTGGGCCGGGATCTTCTTGGGGTTCGGGAAGTTGAAGGGCAGGGAGGTCTCGTCGAACATCGCCGCCGGCGGCTTGAGCTTGGCGATCATTTTGACGCGCGCCTGCGCCTGCGCGGCCTTGGAGGCCTTGGCCTTGAAGCGATCGACGAATTTCTGCAGGTGCGCGATCTGGTCGAGTGTCTTCTCGCGGGCCTTGTTGTTGAGCTCCATCTGCATGCGGCGCGTCTCTTCGAACGTGTCGTAGGCGCCCTTGTAGAAGGTGAGCTTGCGGTGCTCGAGATGGGCGATCGAGGTCACGGCCTTGTTCAAGAGGTCGCGGTCGTGGCTGATCATGAACACGGTGTAGGGGTAGGTCTGGAGGTACTTCTCCAGCCACAGCGTGCCTTCGAGATCGAGATAGTTGGTCGGCTCGTCGAGCAGCAGGAGGTCGGGCTGGGAAAACAGCACCGCCGCAAGCGACACGCGCATGCGCCAGCCGCCCGAGAGTTCGGCGGTGGGTGCGAGCTGCCGGTCCTTCTCGAAGCCGAGGCCCTTGAGGATGGTCGAGGCGCGCGCTTCGGCGGTGTGCGCGTCGATCTCGGCGAGGCGCGTGTGGATGTCGCCGATCCGGTGCGGATCGGTCGCCGTCTCGGCTTCGGCGAGGAGTGCGGTGCGCTCCTTGTCGGCCATCAGCACGACGTCGAGCACGCTGACTTCGCTCGCGGTCGCTTCCTGCGCGACGGCGCCGATGCGGGCCTTGCGGTTGACCTCGATCGTGCCTGTCTCGGGCGCAATGTGGCCCTGGAGCAGGTGGAAGAGCGTCGTCTTGCCGGTGCCGTTCTTGCCCACGAAGCCGGTCTTGGACCCGTCGGGCAAAACCAGCGAGGCATTCTCGAACAGGGGGCGCCCCTGGATGCGATAGGTGAGATCGTTGATGGTCAGCATGATGGTCGCTCTCCGCTGGGCGGAGAACCCGCGTCTTGGTCGGTCTGGTGTGTGTGACGTGCAGATAGTGCGAACCGGCCGACAAGTCCAATGCGACAGCTGCCGGGCAGGCCTGCCTAGTCCATGCAGGCGTCGTAGGCGCGGCGCAGCGCCGCGGCGGCGCCCTGGGGCGAAAAGAGCAGGTCATCGCGATCGTAGTTGATGCGGATCGGGCGCCGGGCCTTGGCCACGAGGTCGAGGAACGCGTCGAGCTCGTCCATCTCGCCGATGCTGTAGTAGAGGAACAGTTGCCCGCGATTGTCCTTGGGCATGCCCTGGAGCTCGATCACCGTGCCGTCGATCTCGAATACCGTCGGGATCTGGAATGGATACGGCCCCCCGGCGTCATAGCGCTCGGGCGTGCGGATGTAAAAATACTCCATGCCCCAGGCCTCGTCGCAGTCGTAGCCGAAGGCGATATCCTCGGGCGCCTCGACCCACTGGTAGGCCCGGTGGCCGCGCGTGCCGTCATCGAGCGTGAAGGGCTCGTAAACCCACGGTCCGGCAAGGGCAGCAGTCGACAGCGCCGCGACGAAGGCGCCCGCAAGCAGTAATCGCAAATACCATCCCTCGCTCGGCCAACGGATCAGTATTCCGGTGCCCGACAACAATCGCCGCACTTGGACGGTGCCGCGATATTGCGTGCAAAGCAATCTATCGTTTGCGAATGTGAACGCGGTGAGGCAGAGCGAACTAAAGCGCGAGGCGCATCAGTATCGCCGTGCCGAACTGCACCGGCGTCGTGCCGGTCTCGACAAAGCCGGCGCGGCGATAGAATGCGAGGGCGTCGTCGTTGGCGACGACGCGCAGCGACCGGGTGCCCATCGCAACCGCCAGTTGCCGGGCCGCTGCAACGAGGGCCAGGCCGATCCCACGCCGCTGCCTCGCCGGATCAACGAACAGTCCGTCGAGCTCGGCATCACCATCCGGCCGCGGCAGCACGATCGCGAACCCGGCGATAGCGCCATCGATCTCGGCGACGCAGGCGGTCGCGGCCGCCAGTTGCGTAAGCGGCACCTCGACGACCTCCGGATGGGCGAGCAGCGTCGCCCGGTCGCGCTCGCTGGCGAGTACCGTCTGCCACACGATGTGAAGCAGCGCCGGCTGGTCGGCCGGCGTGGCGGGGCGGATGGTCGAGCTTTGGTCCAAGCGGGGCTACCTGTTCGTCGCGGCGCGTTCCCGGAGCGCCAGCCATACCGATGCAGCCGAAAGGCCGGCCAGCACAAGCAGCAGTGCGGCTCGCACCAATGTATCGGCGCGACCGGCGCCATTGGCGGCAAGATAGCCCTCAAGCGCGCCGGAGATTTCCTCCGACAGGGTGGACGTCGAGGCCTGCCGGAAGGCCGAGAGGCGCTCGAGATATCCGACCTCGCCCTTCATCACCGCCTGCAGCCAGAGAAGCGCGTTGCGGGCGTCGTCGGCGCTCAGGTGGGAATGGATGGCGGCCATGTGGCGGCTCTCGGCCGCACCGAGCGTGGCGACCCCCACCGGATAGCGGAACGCGGCATTTTCGCGTTCGGACACCGTGAACGGGCAGAACAGCAGATCGAGCGCCACCCGGCGACTGCCGTCCGCGGCCGTATCGATGTCCCGGCGCGCCGACGAGACCGGCGGTGACCAGGGATTGCCGGCAACGCAGTCCGGATCGAGGTCGAGCTGCACTGAGAGATCGGTGAACGCATCGAGCATCGAGGCGGTCCCGCCTGGCCCCGCCGCCAGCAGCTTTGCGATCTGATCGAGGTAGGCGCGATCCGTCTCGGCGCGCTGCGTCATCGCCTTGATCTCGCGGGTGAATGCGATGTGGTCGCGAAACCGCGGCTGGAGCTCGGAGAAGAGAGCGCTGGTCGTTCCGGGGCCGCGCGGAGGCGCCGCTACATGGCCGAACTCGGCGACGGCCATGGCTAGCGTGACCAGCACCAACAGCCCGCTCAGGATCAGGTGCAGGGTCACGGGCGATCGCTGCGGTCGAAAGCCGGCCTTGGGCGAGACCAGGCCTGCGGAACCCGGGATGGACATGGCTGCACCTCCCAGTTGAGCCACGCCCGCTGATCCTACTCCCATTTGCGCGTCGCGCCAGCGGCAGGGCATCGAAACGCCCGTCTTGCGCCCGTCACGCCTTATCGGTAGAAGGCCGCACCCAATTCAGACCCACTCCAAGGACCAGACGACATGGCCATCGAGCGCACTTTCTCCATCATCAAGCCCGATGCGGTTCGCCGCAACCTGATCGGCAACATCCTCGCCGTGTTCGAAAAGAATGGCCTGCGCCCGGTGGCGCTGAAGAAGATCAAGATGACCCGCGCCCAGGCCGAGGGCTTCTATGCCGTCCACAAGGAACGCCCGTTCTTCGGCGAGCTGGTCGAGTCGATGCTCTCGGGCCCGGTCGTCGTCCAGGTGCTGGAAGGCGAGGGCGCGATCCTCAAGAACCGCGAAGTCATGGGCGCCACCAACCCGGCCAATGCGGCCGAGGGCACCATCCGCAAGCTCTATGCCGTTTCGGTCGGCGAGAACTCCGTGCACGGCTCGGACGCTCCCGAGACCGCGGCGCAGGAGATCAAGTTCTTCTTCACCGACGACGAGATCGTCGGCTGATCGCCCGATAGTCCGAATTCCGAAGGGCCGCCTCCGGGCGGCCCTTTTGTTTTGCTAGGCGCCACCATGCTGCGTCATCCCCGCGAAAGCGGGGATCTCCGTCTGGATCGTGACGTAGGCAGAAAAACAGAGCTTCCCGCTTTCGCGGGAATGACGCGGGTGAGTGTGGTACTCATCGTGCAACAAAGAAGATGACCCGTGAGCTTGCCCGACACCATCCATCCGGCCCTTGCCGCTGCGCTTGCCGAGCGCGGCTATGCGACGCTGACGCCCGTGCAGGAGAGTGTGCTCGCCGCCGAGGCTAACGGGCGCGACCTGCTGGTGTCGGCGCAGACCGGCTCAGGCAAGACCGTGGCCTTCGGCATGGCCATCGCGCCGACGCTCCTGGGCGAGGCGGCGGCATTCGATGCCCCGACCACGCCGCTGGCCCTCCTGATCGCGCCAACGCGCGAACTGGCGCTGCAGGTGCAGCGCGAGCTGCAGTGGCTCTACGAAGGCACGGGCGCGCGGATCGCGGCAGGTGTCGGCGGCATGGATATCCGCACCGAGCGGCGGGCGCTGGAGCGTGGCGCCCATATCGTGGTGGGTACCCCCGGGCGCCTGCGCGACCACATCAGCAAGGGGGCGCTCGACCTGGGGCAGATCAAGGCGGTGGTGCTCGACGAGGCCGACGAGATGCTTGATCTCGGCTTTCGCGAGGACCTCGAGTTCATCCTCGAGTCGACGCCGGACAGCCGGCGCACGCTGCTCTTTTCCGCGACGGTGCCGCGTGAGATCGCAGCGCTCGCAAAGACCTTCCAGCGCGATGCGCTGCGCGTCGTGGCCGCCGGAGCGGGCGAGCAGCACGCCGATATCGAGTACCAGCAGATCGTCGTGCGCAACGACGAGAAGGAGCATGCTGTCATCAACATGCTGCTGCTCCACAGCGACTCCAACACCATCGTCTTCTGCCACACCCGTGAATCGGTGAAGCACCTGACGGCGCGGCTCGCCAATCGCGGTTTCCCAGTGGTGGCGCTGTCGGGCGAGCTGACCCAGGCCGAGCGTTCCAACGCGCTGCAGGCCATGCGCGACGGGCGCGCGAGGGTGTGCGTTGCGACCGACGTCGCCGCGCGCGGCATCGACCTGCCGGGCCTCGATCTGGTGATCCATGCCGATGTGCCGTCCAATCCCGAAACGCTGCTGCATCGCTCGGGCCGCACCGGGCGCGCCGGTCGCAAGGGTATCTGTGCGCTGATCGTGCCGCTGCATCGCCGCAGCGCGGCGGCCCGCGTGCTGCGCGCCGCCAACCTCGAGGCCTCGACGCGTGGCGCGCCGACGATCGCAGAGATCGACGCGCGCAACCGGGAGCAGATCCTGTCGGCTGCCGGGGCAGCCGTTTCCGCCGACGATATCGACGCCGGATTTGTCGCCGAACTGCTGCAGCGGGTGACGCCCGAGCAGCTGGCCGCCGCCTACATCCGGCGCGAGCTCTCGGCGCGCCCGGCTGCCGAGGAAGTGTCGGAGCAGCCCATTCCCGCCTTCGCCGAAAAGGCCCCCCGCCGCGACAAGCGCTTACTCGAGGACGGTGCGCCGCAGGGCAAGTTCTCGGGCAAGTCCGAGCCGCGGCCCGAGCCGATGACCAATGGCCGCTGGTTTACGCTGTCGATCGGCCGCAACCGCCGGGCCGACCCGAAATGGCTGCTGCCGCTGATCTGCAAGGCCGGCGACGTGACCAAGCGCGATATCGGCTCGATCAAGATCTTCGACACCGAGACGCGCTTCGAGATCGCCGCCGACAAGGCCGATGCCTTTGCCGCGACGGTGGCCAGCAATGGCAGCAGCATCGAAAACGGCGCCGACATCAAGCCGTCGAGCGCTCCGGGCTTCCAGAAGCGCGGCAAGCCTGACCGGTTCGGCGATGCGCCCCGCCGCGAGTACAAGCCGCGTGGGGAGGGTGGGTATAAGCCGCGCGGCGAAGCCGACTACAGGCCGCGGCGCGGCGAGGGCGAGCGTCCGGCGCGCGACGAGGGGCCGCGCTACAAGGTCCGGTCCGACAAGGGCGCCAAGCTTGCCACCAAGCCGGCGCGCGAGATCACCCCGCCGGTCGCCGACGTGCAGCCGGAGCGCACGCCTGCGCCGTTCAAGAAGGCCAAGCCCAATCCCAAGGACAAGGGCAAGCCGAAGTACAAGAACCGGGTGAAGCACGATCCGCCCGCCGATGCCGGTGCGGCGCCGCGCAAGAAGCCGAAAACCGGCTTCGACCCGCTCGATTGACGAAACGCCCGCGCTGGGCTCATCCTCCCCTCGCTTTTGGAGGGGAGAAGCATAATGCCTTACGTCCGCATCGAAATCACCGACGGCGCGACCTACGAACAGAAGCTGCAGATCTACAAGGAAACCACCGAGATGCTGCAGCGCATCCTGAACAAGAAGCCGGAATACACTTTCGTCGTCATCGAGGAAGTGGACAACAAGAACTGGGGCCACATGGGGACCTCGGTGGCCAAGATCCGCGAGGCCGAAGCCAAGGAACGCGCCAAGACCACCAGCGGCAAGAAGGCCGCTACCAAGAAGGCGGCGCCCAAAGCTGCCGCCAAACCGGCCAAGAAGAGCGCGACCAGAAAGACCTGAACCCGTCCGCCGCCGAACCTGAGCTGTCCTGGAGGCGCACCCGCATGCCCGAAATACTCGTCCATATCGTCGAAGGCCGCACCACCGAGGCGAAGAAGGCCCTGATGAAGGACATCACCGCCGCCGTGGTGAAGAACTTCAACGTGCCGGCCGAGCGTGTGGTGGTGCAGATCGTTGAAAGCAGGAAAGCCGACAAGGCACGCGGTGGCGTGCCTTTCGACGAGATGTAGGGACCTGTGCCTCGATGGTGAGGCACAGGTTGGCTGGCGTTACTGCGGGATGGGGCACTCGGGATCGAGGACCGGCGGAGCGGCGACAGCTACATCCATGACCGGATACGCATAGCCGGCGAGTTCGTCGGGGATGTAGTCGTTGCGGCCGATAACGCAGGGATACTTGGGCGGGTTACCCGTCTTCTTGCCCGGACCGTAGTCGCGGTTGGGGTAGGGGTGCTTGAAGCCGGCGTTGAAGCACTCGCGCGCCCGGAACATCCAGAACTCGCGCAGCAACGGCCGCTGGTTCTGCGCATAGATGAAGCCGTGCTTCCACTCCTCGCGGTCCTCGCCCTCGATGCCCGACGACGGGCCGATGATGGCGGCTTCGCGGGTGTCGATGATGCCGATCTCGCAGAAATCGTCGAGGATCACGCACTGCTGGCCGAGATCGCAGAGCTCGGCGGCGCCGTGGTAGAGCAGGACACGCGTGAGCTCGGGCCGCACGGTGAAGTCGATGCCAGTGCCACGCACGCCGATTGTACCTGTCGGGGTGGTGATCTTGTAGCTCTCCTTGGGCGAGAGGCCGGTCGCGAAGCGGAACGTCCCTTCCAGCGCATCGACCGCAAAGCTGCTGACGGTCGTCTCGCCGCGCAGCAGGTAGTCCTCGATCCTGAGCGTGGAATTGGGTCCGACCACCAGTTCGGTCTGGTCGGAGAACTTGATCTGCACGTTGCCGTGCGGACCGGTGCGCAACAGGTCGCCGACGAAAATGTCGGAGCCGACTGTCAGCACGCGGGTCTCGCCCGCGGCATCGGCCTGGGCCTGGGGGGTGAGGCCGAGCGCTGTGCCGCTGGCTGCGGCGTGCGCGGCACCCGCGTTCAGGGCCAGCCCGGCGGCCAGCACCGAGGCGAGGAGGATCTGCTTGGTCTTCATGTCATTCTCCCTGTGGGCCGTCCGCGTCGGTGCTGCCTGTTCCAAGCGGCAGTTGCGCGCGGCGCCCATTGGCCAGGGCAGCGCAAGGCTAGGCCTGCGCGGCCGTTGGCACTTTGCCGAGTGATCGTACCGAGCTGACCTGCTGGCCGCGGGAAGCGGCGGTTGCCGATCGAGATCAGGCCCGAAAAGCTTTCGTGAGCGAAAACGGAGGCGCCTGAGATGAGTTCGGCAGTCATGAGAGCATATCGATGCGATTTAGTTCAAATGCGTCATTTATACTCTCTCGTTCGATGTCGATGAACGCGAGGGAGTATTGCGCCGTACTGGTACGAGACCATCAGGCGACGCATGAATTCAATCACATTTAACGAATGCGATAACTGTTCGTTTAGTCATATGGTGAATTCGTACGCGGTAGCACTGATTCGCAGGGTGGCCGCGGCGAGCGTCAGTAACGCCTGCCGACACCATCAGCGGGGTTCACCGCGCGTGGGTCGGCGATAAGACTGAGCCGACGGCGAGCCGAGCCGGGCGATCTCCTTGCTGCTGCGCAGAAGGGGTCGGCAGCGGCAAAAAGCAGAAAGGCACGCCGGGGCGTGCCTTTCGAAGAGGTGTCGACGATGTTGCCGGTCAGTTCGGGCAGGGCGGGGCGGCAGCTGCGACGTCGGTGACCGGGAAGGCATAGCCGGCGAGCGGCATCGGGACTTCGGCGAGGCTGCCGACGGTGCAATCGTCCTCCGGCTCGTCGGCCGGCTTGCTGACATTGTCGCGGTTCGGGAAGTTGGGCTCGAATTCCTTGTTAAAGCACTCGCGCGTGCGCTCGAACCAGAACTCGCGGTGCAGCGGGGTCTGGTTCTGGCCGTAGATGAACTCGTCCTGGAATGACTGGCGCTGCTCGTCGGAGACCTCGGTGGTCTTGCCGATGACCGCGGCTTCCTGATCGTCGATCTCGCCCATCTCGCAGCTGTCGTTGAGCGAGACGCACTCATTGGCCTTGTCGCACATGATGACGCGACCGCGATAGACGACGACCCGGGTCACCTGATCGACGTTGAAGTCGAACCAGGTGCCGCGCACGCCGATCGTGCCTGTGGGCGTGTTGATGACGTAGCTGTCCTTGGGGGACGTGCCGGTTGCAAACCGGAAGGTGCCCGAGAGCGCGTTGATGGCGAACTTGCCGGCCGACTGGTCGTCGCGCAGCAGGTAGTCTTCGAGCAGCAGCTGGGAGTTGGGTCCGACAACCAGTTCGGTGCTGTCGGAGAACTTGATCTGCACGTTGCCCTGCGGACCCGTCTTGATCGTGTCGCCGATGAAGATATCGGCGCCGACCGTGAGGACGCGCGCCGTGCCGTCCTTGTCGGCCTCGGCCTGCGGGTCGACACCCAGTGCAGTGCCGCTTGCCGCCCAAGCCGCGCCGGCCCCCAAGCCGAGCGCAATTGCCATCAAACCGGCCGCTACGGCCCGCTTCATCGTCATCGTCCCACTCCCCGATACCCATGCCCGAACGGTCGGTCAGAACCGCCAGGCTTCGCTGTTCAGCCTATTGCCCAATTCGTAGCGTGGTGATTATCCTGCTTATGCATTGGGCACCCACGAGTCAATTGTATGCAACAAGTCGATCTTCGCGCTGCGGGGCTCTCGCCTAAGGAATTGCCCGTCTGGCAGTACCTGAACGACCTCTACGACCGGCATCTCCCCAATCGCGCCGGCAATCTCGCAAGCTACATCCCAGAACTCGCCGCTGTTGATCCGGACCAGTTCTCCATCGCTTTTGCCACAACCGATGGCTTTGTCTACGAAGTCGGCGACAGTCACGCGCATTTTACCATACAGTCGGTCTCCAAGGCGGTGATCTACGCCCTGGCGCTTGAAGATCACGGCCGCGAGGAAGTTCTGAAGCATATCGGGGTCGAGCCCTCGGGCGAAGCGTTCAATTCGATAACTTTCGACGAGCGCAACAACCGTCCGTTCAACCCGATGGTCAACTCGGGCGCTATTGCGGCGACGGCGCTGATCCGCGGAGCGAACCACGCCGAACGTTACCAGCGCATCATCGACATCTTCCGCCGCTTCACCGGCCGCGAGCTCGAACTCGACGAGGCCGTCTACCGTTCGGAGAACCTGACCGGTAATCGCAACCGGGCGATTGCCTATCTCGAGCTCAATTCGGGCATGATCGACGGCAATGTCGAGGAGCATCTCGACCTCTATTTCCGCCAGTGCTCGCTGCTGGTTTCGGCGCGCGACCTGGCGCTGATCGGCGCGACGCTCGCCAATGGCGGGGTGAACCCGGTGACGCGCCAGCGCGCCATTTCGGCAGAGAATGTGCGCTACGTGCTGTCGGTGATGAACACCTGCGGCATGTACGACTATGCCGGCGGCTGGCAGTTCAGCGTCGGCCTGCCGGCAAAGAGCGGCGTCGGCGGCGGCATCACGGCCGTACTGCCGGGCCAGCTCGGTATCGGCACCTTTTCGCCGCGGCTCGATGCGGTCGGCAATTCGGCGCGTGGCGTGCATGTGTGCGAGGACATCTCCGCCAATTTCCGCCTGCACCTGTTCGAGGATCGCGGCGGCGGCATGGTGCCGCTGCGCCGCGTCTATCGTGGCGACGAGGTGCATTCCAAGCGCATGCGGCGGCCCGACCAGACCCGGCTGCTCGATCGGTTCGGGCACCTGATCGTCGTCTACGAGCTGCAGGCCGAACTCGGCTTCATCGAGGCCGAGCGGGTGACGCGCCGGATCGTCGAGGACATGGGCAGCGCCTATTTCGTCGTCGTTGACGTGACTCGCGCGCTGCGCATCGACGGCGTGGCGATCACGCTGTTGAACACGGCGCGCCGCTCGCTGCAGGAGGCCGGCAAGGGCTTTGCCGTGGTCTCGATCTCCGGCGACCTGCCGCAATCGTTCGAGCAGGACATCCATTTCCCCACCATCGACCAGGCGCTCGAATATTTCGAGGATCGCCTGCTCGAACAGGCCGGCGGCGACATCCGCGACACCAGCGTGCCGCTCGAGCAGTTCGAGGTACTGGCCTCGCTCGACCAGCAAAAGCTGTCGCAGTTGACGCGGCGGCTGAGGATGCAGCAGTTCGACCGCGGCATGACGCTGATCTCGGCGAACTCGCCCGCCAATGAGCTGTTCTTCCTCATCGAGGGGCATGTCGACATAGCCGTGCGGGTCGGCAATGGCCCCAGCCACCGGGTCAGTACGGTCGAAGCGGGAACGGTGTTCGGCGAGCTGGCGCTGTTCGGCAACGGGCCGCGCACTGCCGATGTCGTCGCCGCCAGCAAGGGCGCCGTCATGGTGCTCGACCGAGATGCGCTCGACGACCTGCAGGAGAACGCAGCCGACACGCATGCGGCGCTGGTGATGGCGGTGGGCGCGGCGCTGGCGGACCGCTTGCGGCGGGCCAATGCGGAGATCAGGGCGCTGTCGCGCTAGCCGTCAGTCGCCTTCGTTGGGGATGTTCAGCACGTGCCCGCAGGCCTTGCAGTGGACTGCGTCGGTTTCGTGCCGGGTGAGGCCGCATTGCGGGCAGGGGTGGTAGACCTTGGCGGGGCGGAACACCGCCTGCGCCAGCCGGACGAACAGGCTGATGCCGATGATCATCACCACGATTGAGGTGAGCCGGCCGGCCGTGCCGGGCAGCGTGATGTCGCCATAGCCGGTGGTGGTCACCGAGGTGACGGTGAAATAGAGCGCATCGACATAGCCCTCGATGCCGGATTTCGACGAGCCGAAGACGGTGAGGATGAAGCCCGAGACGAGGAAGAGGAAGGTGACGATGTTGACGATCGCCTCGCCCTGTTCGCGATAGTGCGAGAGCTTCAGCTTCTTGAGCGGACGCCATAGGGCGCCGCTCTGCGACAGGGTCCAGAGGCGCAGGATGCGCAGGAACCCCAGGTTCACCACGTACGCGGGCAGCAGCAGGGTCAGCAGCACGACGATATCGACCAGCGTCGTCGGCTGGCGCAGCCATTTCAGCGGATCGGTCGCGGCGAGCCCGCGCGCCAGCATGTCGATCATCAGAAGCGCAGCAACCGCGAGGTCGAACCAGATGAAGCTCGGCCGGTCCTTGAGCAGCGGGGTGGCGATGAAGAAGGCAATGATGGCGAGATCGACCAGCAGCACCGCGAACTGGAAGCGCAGGGCCGCCGTGGAGCTGCCGTGATAGAGTAGCCGCAGGGTCGAGCGCAGGCGGCTGAAATGGGTCGGGGTGTCGGTCTCGGTGGCCACGTCGTCTCCAGTGGTGGGCACACCCGGTCCGCACTCACCGGCTGTCATTCCTGCGAAGGCAGGGATCCAACTCTCCGCTGGCGCGGGCTGATGCCTGGATCCCTGCCTTCGCAGGGATGACATCTGTGGTTGGGAAGTCAATCGGTGACCGACCATCACATATGCCCGCCTGGCACTTCACCCCGGAGCATCGACGTCCTATTTGATCGGTGACGAGGACGACCTCGGTTTCAAAGCATCGACGTGGGACGACCCGCGACAAGGAGAAATTCCATGTCCTGGGTTTATCTCGTCCTCGCTGGGCTGCTCGAAATCGGCTGGGCCATCGGGCTCAAATACACTGATGGCTTCTCGCGGCTGGGGCCGACCGTGCTCACCGTGGGTGCGATGATCGCGAGTGTCACGCTGCTCGGGCTGGCGTTGAAGACATTGCCGGTCGGCACCGGCTATGCGATCTGGACCGGTATCGGCACTGTCGGCACAGTGCTGGTCGGCATCCTGATCCTCGGCGAGGCCGCATCGCCGGCGCGGCTCGTCAGCATCGGGCTGATCGTCGCCGGCATCGCCGGGCTGAAGCTGCTCGCCTGAGCTGGCTGTTGCAGCCGCGCCATGTTGCCGCGATCAAATTTGTCGGGTCACAAGAAAGTTGATGGAACCTTTTGCGAATTCGCGTAAGCGTCGATCGCAGGGGGCTCCGTCAAGGCGGGGCTAGTCCGCGCCGAGCGTCAGCGCACTCTGTTGTGAAGGTCAAGGGGAGCCATGCTGTTCCGCTTCGCTGAGGTCGTGTCCGTCCTCACGCTCGTTGTCGTCCTGCTGATTGCCAAGCACATCCCGTTTGCCAACGAATTGCCGCTGGCCCACATCACCGGCATCGTGTGCTTCGCCTTCGCGATTTTCCTCAGCCTGCGCATCTACAACGCCGAACTGACGCGCATCCGCGCCGAGTAAGGCTGGCGCCAGCACTGGCCTAGAAATCCATCGCCGCATCCGTGCCGGCGAGGAAATCGGCCTTTATCCGGCTGATCGTGTCGCGGCAGGGCTGCGACAGCTTTTCCGCATTGTCGCGGATGCATTGGGCGAGCCGGCCGTCGCCGGGCTCGGTCGCACCGCAGGCGGCCTCGATATCGGGGCCGCAGGCATTCCGCAGCTCCATCTTCTCGAAGAAGCTCAGCTCGTTCGCCTCAGTGGCCGAGGCGAAACACAGCGCCACGATCAGCGCGGCGGTGGTCCGGAAGGTCATTGCAACTCCTGGGGTAGGGAGGGGGCGGAGGCCGGGCGGTGCATGGGGCTGCTTTCGGGTTGGCCCCCGCTCCCTCTGGGCCTTGCGGCCGTTCGGATCAGAAAGAGCGGACGTGGAAGCGGCGCGTGGCGGTGTTGCCTTCAGGTCCGGTGACGGTGCCCTTGCAATCCCAGCGGTGGTAGCCGCGGCGCACGCACATGCCCGAGCTTTCGAGCGTCTTGCCATTGACGCCGGTAAGCTCGCCTTCGCGATAGCAGGCGCCCTCGAAGCAATAGACATCGGCCGAGCCGGTGATGGTGCCTCGATCGGTTTCGATCGAGAAATTGCGCTCGAATGCCGAGGCGGCGGTGGCGCCACCCAAGGTCGCGGCGGTGGTGAGGGCAAAAGCGAGGATCAGCTTGCGCATCGGAAATTCTCCCGGGTTCGCGTTTCGATGGGGAGAGGATGCGGCCGTCGCTTTGCGCAGGTTTTGCAGCCGGGCGCTGTCGTGTAACGATTTGTAACAGCGGCAGGGCCGGCATTGCGGGCATCTGCGGGCCCTGGCTAAAGCGACGGCATGGACGTGAACCGCCTTCTCGTCATCGAGGACGACCCCGATATCCGCGCGCTGCTCACCGAGTTCCTGACGCGCGAGGGCTATGACGTGCGTGCGCTCGACACCGGCCGGCTCGCGACGCAGACGATTGCCGCATGGGCGCCGGCGCTGGTGATCCTCGACCTGATGCTGCCGGGCGAGGACGGGCTGTCGATCTGCCGCCGTATCCGGGCTGAGAGCATGGTGCCGATCATCATGCTGACGGCCAAATCCGGCGACATCGACAAGATCGTCGGGCTCGAGCTCGGGGCGGATGATTATCTGGGCAAGCCCTTCAACCCGCGCGAACTGCTGGCGCGCATCCGCGCCCAGCTGCGACGGGCCGCCGTGGTTGCCGCGGCGCCGGCGCTGCCGCCGACGCGGATGAAGCGCGCCGGCGAGCTGGTGGTCGATCTCGATGGGCGGGTGGTGGCGACTGCTGCCGGCGCGGCGGTGCCCCTGACGACGGCCGAGTTCGATCTCCTCGCCTGCCTCGTCGAGCGGCCGCGCCGGGTGCTGAGCCGCGACCAACTGCTCGACTGGACGCGTGGGCGCACCGCCGATCCGCTCGACCGGACGATCGATGTGACCATCTCGCGGCTGCGGGCAAAGCTTCTGCCAGTGGCGCCGGAGCTTGTTGCCGCGATCACCACGGTCCGCAACGGCGGCTATCTGCTCGCGCTCGTGGTCGAGGAAGCCTGATGGGGCGGCTGTCGCTATCGCTGCGGCTGGTGCTGATCGTCGTCGGGGCGATGTTCCTGCTCCAGATCATCACCGTGACGGTGCAGATCTCGCGCGATGATGGGTTTGCGCTGGGTGGCATTCGCGGCTCGTTCGCGCGCGAGGTGTCGACGCTCGTGCGCATGTTCGATCGCATGCCGCCGCGGCGGGAGGCGCTGGCGCTGGAGTTCCTGAACGCCGGGCGGCAGCGGCTCGATATCGTCGCGACGGCGCCGCAGCCCGATCCCGGCGGGCTGCTGCTCGGCTGGAGCGCCCGGACCATCGAGCGCCGGTTGGCAGATGAGGGGATCGCGCCCGGGCGCATCGAAGTCAGCAACGTGCCGGCCGCGACCGATGGCGAGCCGCGCGGGCCGCTGGCCCGGCTGTTCGGGCGGCACCTCCGCATCACCGTCGCGCTCGACGATGGGCGCTACCTCGTCATCGATCCGTCGCCGGATGTCGACGCCTATGTCTACGGCAACATCGTCGCCTTTGCTGGCGGCATACTCGGCTTCATCGTTTTGGCCGTTGCGGTGTTCTTCGTCTTGCGCGAGACGCGGCCGCTGCATGCGCTGGCCGAGAACATGGAGAGCTTTGCCCGCTCCGCCGTGCCGCGCGACGTCGAGGAGCGTGGGGCCTCCGACCTGCGGCTGCTGATCGGGGCCACCAACCGCATGCAGCACCAGATCGCGGCGCTGCTGCGCAACCGGGCGCTGGTGCTGGCCGGCATGTCGCACGACCTGCGGACACAGGTGACCAAGCTCCGGCTGCGGCTCGAACTGCTGGGCGCTTCGCCCGAGCGCGACAAGGCCATCGCCGATGTCGAGGCCATGCAGGCGCTGGTGGAGGAGGCGCTGGAATTTGCCGCGGCGAGTTCCGCGGCCGATGGCGGTCGGACCGATGTGGCGGCGGTGCTGGGCCGCATGGTCGCCGAACGGCCGCAGATGCAGTTTGCGCCCCATGCGCCCGTGTTCGCCGCTATCGGCGAGACCGGGCTGAAGCGTGTGCTCGAGAACCTCGTCGGCAACGCCATCGCCTATGGCCAGCGCGCCGACGTGTCGCTAGCGACCGATGCCGGCCATGTTCGTATTGCGGTGGCCGATCGTGGGCCGGGCATCCCGGTCAGCGAGCGCGAGCTGGTGTTCGAGCCGTTCTACCGGCTCGAAACCTCGCGCAGCCGCGAACATGGCGGCACCGGGCTCGGGCTCGCCATCGTCCGCCAGATCGTCGAGCGCCACCACGGCACGGTCGCGGTGAGCGACCGGGCAGGGGGCGGCGCGGTGTTCACGGTGAGCTTGCCGCTCGCCTAGAGGATGAAGTCGCCTGCGGCGAGCGCGACATGCCCCATGATCTGGACTTCGAAGTCCGCGAGGCCATCGCCATCGACATCACCGGAGACGACGGTGATGGCGCTGACCCCGTCCAAGGCCGTGCCGAGTTCGTAGCGCAGCTCGCCGGCTGCGCCCGAGAACGCCGTGTCGCCGATGAAGGCGAAGGCCTGGTTGCCCGAATGGGTGGCGTCGGCGTCGATCTTGCCCAGGTGCAGCGTGTCCTGCCCGAGCTCGAAACCGGCGATGACGTCGCGCTGCGCACCCGCCACCGAATCCGCGATGCTCACGAAGTCGAAACGGTCGCTGCCGGTCCCGCCATCGAGGAAATCTTGCCCGATACCGCCATTGAGGATGTCGTCGCCAGCCCGACCGAAGAGCTGGTCGTCGCCTTCATGGCCGTAGAGGGCGTTGCCGCCGCTGCGATCCCACAGCGTGTTGTCGGCGGCATTGCCATGCGTCGGTCGGCCGCCCCAGTCGAACAGCTGCTCGGCCAGCTCGATGTCCGGATGGTCCCTGAGGTCGATGGCGACTGTGGCGTAGATCCGGTCGATGCCGCTGCTGTCGATGATCGTGTCGAGCGTGCTGTCCCAGAGCAGGTAATAGTCGTCACCGGCGCCGCCCTCGAGAATATCGCCGATGCCGTCGGCATTGCTGGTCAGCATGTCGTTGCCGCCAAGCCCGTACAGGTGGTCCGCCTCGCCGCGCCTGCCGGTCAGGTAGTCTGTCTCAGGTGTACCGGTGATGATGGCCATGGTGGGCTCCCTAGAGAATGAAGTCGGCGGCGGTCAGCACCGGCGTCTCGCGGAACTCGATCTCGAAATCGGCCACGCCGTCGCCGTTGACGTCGCCTGCCAGTACGAGGGTCGGCTGGCTCGTGCCGTTCGGCTCGAGATAGGTGACGAGTTCGCCGGCATTGCCGGTGAAGCTGGTCGCGCCGAGAAACGTGAAGGCCTGGTTGCCCGAATGGCCGGTGTCGGCGTCGATGCGGCCCAGATGGATGGTGTCGTCGTCGAGGTGAAACTCGTTGATGCGGTCGCGGAAACCCCGGCCGACGCCCATTTCGGCGACGCTGTAGAAGTCGTGCCGGTCGTTGCCGACCGAGCCGTTCGTCACATCAACGCCGAGACCGCCGATAAGGATATCGTTGCCGGCGTTGCCGACCAGATAGTCATCGCCCTCTCGCCCATCGAGGACGTTGTTGCCGTCCCAGTCGTTGATCTCGTTGTCGAGGCTATTGCCGAGCAGCTGCTTGCCGGACGCGTGGCTCATGATGAAAAAGTTCTCGATCGTCGGGTAGTCCTCGAGGTCGATGCTCACCGTCCCCTGGATCGTGTCCACGCCGGAAATGTCGATGATTGTATCGGAGCGGTCGCCGCTGATGAGGTAGACGTCGTTGCCCGCTCCTCCCTCGAGGATGTCTGCGCCCGCTCCGCCGATCAATCGGTCGACGTCGCCGTTGCCTATCAGGTGATCGTCGCCGCCATTCCCGATGAGGGTGTCCCGCCCGTCAGTGCCCTCGAGTGTGTCAGCGGCGTCAGTACCCACAAAGCGGCCCATGCAAGTGTCTCCTAGAGGATGAAGTCGGAAGCTGTCAGCGTCGGCGTCCCGCGCAGCTCGATCTCGAAATCGGCGATGCCGTCGCCATCGATGTCGCCGGACACCACCGTGACCGGGCCGATGCCGGCCAAGGTCGATTGCACGTAGCGCAGCTGTCCGGCGTCGCCGGTGAACGAGCCGGTGCCGATGAACGCGAAGGCCTGGTTGCCCGAGCGGTCGCCGTCGGCGTCGATCAGGCCCAGATGCAGACGGTCCTCGCCGGGGGTGAAATCGGTGATGACGTCGCGGGCCGTCGCGCCGACCGCGCTGTCCTCGCTGGCGAGGAAGTCGAACCGGTCGTCGCCCGGCCCGCCGGTCATGACGTCACGACCGAGCCCGCCGATCAGCGTGTCGTTGCCGAACCAGCCGTCGAGCGTGTCGTTGCCGTCGAGGCCGAGCATCCTGTTGTCGTAGTAGCTGCCGGTCAGCACGTTGTCGCGGGCATTGCCCGTCATGTGCCAGTTGCCCTCGCCGAACAGCCGGAGGTTCTCGATTTCGGGAAAGTCGCGCAGATCCCAGTGGATGTCGGCCTGGATGGTGTCGTTGCCACCGGTATCGATGATGGTGTCGTCGCGATCGTTCATGACGAAATAGGTGTCGTCGCCGTCGCCGCCCTCGAGGATATCGGCGCCCTTGAAGCTGAGGAGCTGGTCGTTGCCTCCATAGCCGATCAGGTGGTCGTCGCCGAGCCAGCTGACCAGCCGGTCGTTGCCGCTGCCGCCATGGATGGTCTGGTCCGCATCGCCGTCGAGGCGCACCACGGATTCGGTCGGCAGCCGGCCGTAGAGGATGTAGGCCGCGCCCTTGTTTTCGACGCCTTCGGCGAGGGCGCCGGGAGCGCCGATGATCAGGTCGTCGAGACCATCGCCGTTGAAGTCGCCGATACTGTCGACCGCCTCGAACATGTCGTATGGCGCGCCATCGATGCGGAAGCCATTGGTGCCGTCGAGATCGAGCACGTCGATCCCCGGCGTGTACCAGAGGCCCTTGCCGAAGACGACATAGCTCGTACCGGGCTGGTCGACATTCCAGTCGATGCTGACGATGAGATCGTCGAAGCCGTCGCCGTTGAGGTCGCCGGCCGACGCGACGGTCGAGCCGGAGTGATCGCCGTAGCCATCGCCGCGGATGACGAAGCCGTTGCTGCCATCGAGCTGGTCGGCCCTCAAACTGGCGGGGCCATTTGCCGTGCCGAACACGACATAGGATTCGCCTGCCCGTGGATGGCCGTGGGGGTCTGCATAAGTGGCGCTGACGATGAAATCGGCATAGCCGTCGCCATTGACGTCTCCCGCATCGGCAAGGGCCGAGCCGAGATTATCGTCGGTGTTGGCACCGATGAACCGGAAGCCGTTGTCGCCGTCGATGCTGGCAACGTCGAACACGGCGCCGTAGGTCCCGGCCTGGCCGTAGACGACGGTGATCGCCCCGCTCTGGTTCGGACCGTAGGCTGGGGTGGAGAGCGCGAAATCATCGAACCCGTCCTTGTTGAAATCGCCTATGCCGCTGATCACCCAGCCGCTGTTGCCGGCGCCGGTGATGGCAAAGCCGTTGCTGCCGTCGAGCTGGTCGAGCGAGATATCGGTATTGCCGCCACCATAGACGAGGAAGGCGGGGTAGGGCGAGGCGGCTTTCCAGGTGGTCTGGACGCCGATCAGGATGTCGTCGAAGCCATCGCCATTGATGTCGCCGGCGCTGGAAATGGATCGGCCGGCGCGGTTGAAGTCGCCGGTTCCGGTGATGGTGAAGCCATTGGAGCCGTCGAGGTCGGCGGTGCCGATGCCGGCATCGAAGCCCGCCGTGCTGCCGTAGATGACATAGGTGTCGCCCGGGTAGCGCGGCGTGCCGTCGCCGCCGGTGCTGCTCAGCATGAAGTCGTCTACACCGTCACCGTTCACGTCACCGGCCGCAGAAACGTCGAGGCCGACATTGCCGTAGGGGATGTCGCCTTCGATGCGGAAGCCGTTGCTGCCGTCGAGCTCGGAGAGTTCGAAATCGGCGCCAGAACCTGCGGTGCCGCCGAACACCACATAGGCGGTGCCGCCGCCAAGGATCGAGCCCGAATCCGCACTCCGGGCAGAGACGATGACATCGGCGAGGCCGTCGCCATTGATGTCGCCTATGCCCGCTACATCGACGCCGACACTGTCGCCAAGTGCCACCCCGTTGAGCCTGAAGCCGGTTGTGCCGTCGAGATCCTCGACACTGAACTCGGCCGGAAACGTCGGCATCTCCACCTCCACGATGACCACGTGGAGACAGCGTCGGACGGATAGGCGGGCCCCCGGAACGAAGCCAGGTGCATGGCAACCCTCGCCCCTGCGCATGGCGGCGACGAAAAACTCAATGTTTGGATCGGCGAGCCGGTGAAAACCTGCCTAAAAAAACAGCGCAGCGGATTCGGCGACGACGGCTGCCCGCCGTGTCAGCACCGGGCGTGATCGATGCCATAAGCGCAAATCATCGCGCCGCCCCTGCCATGAGCCGCCGCGATCCGGTATGATGGCGGGCATGAACGCCGTCACTTCGCCACGCATCACCCGTTCGGTCTGTCCGCACGATTGCCCGTCGACCTGCGCGCTCGACGTGGAGGTGATCGACGCGCACACGATCGGCCGGGTGCGCGGCGCCAAGGACGATCCGTATACGGATGGCGTGATCTGCGAGAAGGTCGCGCGCTATGCCGAGCGGATTCATCACCCGAACCGACTGACCCATCCCCTTCGCCGTGTTGGCAAAAAGGGCGCCGGCGAGTGGCAGCGGATCAGCTGGGACGAAGCCTTCGACGAGATCATCGCGCGCTGGGAGGCCATCGAGGCCGAGTTCGGGGCCGAGGCGATCTGGCCCTATTTCTATGCCGGCACGATGGGCCACGTGCATCGCGACGGCATCGAGCGCCTGCGCCACGCGCGCGGCTATTCGATGCAGTACGACACGATCTGCACCGGTACGGCCTGGCCCGGTTTCCTCGCCGGCGCCGGCAAGCTCCAGGGCACCAATCCCGAGGAGATGGCCGAGAGCGACTGCATCGTGATCTGGGGCACGAACGCCGTGACCACCCAGGTCAACGTGATGACGCACGCCATGAAGGCGCGGAAGAACCGCGGCGCCAAGATCGTCGCCATCGACATCTACCGCAACGCGACCATGGACCAGGCCGATATGGCGCTGGTGGTGCGGCCCGGAACCGATGGGGCGTTGGCCGTCGCCGCCATGCACGTGCTGCTGCGCGAGAACCTCGCCGACCGCGCCTATATGGCCAAGTTCACCGACTTCTCGCCCGAGTTCGAAGCGCATCTCGCTACCCGGACACCCGAATGGGCGGCCGAGATCACCGGGCTGACTGTCGCCGAGATCGAGGCCTTCGCGCGGCTGATCGGCTCGACGCCGCGCACTTACTACCGGCTCGGCTATGGCTTCACGCGCCAGCGCAATGGCAGCACTGCGATGCATGCGGCGCTGTCGGTAGTGGCGATGACGGGCGCCTGGCAGCATCCGGGCGGCGGGGCGCTGCAATCCAATTCCGGGTCGTGGAAGCTCGACAAGTCGCTGATCTACGGCACCGACCTCGGGCCCGGCGGCCGCGAGCTCGACATGAGCGAGATCGGCAAGGTGCTGACCGGCGATGCAGCGGCGCTGAAGCACGGCGCGCCGGTAAAGGCGCTGTTCATCCAGAACACCAACCCGGTCAATGTCGCGCCGGAGCAGGGCCTGACCCGCGCCGGCTTTGCCCGCGAGGACCTGTTCACGGTCGTCCACGAGCAGTTCATGACCGATACGGCCAAGCTCGCCGATATCGTGCTGCCGGCCACCATGTTCCTCGAGCACAACGACTACTACCGCCGCGGCGGCCATACCCGCGTGCTCTACGGCCCCAAGATCGTCGAGGCGCCGGGCGAGTGCCGCTCGAATTTCGAGGTGGTCAACGAGCTGCTGCGCCGGCTCGGCGCCGACCATGCCTCGATGCACCTAACCGATCGCCAAATGGTGGCCGAGACCTTCCGCCGCTCTGGGCTGGGAGACCTCGACGAGATCGAATCGGTCGGTTTCGTGGAGAATCCGCTGCTGCCAGAGAAGGGGGCGTTCGCCGACGGCTTCGCCTGGCCGGATAGGCGCTACCGCTTCGCGCCGAACTGGCACGACGTCTACGCTATGGGCGGCTTCATCTGGGCTTGCGATCCTGCCGAAATGCCGCGCTTTGCCGATCATTGGGACGTGACCGAGCGCATCGACGCCGAAACTCCGTTCCGGCTGGCGACGAGCCCGGCCCGCGCCTTCCTCAACTCGAGCTTTGCCGAGACCGCCGGCAGCCAGAAGCGCCATCCGGCACCGTCGGTGCTGATCCACTCGGCCGACGCGGCTGAGCTTGGGATCGCCGAAGGCGACATGGTGACGCTCGGCAACCGGCGCGGCGAGGTGCCGCTAAGCGCCACGCTGTTCGACGGCATGCAGCGCAAGGTGCTGATCGCCGAGGGCATCCACCCCAACTCCGCCCATGCGAACGGCGCCGGCATCAACACGCTGATCGGTTCGGATCCGGTGAAACCGTTCGGCGGGGCGGCGTTCCACGACACCTCGGTTTGGGTGCGCCGCGGCTAGCCCGCGAAATAGGTCGACCAGAAGAACCAGATCGTGAGGCCGAGTCCGTAGACGATCACCAGCGTGCGGATCAGCTGGGTCGGCACCCGCCGGATGATGCGTGCCGCGCCATAGGCGCCGATGGTGATGCCGACGAGCGCGAAGGCCCCGTGATACCAGTCGATGGCGCCCGACAGCGCGAAGCGCACGATGCCGGCGAGCCCGACGACGGTCGAGATCCAGAGCTTCAGCCCGTTCATCACGTGGATGTCGGTAAAGCCGGCGACGGCGACGAAGGCGAGGAGCAGCACGCCAAAGCCGGCATTGAAGAAGCCGCCATAGACCGACAGCGCCGCGAGCAGCGCCAGCAGCAGCACGGCCCCGGCTCGCTGCCGCCCTTGCCCGCCACCGGCGCGCGCCTTGACGAAGGCGTTGATACGACCACCGAAGGCGAAGAGCAGCACGGCGAAGGCCATCAGCCACGGCACCACCAGCGCGAAGACCTGGTTGGAGACGTGCAGCAGCAGTTCGGCGCCGGCATAGCCGAAGATCACGCCGATAATGGTGTAGGGCACCAGCTTGTCGCGATGCCGGATCAGCTCCTCGCGGAACCCTAGCGCCCCGCTGGCATAGCCAGGGACGCTCGCGAACGTATTGGTCGCGTTGGCGATGACCGGCGGCAGCCCGGCCGCGAGCAGGGCAGGGAACAGCACGAACGAGCCGCCACCGGCGAGCGTGTTGAGCGTGCCGGCGACGAGCCCGGCGAGAACGAGGAGGAGTTCGGTCATGAGCAAATGTCTGACATTTGCGGTGTGACATAGCGGGGTGGGGAGCCGGACGCCAACGCATTGGTGTGATTGGGGTCATAAGGGCTGGTGATGGGCACCGGCAGGCACCCTCCCCCTTGCGGCGAGGGCTGGGGTGGGGGGTGCACAGTGCTAGGAGCGACCGGTGATCGCTGGGTCAACTGGCTGTCCGAGCACTTGGCGCCCCCCGCCCTAGCTCTCGCTACGGACCTCGCGGTCCTAGCTTCGCTACCCTCCCCGCGAGGGGGAGGGTGACCGACTGAGCGGCCGGCGCATTGGCCGCCATTGACAACCCGCCGCCCATCCCCCAAATCAGCCCGGTGCTGCTGGCGCCTGCCGCTCGCCGGGGAAACCCGATGGTGAAGTCCAGCCGCGGATGGCCCGCGACCCACGCATGATCGCTCCCTTCTGGCGGTTCATGGCAAGGCGAGCCCCATGAGATGATCCGCCTCTGAAGAAGAGGACGACATGACTTTTTCTCTCGATACTCCAAGCACCGCCACCCTCAAGGCCGAGGCCAAGGTGCTGCGCGCCGAGCGCACTACTGCCGGCACCCCGATCAGCCATGGCGCTGCGCTCGAAGAGATCGCGCGCCGGCATGGCTTTCGCGACTGGAACACCGCGGCTGCCGCGATCCCCGAGCGGGCCGTGAGCCCGGTGCAGGTCGGTCAGCGTGTAAAGGGCAGCTACCTGGGCCGCCCCTTCACCGGCATCGTGCTGGGCGTGCAGATGCTTGTCGACATGGCGCATTACGAGGTGACGGTGAAGTTCGACCAGCCGGTCGACGTCTCGCGCTCGGCGTTGATGGGGCCGATCCTGCGCCAGCGCGTCAAGGCGACGGTAGACTTGCGCGGCATCTCGATGAGTTCGACCAGCGACGGCGAACCGCATATGCGGATAAGACGGGCCTAGGCCGCAGCGTCGCTCTCAATCACCGGGTCGTTCCCGCGAAAGCGGGAACCTCTGTCGTCTGCCTGTGCAGCCAAACGGAGGCCCCCGCTTTCGCGGGGGTGACCCTGTGGTTGGGAAAGATCGGCGGACTGAATTCTTCAGCGGGTTGTGTTCCATCGGCACTTGCCGATAAATGGGCGGGACTCCTGCCGGTGGCTCATCGTCCCGGCCCTTTCAGCACGGAAGACCCCGTTCATGACCACCCAGACCCTGCCGATCGACCTTTATTATGCCGCCACGCCCAACGGGCGGAAGATCACCATCATGCTCGAGGAGCTCGGGCTGCCGTTTGCGATCTACCCGATCAATATCGGCCGTGGCGACCAGTTTACCCCGGAATTCCTGGCCATTTCGCCCAACAACAAGATCCCGGCGATCGTCGATCCGGAGGGCCCGGAGGGCCAGTCGATCTCGATCTTCGAGTCGGGCGCGATCCTGAAGTACCTCGCCGAGAAGTTCGGCCAGTTCTACGGCAGCTCGTGGCGCGAGAAGGTGAAGATCGACGAGTGGCTGTTCTGGCAGGTCGGCGGCTTCGGCCCGATGCTGGGGCAGAACAACCACTTCTCGCGCTATGCGCCCGAAAAGATCCCCTACGCCATCAAGCGCTACCAGGACGAGGCGCACCGGCTCTACCGCGTGCTCGACACCCAGCTGAAGAACCAGCAGGACGACGGCAAGGACTATGTCGCCGGCAACGGCTATTCGATCGCCGACATGGCGATCTTCGACTGGTCGCGCGGCTCGGATAACCACGGGATCGATCTCGCCGAGTTCCCCGCTTTCGCCAGCTGGCGCCAGCGGGTGAACGATCGCCCGGCGGTGCAGCGCGCGCTTGCCATCACGCTCGACCAGAGCCAGCAGCTCAGCGCCGCCACCGACGCCGAAGCACGCAAGATCCTGTTCAACCAGCGCTGAACGCCGACGGGGCACTCCAGTGGCGCGGGTTGTGAACCTGCGCCATCCCGGCCGAAAAACCGCTTGCCCGTTTTGGCATCTGCCGCTATCCCCAGCCGCGACGGAGAGGTGGCCGAGTGGTCGAAGGCACGCCCCTGCTAAGGGCGCAGACCTCTAAAGGGTCTCGTGGGTTCGAATCCCATCCTCTCCGCCACCTGCTCATCAGCTCTCGCCCTGAACGCCCTCCGCCGTCGCTGCGGAAGCGTCGCGATCCCCTTTGTTCATGCGGAAGACGTATCGGCCGTAGAACCAGCTGACGGCGAGTAGGGCGATACCCATGAGCAGGAACGAGCCGGCGCGCCACAGGCCTTCGAGCCCGCTGACGTCGTAGAGGAATACCTTGCCGATCGTTGCGAGCACGACGACCAGCGAGCCGCCACGCAGCGCCACGCTCGAGAAGGCGGTGCCGGCGACGAGCAGCGCGAAGCCATAGAGCAGCATGCCGCCAGAATAGAGGTAGAGCTCCACCTGGCCGGGCACGATGCCCGACCCGTTGAGCGTCGGCCCGTGGATCGCCTGCCGGATCAGCAGCAGGATGGTGATCAGCCCCGCGAGGCCGCCAAACGCGGCAAAGCCTCGCGCCATCTCGATCAACCCCGCGCGGCGGCTGGTCCAGGCGATGCCGAGCAGGAGTGCAGCAGGCAGGCCAAGCCCCGTCAGGGCGGCATTGAAGATCGGCCAACCCGGCGTCTGGATGGTTGGCCAGAAGCGGAATACCGGGATGATGACGGCAACGAGGATGGCTGCAGCGACGATGACCCCGAGGCCCTCGCCGGCCTTGATGAGGGCGTCGCGGCCCCAGCGCAGTCCGCCGGCTATTGCGACCAGTGCCAGCAGCGCTTCGGCATTGAACCAGAGCGAGCCGATCACGAGAGCCTGCTCGCCCAATCCGGCGAACGCGTCGGGCAGGATCAGGAAGTGGATCGCCGCCGCCAGCAGGACGATGGCGGCGACATCGAGGATCCTGGCCATGCTGGCGTAGGCGACGCGAGCCAGCGCCGTGGCGGCGCCGATGGCGAGCAGGCCCGGGATCAGCAGCAGGGTGATCGGCTCGTTCTGCACCGCTGTCGATGGCACGAAATCGGCGAGGCCACCCCGCCACATCGGCATGCCCAGCAGCTCCTCGCTGTTGAACACGGCCTGTCCGACCGGCAGCAGTACCGCATAGAGACACGCATAGATCACGTGCATGGTCAGCAGCATCGGCTGGCGATAGCGCATGTAGAGCAGGGCGAGTCCGAAGGCCTGGAACGCCGCGACCAGCGCATAGAGGCCCGGATCGAGGACCAGCCCGAGCCCCAGGGACAGGAAGGCGCTTGCGCCTGCGGCGAAGCCGACCAGCGGCTGCTCCGAGTTGCGCGAGGCGAAGGCGAGGGCGCCGAAACCGGCGGCGATCGCCAGCGCGACGGCGGCCCATACCCAGGGCGCATCGGCGGCGCCGAACCAGCCGTCGAGCTTGACGAGCAGGATCACGAAGAACAACGCCGAGAGCCCGGCGATCTCGAAGGAGCGCCGCACTGGCACGAGCCCGGCGCTGAGCTGGAGCACCGGCGCCGCGAGGTGGATTGCAGCGAGCAGCAGCGCCAATGCCAGCAGCAGTTGCGGATTGGTGCCCCACCAGGAAATGAGTACGAGCAGGGCCGACGCGAGCGTGGCCCGCCACGCCCAGCGGAATACCGACCGGTCGACGAAGATGAGCGCCAGGCCGCCGAGCGAGAGCAGAACTTCGGCAATGAGCAGCGGCAGCGGAAAATCGTGGGCGAGCGCACCCAGCACGATCGTGCCGGACGCAAGGAGCGCTCCATAAAGGACGAGATCCCGCCGCTCAGCCATGCGCTCCGCGTCGGCTCGGAGAGGCAGCAGCGCCACGGCGACGGGAATTGCGCCCAGCAGCAGGTCGAAGATCGCGAGCGTGACCGGAGACGTCGTCGGCACGAGCGCCACCGCCCATAGCGTCGGAGCGGCGATGGCGGGGATCAGGGCCGACCACCAGCCGTTCCACCTGATGGCGAAAAGCGACACGGTGAGCAGGATGACGATGTAGTAGGGGATGAGCGCGTTCGACGACCCTGAGAACCACACGAAGAACGGCGAGAGATAGCCGCCGAGCAGCCCCACCAGCATGATGCGCTGGCCGAACTGGGTGGCGACCGCCATCGCGAAGGCGGTGATGGCTGCTGCGCCGAGCAGCGCGGTGAACCCGGAGACGAGCTCGAACACCGAGGCCGCGAGGAACACCGTTCCATAGGCGAGTGCGATGCCTGCGGCCGCCAGGGCACCGGCGATGCGCTCGCCATTGGCGATGCCCCGCGCCTTGACGACGAATGCCGCGGCGATCAGCAGGCCCGCGACGATGGCGCAGAGCGCCACCCGCACCACCGGCGTGAAGATCGAGGCAAGGCCGACTTCGATGGCCCAGCTGACAAGAAAGTATCCGGCGATCAGCAGCATGATCGCGCCGCCCCAGACGGGCAGGTGCACGCCAAGCGTGCGCTCCCAGTTGATCGGCTTGGGCGCCGGCCGTGGCGGCGCCTTCGGACTGGCCGGCGCATCCGGGTCGGGCGCGGCCCAGCGCGGCTTCGGCGACGCTTCGGGTGCTCCGGGAGGCGGGGGCGGGGAAGCGACTGGCGCCACGGGAGCCGACGGTTCCTTCGCCGTGGGTTCGCCGATGTGATCGGGGATCGCAACCGCGGCGGAGCTTATCGGATCCGGCGACGAGGCCAGGGTCGGCCGCGGATTTCGCGGCGTCGTCGCAGCCGTGCCGGACGCGGTCGGGGCCGGTTGAGGTTCCGGCCTTGCCGGCCTCGGGGCGCCGAGCAGCGTCTCGAGCGCCCCGATGCGCGCCGAGAGGCGACGCACCTGCAGCCACAGGAGCACGATCAGCGCCCCGGCGAGGAGGAAGGTGAACAGATCCATCGGCAGACGGCGCCCCCAGCGTTTAGTCGTGCCCCACAACGAGATAGGGCCAATCCGCGCCGGCCGTCCAGAGCCACAATCGGCGACGAGCCGCCAGTCCGCAGCTTTCGTTCAGCCGCCGTTCAATTGGCCGGCGTCAAACGACCGCCCCTCGCGGCCGGATGTGGCCGGGCCTGAATGCCGAATGGATTTCGCCTGATGAAGACCGCTATTCTAATCGCCACGCTGGCGCTGGTCGGCGCGATTGCCAGCGCCGTCCTGCTGACTGGTTCGACTGGTCGCGACGCTCAAGTTGTTGTCGCATCGAGCGAGCCGGAACGTCCGCTGGTCTTCATCCCAGGCCTACTCGGTTCGCGCCTCTGCCATGTCTCGGAGGGCGGCGTGGAGACCGTCGCATGGGGCACGGTCGATGCGATGGGACAGTTCCCGACACTGGCCATATCCTCCGATGAGGCCGACATCGCACCCTGCGGGCTGATCCGGGAGATCTCGTTCCTGGGTGTCTGGAGCCAGACGGTCTACGGTCCCTTCATGGATCGCCTGCTCGCGGCCGGCTATCGCGAAGGCGAGACTTTGTTCGTTTTCGACTATGATTGGCGCCTCAGCGTCATCGACAATGCCGACCGGCTCGCGGAGTTCATCTCGAGCGAAGTGCCGGACGGCCGCTTCGATATCGTTGGCCACAGCATGGGAGGACTGGTTGCCCGCACCTACGCAGCGTCGGCTGGAGAAGAAGGCCGGATCGACCGGTTAATCGCCGCCGGTTCGCCATGGCGCGGCTCGGTGCAGCTGTTCGAACTGCTGCATGGCGGCTGGGGTATCGCCAATCCGCTGCTCGGCGGCCTCGATGCATTCCGCGCCACGGTGGTGAGCTTCCCGTCGACCTTCGAACTGGCTCCCCACTATGATGGCTGCTGCACAGCGGCGGGATTCGATCTCGCCGATCCTGCGGCCTGGGGGGCGCTCAACTGGCCGGGCATAGCTGCGGACCAGCTGCCGGACCTCGCCGAGGTGGAGAGACACCGCGTCCGATTGAGCGAGATCGTGGACCAGCCCTTGCCGACATCGATCGAGGAGGCCGTCGTCATCGGCGTCGACCAGCGCACGCCGGAGCAGTTCGACCTGCAGCTGGGCAACGGCGAGGCGCAGCTGGGTGTACGCACCAGCTGGGACGGCGACGGTACGGTGATGCGCGACAGCGCGTCACTGCCCGGACGGATCGTCTACACCACCAGCTTTGCCACCCACGACGCCATCCTCAACGATCCGGCCGTGCAGGATTTCGTGCTGACCACGCTCGCCGATGGGCCGGATGTCGCGGCCGATTCCGTGCCGGTGCGCAAGCGCAGCTCGATCCTCACGGCGCTTGGCGAGGCAGTGGAGCTGATCGGCGTCGCGGTCGCGACCGACCAGCCGGCATATCGTGCCGGCAGTGTCGGCAAGCTGACCGTGCATCTGCGCCTGCCGGTCGCCGACCCGGTGGATTCGGCGGCCCTTCATGCGCTCGTGACCTTGCCCGACGCTACCGCTGTGCCTGCGGCGCTGACGCCCGATCCGGCCGCTTCCGATCCGGCGAATCCGCTCGAGCAGTCATATTCCGCCGCCTTCCAGACCGGCCTCGTGCCCGGCGATCTTCGCATCGACATAACGCTGTCCGACAGCGTCGGTGAACCACGGGCCGCCAGCCGCGTTGTTCCCGTGCTCACGCCCTGATTGCGGGGCTTTGGCGGGTCGATCGGCGATGGCTGATCGGAGGCCAAGGGTGCGAATATCGACGGTTTCGTCTGGCATTGGCCGGCCCGTGATAACGTTTGCTTAACGTGCCGGGTTC
>JAESFU010000241.1_pt1 | contig 55880 bp, 38 predicted proteins | sample 9269461 | NCBI WGS metagenome assembly JAESFU01 (sample SAMN14502556, study PRJNA617107) | algae metagenome | isolation source: Stenomitos rutilans HA7619-LM2 and co-occurring heterotrophs from cave walls | place: USA: Waikapalae cave, Hawaii | collected 2009-07-28
CCCATCGCGGGCAAGTGTTACTTCTCAACCCAATGCACAACCGCTTGAAAACCGGCCTCCCTACCGGGTCGCACTGATGGTTGAAAGAATCTGAACCCCATAAATTCTACAATCCGTACCAATGGCAATACTGACACGAAATACTATCATCGGCTGGGTGATCCGGGGCTGGAAGCCAACTGTCAACCAGGTTAAGGACCTGATTGACAGTCTTTGGCATAAGCAGGATCAGATCCCGGTCAGCTCGGTGGAAGGGCTCGAAGAGCTTTTAAATGGGATGCCGACTCAGGACAGCATCAACAGTCTGCTTACGGCACTTCAGCCCGATATCGTTCAGTTTGAGGCAGACGGTTCATACACAATTCCCGGTGGCCGAGCGCTGGTCGGTATGGTTGTCGAAACCAACATCGATCAAACATTAAGCTTTGGCAGCTCCGATGGCGAAGCCGATCTGATCGATAGCGCTGATATCGTCGCGAACTCCTTGAATGAAATTCAAGTGTTCTGGTACGCCGCAGCAGAACGAACGATCCACATAAGCGGCATCACGCAACTAGTTACAATACGATTTTTCAAATCATAATCCCTCCCAAATGAAAAGGCACATTCTTCTTCTATTCCTATGCGTCCTATCTATCACCTCCTTTGCACAGCTCTTGCCTGTTCGCGATGGTAAGTTCAGCCGCAGCTTCACTCTTGGTACGCACAAGTTCCTCGGAGTGACAACGAACTTCAATTCAGGCGACAGCCTTGCAAACGACAAATTTCCGACTTCAAAAGCTGTTCATGATTGGTTGCGCGCCAATGCAGGAAGTGGTGGTGGGATATACAATCCCGGTAATGGTATTGCCCGCGACGGCAATGTATTTCGGCTGGGAGACTTAACCGGTCCCACAGTGCTCAATGGGTTCAATTACCCGTATCGGTTTCTCTCCAACAGCAACTACAGTATCGAAGCGAGGGGTGATATTCTAGCCTTTTTAACTGAGACGAATGCAAACGCCGGTGTTTGGGGTGGATTTCATGCAACAAGAGAATTCGGCGCGTACTTATTTTCCGGAGGCGGACAAACCGGACCTAGTGCAACGCACTTTGTGCGCGTAAATGGAGCCGGACCTTCGCCGGGCATATACCTTAAGAGCCCTGATCCATTTTACTTTCAGACACCCGGCTTTGCGTTGGTTCCCAACGGTAGCATATTTACGATGATTGATAACGCAACCGGGCGCTCAAACTGGAGATCAAAAACAGACCTGAATCTTGAATCCAAGCTGGTGTTTTCGACACCGTTTGGAAGGACTGTAGACACTGTATCGATGCCTGCGTCCAGCCCAAGCTCCGATGGATATTTACAAGCAAGTAAATTTTCTGAATTCGATGCAAAGGTTCCATCTACACGACAGGTCAATACAGCTGCTCCCTTGACGGGTGGCGGACCGCTGTCGGGCAACATTACGGTTTTATTACCGAAAGGCGGAAACGCTCAGGACGGCTATATCGCGAAGGAAGACTTTCAGGAATTCATGAGCCGTGTTCCAGCAACCAGGACGTTAAACACAAGTGGACCTCTCACTGGCGGCGGGAATTTTTCGGCGGATCGCACGATTGGCATCAACATGTCTGATGCTGTTACAGATGGATATCTCGCGGCTGCTGACTATTCAAAATTTGCAGCCAAGCCAGACTCGTGTAAGGTTGTTAACGACAGCGTCTTTACATGCTGGAGAAACGGTGTGATTATAAATCAGCAGACGATTCGCACACCCGGTGGCGGCGGAGGAGGTGGATCAAGTCAGATTGTACAGGTCACAACTGCAATACTTGACGCGACGAGTGCGCTTCCGGAGAATGTTATCTTTTGGACAACCGATGTTGGCAAAGAAGGCCAATGGCGCTATGCCGGAGTAGCAGCAAACCAATCCACAGACAATGGAGGAACAATAATCATCAGCCCTGATAACAAGACGTGGAAGCGAGTTTATTCTGGTGGCCTGTTCGCAAACTGGTTCGGTGCAACTCCCGACTTCGTCAGTTTTGCTTCACCGGGAACCGATGATGCAGTGGCAATCAACAAAGCGATTCAGGTGGCTGGCTTTGACGAACCTATCTACCTCGATTTTGGTAACTACTACCTTACTTCCACAGTCGCGGTTCCTCAAACCAAGCGTCCGAAAGTTAGGTTCTTCGGCAATGTGCATGCAGCTCTTGGAGTAAATGCTGTAACAGTTTTCGGAGCATTTCATGACATACGTTTTTACGGGGCTATTCGAGGCCCAGGAGCGATTGAACAAACAACCGGGTACCATACCAATCAGGGCGTAGGTCTAGGCCTATACAATTGCAAGAATGGAGCCTTTGAGATCAAAGAGATCACCGGCTTCTATACCGGACTCGAAGTTGCTGGCGTTGGAACCGGTGCACCAGAAGGCTCGCAACTCAACAACATATACCTGAATGGAAAAATTTATTGGAATCACACCAACGTTCGGTTCACTGTGAAGGACGCAGCCGACCAGCTTGGTAACTGGTGTAACGGTAACGTGTTGTGGGGAGGACAGATAGGGAACTGGGATGGTATCGTTGGATCAGGTGGCGGCAGAAAAGGTGGCGCAATCGGAATACTCTTTGACAAGGACCCGTCGGCATGGGGCAACAACCTTGCTCCGGGGCAGTCAATGGATAAGATCAACGGCATCATCATCAATGGAACGAAGTTCGAAGGGAACGATACGGCTTTTCAGGGCTCTCATGTCAAACTGATCACTGTAAATGGCGGGAATCTTGAGCCGAGCGCGAACAATGTGTATGGCGTTTTTGCCGACAGCACATTCGGAATGAAGTTCACGAATATGTATTGGAACGCTGATGCCTTTCATAGCAATGGCAACAAATGGGGAAGTGACTTAGCATTGCCGGGGTGCTTTATCTATACCGGCTCTGGCTCTCTGATGGGCTTCGAGGCCATGGCGTCCGGAACTCAAACAAACAAACTTCTCTCGATCACGAATAGGTACGATCCTACTGCCTTTTTATCAACGCACGACGTGCTTTCGTACACGCCTCAATTTCCGAAGACGCAAGCTTTCATGTACCGAGTAAATCAAGTGACGAAAGCTATTCCATTTAAGTCAACTGCGAACATTGTTAACGCTGCTTCTGGTGCCTCGGTGACACTTAAAGAAAACACCGGGTACACTTTCGTAAATGTTGACGAGGCAACGGATTTGATCTTGGATGCTGGCACTTTCGGAGCCAATAATAACTGGTACGAAGACATGACGTTTGAAATTGTATCGAACCCAACCACTTTTCCCATCACAGTTCGCAGATCAGATAACAACGCTATCGTTATTCCTTCATCAACTTTCAGTGCCGGGGGAGTTGGTAAGTATAGAGGAGTGTACAGAGCTGGAGGATGGGCTGTGTGGAAGGATGATGGAGGCGGCACTGGCGGTTCTTCTCAATGGACAACGGTTGCTTCGGGAATCCACTTCGCCGGACGAGTTGGCCAAAGGCAAGCAAACCCGCAAGCCACTCATCATATCGGCTATCTGAATGGCGAGGATCAGTTAAGAATCGATCCAGGAACAAGAAAAGTGTCGCCAGGACTCAATACGCTCAATAATAGTTTTGGCGTGCTTGAGTGGACAGACAATGGCGGAGCCACTGCAAAAGTTATAACACAAAACTCTGTGGCAGCTCTTGGTTCGGGCATCACAGGATCGGGCACAGTCTCTCCCGCAAGCGACAAAGTTCTTATCAGTGGATCGCCAAATGGCGCTACGCTACAAAATGTCAGCATCGACGTAGATGAAACCAAGATCAATCAGAACAGACTTGCAGGAACGGTTTACACTCACGTTTCGCGTGATCAGTCATCAATTTGGGACAACACACAGAAATATGTTGTCGTGTTCGATAACGGTCCAAGCGTTGGTCAAGGTGTCACGCATTTAAATGGCGTGCTGACCATCACCACACCTGGCAGATATACTTTTTCCTGCCGCGCAGATTTCAATCTCGTAGGTGTGGGCAGTGGAACCGCGAAGCTGTGGCTTGAGCAAAGTGTGGCAGGCGCAAATACATGGTCGCCGGTGGCAGGCGCAGCAGATCGTCAAGTGGTTGGCGCTGATGATGAAATAAATTGGACTGCCACCTATTCGACAGTTGTTCCAATGGATTTCAGACTGGTGATTTACACAACCATCGATGCGTCAACTGCTGGAACCGCAGCTACAGTTGGAACATTTGCCGCACCTGCTATTCCTGGAATATTCTTAAATATTACCAACTGATGAAACGAATCCTTTTCATTTTATTGCTATTCGCTTCGAGCGCGCAGGCGCAGCTGATCAATTGGTTCGTGGGATCGCCAACGGTATCAGGCACGAATTCAGGAGCGTATCCTATGGCTGGTAAGCTGTGGAGACCACCAGACCTTACAAAAAAATATCCGTGTGTTGGCTTCCTTCACGGAATCGGTGAAAGGACCAATGCGGGAGTACAGTGGGACACGATCAACAGCTCAGGCACCAATCGTCTCGCAAACACTTCGCCGATGGGCTTGCTGACGTCGCCATCCGGAAGACTTGTAAGGCAGTTTGTTCAACCTGATGGGACAAGTACATACTTTGTTTTTGTCGCTCCACAGCTTGCAAACAAATTCAACACATGGGACAAGTCGTATATCCGCGAATTCATAGCGTGGGCGAAGCGGCAACCTTATATCGATAGCAATAGAATTTATCTGACCGGACTTTCTCTCGGCGGAGGCGGAACCTATGTTGCAAGCCACGACAGCCTGATCAATATCGACCTGGCCGGAGCTGCTCCAATCTGTCCTGGCTATTACAACAACATGAACTTTCCATTCTTCAACCGTTCCGGACTCAGGATGTGGATTTTTCATGCTGTCAACGATGGGACAGCTTCATACAACACATGGACGGTAGGCTATGCAACCCAAGTGATCGCAGGAAACCCGGTTGCCTCCTTATCTGTCACAGCGATGGCCGATGGCGATCACGGATCAATCGTATGGGACCGTGCGTATGATCCGGCGACTTGGACTGCTGCTCCATTTCTTCGTAGCGATGGCGATGTGATTGACTTCACAGACACTTACAATCTCTTCACGTGGTTTCTTCGAGGAACAAAGAATAAGCGACCGATCGGTTATTGACGCTCTGATTCTCGCAAAACAAACCTTCAAATCTTAAGTAACGATCTACAATGGCAGACACAGTTGTTTTTAAAAAGGAATCCGTTGGAGGTAGCTTTCAACGGGCATCACGTCCAAAGATCACGACCAATGCACCGGTGACCTTTACTGAAAGGGCAAGCACTTTCACTGCGAGAATCGATGGCGAGGATCATCACTTCAGCCTTACTGATAATATCGTAATCAATGAAACGCCTTTTGCCGGGACCGTCGCACAAGCTTGCGAGTTGCTTCGCACAACGGTATTTCAACCTGACGCTGGTGGAGCTTCCGCAAATTCCATCTTACTTGAATCTTAAAGCATGACTATGAAACGCTATCTCGTACTTCTATTGCTCGTCGCCTCATGTGCTGTGCAGGGACAGTCCAAGAAAATCAGTCAACTCAATCTGTACTCAGGCGCAGCAGACGAGGCACTGGTGCCCGCTATTGTTGGATCAGTGAACTACAAAGTTCGCGGTGCCGATCTTTCGAAGACTCGAATAGACAGCCTTATAACAGCGCTGGCGGCTAAGCAGGGTCTCGTCACATCGTCAACCGATCTTCAAACGCGCAGCGTTGCGATCGGCGAATACACATCGACCAGTCCTTCCACGCCAAGCGCCGGACTCGTTTCGTTCGCTCGTAAAAGAGCCGGTATCACCTTTCATTCGCGATTACAAAGCGGAGGCATTGAGACATTCGTGCAGCCTCACTTTCTCAGCAAGACAGTCGCCTGGGCGCAGCCAAACGGTAACAGCACCATTTACACAGCCGTTGGCTTGGCGTTGTCGCCAACCGGTACTGCTACCGCACGCAGCGTTGCGACAACCAATCTTTTCACACAGTGGCGACGAATTGGGTACGTGACAGGAGCGGCGGCAGGCGATGTCGCAGGCGTAAGAAACAATCAATTGCAGTACTACCGAGGGGATGGACCTGGAAAAGGAGGGTTTTTATATGCAGTCGAATTTGGCTTCTCCAGTGCGGCTACAGTGGCCAATGAGCGCGCACTGTTTGGTATGTGGTCGCTAGCCGCTGCAATGACGAATGTTGATCCGGCTACGCTAACGAACATCTTTGCTATCGGCAAAGATGCTGGTGATGCAACCTTAAGGATTTTCACAAACGATGCTTCGGGAACCGCGACGGAAATCGATCTCGGTGCCAATTTCCCGGCCAATACCAACAATACCGACCGATACGAGTTCTGGATATACGCGCCTCAGAACGGCTCATCGATCTTCTACTACTTGAGACGCAAGAACACTACTGACTTTGTCGAAGGTGAAGTGTCTACAAATCTGCCAACGTCGACTACGTTGCTGACGCCGCATGCGTGGATAACCAACGGCGGCACAACACTGGCCTCCGCTTTCGATATCGGAATTCAATACATGGAAACCGATTACTGATGTTGTTTTTCATTATGTGAGTTTAGTTGGCCTGATGTCTCTACATCGGGCTTTTTTGACACTAAAAAACCCCTCAAAAAGGGGTCAATTTGACGCCGAAGCACTACCTCAAAAATTAGGACATTTGGTTTTATTTTTTAGGACATTTGGTTTTCGCGCCTTTAAATTGCGCGTTCCACTTTTTTAATCGGAATGTTTCGGGTAATTAATTTGAAATGCAGGTCACTGTCCTCGCGCCAAGCCATGGTGAATGTTTCATCGAATCCACCTGTGTATATCAGAGCTGCGCGCGACAGGGCGCAATTTGCTGTGATGAATTCGGCTGTCTCCAATCCTGCTGTATTGAGTTCGTAATCGGTGGGCCGATGCGGACGAGGGACGATCGTCTTGCCCGTGAATGCTATCAGTGATTCGTTGTGGTATTTGCTCCAGATGGAAGAAAGCCATTCAGGCGAAGGACGGCAATCGTCGTCGGTGAATGCGACAAGCGTAGCCTGCGACGATTGCCATCCGAAATTTCGGGCGGCTGCGGGACCCTTTTTTTCCGGCAAGGGTTCATACCGGATACTAAGGTTGTAAGAACTTCTCCATTGAGTGATTGCCACTGCCGTATCAGGATCGGGGCCATCGCTTACGACAATGACTTCGAAGTTTTCTTTTGCGAAGTCCTGTAATGCAAGGCATTCAATACAATCGGCGAGCAGCAACGGCCTTTTGTATGTCGGCACAACAACGGAAATCTTATACATACTGCTTTTCAAGTAAAAAAGATCCAATAACAAGTGCATCGAACGGTGAGCCCCAAAAACATTCAATCGCATCTCTTGGTGTACATACGATGGGCTTGCCGAGTGTGTTGAATGAAGTGTTGACAAGTACCGGAACACCCGTTTTTTCCTTGAAGCATTTTAGCAGGCGGTGATAAACCGGATGCTGCGAAGCGTTCACAGTTTGAATTCGAGCAGTTCCGTCGACATGCCTGACCGCCGGGATCTTGTCTGCTTTTTCGGGGCGAACATCGTTGATGAACAACATGAACGGCGAATAGTGAGCGTCTTTGAACCACTCGTTCGCGTCTTCTTCAAGTACAACCGGTGCCACGGGTCTGAAGTCCTCACGGTCCTTCACCTCATTGAGCCGCGCCTGCATTGAGGCGTTGATCGGGGACGCAAGTATCGATCTGGAGCCGAGCGCACGTGGGCCAAATTCCATGCGACCCTGGAACCATCCGATGATCTTATCTTCAGCAAGGATCTCTGCAGCTTCGGCGGCAACATCGTTCAGTTTCTTATACGGTGTCTTTGTCCACTGCAAAAATTTTTCGATTGCCTCGTCATTGTATTCCGGTCCCCAATACACATGGTCCATGTGAAATTCTCTTACGGAGGATTTTCTTTTCTGAACGTCTATCCATAGCGCCGCTCCAAGTGCGGTGCCCGCGTCGCCCGCCGCTGGTTGAACCCACACATTTTTGAATTTGCCGCGATCGCGGATTCTTGCATTCATCACACAGTTAAGGGCGACACCTCCGGCCATACAAAGATTCGACTCGCCTGTTCGTTCATGAAGCCAGTCGGAAAGGCGCAGTACAGTATTTTCAAGAACCACCTGCAGCGAATGCGCTATGTTGAAGTGATGAGAAGTAAACTCTTCATGGCGTAGTCGCGCGGGCCCGAAATGTTTTTCGAAGTCATCGTTTGAAATCGAGTATCGCCCTTCTTCATGAAGTGTGATCATGGACTCGAACACACTTGTGAATTCCGGCTTTCCGTATGAAGCCAGCGCCATCACTTTGTATTCGTCGGATGAATGAAGAAAGCCAAGGTAGCTTGTCATCTTTTCATAAAGCAAACCAAGCGAGTGCGGCATGTTTACCTGTGATATGCGCTCGAGATTGTTTCCCGAACCGATATTATAGGTAGTGGTAGCATCTTCGCCACGTCCGTCGATGGTCATAACGGCTGCGGATTCAAAAGGTGAAGCATGGAAAGCGCTCGCCGCATGTGCCAGGTGGTGCTCAACGAAATGCCATTTGCTCTCATCGATCTTTGCACCCTTGAATCGTTTTTGAAGATGGTGCGGGTAACCGTCCATTAATTGCTCTCTTGAGTTGAGTATGAAAGTCAGGAACAGAGGATCCCATTCGGAAATGAATTCTGCTTCCTTCGTTTGCGCAGAAGGTTTGATTGGAAGCCGGATCACCGGTTCATTGCGATATCGTTCCGGAAGGATGCGGTAAGGATCAAAGGAGTATGCAAAATGATCCACATCGTTCAGATGAATGCCCGCCGTTTCGAGGCAATAATGAATTGCATGAAACGGTAATTCATAGGTGCTGAAGGGGATCGGGCGTTTGCCGTGTTTGATGTGCGTAAATCTTTCGTCTTCCGCCGCGGCTATCAGTTTTCCATCTTTTATGAGACATGCCGCAGAGTCGTGGAACGCGGCATTTATACCCAGTGTATACATGCCAGTGCGTATGAAAAAGTTGTTCCAGAGCCTGGGCTATGAGCTATGGGCTTTGAGCTTTGAGCTTTGAGCTTTGAGCTGTAGTTCGATCCAGGACAATTATAGAGTCTGTAGTACTCCTGTCGTGTGCCAGTATAATCTGAGCCTATAGCCCGTAGCTCATAGCTCATAGCTCATAGCTCAAAGCTCAAAGCCGCCACTCATGGCAACATCCTAGAACGACGGACACAACGACTGCCGGCGATCGCCGTCGTATTCGCTGAAGAACGCGTGGCGAAGTACCGAGAACTCATACGCGCCGCGGCTGTTGTTGTATTGTTTCAGTGAAGAGGTTGTTGCATCGTAGCTGAACAGCAAACGAATGTTGTTCCACTGGAATCCGACCATCGGTATGAACGCATCGCCCGGACGGTAAAAGAGTCCGCCGAGAAGTTGCGTCTGTCCGTCGCCGGAAAGATTGTACTGCAATGTCGCGCCACCTACAAGTTCATTCGATTTCGATTGAGTGCTGTAGTATGCCATCGGATTGATGATGACAACATCGCTCATTTTGTAGCTGGCATTTACAAACGCGGTATAGCGACGGGGAATCCTGTCATCGTTCGCAGGATCGCTTGTATTAAAAAACGATTCGCGTGGTGAATTCAGATGTTGCGCCGAAACGCCACCATTGACATATAGCCGATCGGTAGGAAAGTAGGCGTAGTTAAGACCCACATGAACATCGAAGTAGTTGATGTTTGGATTATCGAGCACGACGCTTGTAGGAAGTGATTTGTCGAAAAATTTTCCATCGAACTGATCGGGAAATTTCAGCTCCGACACATTGATGCGTTTGTTCGCCCATCCAACATTAAATCCTGCTGAAAGAAGATGAGCTTCACCAACCATTTGGTGATATGCAACCGAACCGTACACTTTCGTTGAAGTGAGCGAGCCGGAACCTGCAACATCACGCAGTATTACACCGCCCAGTCCAACCCAGCCGGTTTCAATTCTGTTGCGGAACACCTGTGCGTCGCCAAATATGCTCATAGTTTTATATGGCACCGTCATTACCGTTGACCATTGGTTTCGGTAATTGGCCCCGATGCGGTAATCAGCATCTGGAATGAATCCGGTATTTGCCGGGTTCGTTGTTAAGGGTGAATTGAACCATTGGGAAAAATGCAGGTCCTGCGCACCGGCGGTAAAACCGGCAACAACTGCCAGGATGGTGAGTATAAATTTCATCTTACTCGTCCGTATCTCGGAACGCGGCCGGTTCGATGTTCCGGCTTTCTGAAGTTCGGTTAATTCGGTAAACATTCTCTTCTAATTTCTTCGTTCAAAAATTCATCACTCCCGTAAGCAGTTGCGGAGTTTACCGTAGCAATGTTATATCACCGGTCTTCCTGGCCTTTGTTCCGTCGGTGAATTCAACATCTAAAGTATAAGCATAAACGTCCACTGGTTGCAATTGTCCTTTGAAAGTGCCGTCCCATGCAGCGCGGCGATCATTGCCTTCAAATACTACCTGTCCCCACCGGTTATATATCCTCCATGTCATACGTGCAATTCCGAAGCCCTCAACCCTGATGGTACTGTTTCTGCCAAATCTTCCCGGCGTAAACGCGGTCGGTACGTCAAGCAACGGGTTCACCGTAGCCTGTACTTCGTGACACACTGTATCGGGACAACCCGCCGCATTGTACGCGATCAGACAAGCCTGATACACTCCCGTCGCGTTGTACTGATGTGCGACTGTATCCGGCGTATTTTTTTCTACAGAATCGCCATCGCCAAATAACCATTTGTACCGCACTGCATTCACCGAAAGGTTTGTGAATACGGTAGGTGTATTTGGTATCGGAGTCATCGGCGTATGAGTGAACTCGGCCGTTGGTGATTCATATACAACGATCGTTTGCTCAGTCGAATCAATCAGGTTACATGTTCCCGGATCGGTGGCAACCATCTTGATGGTATACGTACCCGGCGATGCGTATAGATGAACGGGATTTACTTCCGTAGAAGTCGTTCCATCGCCAAAATCCCAAACAAAACTCAATCCTGCAAGCGACGTATTTGTAAACGACGCTTCATATGGCGCACATCCAGTTGGAGGTGTTTCGAATTGAGCTTCTACGAGCGGCGCCACTCTGAGCGTTGTCTCGATCGTCTCCGGCGCATTACAATAATTCGAATCGGTAAGAGTAAGTTTCACTATGTAAGTGCCAGGCGCTGCATACGAATGGTTCACGGCATTCGGTCCTGTCACAACTTGCGCGGTGCCGTCGCCGAAATCCCAGGTGAAGCTTGAAGGTCCGAATGGTTTCGTTGCAGGTGCGGTCGAAAGGTTGTCGAACTGATAACTCAGCGATTCGCAAGGCAACAATTTGGTTGAAGTGAACGCAAGGCTTGCAGGGTCGTCACGAACAATGACTGAAATAAATGCGGTGTCCCGGATATTACATGCCGACGAATCGATCGCTATCAGGCGCACCCGATAAAGGCCGGTTGCGTTGAAGGTGTGAGTCGTTTCTCCGCTTGCGGTCGTTACGGCCGGGGAGCCATCGCCAAAATCCCATTGGTAATTTTTTCCATTACGGATAGTGTCTCGAAGCGTTACCGTGAAAGGCACGCAACCGATTGAATCGACCTGGTTGTTGTACAACACCTGGGGTGCCGCAATGACACCGGCGAAGTTGAAAAGTATTTTTACAGCGGCAAGGTTACAACCGTTTGGTGCGGCCCCATTGCTCGGGCCGACAACACCTGGTGTCGTTGGAAAAGTGGCACCGCCACCGCAGTTGGCGCAAATCGCCTGGTATATCGCACCTTGTCCGTCGAAGCGGCTCGTTCCACCGTCAACGTGTTCGCCATTGCCTCCTTCGTTCTGTCCGAAATAAGATCCGTACAAGAGGTCCTCGGCATTTTTCTTTATTACAATGAAGTAAAAGTCGCGGTTGTCTGTACTTGATTTGATGGCGTCGGCAGAAATGGGCATGCCTCGTACCCCGGCAAGATCATAAGGGTCCTGGCCGCCGCGGTTCCATCCGCCCCATCCCGAAATATATACGTTCTCACATCGGTCGACGAGAAATGCAACGGGCGACATGTTCGGCGAGCGACTGTCGACACTACCGAATGTGGTCGAATACACAAAGCCTGAAAGATTCTCCTGAAGCTTCGCTACGAACTGTTTGGCATTCCGGTTCGAGTAAGGCGCGTTCACCACCGGCCACTGTCCTTTGGTTATGCCCATCACATACGGAAAGTTGAACCTGTCAAACTGAATCCCGTAAATCACATCCACGGCATTGGTGCCGAGGTAGGTGCTCTTAATGATCGCGTTGCCTCCGTTGGAGATGATCGCAACAAACCCGTCTATATCCGTTGCGCCCCCGAGGGAGCCGCTGTATGATCCTGTTTTATCGCCGGGAAAATCGCTGCTCTCGGTCGCCCCGGCCACATACAAATTTCCGGTCGATGGCTGCAATGCGAGAACGAAGGCGCCATCGTTTAGTGTACCACCCAGAAACGAAGCCCAGATAATGCTGTTGCAATCGGGTGTGATTTTCATTACCACTCCATCCTGGGCACCCGACAATGTGCGCTGGAAACTATTGGCAGTTGTTGGAAAATCTTTTGACTGTGATTGTGCAGCGACGTAAATGTTTGACTGACCATCCAGAATTACTTCACTTCTTGAATCATCGCCGTAGTTACGGAACAATGACACCTGTCCGCGAACCGTATTTTGAATCTGATCTTCGATGTTTACACCGTCCGAACCAGATCCTCCAATGCGCAATGATCCTATCAATCCGGTTCCTGTCGCATTGAGTTTGGTAACAAATATGTCGCAGCCGCCTTCCACCCCTTCTTTTCTTCCCGGAAAATCCGAACCCGAATAGGTGCGACCCATTACTACGAGGTTCCCCTGAGCATCAGAGAAAAGACTATGTGGTGCATCGTTTCCGCTCCCACCGAGGTAGGTGCCGTATAAGCGTTGCGTACCGTCTGCGCTGAATTTTGTTAATCCTACATCAATCGACTTTTCGCCGCCAACGAAATCTGCCTGGTAAGCACCCGGTGTAACTCTGAACCCGGGGCCAAACACGATGCTGCCTGCAAAAAAGCTTCCGTCCGGAGCAGGTGTGGCGGTAAATCCGTACTCATCCGCGGTGCTTCCGGAGAATGTCGAGAAAACGAGCGTTGGGTCTATTACAAGGGTCGAGGAAGTTGAATAGTTGCTCACATTGAACTTAACAAGGTCCTTTCCTTCAAGAACATATTTCGTTGCGACCTCTGTTCTTCCTTTACTCTTATCGAATTGGAAAGAATATGGGTACAGTTCTTTGATCTCGCCGATGGAGGTTTGTATGAGAAGTTCCCTGTTCCTGATCTTAAGATTGTCGGCGCCACGATAACGAAGGGCAATCTTTCGCCAGTCGCCCCCTGGATTTACAATGATGTCGTATTTGAGTTTGCCGGCTTCCGAGTAATATCTGACATCAATATTTGGATAAACATTTTTATAGGTTACCGCCTGGAAAATCTGGACGTTCGTGGCCCATTTTTTCGGGTCGCTGCCTATGAAATAGTTGTTGAAGGTCTTCAGGGGCTTTTCGCGTACGATTTCCGGATTCGGATTGCTCCCCTCGAACACTACCCGGAGATTATGCGATCGCACTTTCATGCTTGCTGCATCCACAACAACGGAACCGTCTTTACGACCGCCTTTGGCTGACTTCCCTTCAATGCTTTCATGCGCATGATGCCGGTGTACCATACGTTGCATGTCGTCCTGATGTTGAAGGTCGATCGTGAAGCCATCCGAATGAAGAAAAAAAGTCCCGCCGGGAACCTTTCCCATCAATTGCACCTTGCTGTCCCACTGTCCTTTGTTCTCAATAAAATCAAAAGCCGAAGGTCCGGACTGAGCCACTGCATGCAAGCAGGCAAAAATGATGAAACCTAATACGAGTAAGCGTTTCCTGCCCAAAAGTTGTTTTTTACAATGTACTTAATAAGAACGTCAAAATCGTCTAAATGTTATCACCTATTCGCAGTCATTTTCGGAAAATCCCCCGGTTGGTTTCGTACAATTACGAAATCTTGCTCCAGAGGGTTTTGCCATGTGCAATCTGGAAATGCAGCTTCAGTTGTTGGTTCTCAGGTGCCGTTAGTTCCGGGTCATTTGCGATCAATGCCTCTGCCGCTTTGCCGGCGAGCTCGAGTTCGTGGCGGTCGGTGGCCAGGTTTGCCAGTTTCAGTTCGAGTATTCCACTTTGTCTTGTGCCTTCGATGTCTCCGGGACCCCTTAGTTCAAGGTCTTTTTCCGCGATCTCAAATCCGTCGTTGGTTTTTACCATGGTCTGTAACCGCTGCCGCGCCTCTGTATTGAGGTTGCGATCGGTCAACAGAATACAAAAACTTTTTTCGCTTCCTCTTCCCACACGCCCCCGCAACTGGTGCAACTGCGAGAGTCCGAACTTTTCAGCGCTTTCGATCACCATCACCGTCGCATTCGGTACATCAACGCCTACTTCAATCACGGTTGTAGCAACCATGATCTGAGTTTCCCTGCGTTTGAATCGTTGCATGTTCGCTTCCTTCACCTCGTTCGTTTGCTTTCCATGCACCATGCTGATCTGATATTTTGGTTCGGGAAAGAACGCTTTAACATTTTCGTAACCCTTCATCAGGTTTTCGTAGTTCATCTTTTCCGACTCCTCTATCAGCGGAAATATCACATAAGCCTGGCGTCCCGCTGAAATCTCGGCCCTCAGAAAATCCATCACTTTCGCCCGCACTGTATCATAGCGATGTACGGTTAAAATAGGTTTTCGGTTGGGAGGCAGTTCATCGATCACGCTGTAGTCGAGATCTCCGTACGCGGTCATAGCCAGAGTTCGCGGAATCGGAGTAGCCGTCATCACGAGCACGTGCGGCGGTACCGGTGCCTTGGCCCAGAGTTTTGCCCTTTGAGCAACCCCGAACCGGTGCTGCTCATCGATGATCGCCAATCCCAGTTTTGCAAACTCGACGCGGTCCTCAACAATTGCGTGAGTTCCGACGACGATCGACACAGTTCCTTCTTTTAATTCTTCGAGAATCTTTTTTTTATTGGAAGCCTTTACGGAGCCGGTCAATAATCTTACCTCCAAACCGAGCGGTGCCAGCAGCGACGAGATGCTGTTGAAGTGTTGAGTCGACAAAATCTCGGTAGGCGCCATCAGGCATGTCTGATACCCATTGCCTATTGCGATAAGCATACACAACAATGCAACAATTGTTTTTCCACTCCCCACATCGCCCTGAAGAAGACGGTTCATTTGTTTGCCTGATCCAAGGTCCTTACGGATTTCGCGAATGACTTTTTTTTGCGCACCCGTAAGTTCAAAGGGCAAATGACCCGAATAAAACGCATTGAATATTTCGCCCACCTGATCGAAAATGACGCCTTTCGAGAATCTGTGTCTCTGCACCTTTACAAGGCCCATTTTTAGTTGGAGCAAAAACAGTTCTTCAAACTTCAGCCGGCTGAGAGAACGGACAAACATATCAGCGTTTGCCGGGAAGTGAATATTGCGGAATGCTTCAAAGCGCGAAAGCAACTTGCGATCCGATAAGATTGCCTCTGGCAGGAGCTCGGGGAGGTCTTTGGGAGAAAGCAGATCAAGCAGTGTCTTGGTCAGTTTCGATAGTTGCCGGCCACCAAGACCCCGGGATCTTAATTTTTCCGTGCTTGGATAGATGGGTTCAAGCATTCCCTTCGGAACCGGATTTGTCGGGACCAGTGGCTCAAGCTCCGGATGCGAGATTTGAGGTTGTCCCTGGTAGAATGATACCTTACCAAAAGCAGTGAAGCTCGCCCCGATCTCCAGCAACTTCTCTATCCACTGGATACCCTGGAACCACACGAGTTCGATAGTGCCCGTGGTATCGCGGAACTCTGCGATCAGCCTGCGTGACCGCCGATCGCCGGCCATATTGATGCTTACGATCTTTCCTGCGAGGTGTATGTAATCGGCTGTAGCGTCAATGGAAGAAATGGTTCCAAACTTCGACTTGTCGATATGCCTGTACGGGAAATGATGAAGCAGATCGGCGAAAATGAAAATGCCCAGTTCTTTCTTTAATAATTCGCCGCGCTGCGGACCCACCCCTTTGAGGTATTCGATGGGACTTGAAAGCAATGGCGATAAAGATGATCTTGACACCCGTTGAGATTCTTGCGCAAAGCGGCCGTGAACAAATTGATTCGGTCAGATCGAAGTCTGAACTCTGCGCGAAGTTATCTGATAGTGTCTTTCAAATATATCTCCACCCATGCATGTGAAGAAGGATTTCGCGGAACTGGGAAAGTATCAACGCGATGGTAGTTTTTCAGCAGAGCTTCCCTGACTTTGAATGGATAGAAATTGTTTGAGTAAGGAACGTATTGATAGATTACAAGATCGTAGTGGTGCCCGTTGATCCTGTCAACAAACATGTTCGTTTCTTTTTCAAACATTCCAACGCCTTTGTGGAACCACAGAGGATAGTCACTGCCGCGTTCGAGTTCGAACGGTAGTTCCGCGGCCAGAGGAGTCAGCTCGGACATGTTCAAAACTTTGCGCGCCTGCTTGTTTTGCACGATCGGCATATTCATCAAACGATTGACTCCATCTGCTGTAGGACCGGGCATCAGTATCTTATGAAAGGACCGTAGACCGGGGCTCTTCCACTGATGCAACGGAACGGCAGTTGTGTCAAGCTCGATCATGTAGGTGTTCTTGTTCACTTCGTTTGAATACGTATAACCGGCATGAGAATTTGTTCCAACATTTTCAACGCGGGATGGAAGAACGAAGCGCTCGATGTATTTCCAGTAAGCCTGGCTCCACCATAACAGAACAACGGCTGAACAAATTGCAGCCGTCTTCCACGTATTGAAATCCACAGGAAGCAGGACGGACAACAGGAACAGAATATACGTGATGGCGAACGAATGATAGAAGATGTTGTTATCAACAGGAAGGTAACTCGTCACTTGAAAGATTGCAGCTTCAGCCAGTATGCCCAGCGTCAAAAGGAGCATGATCATCTGCTTCTTGTTCTGAACGAAAATCTTAGGGTCTCTTACATGGGCCAACAGCAGGAGCACGGTAAGCAGGAGGTAAAATTTAATCCACTGCGATCCGAGCAAAAATTCTTTAATGATATCGCTTAAGGAGATTCTTGAGGTATGAGGTGATTGTCCATAATTGAACCAATAGCCAAATCCGTAGTTAATGAATGGCACAATCATAGCGAGCGCTGTAACTGCAACCGCAATAACAAAGATTCCGGTCTCTTTCCATCTTCTTTCCACGAGAGAAAAGTAGATCAGTATACCAAGACAAATAAGGAGGCCGAGTGCGCCAGCGTCTTGTTTAGTAAAGAACGAAAAAAAGATGAAAGCTCCCGATAATGCTATGTAAATGTATCTGCGAACCGACTTCTGACGAAGAAGTCCGTTCAGGAGAAATGCGATGCCAATGAATTGGTACACTATCACAGTATGATTGTACCATGGCCAGTAATTCGGAAGTGAGAACGACAAACAAAAGACTACAACACCGCAGAACCTGACGACCGCCGGAGTGTCGAGGGATTTGAAGATGGATCTGAATGCAAGTCCCGACAAAATATTGATAAATGCCTGCGCTTTGATGAGAGTGATCATCTGCGCGCCGAATATTTTAAAGAACACGGTGGGGATCACCCAATACATATATCCTACCGGCATACCGAAATCGCGATATGGCACCTGCCCGTTCGCCATTCTGTAAGCGCCTTCCCAGCTTAAATAACTGTTCAAACGGTAAGGCAGGCTCGGAAAGAGAGGAATTAATGCAACGATAACAATGATCAATACCTCGGCCACCGAAAGAATTCGCTTCATATCAGCAAAGTAAGCAGTAGGGAATTAAAAGCGGTTAAATTAGGTATTGAATGTGAAACGGTCAATAGTATTGCAGCAAAAGCTTTTGTACACTATCTTGTGCCGCCGGAGACAATGAAAAGTTACATCAAGTTAGTAAGGCCAAAGCACTGGGCTAAAAACCTGTTTCTTTTCCTCCCATCGTTCTTCGCCGGCACCGTCTTCGACATTGTAAATGTTCAGCATCTTATTGGTGGATTCTTCTGTTTCAGTTTTCTTGCGAGCAGTATCTATATCATCAATGATTACCGCGATATCGACGACGACCGGAAGCACCCTGAAAAGTACAAACGTCCGCTTGCATCGGGCGAGGTAAGCAAGCCGGCGGCTCTGATACTTTGCGCAGTACTTGCCCTTGCGGGTATTGCTATAGCCTGGAACATCGATACGAGCGGCAAATTTCTTTTCGTCGCCTCCATTTATTACCTGATGAACATCGGGTATTCTTTCGGGTTGAAAAACATTTCCATCATCGATATTCTGATCGTAGCCACGGGTTTCGTGCTTCGTGTAAAGGGAGGTGCGATCATTGCTGATGTTAACACCACTTCATGGTTTGTGATCATGACTTTCCTTCTTGCGCTTTTCATGGCAATTGCGAAGCGCAGGGACGATGTGCTGTTGAAGGCAACAACGGGCACGGTCATGCGAAAATCGATGAAAGGGTATAGTCTTGAATTTCTGAATACGCTTCTCGGATTGTTTTGTGCGATCCTGATAGTTTCGTACATCAACTATACCGTTTCACCGGTTACCTATAACAAATTCGGGCATCGCATGTATTATACGTCGTTGTTCGTGATAGCAGGAATCATGCGGTATCTTCAGATCACGTTCATCCATAACAAAGCAGGATCTCCAACTGAAATCTTATATAAAGACCGCTTCATTCAAATCACGCTCGTCCTGTGGATCGCCAGCTTTTTTGTTATTTTATACCTGAGGGACTTAACGTTTTTTGAAAAATGAAAAAAAGGATCGCGAACTGGGGCAATTATCCGGTGATTGAGAGCGATGAGAAGCGGTTTGCTTTTCAGGATCAGCTTGTTTCACTTGTAAAATCGAATTCCGCATTTATTGCAAGAGGCAACGGACGGTGTTATGGCGATGCATCGCTCGGTGGCAACACCATTTCTACCCTTTCATTTGATAAAATATTGTCGTTTGATACCCAGGCGGGAGTTTTTGAATGTCAGAGTGGTATCACTCTCGACCGGGTGCTGGAAGTGATTGTTCCTAAGGGATGGTTCTTGCCTGTTACTCCCGGAACGAAATTTATTACGGTCGGCGGCGCTGTTGCAAGCGATGTGCACGGGAAGAACCATCATGTCGACGGCTCCTTTTCGAATCACATCATCGATATGGATGTGATGACGGAATCCGGAGAGGTGCTCACATGCTCACGCGAGAAGTTCGCTGATCTGTTCGAAGCAACCTGCGGAGGAATGGGACTTACCGGCGTAATTACAAGAATAAAATTTGATCTTAAGAAAATAGAAAGTTCGTATATCGCGCAAAAGCAGGTAAAGGCAAAGAACCTTGAAGAAGTGCTGGAGCTGTTTACGAAATATCAGAACTATACGTATTCGGTGGCGTGGATCGATTGCCTGAAATCGGGAAAAGGATTTGGCAGAAGTATTCTCATTCTTGGCGAGCACGCAAGTGTTGATCAGTTACCTGATTCCAGGAAAGCCGATCCGCTGAAGCTGCCGCGCAAAAAGCAATTGTCGTTTCCTTTTTATCTTCCTTCGTGGACGCTCAACAATTTTACGGTACGCATTTTCAACGAGCTTTACTATGCGAAGAACACGCGGAGAGAACAGAACAACATTGTCAGCTACGAACCATTTTTTTATCCGCTCGACGCGATTCTTCATTGGAACCGCGGATATGGCCGCAAGGGTTTTGTGCAGTACCAGTTTGTTCTTCCACTTGCAGCGAAAAACGGGCTGGTAGAAATTTTGAACAGGATCAGCAAAAATGGACTCGCATCGTTTTTGGCCGTTCTGAAAGTATTTGGCCGGCAGGATGATATGATATCGTTCCCGACGGAAGGTTATACCCTTGCACTTGATTTCCCGGTTCGCGACAAGTTATTTCCATTCCTTGACGAACTGGATGCGCTTGTGCTGCAATACGGAGGGAGGATCTATATGTCGAAAGACGCAAGAATGAATCCGTTGACATTGCGACAGGGATATCCAAGAATTGAAGAATTCAAACAGGTCCTCAGAAAATATAACCCCCGGCAGCGCGTTCTGTCGATTCAGTCAGAACGCCTGAAACTCACAGACAATTAATGCCCACCGTTTTAATATTAGGAGCGACATCGGATATTGCCGTGGCAACCGCCAGGGTTTTTGCCGATAAAGGTTATGACATACAGCTTGCCGCGCGAAATGCAGCACGCCTTCAACCATTGAAGGCGGACCTTGTCGTGAGGTCGAACGTGAAGGTAGAGTTGTATGAGTTTGACGCGGTTCGGTTTAATTCGCACGAGACGTTTTACCATGGCCTGACAAGCAAACCGGATGTGTGCATTTGCATTTTTGGCTTGCTCGGAGTGAACGAAAAGGCAGTTGCAGACTGGAGTCAGGCGGAGGCGATACTTAGTACCAATTATACAGGTGCCGTTTCGATCTTAAATATCGTTGCGGAAGATTTCATATCGCGGAGGAACGGCATCATTGCCGGTGTGAGTTCCGTCGCGGGTGAGCGCGGCCGTCAGAGCAATTATTTGTATGGCAGCGCGAAGGCAGGCTTTACCGCATATTTGTCGGGACTGAGGAACCGGATGTTTCATCATCAACTTCATGTGGCAACCATACAGCCTGGATTTGTTTATACTCAGATGACGAGCGAGATGAAATTGCCGCCGATGTTGACAGCCACACCCGAGCAGGTGGCTAAAGCGATTTATGGTGCGGTAACGGGAAAGAAAAATATTGTTTACGTGAAGTGGTTTTGGAGATGGATCATGCTGATAATAAAATTGATACCGGAACCAGTGTTTAAAAGACTGAAGCTGTGAAGAAAGGAATTGCTTTTCTCGATTTCGACGGTACAATCACTACACGCGATACGTTGCTCGAGTTTATCCGGTTCGTAAAAGGAGACGCACAGTTTGTTCTTGGTTTCGTGTTGTGCAGCCCATTCATTGTGGCGATGAAATTGAGGATTGTGTCGAATCAGTACGCTAAAGAACAGGTGTTGCGGTTTTTCTTTGGTAAATGGGCTGTAGAAGATTTCAATGCGCAATGCCGGCGGTTCAACGAACAGGTGTTGCCTTCTCTCATTCGGCCGAAAGCGATGCGCGAAATCGAAAAGCTGAAGGCTTCCGGGTTTCGTGTTGTTGTTGTGTCAGCCTCACCCGAGAATTGGGTAGGCATGTGGGCCGAATCACAGGGTCTCGAACACGTTGCCACGAAATTGTATTCAGACAAACAACAACTTTCAGGTCGAATCGACGGACTCAACTGTCATGGAAACGAGAAGGTCAGAAGAGTCACAACTGCCTATAATCTCGAAGATTTCTATCCTGTCTATGCCTATGGCGATAGCAAGGCGGACAAACCGCTGCTTGCTATCGCAAACATCCGTTTCTTCAAGCCTTTCCGCTGATCAGCGCTTGATCAGTTTTCTTGTTACTCTAACGGTTTCGCCTATGCGAAGTTCAAGTACGTATGTTCCTTTTGTCAGTGTAGACAGGTTGATGTTTTGCTGGAAGTCGTAGGCCGGTTTTGTGATGGCAATCGACATTTTCCTGATTCCCTGCTGATCATAAATATTGATACTTCCGCGTCCCTTTTCCTGTGAGCCGTACTGTACCAATATCTGATCCTGTGCCGGATTCGGATATGCGGTTAACGTTGCCGACGACGATGCTGCTTTTTCGGCCACCTGCCCGTCAACCACTGCCGCGATGCTTTCGCCTGCGAGGTCGAACCCGTTGATGCGGATTTGCAATTCATCTTCTGCCCAGCGGCCGTCGTTGTCTCGCACTTTCAGTCGGAAACGGTAGGTTCCGGGTTGGAGGTCGGTGAGCGCGGTAGAGGCGGAGTGCGGAGAAACAATTTCTGCAGAGCGTGGGCCATCCATTTTTTGCCATACATAGTGCATGATGTAACCGTCGCCATCAGCTGATGCGTTGCCGTTAACCCATACGGTTGATCCATTCGATACGATATCGGGGCCGGCATCAACAGTGGGAGCGCCATTGGAGGTCACTGTGATTTTCACATCATCGGATGCGGTCAGGCCTTCATTGTCGGTGACTGTTACGCGGAACACATAGGTGCCAGCATCCATGCCCTGTACGCGGGTAGAGCCGGCAGCTGGGTTGACGATCCAACAGTCCGGACCGCTGATCTTTGTCCATGCGACCCGTTGAATCCATCCGTCCGGGTCCTTCGAGAGAGTACCGTTGATCAATGGGGCATAATTCCATGCAGCGGGGAAGGTCTGGTCGACGCCGGCATTCGCGACTGGCGGCCGTGCGCCATTGTCAGGGATTTCCGTTTTGCTGTCATCATCGTCGTCGTCTTCATCATCGTCGTCATTTTGTTTGCGCATGCCCAAAAACCACTCGAACACGTTGGGCGACTGGTACCTGTGTCCCAGGTCGTATGCGCGGTCCCAGATGGTATGGCCACCGTCTTTCCAGATCGTTTGGATCGCGGGAACTCCGGGAGAACAGTTGTTTACGTTGCGTACGGCGGTTTTGGCGACCAATGCACTGACGAGATGATCGTTTTCAGCGTGAAACGACCACATCGGCAGGTTGGCTTTTGCAACATTGCAGGGGTTGCGAAGTTCCTGGGGTGCACAGACAGTTGCTATTGCTGCAAGTTTCTCTGCGTTCTCCAGTGATTCAGACACATATTTCCATGTGCCGCCACCGCCGAGACTCAGACCTGTGAGAAAGATTCTCTCTTTATCGATCCGAAGGTTTTCTTCGGCGTATTTGATCATTTCCTTTACATAGTATGTCGGCCAGATGCCTTCGGATTGAGGGATCTGTGGAGAAAGCACGATGAAGGTTTCCCATTTGCCGTTTACATAGAAAGACATTTTGTGTCCGTCATCGATGTATTTGGGAATAGCTACTCTGCGGACCTTGTTCAGATCCGTGGTTCCATTTCCGCATTCGCCGATGCCATGCAGGAAAATAATAAGAGGATGATTTTCCGAAGATTCGGCATAGTTGCCGGGTTTGTACTCGAGGAAACCAATGTTTACACCATTTGATGCCTTCAAACTTTTGTTGATCTGTTGCGAGTGCATAAGAAATGGGATGCACAGCCCAATAAGCAGTGTAAAGCTTCGCATAAGCAGTGATTCAAATTTGTTTGGATAATCAGAGCGCCAATTCCAGTGTCAGCAAGGACGTAACGGTTGGTGCAACCTGCGCCGACAAATCAACTTTTATACCAGAAGATGTGAATACGCGATAACAAATAGAATCTTCATCTGTAAGGCATGTCACGATCACATAAATGATTGCACAGTATTTAAACGTTTACTGATCTGAGTCAAGTTTCAGAGGCGTTTCATTCTTATCATCAAACTTATTGCTGAAGGCGTACTGAATGGTTGAAGCGATGGTTGAAGGCGAATGGTTGAAGGGTATAATGATTTTTCAGGCTAAGGCGCAGAACAGAGGGCTAGAGTTCTATGCGAAGTGTCGATGTCGTATCCCGGCAAAGTTGTTTAATAACAACAGAAAGAAGTAAAAAAATAATTTTTGAGAACCCTGCGCTTTCAGCGGAAGAATTGTTGTTACCTACAACTGTTGTTGTGTACAACAAAGTTTCTGTTGTGGGGCACGCCTTCGCGAATTTGCCAAAAAGCAAGATGAGCGGCACTGACTTCATCAAAGTCCATCGGCGACAGCACGCCACCATCAATAATATATCTCGCATTTATGGCGAGAGCACACCATGCATCAATAATATATCTCGCATTTAAGGCGAGAGCACGCCATGCATCAATAGTATGGCTCTTATTTATGGCTCGCCAAACCACGCGCAAGATCAAAAAAAAGGGGGGCTTTCGCCCCCCTCTATGGCTGTGTGCTATCGTTGTTTAACGAAGCGCGTTATAATTCGCTGCTTATTAGACACTATGCATTCGGCAAAGTAAATTCCAGTCTGCAATCCCGAAATATCCACGGACTGTTGGAACAGTCGCTGGTTCTTTTCATTCTTCAACGTCTTCATCCTCATTCCCCGGGCATCGTACAGATTGATCGTCACTTGCCCGATGCTGTCGCTTTCAAATTTCAAGTTGATAAATGTGGTTGCAGGATTCGGGTACACACCGACGTTATCGTCCGATCGCATCGTGTTGATCACTGAAACCGCCACCGTATCACGATGAATTGCACCATCGTTGTCGGTAACCGTTAGAGCGAACAAGTAGTCGCCGGTCTGCAGGCTTCCAACATTCGTTACTGCAGCCGTCGCATCAGAAATGTTTGCTGACGACGGGCCGTTCAACTGTTTCCATTCGTAGGATGCAATGGTTCCATCGGCATCATAACCCGATCCGGTGAGGCTTGTGCTGTTCGCCGGAACCGTCAGTGTCTGGTCATTGCCGGCGTTGGCAACAGGGGCCTGATTCGCTGCGCCTATTACCGTCACCTGCACATTATCGGTTGCGGTGGCACCCTGCTCGTCGGTCACCGTGAGCTGGAACGTGTAAACACCTTCCTGAACTCCCTGCACCGTCGGCGTAGCGGTAGTCGAATTAAGGATCGTTAATCCACCGGGCCCTGAAATTTTCAGCCAGCTGTATGTAGCGATGTCTCCTTCAGCGTCTGAAGAACCGAGGCCATTGAGCTGGATGAATGGATTGGGCATTGAAACCTGCTGGTCGTCACCTGCATTTGCAACAGGCGCTGTATTGATCGCCGGATTCACTTTAATAGCTACCGTATCGAGATCGATCGCCCCATCATTGTCCTTCACTTGCAACCTGAACAGGTAAGTTCCCTCCGTAAGGTTGTTGACATTGGTTGTGGCGCCGGTTGCCGATGAAAGCTGGTATTGCGACGGACCGCTGATCTTAGACCACAGGTAACTCACTATCGAGCCATCTGAGTCGGTTGAAGCCGTTGCGGTAAGCACCGTAGTGTTCACAGGCAGTGTTATACTGATATCGTTTCCTGCGCGTGCGATAGGAGCAACATTTGGCGGCGGCGGTGGTGCGGTCGCCGGATTCACCTTAACCAGTACCGTGTCTGCGTCGGTGCCGCCCGAGTTGTCGGTAACTACCAGCCTGAACGAATAGATTCCTTCTTCAAGTCCTGATACCCCTGTCGTTGCAAGTGTTGCATTGGCAATCGAGTAAGCGCCTGGCGCATTGATCGCCGTCCATGCATACGAAACAATGCTTCCATCCGGGTCGGCGGACCTGGTTCCGTTAAGCGTTGCATTTTGAACCGGCAGCGTAATCGTGATATCGCTTCCTGCCTGTGCAATCGGAAGCTGGTTCACCGGTGCCGGATAAACAGTCACTTTCACAGTGTCGTCGTCAGCGCCGCCACTATTATCGGTTACACGTAACCGTAAGTAATAGACGCCTTCGACAAGATTTCCGAAAGTGGTGTTAGCGGCGTTTGGATTTGCAATGGTATACTGCGAGGGGCCGTTCACCATCGACCAGTTGTATGAACTGATCGTGCCGTCCGGGTCTGCGGACGCATTGCCATTGATTGTTGCTGAATTCACCGGCAGCGTCATCACGATGTCGGAGCCTGCTTTGGCAACCGGCAAGATGTTCGCAGCCTGGTTCACTGTTATTTTCAAAGTATCCTTTGCAGTGGCACCACGATTATCTGTTACCTGTAACTGCACATAGTGCACCCCTTGCGCAAGTCCACTGAGTGAAGTTGCAACCGCAGTTGCATTCGAGAACGCTGCTGAACCGGGACCAGCAATTCTGTTCCACTGGTAGCTGCTGATACTTCCGTCGGGATCCGATGAGGCAGCACCTGAAAGGTTAACCGAATTTGTCGGAAGTGTTATCGTAATGTCGTTGCCCGCTTTTGCAATCGGGGAAAGGTTGCTCACCTGCGATCCGGTTGCAACAATGATTTGAACTGTATCAAATGTAAAACCGGCGCGGTTGTCGATAACTTCCAGTTGGTATACATATGTTCCTGTTGTCATTCCGGAAATAACCGGCGACTTTTCAAGAGTACCGGAGATCGTACCTGCAGTTGGCCCGGAAAGCTTCTTCCAAACATAACGAACGATCGTTCCGTCGGCATCTGTTGATGCGCCGGCATCGAGTGTTGCTATACCGGTCCCATTCGTAATGTTTTGGTCGGCTCCGGCTTTAGCAACCGGAAGTTTATTCACTGGCAGACTCTTGTTCTGTCCCAGGAACCATTCATAGATACTTGGGTTCTGCCACTTGTAGAGGGTGTCGTGATAAACGCGGTCCCACACCACATGTCCACCTGTTGGCCAGATGGTTTTGATCGGAGTAACTGCAGGATTGGCTGCATTGATTTCACCGATTGCTTTTTCAGTACACCATGAAGTACACACGGCGTCGTCTGCAGCATGATACGCCCATACCGGAAGGTTGGCCCTTGCAATGTTGGATCCATTGCTCATTGTACAGGGCGCACATATCGGTGCGATCGCAGCAAGTTTTTGCGAGTGCGACAATTCATTCGATGTGTAGCGCCATGTACCACCGCCTCCCATACTGAGGCCGGTTACAAATATTCTGTTGGTGTCTATGCGTAAATTTTGTTTTGCATACTCGATGAGTTCGTTAACGTAAAAGTTTGGCCACATTCCGTACTTCGGCGCTGCCTGCGGCGAAATCACAAGAAATGTTTCCCACTTGCCATTCCAGTAGAACCGCATGTTATGACCCTTTGTGATCATGCGCGGGATTCCGCAACAGTTTAACTTGGAAAGTTCGGTTGTTCCATTTCCTCGTTCGCCTATTCCATGAAGGAATATGATCAGAGGATGCTTCGTGGAGGCATCGGCGTTATAGTCGGCCGGTTTGTATTCAAGAAAGCCGATCCATTCGCCATTGGCCGCAGCAAACCCTTTTGGAACCTGTTGTGAAAAAGCTGGAAACGAAAACCTGACGAGTAAAACAAAAACTACCAGACATACCCTGAACCAATAGGTACAGTTTTTCATAAGGTGGATTTTAGGATTTACGGATTTTAACTCGGACGGTCTTGCGTCAACAATAACCTTACCAACAACGAAATTTTCGACGGATCGTATGCATGTATTCGACGAAAAATCAGTACTTCCTAAAATTGGAAATCAGGCACCAGTCTTACTCGTAAAAGCAACTAAGGGTTAACGATTATGTTACTTAATGAAGGGTAGTAAATGTTCGTAGGAAAAATCCGCTCAGAGCTCCCCGTCCCGAAACGTCTTCGGCGTATGGATAAACTCTTTTCGGCCCGGCTTCATTTTCATTGCCGCAACGAAGAACGAAACAAACACAACCGGCAGCGACAACAATGCATACAGCGTTCTCAATGAATAAAACTTTCGCGGAATCGAAATCATAAATACAAGCACATAGCAAATGAACAGTACGATCCAACCTTTGATCGTAAGCGAAAACAATTGCGCTCCGTATCTATGATCCAGTGCATATGCAATGAATACAAGGGCAAACGCAAGCAATAAAAATGATCGCGGAGGAATAAGATTGATGAACAATTTGTGCCAGTAATTTTTGTTGTAAACCGCAGGCCTTTCCGATCTCCGAAAGAACATCGCGATATGCGACAGTTGCGACTCGAGCCATCGCTTCCGCTGATTTTGAAAAACCTCCTGCTTTGAAACTTTTTCATCATAAACAATCGCCTGCGGCACGTAATGAATGCTTATGTTTCGCTTCACCGTTTCGTAATCAACCTCACGATCGCATGCCGGATTCGACAGAATGCCCGGCTTGTTATAGATAGATCGAAGTAACGCAAAAGGAAATGCCATCCCCGATCCTATGGTGGAGGCCGACAAACCAAGTACCTGTGGAGCCTGCCTGAATAGAAAGTTGTTGACTTCCTCACTCAGCGCATCGAGTATTGCAATGTTCGTGTTCAGATTTTTTGCTGTACGATGGCACTGAACGGCACCTGCACCATTTTCAAACGCATCATTGATTAATTTAAGACAATCGTCTTTCATGATATTGTCACCATCAAGTATCAGTGCAATGTCATAATCCCTGTCATCAATTTCGTTCAGTAAATAGTTCAGTGATCTCGCCTTTGAACCTTCAGCAAAATGCAAAGGATGGATGGACGCGTCGTACGCCGATAATTTTTCGAGCGTTGTCTTTTGCAGCCGGTCCGCTGCCACGAATACACGGAAGAACGCAGCGGGATAATTGTGTGTACAGGCACGACGAACGGTTTCTTCAATCACCAGATCTTCTTTATAGGTGGTGATCAAAACAGCGATCCTCCTCTTATTTTTTGCGTTGGGTAAGCCAGACGTTTTCGCGATACGTCCCGCGATTGCCAGAATCAACAGATAGCCCACCGTTACCAGCATCAGCAGGAACAACATATGCATGATAATATCAGCAACCTGGCTCATGAACATTCAATGTTCCGGCGACTCATACCGGTGATCTGCTTGAATAACGAAGATTCCACGCGACCCCTTTTAAGAAAAGTTTGAGGTGACGGAAATCGCGCCGGAAGAACGAAGCAAGTATTGTTTTTGGCACAACAAAACCTGCAAACACCAGCGAAAAAATAAACAACTGAAACGGACTCGAGTTCCTTCGCATGTACAATATCCTGTTTCGCGTATGGAAGTAAACTTTTATTGGATTGTGTTTCCCCACCGTCATCGATTCCTTATGATAGATCACTGCCTTTCCTTCGTACCATATTTTGTAACCCGCACGTCGCATACGTGCCGACCAATCCCATTCTTCGTAGTATAAAAAAAATTTCTCGGCGAAGCGGCCGACTTTTCTGATGACATCTTTCTTCACCATCATGGCGCAACCGTGTGCGGCGGATGTGGTTCCCGAATAATCATATTGACCGACATCTTCCTCCATTTCGCCAATGCTTCGTGTTCTTCCCGTATATACGTTCATCGGGTCGAACCCTGCATATTGAATCACATTGGGTTTCGCGTAGAATTTGATCTTCGGACATGTAACGGCGATCGCGGGATCTTTTTCGAACGGTGCCACCAGGTTTTCGATGAGATATGGCGTTACTACCGTGTCGTTGTTCACGATGAAATAATAATCGCCTTTCGCCTGTTGCATCCCCCAGTTATTTCCTGCCGCAAAGCCGAGGTTCCGCGGGCTTACAATCACCCGCGTATGAGGGTAATTGTGTTGCCTGATCATTTCCGTCGGATCTTCGTTCGAGGCCATATCGCACACAAGGATCTCATAATTGGGATAGATGAGGGACCGGGTTGATTCAAGGAACGCGCATGTCTCCTCTGTCTGATTATAGTTCAGAGTTATGATGGAAACGAAAGGCCGGACACCCTCGTGCATTGTAACCGCGTTTTACGCAATATAAGTGCTAACGGCGGTGTAAACCTTAGGGCCCTGAAATTTGTGAGTTTACGCGTTTGTGCGCTGAATTACGGCTGAAGGAGTATTCGCCATGATCCAGAGGTCGTAAAAGAAATTGCTTTTTGTTGCGTAATCAATGTCAAGCAATATTCTTTCTTCGGCCGACATCTTCATCTTGGTGTTTTTCCTTATCTGCCATAAGCCTGTGATACCGGCAGGGGCCATGAAGCGCTGCGCCCATTCGTCGGTGGTAAGGGTTGCCGCTTCGTACAAAGGCAGCGGACGGTTCCCGACCAGCGACATGTCGCCGCGAAGTACATTGAACAGCTGAGGCAGCTCATCGAGACTGCATTTCCTTAGAAACGCACCCAGTTTTGTAACGCGCGGGTCGTTGTCAATTTTGATGAATACCGGGCCATCTTTGCGCAACGGATTGTAAAGATTCAAATGTGTCAGCTCATCGATCTTGTCTGTGGCCGCCGGCACCATCGTGCGAAACTTATAGAAAGTAAAGATCCGGTATCCTCTGCCGGCGCGTTTTGAAATATAAAACACCGGTCCTTTCGATTCGATCTTCAATGCGAGAATGATCAACAGAAACAATGGAGCCAATGCGATCATCATCACCAGTGAAATCACTATGTCGAACATCCGTTTTGAGAAAGCGGAAGAAGAAACTGTGAACGCGTGTGCGTATGCGGCTGCGTTGTCGTTAACGTTTGAGATTCTCTCCTTGATGCGTTTCCAGAAGTCGATCTTGCAAAGAATCTTGTTGCGGCTCAGTTCGTTGAGGGAAATAATATCGTCGCAGACGCGGCTCTTCCTGAAACCGGCAATAGCTTCGGGCGAAAGATCCGAACCGTCGAGTATGAAAGGAACGTTGGCAAGTTCTTTTTGACCGCCAAGGAACTGATGAAAGAAACCAAGCACCGACTCACCAAGGGTTCCATCGGCAATGATCACATCCGGAATCGGGTTTGAGTACTCGATCAGCCTTTTGATCATTGTTCTGGCCCGCTCCGTATTGTCGGCCGCATAACCACTGTCGAACGTTCTGATCAACTGATCAATCTTGTCCGACTTCTTACCAATATAAAAAAACTCGATTTTCCTGCGGGCGGGCAGTTGGGCAACCGTGGCAGGAATCGTGAAATGCCGGTAGCTTTTCTCGAGAGGTTTGTTTTTTTGTAAAGTTGTTTCCATAACTATCTTCCTTTTAAAGGACTTCGTTGCAGTGGTCAGCCGGCGGCCTCCACTTGCAGGGTGGATGTTCGTTCTGTTGCGAAATGATCGTGTACGCTTTCAATAAGGACTAGTGGATTGAATGGCTTCAGAAAATAACTGCTGATTCCATATTTCTGGCATTTGTGTTCAGTTTCTTTTTGATCGAAGGAAGAAACGATCACAATTGGAATATCCCGGTACAAAAGGCTTGTCGACAACTCTTCGACAAGTTCCCAGTCGCGCATATCCGGAAGCTGAGGATCGGCGATAATCAGATCCGGTAATGTCGACTTCGAGAGTGCATACATTGCAGAACATGCGTCAGGGGCGGTAATTACCTGGAAATCCTTCCCGAGCACGGTTTGCAACAAAAACCTTATAGCCTTACTGTCATCAATTGCGAGGATCTTCTTTTTCATCGTGTTGTGTTGATCGCAATTTTTCTACAGGAGTGCATATGGACACAGGTTACACAGGTATTGGTATATAGAAATAACGAGTTATTACCGATAACTGGCTTTAAGGATGTGTTGGCAGGTAGCTGAATTTAATCAGGTTAATGGAATTTCCCAGGATGGTGGCCGCGCTTGTAACGGTGCCTTTAATCTGCTTAACCTGATTTTCAGAGGATGTGGAAGAGTTGGAGCGGAGGTAAAAATAACAACTTATACGTAGAAACCAAACTTATCGCTGAAAATCACTCACCTCCTTATCCGCGGCCGGCCTCTCGGCTTTTTTCCAGGCGATTTGCTGCGAACCTCGCATGTACCTCAGAAATCCGGCAAACACCGCCGCATTCATCACCAAAAAGTACCAGGCCGTGGAAGCCACCGGAATATGTTTGTGCATTTGAGCCCCCAGCCATCCGATTGCCACTAATCCATAAAAAGTCAGTACCCCAAAGAACATCACCGCATGGAGCGGAGTTGCCGATAATGCATACAAAATTATGCCAGTGGCGGACACCACAATCAGGCTGAGAGGAGCGAGCGTCCATCGGAGCACGCGGTGAGATATGAATTGAAAGCCGGTTACGGGATACCGGGCTATATTAAATAATTGTGAAACAAGCCCCATCGCCTGAAAACCCCCGGCGGAGATCCTCGATTTCCTTTCAAACTCGTCACCAACATCCACCGAAGCATACTCTATTGCAACGGCCTCCGGTTCGTATCGTAGTTTGTACCCCTTTACACAGATTTTCAATGATTGAACGAAATCTTCGAGGATGGTCGAGTCGGGTATCGCCTCGAAAAGGCTTGATCTAAGCGAAAACAACTCACCCGCGGCACCCATCGTGCTGTTCAAGTTCGAATCAAGCCTCTTCAGAAATGATTCGTACCTCCAGTACAATCCTTCCGACCTGCCGATCATATCGTCAGAACCTGTCGCCTTCACTTTTTTCTCTCCGGCAACACCTCCGACCTCAGGATCAGAATAGTGACGAACAATATTCATCAGGGCACTGTCGTTCACCATGCAATTTGCGTCGGAAAGCACCAGAATATCCTGATTAAGCAGGGGAACCACCCGGTTAATTGCATTGGCCTTGCCCGACCTCTGCTCTTTATGATACAATTCCACACTTTCAAACCCCTCGACTATTTGGGGTGTCCGATCGTCTGAGCCATCGGTAATGACAATGATCGTCAACCGGTCAGACGGATATTTCAGGGCCAGCGTGTTGTGGATCTTTGCGGCAATCACCCGTTCTTCGTTATACGCCGTAATGATGAATGCAACGGTCGGAAGGACGGTGGGCAGGCCCGGAGACTGTCGGCGAACAAAAAGGTTCATCGCCACTAACAATAACGGGTAACCGAAGTAAGTATAAGCGAGTATCGCAGCGCTGATCCAGAAAATGCACTCAACGGTCGACATTCGTTTCCGGGGGTTTAAGATCAATACAACTGTAGGATTCTGTTCCCCGGCGAGGCAACGAAGAGCGACAAAGACTCGTATCCACCTTAAGCGGGTGATTTATAATCCATTTCGCTGCCATACATCAATTGACGTCAAAATTTCAGTTTTTGCAAAATATTACTATTTTTGACCCCACTTACCAACTTTCCTTGCAAAAGACCGTTTAGCAGTTACCTCTATTATTCTTCGAAAGCCTTTCAGCGACCTCCAATACGCCTCTCAGAACACACCTACGACAAGAATTAATATCCCTTGTAAGCCATCTATTTTGCCATAGCTATAGATGTTGACACGCAATTAATTTTCCCTAACCATGAAGAGAACGTTACTTCTCACCGCTATTCTTGTTTGTACTTGTGCCGCCCTGTTTTCGCAAAATGTATTTGATCCCGCGGATCCGATTGTCCGGTATAATTCGGGCGCGCAGCTCGGTACTGCACAAAATCCTGATCCGTCGATTTTGGGCTTACAAAAATGGGTAAGTGTTGCTACAAATGGTGTCAGTACCGGTTCCGGTTCCTGGGATGCGTCGTCATACAAAGCATATTATATTCTCTACGGTGGACAGAGACTTGCCTTCCGTCTGAAATTTCCAAAGACATTTAATGATGTTGGCAGCGAAACGAAAAAATATCCGCTGATGATGTTTTTTCATGGCGCCGGTGAAGTTGCTTGTAGCACCAACGGAGGAATCTATAACAACGAAAAACAACTTGCACACGGTGCGAACTACTGGCGCCAGCGAGTTGATGCAAATCAGTTCGAGGGATTTCTTTTGTACCCGCAGCTGGTTGCAGCTGACGGTACGTGCTGGGGATCGTGGGGTTCGACATTGAGTGCGTATTACATAACTACCATGACGGTTCTTGATTCATTGATCAAATACGTCAGGGTAGATGCAGACCGTGTAAGTGCAACAGGACTTTCAGGTGGTGGAATCGGAGCATGGAGAATTGCAGAATTCTATCCGCAAAAGATTGCAGCCACTGCGCCTTCAGCTGCAGCAGGACTTGTAATGAACTATACTACGTTTGTTCATATTCCTGTTTGGTTTGCAACAGGCGGAAGAGATACAAATCCTTCGCCTGCAATGGCACAATACTCGATCACGCAGGACAGTACTGCGGGAGCGTGGATAAAGTATACACAATTCCCAACGCTGGGTCACTCGGTGTGGAACCAACATTGGGCATTGCCGGGCTTCGTTCAATTTTTATCTGATGCACACAAAGCGAATCCGCTTGTATTCTTTCAACGGTCAGAATTCTGTCCGGGTGACCCCATCAATACAAAGATTGGTATTACCCAGGGCTTTTATGCATATGAATGGCAAAAGGATGAGGTGACGATCGCTACCCGCACGAACGGTGTGAACACGATCATTGACAATAGTTCGATCATTTCGTTCGAAGGCAATAACGTCACTGTAAAATCTTTCGGAACATACCGCGTGCGATTCAAACGAACCGCATCTTCTGACTGGTCGGTATGGTCGCCAAAACCAGCAGTGATTCAGCCAAAAGCAGTTACACAAACACCTCCTATTCAAATCAACGGTGTTCGAAGCAAAGTTCTTCCCGCGCTTGATGGCAGCACGCAGGTGCCTTTGTTGCTTCCTTCCGGTTTCCTCGAATACGAATGGAGAAGAGTAAGCGACAATGTACTGGTAAGTTCCAACCAAACCTTCAATGCACCAGTCGGCGAATACAAGGCGAAGTATACGGAACCTTTCGGTTGCGGTACAGAGTTTTCGCCCGTATTTAAAGTGGTAAATGCGAATAGTACACCAAAGCCTGATGCAGCAAAAAATTTGAGTGCAACCGCCGTTTCTCAAACAGTGATTCAACTCGACTGGAACGACAACCCGAATGCAGGTACCAATGAAACCGGATTTGAAATATACCGTTCGGAAAAAGCCGGCGGGCCATATGAGTTCCTCGGCATCACCGCTCCGAACATTGTGACATACACGGATCAGAATTTGATCCCGAACAGAAAATATTATTATGTGGTTCGTGCGGTTGCTGAAACCGGCGCAGCTGCAGCAAGCAACGAAAGTTCTGTCAGCACCCTCAGCGATAATCTACCGCCATCTGCACCAGCGAACCTTCAGTATCGTGGGAGTAACCAGACGACGGTTTATCTCCGCTGGACCGCTTCTACCGATAACATCGGCGTTGCGCGTTACGACATCTACGTGAACGGCACCAAGTTGTATACAACAAAGAACACATCTTTTGCAGTGTCGGGACTTGACAGTTTAACGGAATACAATTTTACTGTAAAGGCTCTTGATAAGGCGGGCAACGTTTCTCCGGCGAGCAACCAGGTTTCCGGATATACGCACCGCCAGGGATTCAATTACAAATATTACAACGGTTCGTGGTCCAACCTTCCCGACTTCAACGCACTCACACCAGACAAAACGGGAATTGTTGATACTGTCGACAATGCGCCCGGAATAAGGACGTCAGAAAACGGATACGGTTTATTGTGGGAAGGATTTGTGTACATCCCGGTTACCGGAACTTACACCTTCGAAACCAATTCGGACGACGGCAGCAAGTTGTATATCGATATGCCGTATTCATTCGGAGCAACGGCGCTTGTGAACAACGATGGAGCGCATGGCGCCCAAAGCCGCACAGGATCTATTTACCTGACAAGAGGATATCATTCGATTGCAGTCACATATTTCGAAGCCTCGGGTGGAGATGAAATGCATTTGTGGTGGTCGAGCAACGTTGGAATTGCACGCGAAAGAATACCGAAAAGCTTCTTTGCGTTTGAATCGTATGCGGTTCCTGCCGCTTTGCAGGCTCCTTCAAATCTAGTGGCGACTCCCGCTACGTTCAGTAAGATCAATCTTACATGGATAGACAACAGCAACAACGAGACGGGCTTCGAAATAGTAAGAGGAACTTCAGTTGGTGGCACATTTGCAGCAGTGGCAACGGTGCCAGCGAACACTGTGTCTTACACAGATAGTTTATTGAACCCTGCAACAAGATACTTCTATAAGATACGTGCAGTAGGTGCAGGCACAGAGTCGCCGTTCGCATTCTCATTCACAGAAGCGAACTGGAGACTTAACAACAACTACACGGATGCGAACGGCAATGCAAACCGCACACTTGCACCAACGAATACAACTTTCAACGCAGCAGACAAGCAGGAAGGATCGCACGCACTCGCAATTGGCAACAACCAGTATGCAAGTGTGAACAACAGTTCTTCCGGCGGGTTCCCGAGCGATGGAGGTTTCAATCAGCGATCTGTCGGTCTGTGGATCAAACCAACGTTAACGAATAGCCGAAGAATGATATTCGACTTCGGAGGACCTGACAACGGGCTCGCGCTTCGGTTCAACAGCGACAATCTTATTGCCGGTATTGCAAGCGGGTCGAACCGCGTGAGCATCACTCTCAACAACTTCGTGAACAACGCGAATTGGGTAAGTGGTGGATGGAACCATGTGGCAATCGTATACGATGTCACTTCGTTTACATTGTACCTGAATGGAGTAGCTGTTGCTCAAAATAACAGTCTGCCATTTTCTTCGATCGCAGCCAATTCTTCAAGTTCTTCAAGAATCGGAAATACTACAACAGACAATGCATTCAATGATGGATCTTATTCCACATGGCAGGGTCTGATGGATAATATTTTTGTGGTGCGCGGTGCGCTTACTGCAGCGGAAGTTGCTTCGCTGATGACGGATACTTATCAGCAATCCGCTGCAACAACGCTTGCCGCTCCCGGTGCCCCTGCTGCGCCTTCCAATCTTAACCTGCTGGCCGAATCGACAGATGCGATACAACTTACATGGAACGACAACTCCGGTGATGAAACAGGTTTTGAGATATGGAGATCTGCGGGCAATAACACAACCTATCGCCTGATCGCATCGGTACCTGCGGGAACAAACAATTACGCGGATACAGGTCTCTTTGCGAATGCTACATATTTCTATAAGGTTCGCGCAACCGGACTGGGCAATCCTTCCGGTTATACGCCGGAGAAGAGTGCGAAGACACTCAATTCTAAACCGGTTATTAAGAACCTCTCGGACTTTACGATGCGTTACAACACAACTGTAACTCTGCCGCTCGTTGCAACAGATGTGGATGGTGATCCGCTGACGTTTACTGCATCGAACCTTCCGGACTACGCAGTGATTCAGAATATCAACAACGGAAACGCAAACCTGGTGTTTAATCCACGTTTTGCCGATCAGGGCGGTGCTCCGATCGAAGTGTATGTAGATGACAGCAATGGCGGACGTGATACCACTTATTTCTCGATCGTTGTCAATGAAAACAGTGTTCCTGTAATGTCTTCGGTGTCCGATATGAACATGCAGGAAGGATCAAGCATCACGGTGCCAATAACCGTTACCGACGGCGATGGCGACGCGAACTTCTTGTGGTACTTCGAAGGCCTGCCTTCATTTGTGAACTTTTTCGACAATGGAGCTGGATCTGCATCATTGCAGGTGGTTCCGGGATATGCGTCGTCTGGTGTGTATCCTGTGGGTATGTTTGTCGACGACGGTTATGGTGCGTGGACCAGCCGCGAGTTTATCATCACTGTGCAGGAAAAAGAACCGGATGAAACTGTTCAACTCAACTTCAGGAATTTGACAGGTGGTGTTGCGCTATGGAACGACATTCAATTGCCGGCACTTACATACAGCAACATCAGAGACACCAAGAACGCACCTTCACCGATCGGCATCAACCTTGTCAGCGGTACCATCTCGGCGTCACAACAGGGAACGCAAACCGGTAACAATACAGGAGTTTATCCTGATGCGATCATGCGCGATCTCATGGTGTGGGGCTTCAATACCGGTAACAACAATTCCGACGTTGCGGTACTCAGAGTCACAGGGCTTGATGTAGCGAAGAAGTACAACTTCGTTTTCTTTGGAAGCTACAATTGTGCCGGCTGCGGTACGTCTGCTTCGATCACCACATACAAGGTTGGAACGGCCACTGCGACTGTGCGATACTACCTGAACACAACTGAAACAGATACCATCTACGACATACAGCCGAACTCATCAGGTGAGGTGTTAATAGAAATGACCGGTGATGCAAACACGAACCGCGGCGGTGTGCTGAATTCGTTGGTGATAAAAGCTGTATATGACGACGGAACCGTACCTGCAAAACCGCTTAACCTCGCTGGCGAACACAGCCAGAACAAGGGAACGGTACTTACGTGGGAAGACCGTTCATACAATGAATCGACTTACGAAGTATACCGGAGCGAAACGAAAGAAGGACCGTATACTTTGCTCAACAGCGGTCAGAACTATAAAGACAGCACAACGTATATCGATGCGAGTCCGGTTCCTTTCACAGAGTACTTCTATTATGTTGTGGGTGTGAATGGCGCAGGCACAGGAATTACGAGTGATACCGTTCAGCTTACGACCGGCAATAACATGCCGCTGATCGCAGGGATCAATGAGTTGTTCGTGAAAACCGATGCAGTGTTGCAGGCCGACTTTACAGTAACCGACGACGCCGGAGACAATGTTACGGTGTCTGTCGAAAATCAACCGGCGTTCATCACGCTTGAACAAACCGGACCAACTGCGTACAGGATCACAGCCTCACCAACGATCGACAATCTTGGCTGGTTGTATCTGACCATCAGGGCAGCCGACGACAAAGGTGGTGTTGCAACGAAAGTTGTACCGGTAACGGTTTCCGACAAGCATACAAGGTCGGTGTACATCAAACTTGGAAATTCATCGAAACCGGCTCCGCAACCATGGAACAACTGGCTCGGGGTAAGGACTTCAGGAAACATCCTGGCAAATCTGAAAGACGAACAGAACGTTGCAACTACCATTGACATCACTTCGGTGAATTCGTGGAAGGAAGTCACTGATCTCGGTCACATCACCGGCAACAATTCCGGAGTGTATCCAGACTCTGTTCTTTCCAGCGGACTTGCAGACGACGCAGGAAACAAGATCATCCGTTTCGATCAGCTGAACCCAGCGAAGAGATACAACGTCGTTTTCGTTGGTTCTCAAAATGAAGGTGGTAATGCGATGACTGAATACTTCTGCGGACTTGTGAAGGATACGTTGAACGCGAGGTACAACACGACGCTTACTGCAAATCTAAACGGCCTGGTGCCAAGCGTAAGCAATCAGCTCGTGATTGAAGTGCGCCGAATCAATTCATCGCCGTTCACATTCCTGAATGCAGTAATTCTTGAAGAGTATGATCCGACCGTCACCCTGCTCAATCCGGTGAATCTGCGAGCAGAGCCAATCGACAAGAACACGGTTCTGGTCACATGGTCAGACAGAACAAATAACGAAGCAGCGGCCGATGGTTACATGCTCGAACGCGCAAGCGACTCATTGTTCACACAGAATCTTGTACAGATCGCACTTCCATGGTACACCACTTCGTATACCAATACAGGGCTCACCCCCAATACGAAGTACTGGTACAGGGTGCGCGCACATGCGGGCGGCGGACTTTACTCCGACTACAGCAACCGCGCGAAAACGGTTACTCCTGCTTCGATCATCTATGTGAACTTCAACTACACGGTTGACGACGCAGCGGCTCCGTGGAATAACCTTTTTGCACCGCCAACCACTCCGGATCAGGTATTCAGTTCATTGAAGAACCAGTCGGGAATTGTAACAGGGTTGAGTCTTACACTTGAAGACATCTTCAACGGTGAGTTCAACGCGGGTCATATCACCGGAAACAACTCCGGAGTTGTACCTGATAACGCCCTGGCCGCAAACTACTGGCTCGACAATTCACAGGTGTCTACATTCAGAGTATCCGGACTTAACCATTCACGTAGATACCGGTTCGGATTCTTCGGAAGCGCCGGACCTGCAGGTTGGTTCAAAGGAAATTATACTGCAACGTATACTATCAACGACAGAACTGTTTATCTCAACTCGTGGATGAACACAACGAAAGTGGTATATCTCGGAGATGTTGTGCCGGATGAAAACGGCGAGGTGCTGATCAAGTTCTCAACCACTGCGACAGCCGCATATGGTTTCAATGGAGGAGTGATCATACATGATTATAACGATGCACAGGGTGGAAGTGTGCCGAATGCAGCAAACTTCACGAATCAAACCGGTCGTTTGATGCTGTTCGGTACGCCTGATACAGATGTGCCAGTTGAAGCGACTGTTGCAGCGAACGCGAATGCACGTATGTATCCGAATCCGTTCTCAGACTTTATCAACCTTGATTTCTTCAATAAAGACGCAGGCAGCAATGTGAGCGTCGACTTGTACGATTTGTCGGGACGCCTTGCATACCGCAGAAGCTTCGGCAAATTACCGGCGGGCTTCAACACTTTGCGCATTAGTGCTGCGGAAGGATCGCTGAAAACAGGAGTATATGTCGTGTCCCTGAACATCAACGGCAAATCAGTTCAGGCGAACAAAATGATACTGAATAAAAAATAGTATTTTATCTTGCCTGCCGTAGTTTACCCTTGTCCGGGAGACAATTGTTTCCCGGACATTTTGTAAACGGTCTTCGCTACACGGGCGTCTTTCAGCACCCGGTACGAACAGACCTCACCCGTATAAGCCGTTACCTCGATAAACGAAACGAAAATGAAAGACTGGCTTTTCAATTCAGAAAAAACACTGGGCACGAGCCGGTATGCCTGGATTGACTACGCAAAAGGTATTTGTATCATTCTTGTTACTTTCCGACATGTTCAGGAAGGTCTTCATCCGGCAGGAACTGCCTACCCATACCCGTTCCTGAAAATGGCTGATGTATTCTTCTTCAGTTTCCGGATGCCGTTGTTTTTTATAGTGTCCGGAATATTCCTCGCCGGCGCACTTGCGAAGAAAGGAGTTCAGCATTATCTCAGTTCAAGGTTCAAGACGATCTTTTATCCATTGCTTATCTGGGGAACGATACAGGTCACGCTCCAATTAATATTCAAGGGCTATGTGAATGCGCAACGTGAACCGATCGACTATCTCAATTTATTGATCAAGCCTCGCGAAATAGAACAGTTCTGGTATTTGCACACACTGTTTCTTGTGGGGTCGCTGTATGCGATAATGACTGTGTATGCAAGGTTCAATATCTGGCAACAACTGTTCCTTGGTGCGGTGCTGTATGCGATCACCGGGTACTTCCGATACAATAACCTCTTCGAGCACCTGTTCATTCTCGACGTATTTTTTTACTACATCTTCTTTGCAGTAGGCGACCTTTTTGGAAAATGGATACTTGATCAGAAGAATTTCAAAATCATCTCTGCACGAAAAACGTTCCTGATCTTCCTCCCGATCTTTTTGCTTGTAGAAGGATATTTCGCATACCTCAACCTATCGAGTGGCTGGGATTATTATGTGCAGAACCGTTATCCCGCATTTTTCCTTTTCGTGGGCCTGCTTGGTGGTGCGTTCCTGATACACTGCTCGTTTCTTTTGCAAAAGCTCGACAAGGTCAAGTTTATCAGGGTCATCGGTTATCACTCACTATACATCTATGTGATCCATCTCGCTGTAACGGCGGGCACGCGAATATTTTTCATGCAGGTGCTTAACGTCACCAATCTTCCGTTTCTCATTGTTATCAGTACGATACTCGGCATCGGTGTGCCAATCATTATTTATAATATCACCGACAAATTGGGAATGTGGTGGTTGTTCACTTTAAAGAACCCGGAGCCCGGAAAGGTCCGTTCGCGTTCATTCTGGAAAATCAGGCCAGGCAAGATCGCGCCTGAAGAGCCGGTTCAGGCTATCAATCCACAGGTGATAGAAAAAACCTGAAGACCGTAATCGTCTTGTTCATTCAAACCGTATCGTGATCCAGGCACCAACAGAAAAGACAGTCGAAACCTCGCAACCGAAGCAACGGATCTTTTTCCCCAATCTCGACGGGCTGCGATTCTTTTCATTCTTTGCCGTATTCCTGTATCACTGCCTTATCTCAATTGTCAGTTATCTTCCTGACACATCGCCCGCTTTTTATAATGGATTTGAATTCCTTTTTCAGTATGGCTTTCTCGGTGTCAATTTCTTCTTTGTACTCAGTGGATTTCTTATCACATATCTTCTGATCAAGGAAAAAGAGTTCACCGGGAGAATTCATGTTGGAAATTTTTACGTTCGACGCATACTCCGCATCTGGCCACTGTATTTTCTATGCGTGTTCATTGGGTTCGCGGTGTTTGCAATTTTGAAAAAGATGGAGGGGCAGCCGGTGATGGAGAATGCGAATCCATGGTACTATGTGTTTTTCGCCGCGAACTTCGACATCATGCACACCTGGCCCGAAAAGCCGAATGCTCTGCTGCTTTCGGTACTATGGTCGGTTGCAGTGGAAGAACAATTTTACCTCACCTGGCCACTTATCCTCGGCTTCTTCCGAATCAAAAATTTCAAATTCATTTTTCCGGTGATCATGCTCGGTTCGCTTGTGTTTCGCGCATTCTATACTGCGGATACTGATGCGGATCATGCCGTGAGGTACTTCCATACATTCTCTCTGATTGGTGATATGGCACTCGGCGGGTTATTCGCATACTTCGTTTCGTATGAAAGCCGTTTCAAAAAATGGATAATAAATCTTTCCAAAGGTTCCATCTTATTGCTTTATGCGGCCACGCTTCTCGTTTGCCTTTTCAAATCAGTAATATTTACGTGTGGTGTGCCCGTGATATTTGAGCGGATTGTGATTGGGGCTCTCTTCGGAATGATCATCCTCGAACAAAACTATGCGCACAATTCTCCGTTGAAGTTGAAGGAACTCAAACGGGTGAGCAGTTTGGGAATCTATACGTATGGGTTATACTGCCTGCACTTTCTGGGTATCTATTTCACGCTTAAGATCATTTCGAAACTCGGCCTGAATGCGTCGAATGTTTGGGTTGCTTTGTTGTCGTGCGCAATGGCGCTTGTACTAACGATTGTGATCGGACTTGCTTCATATCACCTGTTTGAAAAGTGGTTCCTGCGTTTGAAGGACAGGTTCGCGGTGATAGTGAAGAAGTGATCTGTTGCTGCAAATGCAATGTATATTACAGGGCAATCGCTTATGCTGGCAGTACTACCTTCCCGTTTTCATTTGCTCGTATTCGTTGTTTCTTATCTTTTTTTCCTGTTATCTCTTTCCGAAAACTTTTCAGCTGCCCACGACTCGATCCAATATCTGAATGAAATCATTGCGGGCGCGCCACTGTTTCATCAGCATCATCTGCTTTATCATTTTTTTGCTCATTACTGGTTCACCGGCATCGATGCACTGTTCCCTTCGTTGCCGGATCATGACATCGTTCAGGCTTTTACAGCGGTGTGGGGCGCAGCAACCTTATCGGTTGTATATAGGTTTTTGCACGACAGATTCGGCGTCGGAGTCTTGAATGCTGCGGCTGGTACCTTGCTCGTTTGTTTTACCTATGGAATATGGTTTTACAGCACAAGCGTCGAAGTGTATGCGCCTTCAGTTTTTTTCTGTGTCGCATCTCTTTACGTTGCTTCAAAACCAGCATACACAAAGCGCGATACGAACTGGCTGATTGCACTTCACGCACTTGCCATAATGTTTCACCAGGTGAACATTTTGCTTTCCGTTCCGATTGCAGTGGCATTTTATATGAGGCGCAAACAGACCACTGTCTTGAAACCACTGCTGCGTCATTTGCTTTTCGTTGGTACAATCACGTTGATTGCTTACTGGATCTGCGGCTGGCTGGTACTTGGTTTCGATAACTTCCCCGAATGGATTCGCTGGATCGCGGGTTATACAAAGGGGCATAACTTCTGGCGTCAATGGGATTCCGGCACAGTCACGAACATGGCAATGGGATTCGGACGCGCTTTCATCGGAGGTCAATTCGCTTTTCAGATACCATGGTTCATGCATGGACTTTCGCCTGACCTTGGTAGTCATGCGATCGGAGATGAAAAGTTCCTTACCGCTGGGATCGACATGCGCACAAGCTACTTGCTCCTGGCACTTTCGATGTTGTTTCTGGTGATCTTTGCTGTGCTTGCATTGCGGCTTCTCGTTTATTTTAGACATTATCGGCAGAGCGTCCGGGAGATCGTGGCTCTGTTGTTTTCTTCGATCGTGACCTATTCAATTTTTTTTAGCTTCTGGATGCCCGAGATCGTGGAATTCTGGATACTACAGGCCACATTGCTTGTAGTGATCGTAGCCGGAAGCGTTGGAGAAGTAAAACATGCAGTGATTCTTTTCGTTTGTGCCGCACTGTTGTTCACCGTTAATTATGCAGGAAGCATCCGACCGTTGATGAAAAAGGAGAACGACTATTATTATCGGGTCGTTTCAGACCTTAAAAAGGCCGGCATTGAACAACACCCTGTATTGGTGGAAGACGGATGGATCATTCGCGACTATCTGAAATATTTTTCGAAGGCATCGGTTCAACTGGTGGATAGTGTTCATAGCGACTTGCCTTCGAATGGGCCTTATTACCTGATACCGGCGCCGGAGCCTCAATCGCGTTTCACGGATCTCCTGAAAGATACCGGCACGATTCAGATCCGCAGCGAACATCCAAGGGTATTCTTCATTCGCGACTAAGCAAAAATTACTTAAAATCTTATCTGATCGCGAGGTGTGGCTGATTGCAAATTATTTTTGAGGCATCTTTGACGAATTATGCACGACACTCAGCTGGTCACCGGCAAGCTCACCACCGATATCATCGCAATGTTCGCAGATATTGTTGGTGAGGACTTTGTTTTGACGGATGACGAATCAAAGGCGAACTACGGACACGATGAAACCGAGCACCTGTTATTTTTTGCCGATGTCGTGCTCAGACCTCGTACAACTGCTGAAGTAAGTGAGATCATGAGGATCTGCAACCGGTACAAGATTCCTGTTACTCCGCGAGGGGCAGGTACCGGACTTAGCGGAGGCGCATTACCCCATCTCGGAGGCGTTTTGCTGTCTACCGACCGCATGAACAGCATTATCCGGATCGACGAACGAAACAACCAGGTGATCACCGAACCGGGTGTAATCACCCAGGTGTTGCAGGAAGCTGTCAAGGAAAAAGGTTTGTTTTATCCTCCCGATCCGAGCAGCCGCGGCTCTTGCTTTATCGGAGGCAACATAGCTGAGAACAGTGGCGGCCCGAAGGCGGTGAAATATGGCGTGGTTCGCGACTATGTACTTAATCTGGAAGTTGTTTTACCGGGAGGAGAAGTGATCTGGACGGGTGCAAACGTACTCAAGAACTCAACCGGGTACAACCTTACGCAATTGATGGTGGGAAGCGAAGGCACACTCGGCATAGTAACAAAGATCGTGTTGAAGCTGATACCACTTCCGGCATTCGACCTGTTGATGCTCGTTCCGTTCCGTTCACTCGAACAGGCAGGAGAGGCGGTAGCTGCAATTTTTAGGGCCGGGTTCGTACCGAGTGCACTCGAGCTTGTCGAGATCGATGCCTTAAGAATTGTGAGCGAATTTGTCGACAGTTCGGTTGTGCCTTTACGTGATGACATCGAGGCCCATCTTATCATCGAGGTAGATGGCAACAATTCGGATATGCTGATGGCTGAGATGGAAGCAATTTCCACTCTTTTGTCGAAATACGATATTGGCGACATCTATTTCGCGGATGACGCGCAACAGAAAGAGGAGTTGTGGAAGTTGCGGCGCCGTGTGGCCGAAGCGGTTAAGATCGCGGGCTACACAATTGAAGAAGATACGGTTGTGCCACGTGCCGAGTTGCCGGCCCTGATCCGAGGAGTAAAGGCTCTTGGACAACAGTACGGTTTTCATGCAGTTTGCTACGGCCATGCCGGTGATGGCAATCTGCATATCAGGATCAAGAAATCCGGAACCGCGAACAGCATGGATGATCCGGAGGTTGTTGAAGCGATTCGATCGATGTTCACGCTCGTCGCGAAGTTGGGTGGAACCATTAGTGGCGAACACGGGGTAGGCCTTGTTCAAAAAAGCTATCTCGATATTGTTTTCAACAGCACACAATTGCAATTGATGCGGGGCATCAAAAAGACGTTTGATCCGAACAATATCCTCAACGCAGGAAAAATTTTCGACTGATTAATGAAACGACTATGAAGAATACTCACATGTTGAAGTCGGTGTTTTCAGCTATGATCGTTATGCTGATCGCATTCACGGGCAATGCGCAGGATGTCGAAGAAGAAACAGAACCAAAAGGGTTTGATAAGAATAAACTGTTTGTTGGCGGCAACTTCGCCCTCAACTTCGGGAACATCACGATTGTCAACATCTCCCCGCAAATAGGTTACAGGTTCAACAGGTTTTTGGCAGCCGGTGTGGGCATCAATGGTCAGTACTCCTCGTTTCGTACCCGTTATTCGAATGGCGGAACTTTTTCGCGCGAGAACTATGGCGTTGCCGGACTGAACATCTTCGGACGCGTCTATCCAATTGAGCAGGTGTTGTTGCAATTGCAACCGGAGGCGAATTATACATGGGGCAAGTACAAGGAGTACGGCAATCCGCCGTATGAACAGAAGCTTGAAGGAAAGATCGTTCCATCGTTGCTTGCAGGCGCGGGCGCCGCATTACCGGCGGGACGGGGAGCATTCATCGTACTGGCACAGTATGATTTGTTGCAAAACGACCGGACACCCTATGGCGATAAAGTGTTTTTTACGTTCGGCTATAACTTCGGATTTTAGCATCAGATCTTATTGAAGACCTCCACCGGATTTTCACAGAGGATTATTCTTTCTTCAAGAGGTTCGTAAAGAAATCCTTCTTTCTCCGTTTGTTTCAAATGCTGATAAAGGTGGTTGTAGAAGCCGCCGGAATTGAGCAGGTATATTTTCTTGTCGTGTATTTTAAGCTGGTTCCACGTCAGCATTTCGAAAAACTCATCCAGCGTACCGAATCCCCCGGGCATAATGATCGCGGCATCACTCATGTCGTACATCATCTTTTTTCGAGTGTGCATGTCCGGTACGATAGCGAGTTCGGTAAGTCCTTCGTGCTGGTGCTCCCATTCCATCAGCACTTTTGGAATCACGCCCATCACTTTGCCACCGTTGGCAAGAACCGCGTCTGCCAGTATTCCCATTATTCCCTTGCGTGCGCCTCCATAAACAAGTTTCAGATCAAGCACCGCGATGAGTCGCCCAAGTTCGGCCGCATGCTTTTTGAACAATTCATTGTTTCCGTCCCTCGACCCACAAAAAACCGCAATCGATTGAATGCTCATGATTGAATATTGGTCCGGTAAGTAACGATAAAAATTCTGAAATGTCCAGTCATTTGGCGTTTCGGCTTTGAGCTTTGAGCTATGGGCTATGAGGTTTGGCATTCTCTGTTCGGCCGACGCCCGGTATCGATCAAGTGTCGACTGAAAGTTATCGGTGATTGCTGATTGCTGATGGCTGACAGCTGACGCCCACTGCCCAAAGCTCACAGCTTTTTTCCTACCTTGGCACATCCAGAATATTATGTCATCAACCCTGCTGTTCAGTTTTGTAATCGGATACTTTCTTTTATTGCTGATCGTTGCTTACTACACATCCCGGAATTCAAACAATGATTCCTTCTTCATCGGGAACAAGAATTCAAACTGGATGCTGGTCGCATTTGGTATGATAGGTACCTCGCTCTCCGGAGTAACCTTCGTTTCAATTCCCGGAACCGTCGGAGGCGCCGGCTTCGCATACTTCCAGGTAGTGATCGGATACCTGATCGGTTACATGCTCATCGCATTCATTTTGTTGCCGCTCTATTACAAAATGAACCTTACATCTATCTACAATTATTTGCAGCACCGCTTCGGGATGGTTTCATACAAAACAGGAGCGTTGTTCTTCATCATATCCCGCACGCTCGGCGCCACAGCCAGACTGTTCCTGGTGATCAACATACTTCACCTTTTTATTCTACAGGAGATGGGAGTGCCGTTCTGGGCTTCAACATTTGTGATACTGTTGATGATACTGCTGTACACTTTTGAAGGTGGTGTGAAAACCATCGTGTTTACCGATACTCTTCAAACGACATTTATGTTGCTTGGACTGGTCGTATGTATTGTGTACATCATGAGCAACCTCGGTGGCTCCACGGCATCCATGCTTTCCGAACTCTCGGCAAACGGATATACAAAGATCTTCAATACTGATCCCAACAGCCCGTCATTTTTCCTGAAACACGTGCTGGGTGGAGCCTTCATAACAGTCGGTATGACCGGTCTCGATCAGGAAATGATGCAAAAGAACATCAGCGTACGTACTCTGAAAGATTCTCAGAAGAACATGATCACTTTCAGCATCATCATGGTGATTGTCAATTTCATGTTCCTCTTACTTGGCGGACTTCTATACGTGTTTGCCGCGCGAAACAATGTAAACGTACTTCCCGATGACCTGTTTCCCACAGTTGCGTTGAACTTCATGCCGACCGCAGTGGCGATCATTTTCATCATCGGATTGATTTCCGCTTTGTTTCCGAGTGCAGACGGAGCGTTAACCGCCCTCACATCTTCTTTCTGTATCGATATGCTCGGCCTGAAGAGAAGGGATGATATGAATGAAAAGCAAAAGAAGAGGGTAAGGCTCACTGTTCATTTTACATTCGCGTTCATCTTCTTCCTTGCCGTGCTTGTTTTCCGCGAAGTCAACAACAAATCGATCATCGATCTCATCCTGAAGGTTGCAGGGTTTACATATGGGCCGCTGCTTGGGCTGTTTACTTTTGGCATTCTTACCAAACGTGTGATCAACGACCGACTATCGCTGATCGTTTGCATTGCTGCACCGATCCTCATCTTCCTTCTCGACCTGGTGAACAATGTGCAGTGGTATGAAGGGTTGTTCAAGATCGACACCGGCCTGCGTCCCATTTCCGCATACCTGTTCGGCAGTTTCAAAATCGGTTACGAATTGCTTATCTACAATGGTCTTCTCACTTTCATTGGTCTGTTAATCATATCAAAAAAACGGGGATCCATAAACTAAATCCTTCGCGTGAGCGTTCACGTAATGCCATTCCGTACCACGCGGAATGGCTTCTTAATCTTAACCCCCGTAACAGAGAGTGAATATGAATGGCACGATACGCATGACCAAACAGCGCAGATGGTCCGAATCTAAAGCGCACAGCAGTTGGCAGATCTTTAAAATTATGGCTGAGTTCGTGGATGGCTTTGAGGCTTTGTCGAAGCTCGGTCCATGCATCTCAATCTTCGGTTCAGCCCGAACTTCTCCTTCAGATCCTTATTATGAACTCGCGGTGAAGATTGCAAAGCGACTTGCCGAAGAAGGATTCGGTATCATTTCAGGTGGCGGTCCCGGAATAATGGAGGCTGCCAACAAAGGCGCCCAACTCGGCGGCGGTAAATCCGTCGGACTGAACATCGATCTTCCTTTCGAGCAGCAGGCAAATCCGTTTATCGACCGGGATGGCAGCCTGAACTTTGAATACTTCTTTGTTCGCAAAACCATGTTCACGAAATATTCGCAGGGGTTTGTGATGATGCCCGGCGGCTTCGGTACCATGGATGAATTCTTTGAGGTGGCAACTCTTATCCAAACAGGCAAGATGGCCCCGGTACCTCTCATTCTGGTGGGACGAGAGTATTGGTCGGGCCTGATGGACTGGCTGCAAAAAACCATGCTTGAAAAGGGTGGCAACATCAGCAACGTTGATATGGAATTGCTGAAGCATGCCGACACTGAGGATGAGGTTGCGGAACATGTTCTGACATTTTATTCACGGAACCCTTTGCAACCGAATTTCTAGTTTGGCTTCGATTAACTTAGTGTGCTGTGGAAATTATCAACCCCCTCATCGAGTCGTATGCAGCAAAGTATACGAGTGAAGAAGATGACCTGCTGAAGTCTATTGCAGACGAAACAAGAAACAGTCACCCCCATGCGCAAATGCTGAGCGGACATGTGCAGGGAAAATTTTTGCAATTCATTAGCAAAATTATCCGGCCCCGCAGGGTCTTAGAGATAGGAACATTCACGGGCTACAGTGCAATATGTTTAAGCAAGGGTTTGACAACGGACGGGCAATTGCATACAATCGAATTAAGAGAGGAGGATGCAGTCACATCGCAACGAAATTTCAATAGGACAGATGCACCTGAAAGAATAATTTTGCACAGAGGCAATGCGTTGGAAATAATTCCGACGCTGAAGGAAACCTGGGATCTTGTTTTCATCGATGCCGACAAGATCAGTTATGTTCAATATTTGAAACTTGTGCTGCCCTCTGTCCGGGATGGAGGAGTTATTATAGCAGACAATGTTCTTTTTCACGGAGAGGTTACGCAACAGCCGGTCACCGGCAAAAATGCCAAAGCAATTTCCGAGTTCAATGACTACGTGGCGAGTGAAAAAAGGCTTGAAACCGTTTTGCTTACAATGCGCGACGGATTGATGCTGATGAGAAAGATTTGACCCCTGAAAAAAAGTTAAGAATGAAAATCGCGATTTCAATATCACTTGTACTGGCTTCAGTTGTTGCCTTCGCACAGCCGACAGTTGATATTGTTGAGTACATCGATGCATACAAGTCAATCGCGGTACAGGAGATGCAGCGCAGCGGAGTACCCGCAGCGATTAAACTGGCCCAGGGAATTCATGAAACGTATGCCGGTAAGAGCGAACTGGTTCTGAAATCGAATAATCATTTTGGCATTAAATGCAAAACCGGCTGGACGGGAAGTAAGACTTATCACGACGACGACGAACGCGGCGAATGTTTCCGCGTTTATTCCTCGCCGTTAGAATCGTACGCCGATCACTCGAATTTTTTGAAAGGCAGTCCGCGGTATGCTTCATTGTTTTCACTTTCTCCAGAGGATTATAAAGGCTGGGCATACGGGCTGAAGAAAGCCGGTTACGCTACCAATAACAAATATCCCCAGATCATCATTCGATTGATCGAAGAATACAACCTTCAACAATATTCGCTCATCGCCCTGGGGAAACTTGCTCCACAGGAAGAGATAATTGTATCAAACCTGAAGGCAGAAGCAGACATACCAACGGTGAAGCAAATCGTGCAGGAGGCTACCACTCCGGCTGAAGAAGCACTGATGCCCCCTCCGGCGATCTATCCGCAGGGCCAGTTTTTGATTAACAACACCCGGGTGATCTATGCTTCAAAAGGAACTTCCCTGCTTGCGCTCGCACAGGAGCACGAGATCTCGTATTCCAGACTGCTTGACTTCAATGATCTTAGAGATAAGGATGTGCTCGAACGTGATCAATTGGTTTACCTGCAGCGAAAAAGAAAAGCAGGTGCGAATGAGATTCATGTGGTTCAGCCTGGTGAAACCGTTTACGAAATTTCACAGAAACAAGGTATCCGGATTGAGGCTTTGCTTGAATACAACTACCTGCAATATGGAATGGAACCTGCGCCCGGAGAGAAACTGTATTGCCGCGAGAAGTCGCCCGGCCGGCCTGTTCTTGTTTCGGAGATAACAAAGAAAAGCGCAGCTGTTCCTTCAATCGAATTGCAAAATCCAAGCAGCGCAAAACACATTGTTCAGACAAAAGAAACACTGTATAGTATTGCAAGGAAGTACGGCCTTACCGTGGAAGAACTTAAAGCAATGAACAATCTGCCGGCCGATGGCCTGCATGTAGGACAGGAACTTGTTGTCAGTAAATAGCAAACATGCATTCGATCCGCATACACGATAAGACATTCAGACCTTTTTTGAGTGCGGAAAAAATCGATGCTGCCATTTCACGGATTGCCGGGGAACTGAATAACGATTACAAGGGCAGGAAGCCTTTGTTCATAGCCATTTTGAACGGCTCATTCATGTTTGCTTCCGAATTGTTCAAGAAGCTGACGATAGACTCTGAGATCTGTTTTATCAAGCTCGCATCTTACAAGGGTATGCGCTCTACCGGACATACGATTATAGCAATAGGCCTTGACATTGATGTGTACGGCAGGGACATTGTGATTGTTGAAGACATCATCGATACCGGCAAGACGTTGACCGACTTCTTACCTCAGCTTACCCATCAACAGCCGGCGTCGCTTAAGATTGCCGCTCTATTGCATAAAAAGGAGGCGACGGTATATCCAATTCCGATAGATTATCTCGGATTCACGATACCCGATAAATTTGTAGTGGGTTTCGGACTCGATTACGATGGCCTTGGAAGAAATATCCCGGAACTGTACGAAATAACAGACGAAACGACTCCGCAACAGACCGGATAAGCCAAGTTAGCGCACTTGTGGTACCTTTTCGGGAAGAATTTCCTATCGCTGGATAACATTGACCTCCTGTTATTCGTTCACAGAGTACGCGTATAAAGCGACTTGCTATGTCAGAATGAGAATACGGACTATCATATCAGCAGTCCTGTTTTTTTGCTATTCCTTCCAGGTCTCCGGCCAGTTCTACCTCCGCGGCGAGGTTCGTGACGAAAAAAATACTCCGCTTACCAACGCGAAGATCATTCAGCATTCGACCGGATACATTTATTATTCCGGAAGTTCCGGCTCATTCGGTATCGTCTCGCCTTCGAAGTTCGACTCGCTAACTATCTCGCTTGATGGTTATCATCCGCTGACGATCAAAGCAGACGCGACGAAATATCAGCAATTCGTTCTAGGATATCTTCATACTTCCATTAAGGCGCAAAGCAGCAAGCTGCATAGCCTTACCCGGCATCTGCCGACTGCCAGTCAGGAACTTGTTCCCGGAACAGGCGAGTCGTATACCTCAGTTGTCGAAAACAGTTTTCTCGATGCGCGGTCGTTTCCCGAGACCGGTTTCGCCATGCGTATAGACAAGGCTTCTTACAGCAATACCCGGAGATTTTTATCAATGGGCAGCCCTGTTCCGTACGATGCGGTACGACCGGAAGAAATGCTCAACTATTTCAACTTCGGCTATGCATCACCGAAAGCCGACAGCGTTTTTGGTTTCGACTCATATATAACCGACTGTCCATGGAACCCGCTGTCGCGGCTGATGCTGGTTAAGGTGTCGGCGAAAAAACTCGATCCCGAAAAAGTTCCTCCGAGCAATCTGGTGTTTTTAATTGACGTATCGGGTTCGATGGACATGCCGAACCGTCTGCCGCTTTTGAAGTCCGCTTTCAAGCTACTTGTAGACAATCTCCGCGAAAAAGACACCATCTCGATTGTTGTATACGGAAGCGCAGTGGGGGTATGGCTGACGCCTACTTCAGGAAAGGAAAAACAAAAGATCCGAAAGTCGATAGAAGATTTGAATCCCGCCGGCGCAACGCCCGGTCAGTCCGGCATCCTTTCAGCATACCGGCTTGCAAAAAGCCAGTACATACCCAATGGCAACAACCGCGTCATCCTCGCGACCGACGGCGACTTTAATATCGGTCACAGTTCCGAAGATGAACTCGACCGCTTGATCACGCAACACCAGCAACACGGAATATATCTCACATGTCTTGGCGTCGGAATGGGCAATTACAAGGATTCAAAACTTGAGATCCTGGCAAAAAAGGGAAACGGAAATTTTGCTTATCTCGACAATGAAAAAGAAGCGGAAAAGGTACTGGTGAAAGAACTTACACAAACGTTGTACACGGTTGCCGATGATGCGTCGATGAACATTCACTTCGATCCATCATTGGTAAAAGAATACAGGCTGATCGGGTATGATAATAAGATGAAGGCACTGGCTGATTCGGTTGCGGAACTCGAAGGCGGTGAAGTCGGCTCGGGTCATTCAACGATGATACTTTTTGAATACATGCCTGCTTCGAACGACGCAGCACTGGAATGCGACAACAGGAAGACGGCTGCGGTTCTGACAGTCCATTATTGCGATCCAAACGATTCGCTGCGAATACGCCGACAAACCACTTATCCTGTCAGATGCAATTACACAGCATTCGAAGAACTTGAACCTTGTTACAGGTTCGCTACATCGGTTGCTCTTTTCGCCTCGCTGCTTCGGGATTCGAAATACACGCGAAAGGCAGGATGGACCGACGTTATTCACCTTGCTTCTTCATCGTATGACGCCAACGACCATATACAAAAAGATTTCCTTGCTATGGTTGAGCGTGCACGACGCGTATACTCCAAAATCAGAAAGAGAAGGATGTGAGGAATAGAAAATGATCATCGACGATCCGACGATTTGCTATTTGCCTTTCACTTTCACGATAGAGAAAGCTCATGCGCCAACACTCAAAAAGCTGAGCGTGTTTTCTACAGCTAAGAGAACATTTCTCTCACTTTATCGAAAAAGCTTTTGTCTGATTTTTCGGGCTGCGGCTTGAAGTTTGGAGACCCCGCCATTTTTTCAAGAATATTTTTTTCCTCGGCGCTCAAATTCTGAGGCGTCCATACATTCACATAAATCAACTGGTCTCCCTTTTCATATGAGTTCACCGCAGGGAAGCCTTTGCCTTTAAGTCTGAATATTTTGCCGCTTTGAGTACCCGGTGGAATTTTGATTTTCGCCCTGCCATCAATGGTAGGCACTTCGACCTGTGTCCCAAACACCGCATCGGGGAAGGAAATATGAAGTTCGTGGGCGACGTTCACACCGTCGCGATGAAGTTCGCGGTGTGGTTCCTCTTCTATTAAAATAATAAGGTCGCCATTGCTTCCGCCTCTTTCGCCGGCATTGCCTCTTCCACCTACGCTCAGTTGCATTCCTTCCGATACGCCCGGTGGTATATCGATACTTACGGTCTCCTCACCATAAATGCGGCCCTCGCCTTTACATGACGCACATTTGTGGGTGATGGCGGTGCCTTCGCCGTTACATGTTGGACACGTGGTGACGGTTTGCATCTGCCCCAGGAACGTATTGCTTACGCGCCTTACCTGGCCGCTGCCTCCACAGGTTCCGCAAGTTTGAACGCTGTTTTTATCTTTTGCGCCCGAACCGTTACAAGTGGTACAGGGAACATATTTTTTGACCTTGATCTGCTTGTTAACTCCCTTTGCTATTTCTTCGTAGGTGAGCTTGATCTTCACGCGAAGGTTGCTGCCACGTACGCCACGGCTACGTTGACCGCCGCGACCGCGACCACCGCCTGCTCCACCAAAAAAGTTTCCGAAAATGTCTTCACCAAAAATATCACCGAACTGGCTGAAGATGTCTTCCATGTTGCCGCTGCCACTGAACCCGCCCCGGCCATTACCATTTACGCCGGCATGACCGAAGCGATCATACTGCGCTTTCTTTTCAGCATCGCTCAAAACTTCGTAGGCTTCTGCGGCTTCTTTAAACTTGTCCTCAGCGCTCTTGTCGCCCGGATTTCGGTCGGGATGGTATTGCATAGCAACTTTCCGGTAGGCTTTCTTTATTTCCTCCGGAGAAGCTTCCCTGGCAACACCCAGTATCTCGTAATAATCTCGTTTACTCATATCTTATTTCCCCACTACAACTTTCGCGAACCTTATTATTTTATCGTTCAGCGTATAACCCTTTTCCAATTCATCGATGACCTTGCCTTTCATATCGTCGTTCGGAGCCGGTATTTCCGTAATAGCCTCGTGATGGTCGGGGTCGAACTCGGTGCCGACAGTGCTCATCGCACGAAGTCCCTTTCCATGCAGGATGTTTCGTAGTTTCTGAAAAACCAGAAGCACTCCCTCGCTGCTATTGCCACCCTGCTGTATTTGTTTTTCCGCACGATCACAATCGTCTAAAACCTCAAGGAGAGAAACGATGACATCCTTTCCGGCAGTCTGTATCAGTTCAAGTCTTTCTTTTGCGTTGCGCTTCCTGAAATTATCGAAGTCTGCTACCTGCCGAAGGTATTTATCCTTCAGTTCATCGATTTCCGCCTGAAGTTTTTCCGTTGCCGACGGAGTTTGCGGTTCCTGTGATTCCGGGGCAAAGTCTGCTATTTGTTCATTCACTTCGTTATCGTTGTGAAAATCTGCCCTGTTGTCCTTGTCCTGCATATGCTTAACGTTTCAAATTGTTGGCAAAGCTAAGATTGTCAACAATTCTGCCAAGCAATAAAAGGAAGTCAAATTGGCGGAAAAGAGCAGGTGCGGGTATCGGGTATCGGGTGTCGGTGCCGGGTATCGGGTATCGGGTGTCGGGGCCGGGTATCGGGTATCGGGTGTCGGGCATCGGGTATCGGGTATCGGGTGTCGGGTCTCGGGGTTTGATGAAACGTGGC
>JAESFU010000242.1_pt1 | contig 55682 bp, 43 predicted proteins | sample 9269461 | NCBI WGS metagenome assembly JAESFU01 (sample SAMN14502556, study PRJNA617107) | algae metagenome | isolation source: Stenomitos rutilans HA7619-LM2 and co-occurring heterotrophs from cave walls | place: USA: Waikapalae cave, Hawaii | collected 2009-07-28
GATGGCTTGAGATCACCAGGATAGCCTTCTACGCGTATGTATCGGAACCCATAAAATGTGAACCGCGGCTCAAATGTTTCGTCGCCGCCGGCCAGGTAATAAATAGCTTCAGCCTTTGCTTTGCGAAGATTGTCGAGATAGAAATTTCCTTTTTTGTCCAACACTTCAGCATGCCGGATAGTGATCTTATCGCCCGCTTTTCCATTGGCTTTCACAACAACCCATCCCACGAGGTTTTGGCCAAAATCAATTACCTGTTCACCATTTGGCGTCTTCAATATCTTAACGGGCTTGAAGGTTTCTTTTTTTCTGATCGGCTCATTGTAGGTGGCAATCAAATGTTGCTTCGGAAAATCTTTAACTGACACTCCGCTCCATTTCGAGTCATCGAATCCGGCAAGCATCCATCCCTTCTGTTGCTTTCTTGCGTCGACCCATTCGCCATGATAAATCTCGGAGTAAAGAATTTCGCCTGTCGACGACTTCCATGAGTCATCGCTGACTACGGTTTGTCGGGTGCCGTCGGCATACTCGATGTCGAGCTGCAGCAGAAGTGCGATGTCTTTGCCATAAAAATTGACGTTTTTGATATAACCGATCTCACCACGGTACCAACCGCTGCCAAGCAGCGAAGCGACACAGTTCTTTCCCGTTTTCAGGTGGTTGGTGACGTCGTATGTTTGATACTGCAGTCGCTTGTTGAAACTTGTCCAACCGGGAGTAAGAAACGCGTCTCCGACTTTTCGACCATTCAGATACGCTTCGTACAAACCATGTGATGTGATATGAGCCGTCGCCTGCCTTATTTTCTTTGCTACGTCAAACTCTTTACGGAACATCGGACTTGGACGCAATGAATCTTCCTCGTTTCCAGGAACGATCCACTTCGCTTTCCAATCGTCAGTGTTCAGCAATCCGGTTTGAAAGAAGGACGTGCCGGTCGATGCGGAACTTCTTCCTTTATTGTCCCACACCTTTACCTGCCAGAAATATTTTTGCCCCGACTTCAGCGGTTGTCCACCGTACTGCACATGTACCGAAGAGTCGCTATTGACCTTTCCTGAATTCCAAACCAATCCTCCCTTTAGCCCGGAGTTTGTCGAAACCCTTATCTCATAAGCGGTTTGCAAGATGTTACGTTCAGGAGAAACCAATTGCCAGCCGAATCGCGGAACTTTTACATCCACGCCGACGGGATTGGTAAGATTTTCGGTTTTTAGTTTCTGAACTTTGATTTGGGCGCTGGCAGTAGATATACAAAAAACTGAAAAAAGCAACGCTAAGGTTCGCAGCATAAGCAATCGTTTGGAGGGCAGAAAGTTAACCCTTTGGAATAATTTTTTCTGAGTTCAGTCGGGCTAAAATAAAGTCCATACATTAATAAACTGTGATGTACTGTTATGACGTCACAGATTTAAAACCTTCAGCAATGCCAGAAATCCCGGATTTGCAGATCTTCAGCAGGAATGTTACCCGAAAGCTTGGCGGAAAGACGATCAGGCGAGTGAGGATCCTGCGTCCGAAACGATTGAAGCAGCCCGAGTCGGCATTCAGGAAAAGGCTTGAAGGAAAAGTATTGAAAGAAGTGAAACGTGAAGGAAAGGAGTTGTGGTTCCATATGGGCGACGGCACCATCTGGAGTTTGCATCTGATGTTGCATGGCGAACTCGAATTTTTCGATAAGAAGTCGGAGCGGCCGAAGACGACGATCATGGAACTGGAATTTGACGATGCGCCGGGATTGCGAATAAGAGACTTTCATGGCATGGCGCTTCCCTCCCTCGACCCTGTGCCGAAGCCCGGTGTAGATGCGCTTTCGCGAGGTCTCAACGCCACATATTTGAAAAAGGTCTTCAAGTCGCCCTCAATGGTAAAGAACCTGTTGCTCGACCAGGATCTTATCCGTGGGATCGGAAATGCGTATGTGGATGAAATGCTATGGCACGCCAGAATTTCGCCGTTTTCGATTGCCGGCAAAGTGCCCGATGATCGTATTGAAGTATTGGCAAAAACAATCAAATCTGTTTTGAAGAGTGCTGAAAAGCATATTCTCAAGCTGCACCCCGATCATATCACAGGCGAAATCCGCGACTTCCTGGTTGTTCACAATTGGAAAAAGGAGAAGAGTCCGGGTGGGGCAACGATTCATGTGCACAAGGCAGGCAGCAGGAAGACATATTACACCGATGAACAGGTGTTGTACAAATAAGCAAAGGGCAAGTAGAAACAAGCCCTTGTGTGATTAAACATCACATGAGAAAACCATCATACCCGCGGTAATGCATGAGGCTTTCATTGCAGAGTAACGGTAAATGGTCTTACTTTCAGCGGCAAACATTGAAATCCGTTGCATGCAACATATTCAATGGTACCATTCAGCATTGTTTTTGCTTTTCCTTTCCGAATTACTTCTTTGATGAATTGCACTTCAAACGCGTAGAATCGTTGAGTAAGCTTTAGTTCGGGTTCATACTTTGCAATGAGCTTGCCCTTTTCTGCCATAGCGGTATCAACAAGCACCAGGGGCGTTGATTGAAATTCAATTTTTGTAAAGAATTCAGTGTTATCGTATTGCTTTGCCGTATAAATATGCCAGGGCGGATCGATCGTTGCGTGAAGAATTACATTGTACCTGTTCGATTCAAGCTTCGTTGCTGAGATTTTCCAGTGTACTGGATCAGACTGTGAAAACGCAACAAACGATCGGGTGATCACTGCTATGCAAACAATCAATTTGAACATCAATTCTTAGACTCGTAACAAACGCCTTTCGACCATCCGTTGACAAAAAAGATTTTAAGGAACATCATTTTAAAGCCCTCCTTATGTAATTGCCGAATGGTATATTGCGAAGAACCAACGGACGCAATGACGATTACAAGACTGTTTCGGGAATTTGCAAAAAGCGGACAAAGCGGAGGATACGTGTTGCTCGCGGTGACCACTCTGAGTTTATTGATCGCGAATTTCGGAGCAGGTGAATGGCTCAACGAGTTGTTTCATACAAAAGTTGGGTTCGTCGCAGGTCCCGTTGATCTTCGGTTATCTGTTTCGCATTGGGTCAACGACGGACTGATGGCGATCTTTTTTCTGCTTGTTGGGCTTGAAATTGAACGCGAATTATATATAGGCGAATTGTCCACTGTGAGGAATGCATCGTTCCCGGTTTTCGCGGCGATCGGCGGCATGCTGTTTCCGTTTATTATTTATATTTTATTGAACCTCTCGTCCGAGAATTTGAAAGGAGCTGGGATTCCAATGGCCACTGATATCGCATTTGCGTTGGGAGTGCTGTCGCTGGTGAAATCGGTACCATATTCGGTAAAAGTTTTTCTTACGGCATTTGCGATCATCGATGACCTCGGTGCCATACTGATCATTGCATTCTTTTACACGAGCGAGGTGCAAACCGCGTACCTCACCGCGGCGTTGTGCCTTTTCGGTTTATCTGTTGTTTTGAACCGGCTGAACGTCAATAGTCTTTTTGTATATCTGGGTCTCGGGGTTGTGTTGTGGTATTGCCTCCTTCAGTCCGGAGTACACGCAACCATCGCGGGCGTGCTCGTCGCGTTTGCTACTCCGTTTCGCGACGGTGGCCCGTTGTCGCCTTCATACAAGTTGCAACATGCTTTGCATAATCCCGTTGCATTCATCATCCTACCGTTGTTCGCATTTGTAAACACTGCCATCATTATTCCCGACAACTGGGTCACTTCACTGCTGTCGCCCAACAGCCTCGGAATTGTACTCGGCCTGGTTATTGGAAAACCACTGGGAGTACTGCTTGTTTCGTTCCTTGCGGTTCGCATCGGGTGGAGCGCGTTGCCGGCCAATACCGGTTGGTCAAAAATTGCGGGTGCGGCAGTATTCGGCGGAATCGGATTTACAATGTCGATATTCATTACCCTGCTGGCATTTGAATCCGAGGAGGTAATCACCGAATCAAAAATGGCTATACTCATGGCAAGCTCAATCGCCGCAATAGCAGGATTTGTGGTGATGAAACGAACTATGAAGTCGCGGCAGGTCAAAGAAATCCTGGAACAGGATGCATAAGGATAGATCGCAAATTTTTCCTTTTACCTTTTCCTTGTAACTTCCTTTGCACATTCAGACCTGAACACCCATGCCCATCGCTCTTGTTACCGGATCAAACGGCAATCTCGGAAAAGCAGTACTCGAAAAATTTCTGCAGAGCAAATTTCGTGTGATCGGCACCGTTAGCAGGTCTCGTGCGGGAGATGCACGCCCGGACCTGGAGATCTTGCAGGCAGACCTTTCCAATGAAAAAGAGACGGCTCTTCTCGTTTCGGATATTCTTGAACGTTATGGCGCAATCGACGTGGCCGTTCTTACCGCAGGAGGATTTGCAATGGCAGATATTGCCGGTACCGACGGCGAAGAATTGAAGAAGATGTATGACCTTAATTTTCTTACCGCATACCATGTGGCGCGTCCTGTGTTCATGGCAATGAAAAAAACCGGTAAGGGGCGCGTTTTCCTTGTCGGCTCCAAACCCGGCCTCGACACGCGGAACGCAAAAAACATGGTAGCATACAGCCTTTCAAAATCATTGCTCTTCAGGCTTGCCGAATTGATGAACATGGAAGCTGCAGGTACGGAAGTAACGGTATCGGTAGTTGTACCGGGAACGATTGATACGCCGCAAAACCGGGAAGCGATGCCTACCGCGGACTTCAACAAATGGGTAACCGCTGAACAGATCGCGGATGTTATTTATTATTATGCGGGCGCCGAAGCCGCAGTGATCCGCGAGCCCGTTATCAAAGTTTATAACAAAAGCTGACTCACAAATAAAATACAGATTGCATGTCAACATTCTCAAGAAGAAAATTTTTAGGTGACACTTCCAGGATTATTGCCGGAGCCGGACTCGTTGCGGCGCCGGTTGCACAGGCCTACTCACGGTCATCTGCAAACGAAAAAGTAGGTATCGGACTTATTGGTGCGAATGGCATGGGATGGGCAAATTTGAAGGAGCATTTGGCAAACCCCGAAGTCGAGTGCATCGCGATTGCTGATGTAGACCAATCGGTGCTCGACAAGCGGGCTGCCGACGTTGCAGCTATTCGCGGCAAGAAACCGTTGCTGTTTACCGATTTCCGCAAGCTCCTCGAGAACAAGGACATTGATGCTGTGATCATCGGAACACCGGACCATTGGCATTGTTTGAATATGGTTTATGCATGCGAAGCAGGCAAAGACGTATACGTTGAGAAACCGCTTGCAAATTCAATTCATGAATGCAACCTGATGGCAGCGGCAGCAAAGCGATACAACCGCGTTGTGCAGGTAGGACAGTGGCAACGTTCCGGACCGCATTGGCAATCGGCCATCGCATACATCCACTCAGGCAAGCTTGGCAAGATCAGCAGCGTAAGGAACTGGATATACAACAGTGGCAATCGCGAGCTGGCAAAAATTCCGGATGGAGCGCCACCAGCAGGAGTCGACTACAACATGTGGCTGGGACCCGCTCCTGCACGCCAGTTCAATAAGAACAGGTATCATGGTTCATGGAGGTCGTATTGGGATTATGGCGGGGGACTGATGTCGGACTGGGGTGTGCATCTTTTGGACATGGCATTCTACGGAATGAAATCGGTGACGCCGAAATCTGTCGTCTCACACGGCGGCAAATATTCGTACCCCGACAGCGATGCACAAACACCGGACAACCAGAATACGATTTATGGATTCGACGGATACATGATCACATGGGAGCATGTTCTCGGACGCAGCCCGGGACTATACGGCAATAATTATTGTGGCGTCGCTTTTCAGGGAACGAACGGAACGCTGGTGGTTGACCGCGAAAAATGGAGATTGTTTCCTGAATCGGAAAAGGGCCAGTATCTCGTGCCCGCAATGCCCGAGCAAAGAGGCACGAACCAGGATCTTGCATTGCATGTGAAAAATTTTCTTGAGTGCATCAAGAGCCGCGGCAAAACGAATTGCGATGTCGACACCGCCAGAAACGTTGCGGTGAAGGCACATCTTGGAAATATTGCAATGAAAACAGGACGCGAACTTCAATGGGATAATACGAAAAACGAATTCATCAATGACAAAGAGGCGAATGAGATGATCAAACCGGTGTATAGAGAACCGTGGAAGCTGCCGAAGATTGGTTGAAAGTTGAAAGTTGAAGGTTGAAGGTTGACGCCTGCCCGAATTGGCGTTAGCGGAGGCGGGGTTGACGGAAGGAAAAGCCTGCCCGAATCGGCGTAGCCGAGGCGGGGAAAAAGGGAAAAGTGAAAAGGGAAAAGTGAAAAGCTAATACAGTTCACCGCAAAGGACGCTAAGGACGCAAAGGAACGCAAAGGAACGCAAAGGGTTGCTGACAGTTGCATCTTGATGGTGTCCGCAGATAGCTGATAACTGACACCCCACAGCTCATAGCTCATAGCTCATAGCTCACAGCTCAGAGCTAAAAATGAGGACCAGGATAGAAATCCAGTCCTGTTTTAAATCCAATATCCTATGAAAAACCAGATATAATACGCTGATGAAACCGTATTTATTGTTGAGTCCGAAAAAAAATACCACATGCCGGGGACGAAGAAACTGTTGTTGCTCCTACATCTCATTTCGTTTTCCGGCGCACTGTTTTCCCAAACCAATTTGAGGTTATGGTACGACAGTCCCGCAAGGGTGTGGACCGAAGCCCTGCCGGTCGGCAATGGCCAACTCGGCGCAATGGTGTTCGGAGGAACAGGCAGAGAACTCATCCAGTTGAACGAAAGCACACTTTGGTCAGGCGGACCTGTGCCTGCTTCCGTCAATCCCGGTGCTGCATCTTATCTGCCGTTGCTTCGTGAGGCGTTGCTCAAACTTAATAATTACGACAGCGCCATGCGGCTCGCAAAGCGCATGCAGGGATTGTTCTCGCAATCCTATCTCCCACTCGGCGATCTCACGATCGACATGGAAATCGATAGCTCCAGGGTATCGGCTTATCAACGCAGTCTAGATATCGCCACAGCCGTTTCTACCACACGCTTCACCGACCCGCAGGGCACATACTCGCGCGAAGTGTTCATCAGTGCACCGGACAGTGCCATGATCATCCGTCTTTCACGTATCACAGGGAAAAGATTCACGGCTTCTATTTCCCTGTCATCACAGCTGAGACATTCCGTTACTACTGCAAGAAATCAATTGCAGATGTTTGGTAAAGCCCCGGCATACGCTGATCCGAACTATTATAACGTGAATGCACAACCGATCAGGTATGAGGACTCTTCCGGTTGCCGCGGCATGCGTTTCGCCGTTCGCGTGCAATTGTTATCGAGCGACGGAAGGGCCGATACGAGCGGCGGTAAAACACTTCGCATTGTGGATGCCTCGGAAATTGTGATCGCGCTGACAGCAGCAACAAGCTTCAATGGCTTTGACAGATGTCCCGACAACCAGGGTACAGACGAAAAACTAATTACCGCCAACAGGCTACGTCGGTTGATGGATCGTCGCCATGCCCGGATGCGCGAGAACCATATCAAAGATTTTCAGAAGTACTTCAACCGCGTATCTCTTCAGATTGGGGCATCGAAACCTTCATCAGACTCTATCCCAACCGACCGAAGGCTCGAAGCATATACCGCGGGAGGCACCGATGCCGGACTTGAAGTGTTGTACTTTCAATATGCACGATACCTGTTGATCTCAAGTTCGCGGACCCCCAACGTCCCTGCAAACCTTCAGGGCATATGGAACCATATCCTGCGTCCGCCATGGAGTTCAAACTATACGACCAACATCAATGTGCAAATGAACTATTGGCCGTCGGAAGTTCTGAACCTTGCGGAAATGCATCACCCGCTTTTTGGCCTCATCAGAAATCTTTCCATAACTGGCGCCCGCACCGCTAAAGAATTCTATAATCTGCCGGGTTGGGTATCTCACCACAATGCAGACATATGGGCGCTTTCGAATCCTGTGGGCGATAAAGGCCGCGGCGATCCAAAATGGGCGAACTGGCAAATGGGCGGCAACTGGCTCTGCTCCCATCTTTGGGAACATTTTCGTTTCTCGAACGACACAGGTTTTCTTCGCGAGCATTTTCCAATCATGCAAGCCGCAGTTGAATTCACACGTGCTTGGCTTGTAAAGGATACGTCAGGCTTCCTCATCACGGCTCCATCCACATCGCCCGAACACGGCTTCTATTATGCCGATAAAAAACTGTCGGAAGTATCCGTTGCTTCAACAATGGATATGTCGATCGTGCGTGAACTCTTCAAAAATTTCCTCGCCGCTGCAGACATCGTCGGATTCGATTCCGCTCTTACAGATTCGGTAGCGAACGACCTTAAACTGCTCTATCCATTTAAGATCGGCAGCAGAGGAAATCTGCAGGAGTGGGCGCAGGACTTTGCCGATGAGGATCCGCACCACCGGCACGCTTCCCATTTATATGGACTTCATCCCTCTAATCTTATCTCCCCTCTTACGACTCCGGAACTTGCCAATGCGACGAAACGAACACTGGAAATTCGCGGAGACGAAGGCACGGGATGGAGTCTTGCATGGAAAGTGAATTTCTGGGCTCGCCTGCTCGACGGAAATCATTCGTATAAATTGTACCGCAACCTGCTTCGCCTCACGCGTCAAAACAATGTGAGTGTTCACGGAGGCGGTGCATATCCTAACCTGTTTGACGCCCACCCTCCATTTCAGATAGATGGAAATTTCGGCGGAGCCGCCGGCGTCGCTGAAATGTTTCTGCAAAGTCATAACAACGAACTCCATCTTTTACCGGCACTGCCGGATGCGTGGAACTCGGGCTCTGTCAGTGGTTTGCGCGCACGTGGTGGGTACACTGTGGATCTCACCTGGACGCAGGGAAAATTGTCGTCTTCAACCATTCGCAGCACTGCAAAGGGTCAATGCATTATCCGATCGTCGATTCCTATTACCAGTCCGCAGACCAAACTGCGTTCGGAGCAATCAGGAAATTATCATGTATTGAAGATTCCTGTTTCAGCAAATCGTACATATGCGATCGTGCCCCTGTGATTTTGATATGCGGTAAGCGTTCGAAACGGTGCAATAATAACTTGCCGTAGTAAATCACACGGCATGATGCGCTTCCTTTCTTCCATAATCTGTTTCACACTCACACTCGCAGCAACAGTAACTTGTTTTGCTCAACAGGATATTGCTTTCCGAAATGTGCATCTCATCACAATGACCGACTCGAATGTGCAACGCAACCAGACAGTCGTTGTTCGTAAGGGCAAGATTGCAGACATCATACCAGCAACAGCCCGTCTCCCGAGACGAATCAGGGTGATTGATGCAAAAGGGAAATACATGATGCCGGGGCTCATTGACATGCACATGCACTTTTATCACGATCATGGATTGCCTGAAAAATACCTCCGTGAAGAACTGCTGCTTCCTGTATTCAATGGAGTTACTTCCGCAAGGATCATGAATGGAAGTCCGCTTTACCTGCGGCTGCGCGACAGTATTATGAAAGGGAAACTTACCGGACCACAACTGTTTGTTGCGAGCCCTCAGATTGTTGGTAAGTGGCCTTTCAAATCAAAACTTGAAGGGCTGCTCGTTGAAACACCTGAACAGGCGGTGGAAGCGGTCAAGAGATTCAAATCCGAGGGATATCATTCGATCAAATTGACCATGTTTGTATCATTGCCGGTTTACGATGCGGTGATGGCGGCTGCCAGGGAACATGGAATGATGGTGACAGGGCACGTGGGACCGCATGTTCCTTTGATGCATGCGATTGAATCGGGGCAACAAATCGAACACTATGATGAGTTCGCGGAATACTTGCTCGCAGACAGTTCCGCGAATCATGGCCGAAGTGTATCTGATTATGGAATATATAATAAGAAAGACGGCTGGCCGACTCTTGAGAAGATCGACCTCGAAAAAATTCCTGCACTTGCCCGTTTGATTGCGTCGAAAGGTTTGAGCAACACACCCACCAACTTTTTCTTCATCACTTTCTTTGCAAGAGGCGCAAGCGAGGAACAGATTCAAAATTTTCGGGTATTCCCCTACGTTCCGCCGTCTCATAAAACGTATGTAGATGCCGCGTTCAAATCATACTGGAAGCAGCCACCGCCGCAAGAACTGAGAACGAAATATATCGCGATGCGCCACCGAATTACATTGGAGTTGTACCGCGCGGGTGGTAACCTGCTTGCAGGTTCAGACGGACCTGAATGGTACGTAGCTCCGGGTTTTTCTATCCACGACGAAATGAAAATGTTTGTAGAATCAGGGCTGCCACCGTTCGCGGCGCTTCAAACTGCAACGGTAAATCCTGCCAAATATCTCTTATTGAACGACCGGGGTACAATTAAAAAAGGAAAGACCGCGGACTTCATCCTGCTGGGAGGCAATCCGCTGGAGGACATCAGCAACACGGCAACTGTTGAAGCTGTGTATACGAGAGAAAAATATTACGACGAATCGCAGATTGCAACAATGAAGGAACAAGCAAGGGCACTCGGGACGGCAGATCCTTATTGATCAATACCGTCGCGGTCAATCGCCGAGGCCGCACCTTCATCCATGAACCAGTGTATTGTTCCATTCATTGGCGCAATCAATTGCGCTGGATACGTCTCAATGTTTCTCTCTCCTTCTAATACCGATCGTACCGCTTCCGCTTTCGTTGTGCCGAACAGCAGGAACGCAATGCTTCGCGACATATTAATTAGCGGTGCCGTCATAGTGATCCTGTATTCGTTTACCTCGTCGATGAACAACGCCCTGACGCCGACCGCAGCATCGTGCAGCACCGAGGTATGTGGGAACAGCGAAGCGGTGTGCACATTGTCGCCAAGCCCAAGCAACATCAGATCAAATAACGGATCACCTTCGCCAAAAAAACGCCTGATCGATTCCTCGTAACTGTGAGCGCACTGCACGGGCTCCAGACGAGTGTCGATTCTAAAAAAGTTTTCGAGCGGAAGATTCAATGGCTGCACGAGTGTGCGAAGCACCATGTCGGCATTGTTTCTCTTGTCGCCAAAAGGAACATAACGTTCATCACCGAAAAACAAAAACACTTTCGCCCAGTCAATACCTGAAGAATATTTTTCCGATGCGAGTAACGAATACAACTTTTCAGGTGAACTGCCTCCGGACAATGAGACAGCAAACCGGCCGCGTTTCGCAATCGCGTCGTTGCCGGTGCGAAGAAAATGATCGGCCATCGCATGCAACACCAAATCGACGTGAGGGAAGATGTGCAGCTGCATTATTTCTTCCCGTTTAATGGAAGTGATATCCAATGGAATCCATCTTGCGCAATCAATGCTTCAGCCAGTTCAGGCCCCCATGAATCTGCATTATAATTCGGGAAGCTGTTGCTTTTCTTATGTTGCCATGTATTAAGGATGGGCATCAGCAGATCCCACGCTTCCTCAACCTGGTCGCCGCGCATGAACAGGGTCTGATCGCCGCTGATGGTATCCAACAACAAAGTTTCGTATGCCTCCGGAGTGTAGCTCGTGTACGTCGAATTGTAATCGAACACCATGTTAACCGTATTGAGCACCATATCGAGCCCGGGCCGTTTCGCCTGGAACTGCATGCGAATACTCATCTCCGGCTGAATGCTGATGATGAGCCGGTTTTGTTGCCAGCTTTCGACCGCTTCATTGGGGAATATGAAATGAGGAACATCATTGAATTGAATTGAAATGATCGAAGACGACTGATGGAGGCGCTTACCTGTACGCAAGTAAAAAGGTACACCGTGCCACCGCCAGTTGTCGACAAAAAACTTCATTGCCGCAAACGTTTCTGTATTTGAATCCGCTTTAACGTTCGGCTCGCCACGATAGGATACAACCTCCTTTCCTTCCATCCATCCGCCCGAGTATTGTCCGCGCACAGCATGCTTGCGGATGTCGTCTGGCGAAAATCTGCGCATCGCTCTCAACACATCTACCTTTCTGTTGCGCACTTCATCCGCGCTGAAATTTACCGGAGGTTCCATTGCAATAAGACAAAGCAACTGGAGTATGTGGTTCTGCACCATGTCGCGCAGCGCACCTGCTTTGTCGTAATAATCTCCGCGATCGCCGACGCCAAGCTCTTCCGTTACGGAGATCTGAACATGTTGTATATAGTTTCGGTTCCACAAAGGCTCGAAAAGAGAATTCGCAAATCGGAATGCAAGGATATTCTGCACCGTCTCTTTGCCGAGGTAGTGATCGATACGATAGATCTGGTCTTCGCGGAAGATCGAGTTCAGCAATTTGTTGAGCGACCGTGCCGATTCGAGATCATTACCGAAGGGCTTCTCAATGACGATGCGGGTATGAGCGGAATCGCTGGTGAGGTTGCTTTTCGAAATATTTTCAGCGATGATCGGAAAGAATGCCGGAGCAACCGCGAGATAGTAGATGACGCAGGCCGGCAGGCTCCATACATTTTCGAGTTCGGTAATGCGGTCACGGAACTTAGTATATCCATCAACGTTAGTAAGGTCGCATTGCTGATAAAATAGGTTGGATGCGAATTGCTTCCACTTTTCCGGATCCGGCTTTCCGGAGCGTGAAAATTTGTTAACACCCTCGAGCATTTTTTCACGGAACTGATCGTCGCTGAGTTGCGACCGCGCGGTTCCGATCACTGCAAATTTTTGGGGCATCCATCCGTCTAGAAAAAGGTTGTAAAGTGCCGGAACGAGTTTGCGGACGTTGAGGTCGCCGGTTCCGCCAAAAATGATAAATATCGTGGCCTGAGACTGAGGGTCGTTCATGTCGTAAAAAATTTAATGTTCAACAAATTCAGGATAGCGACCATTGACTGTGGAATTCGCCTTCCTCTCCTATTTTTTCAAACTTGTGCGCACCGAAGAAATCGCGTTGCGCCTGAATCAGATTGGCAGGCAGTCGTTCGCTGGTGATCGAATCGAAATAAGTGATGGCGGAAGCAAAGGCTGGAATTGCTATTGAACTTTGAATAGCATCGGCAATCAATTTTCGCGCAGGTTGCTGCGAAGATGAAAGCGATTCGCGAACCGACGCGTCCAGCAGAAGATGTGAAGGAACCGGGTTCGATGAATATGCTTTATATATATTGTTCAGAAACGCGGCACGGATTATACACCCTCCGCGCCATATCCGTGCTATTGAGGCAAGGTCGAAATCATACTTATAATACGACGAGGCGGCTTGCAGCAAATGCATACCCTGGGCGTATGTATTTGCCATTGAAAAATAGAATGCGTGTTCAAGCTGCGCGATGTAATGCTTCGGGTCGGTCGCGGACAAACTTGTTTTCTCGATTGCGTACGATGTTGCGGCAGCGGTACGGACGGACTTGAATTTGGAAAGATCACGCATCGAGACGGCAGCGTCAATCGTGGGAAGCGGAACCTGAAGGTCCATCGCAACCTGGGAGGTCCATTTACCGGTCCCTTTTGCTTTTGCCTCATCCTTGATCTTGTCGATCAGGTCGGCGTCGGAACCTGCTTCGCGAAAGCGGAATATCGATGAGGTTATTTCAACAAGGAACGACTGAAGTCGTCCCCGGTTCCATTCCTGGAATATATCGGCAATCTCGCCGTTCGAAAGCGCAAGTTTCTTTTTAAGCAGTTCGTAGGTTTCCGCAATCAGCTGCATCAGCGCATATTCGATACCGTTATGAACCATCTTTACAAAATGTCCTGCTGATCCGTGTCCCATATATGCAACGCAAGGTTCGTTGTCGACACGCGCGGCAATTGCTTCAAGAATGTCGCGTACGTGTTCATATGCCTGCTTATCGCCGCCCGGCATCATGCTGGGACCCTGCCGCGCGCCCTCTTCGCCACCTGATACGCCCATTCCAAAAAAATGAAGACCTTTTTCGTTGCAGTAAGCAACTCGTTTTTCGGTATCCTCGAAATGAGAATTCCCGGCGTCAATAATGATATCCCCCTGTTCAAGTACGGGTAGCAATTCTTCTATCACCGCGTCGACCGGTTTCCCTGCCGGAACCAGCATCATGATTGCTCTTGGCCGAACCAGTGACGATGCAAACCCTGCGATGTCGGAAAAGCCCTTTACCGGAAACTGAGGATATGCTTCGAGCATTGAAACTTTTTGCATGTCCTTATCATAACCGGCAACCGGAAATCCATGTTCCGCCATGTTCAACAACAAATTCCTTCCCATCGTTCCGAGCCCGATCATTCCTAGTCTAAATCCTGTCGATTGTGTGCTCATTTATTTGTGAAAGATTTATTCTTCTTCAAGTCTGCGAATTTTTTCCAGGCGCCGTACATGGCGCTCCTCATTGGTAAATTTCGCCGCAAGAAATGCTTTGAGTAATTCGGCAACCAGGGTTGAGCCGGAGATTCGCGCGCCGATGCAAATGATGTTCATGTCGTCGTGTTCCACTCCCTGATGTGCGGAGTAATGGTCCTCGATCAATGCAGCCCGAACTCCGTTGATCTTGTTGGCAACGATGGATGCCCCCACCCCGCTTCCGCAGATTGCTATACCCCGTTCCACTTCGCCATTGGAGACGGCCCTGGCCAGGGGAATTATGAGATCCGGATAATCGTCGCCACTGTCGTAACTGAATGCGCCGTAGTCTTTCAGATCGTAGCCCAGCGATTTGACGAATTCCGTCATCTCGGTTTTTAATTCGAATCCTGCGTGATCCGCAGCAATGCCAACCTTCATTTTCAAATAATTGGAAGGCAAAGATACGGGGCGATGGGCTTTGAGCTATGAGCCATGAGCTTTAAGCCTACAGACGGTTACTGTCTGTCGGAGTAAACGAAGGCCTCCACTGTGTCGTTAACTCCAAACAAGCATGTATTCAGCCCATAGCTCATAGCTCATAGCCCATAGCCTGAAGCCCAAAACCTACATTCATTTTGCTAAATTTATTAGCAATCCCTACCTTCATACAAAATCCGTGATATGGCAACAACAACCGTGTCGGACTGGAAGATCAGCTTCTTTCCTACGGCAGTAAGAACCGGGTTTCCATCGCCCGCTCTTGATTATATTGAAGAACGCATCGACCTGAACAAAGAACTTATCCGTCATCCTCTTGCCACGTTTATTGTCGAATCCACCGGCGATTCAATGATCAACGCGTTCATTCCTCCGAAGGCAAAACTGATCGTTGATCGTTCGATCGTGGCCGGAAACGGCGACATAGTTCTGGCGGTCATCAATGGCGAATTCACGGTTAAGTTTCTTAAAAAGAACGACCACAAATGCTGGCTTATCCCGGCAAATAGCAAATACCGCGAGATCGAAGTGACCCCCGAAATGAACATGCAGATCTGGGGTGTCATCACCAAAGTTATTTCGGACACAAGCGACTTGAAAAAATGTATGCTTTAGTGGACTGCAACAATTTTTACTGTTCGTGTGAATTGCTTTTCAATCCGTCGATGGCCGGCAGACCCATCGTTGTGCTTTCCAACAATGATGGATGCGCGATTGCAAGAAATGAACAGGCAAGAAAGATTGGCATCGACATGGGCACGCCGGCATTCATGCTTCAGGACCTGATCGTACGCCATCGCGTGGTTGTGTTCAGCTCGAATTACACTCTTTATGGCGATATGAGCGATCGCGTGATGAAGACACTCGGAAGCTTTAGTCCCTCCATTGAGATTTACTCAATTGATGAAGCGTTCCTCGACTGCCACTCGATACCGGAAGATCAGCTACACGAATTCGCAACGACCGTCAAAAAAACAGTGACCCGGAACACAGGCATACCCGTAAGCATCGGCATCGCGCGAACGAAGACGCTGGCCAAGATGGCCAACCGTTTCGCAAAAAAACACATGAACGGTGATGGGGTATTTGTCGCCAACGATGTACGGTCGTTAACAAGCATGTTGAACAACACTGACGTGTCGAACATTTGGGGTATCGGTCATCAGTATGCGCTGTTTCTAAAAAGGAATGGCTTTCATACAGCGGCGGACCTCGCATCGGCGCCGGAACCGTGGGTGCGTGCAAATCTTACGGTGATCGGGCAGAGACTCCTGAACGAATTACGCGGCATTCCTTGTATCGCGTGGATGCCGGGCACGGTGCCACGAAAAAACATTTGCACGTCAAGATCGTTTGGAAAATTACTTTCGGAAAAACAGGATATCGCCGAGGCCATCGCAAACTATGCAGCAAATTGTGCATTGAAGCTTCGCAGCCAGCGAAGCAGTTGCCGCACTGTGCATGTGTTCATTCAGACGAATCCGCATAAGCAAAACCACCAGCAGTATATGCGCTCGATCGACGTACAAATGGATGTTCCTTCCAATAACAGCCCTGACATCATCCGTCATGCATTGAAGGGATTTGACATCATCTTCAAACCTGGCTACCTGTACATGAAATGCGGAGTAGTGGTTATGGACCTCGTTTCAGAAGATGCGGTACAGGCCAATGCGTTTGTTGACGGCGACCGCAACCGAAAGGCAGTGATGATGAAAACGGTTGACGCCGTGAACCGGTTGATGGGAAAAGAAACTGTGCGGCTTGCGGTCCAGGGATTCGATCGTAAGTACCGGTTGAAGGCCGAGCACCTTTCGAAACGGTATACGACACGTATGGACGAAGTATTAAAAGTGAACATCGATGCTGCAGCCCTTTTCCATATTTAAGAGAGCGTTCATCCCGCGACTCGTCGAACTGAATAAAAAGTTTCTTGTTGCACAGGAATACAAACGCGGATTGTTCAATGGAAAGACAAGCATTCTCCTTACCGACTACGACGACCCCGGGCTTGCAAAGAACCATTACGATGCGGTGAAGGACGACAGGTATGCGGCAATCATTTATTTGACAGACGAGCGCCATTATCGTAAACTGATTTGGATGTTATCTGAACATTCTCCGTATGTGGTGTATTGGTCGATGGTAAATAATGCAGAAGCATTTCAACAACGGGTAAGCCGACAATATGCCGAGCAGATACGCAAATTCATTGTGCAAAAAACGAACTGGTCGATCGGCCGGGATAAAACGATCCGGCCGGTGATGAAAGTGATCTTTGGACAGTTGTATATTCTTATCAAATATTCTGGAGAAAGTATAAGAGCTAAATTTGAGGATATTGAAAATGCCTGATGTGTTACGATATATCATTTACTGTTGACCTTAAGCAATTGTCCGATTACTTTCCCGATCTGATCGTTGAGCAGCAGCTTGAGTTTGATTTCGAGGCGGGGATACACGTGATAGGTCACAACTACGGAGAGCATCCGATCATTTACCGTGCGCGTGATACGATGGCGCTGCATTGCAGGCCAATGGAATGGGGATGCATTCCATATTATGTGAAAGACGAGAACTCGTTCATCAGGCAGCGGCCATCGATGCTCAATGCGCGAAGTGAGCGCATACTTGCCGACAGCAAAAGTTACTGGTACAAGATTCGGAACAGGCGCTGCCTGATACCCGTAAGCGGAGTGTATGAACATCGCGCCATTGCGGGCTGGAAGAAAAAGGTACCGTATTTCATTACGCTGAAAGAACAACCATTGTTTTTTCTTCCCGCGCTGTATTCGGTTGCCGAACTCGTTGATCACAGCACAGGGGAGCTTATCAAAACATGGACGTTCGCACTGATTACGACCGATGCAAACGGACTGATGAAACAGATCCACAACGATGGCGATAACAAGTGGAGGATGCCGTTGTTTTTGCCGCGCGATCTGTCGCTGAAATTTCTTGACGAAGAGTTGAGTACCGAAACGTACAGTGAAATTCTTCAATATCGTATGCCCTCGTCGGCACTGGAATGCTGGCCGGTGTTTACGATCCGCGGTCAGAAACCGCGGCCGGACCTGAAGCGCAAGAACGAGCCCTGGACTTGGGAAGGTTTGCCCGGGATTACGGTTGACGAAAGCTGAAAGTTACTTGCGGTTAATACGATTTCCTTATTTTCGCCGCCCCGGCTTAGCCGGGGCGAACCACATCCTGCGATTTGCTACCTCCTATCTATGAACTGACCGGTACGCCGATCATCCTCGCAAAGACGACTGCATCCATTCCTTGAGGCCATTTCAGGAAGGTAACCAAAACTACGTATGAAACCAGGACTGCTTCTGGCATGCTGCATGTGTCTCATCGTGCTGTCTTGCCAAAAATCGAAAGACTTTTCACGACTACAAATGGTTGAAGTTGTGTACGAGGTGGAGACGGTTGTTGACGGACTGTCTGTGCGCATTGGTGAGTTCTACGAAAACGATGGCATCACCGGTATGGAACGCAAAGACTGGAAAATTTCCGGTGTCGGAAAATTCAGTAAGAGAGTAAGAATTCCCAAATCACATTATGCAGATATTTCCGCAGTTCATCCGAATAGTGAAGGATGGAAACTGAGGATACGAGATCGTGCCGGAAAATTATTGATGGGGCACGATGCGGTGACGCTTTATCATGGACCTCCGTCGTACTATGCTGTGCGGATCGAGTGTGAGGTGAAGTGAGGGGGGCTTTGAGCTATGGGCTATGAGCTTTGAGCTATGGGCTATGAGCCTTGAGCTTTGGGCTGTCAGCTGAAGGCTTTCAGCTGTCAGCAATCAGCTGACGGCATCAGGTTGTAAGTGTCTGTAATCTCCTTGCGTTCCTTTGCGTCCTTTGCGTCCTTTGCGGTGAACTGTATTAGGTTTTCACTTTTCACTTTTCCCCGCCTCGGCTAACGCCGAGTCGGGCAGGCCTTTTTACTTTTTCCTTTTTACTTTTTTTTCACTCTGCTATGTCGTTTTTTTACCACTGACTTATTCGTCATTAGTTGTAGTTTTGTTTCTCATTCGCGAATGTTCGCTATGAATTTTCGCAGAGTCTCGTGTCGAAACCCCGGAAGTTGCCAGACCCGGAACCAGGATCTGTAGTATCAGGAAATTACCGCAAGCAAATGCGGTTCCGAGACTGTTCATCTTTTAACAAAAATTTTCCTGCAACCGCACATCGACGATATTCTAGTTTATGGTGAGGCTTTTCTCGCAGGTGAAGAGAGAGGATTCAATTTTTATTTCAACAACTTTTACCGGCCCCTGTGCTTCTTCGCGCAGGGAATTGTGAAGCAGAATGAAGTCGCTGAAGACATAGTACAGGACTGCTTTATAAAGCTTTGGAACAATCGCGCGCAGGTGAAACATCCAAAGGCGCTTAAGTCATATCTCTACACGGCGGTACGAAACAGGTCGCTCGACCATCTTCGCGAAGTCAGTGGACATAAATCGCACCACGAAAAAATCTCGTCGACTTTTTCCGAATACGATGAGTCGTTAGTTCGACAAATTGCTAAGGGAGAAATGCTCAATGAAATTTTTAATTTGATGCAGATACTTCCTCCGAAATGTCGCACGATATTTTCTATGTTGTATATTGAAGGGAAGGACTATTCCGAGATTGCGCAGGAATTGGGATTGTCTGTAAGTACCGTGAAGAATCAGAAAGCGAAAGCGATTCAACTGTTGAAATCAAGGCTTCCGCATCTCGCAATACTTCTTGATTTATTTTTTTCCGCACTCACGTAGACGTTTTATTCATTTACCCGTCACAGTTTAATCGCATGTTATGAACGACAAGGAAGCAAAATTGAGAGAACGCGAAGTAGAGGAAGCTCAACGCATCGCGTACCTTATCGCCGGTCATGTGCGGCAGGATCTTACGCCGGAAAAGCAAAAGGAGCTCGATAAATGGCTCGATGCAGATGACAACAACATGGATCTTTTCGAAGACCTCACCGATCCGTCGAATCTAAAAAAAGGAATGGAGTATTTCGCGCGGCTGGATATCACGAACGCGAAGGAAAAAATATATGAGCATATTCAGATCAAAAGACTTTTAAAAACGCCTTCGTTCGTTTATTGGTCTGCCGCCGCCACACTGATAGCGATTCTTGGAGTAGTTGTGTTCTTTTACACGTTTCGCCATAAAACAGTTCAGACGCCGGAACAGCGTGCGACACAGGGTACACATACGGATCTGCCGCCCGGATCTCCACGTGCAACTCTCGTTATTGGTGGAGCAACTTCCATTGACCTCAACAATAGCAAGGGAAATATATCGGGGCAGCAAGAGGCAGCGATTATGAATGATGGAAAGTTGCTCGCGTATGCAAAGTCAAACGAAGCATCTGCATTGGATCATCGGCTCATTGTTCCAACCGGCGGAGAGTATCGCGTAACATTATCGGACGGCACCAATGTTTGGCTGAATGCAGCAACAAGTATGGAGTATCCTGCTTCGTTCGGCAACAAGGAGCGGGTTGTGAAACTGAATGGAGAAGCATATTTCGAAGTTGCGAGAGATGCACGGAGGCCATTCCGCATACAAACAAATAAAGGTACCGTCGAAGTTGTCGGTACAAAATTCAATCTCTCCGCATACGAGAAAGACGATGCGGAACGGTGCAGCCTGTTCGAAGGGGCTGTACGCGTCACCTCCGGTAAGGAGACTCAGATGCTAGAGCCGTCATCAGAATCGACTGTGCTCGATGGCAGCAAGATCGTTGTAAAACGAAATGCAGACATCGACGAAGCGATTGCCTGGAAGAATGGAATGTTTTCATTTACCAGCGACGACATCAAGACGGTTATGTCGCAGTTGTCGAGATGGTATGGAGTGGAAGTGGAATACAGAAAGAAGGTCGGCAAACTATTTACCGGAAAGATCTACCGCAATTCGAATGCGTCGCAGGTGTTGAAGATGCTTGAACTGGCAGGCGACGTAAAATTCACTATCGAAGGGAAGAAGATAATCGTTCAATAACTATAAGGCGGGTAAACCAAAGAACCATCCCGGCTGGCACCAGGATGGTCATGAATTTGGATTGCCTGATCGATTCTGCAACCGTTTCATTCACCCAAACAACCAAATCTATGCAATTGGCTGAACGGCTCAAAGCAAAGCCTCGTGCAAAGACAAACTTTCTTTTTCGAATTTTTCATTCCTTTCTGTTTCTACTGGTGTTCTTCAGCCCGGGTGTTCGTGCCGAAACGATGGCACAGGGCATTTCTCTTGATGAGAAGAACGAAACGCTTGCGAACATCTTCAGAAAGGTGAGCGCGCAGTCGGGCTATTTGTTTTTCTACTCCGATGACATCTTATCGAAAGCTTCTCGTGTATCCATCAACGTTAGTGATGAGTCGATAGAGCGCGTTCTGGAGTTGTGCTTTCGGGGCCAACCGCTGGAGTACGAGATCATCAATAAGACTGTAGTGGTAAAGCTGCGGTCGCCGCGAAGAGTAGTGGTGGCGATAGCGGACAGTTTACCGACGATCCGCGGGAATGTTCGCGGTCCGGATGGTCCCATACAGGCCGCATCTGTAACGGTGAAGGGTAGCCGAAAAGGAACCGTTACGGATGCACAGGGGAATTTTGAGCTCGCAGAAGTTGATGCTTCATCCGTGATTCGTATCACGAGTGTTGGATATGAGGATCGGGAAGAGGCACTTAACGGCAGGGTTTATGTTGAGGCGACGCTGACCATTGTTGCAGACGCACTGGATGAAACCATGCTGATCGCCTACGGGACCACAACGCGAAGGAAGAGTACGGGCACTGTGAGCAAGGTATCATCAAAGGAAATTGAAAAGCAGCCGGTGCTTGACCCGATACTTGCGCTTCAGGGCCGTGTGCCGGGATTGTCGATTACACAAAGCAGCGGAGTTCCGGGGAGTGGACTTACGGTGAGATTGCGGGGACAAAACAGTATAGCGAATGGGAATGATCCATTTTACATCGTGGATGGTGTGCCGTTTGGCAACAACAATAATTTACCGGCGCGACCAATCTTCAATCAGCCCAGCCCCTTTCATTTTCTGAATCCATCGGATATCGAATCGATCGAAGTGTTGCGGGATGCCGATGCAACGGCGATCTACGGATCGCGTGGTGCGAACGGAGTCATTCTCATCACAACGAAAAAAGGAGTCCGGGGCAGCCCGAAGCTTGAAGTGAATCTTGCCTATGGGATCGGGTGGATCGCAAAGAAAGCGGATGTATTGGGAACCGCCGACTATCGAAATATGCGGTATCAGGCGTTTCAAAATGATGGGGAGGAACCGAATCAGTTTTCGGCGCCTGACCTGCTGTTATGGGATAGCGCCGGATCAAAGGATTGGCAATCGGTCGTTGCAGGTGAGAAAGCAAAACAAACCACTGCATCGGTCACCTTCTCCGGAGGAAATGATTTTATTCAGTATCATGCTTCAGCAACGTCACAGCGCGAAACATTGGTATTCTCCGACGATTTCTACGATCGGAAAAATTCGTTGCGCCTGAACGTTACCGGCAACAGCCGGAACAAACGACTGACTTCAACATTTACTATCGGTTTTACCGCAGACAAAAATAATTTTCCGCAAACAGACCTGTCGCAACTCGCTCTCACTCTTCCGCCCAATGCTCCAGAACCGTTTACTCCGGAAGGTGAATTAAATTGGCAGGATGGATTTGACAATCCTTTTGCTTACCATAAGCGTACGAGTGAAGCGACATCGCGAAATCTGACTGCCAACGCAAATGTCCGATATGAGGTAGTGAAAGGTTTGTCCGCAACTCTCAATGCGGGCTACAACCTTCTTTTCGGAGAAGCTGAAAATATTACTCCCGTTTCATCTTTCAATCCTTCATGGGGAGTGCAAAGTGGTGTTATGGACCGGTCAACATCCGAGCAGCAAACATGGATTGTTGAACCGCAGTTGCAATTCGTCGTTGGCCATAAACAGTCCAAGATATCACTGCAGGCAGGTGCAACCCTCCAGGAGTCGAAGTCACATTCCGACCTGCTGTTTGCTACCGGCTTTCCATTCGATGATGCACTTGGCAATATTCAGGCAGCAGCTCAAATCTTCGTTTTTAGGGATCAGTTCAACACTTACAATTACCTCGGATTTTTCGGACGTGTCAATTATGAATTCAACAACAGGTATGTATTTAATCTGACGGGACGCAGAGATGGGTCGAGCAGATTCGGACCGGGCAAAAAATTCTCAAACTTCGGATCCGCTGCTTTTGCATGGATCTTCTCCGAAGAGCCGTTTATGAAAGGTGTCGGAAAGTCGCTCAGTTTTGGAAAGTTGCGTGCTTCTTTCGGAACGAGTGGCAACGACCAAATTCCTGATTACGGCTTCCTCAACCTGTACCAGTCGGAACTCATCAAGTATGCTGGCATATCAGGACTTGCTCCATTTAATTTATTCAACGAGAATTATTCATGGGAAACCAACCGAAAGTTTGAAGTTTCGGCGGAGCTCGGCTTTTTCAACAACCGTGTGCTTACCACCATCAACTACTTCAAAAACAGGAGTAGCAATCAACTTATCGGCTATGCGTTGCCATCCCAAACCGGATTTTCGTCCGTACAGGCGAACCTCCCTGCCGTTGTAGAAAATCAAGGCTTCGAGTTTGAAAACAGTTTAGTGATCCGACAGACACGAAATGTCGCATGGCGGATCAATTTCAACCTGACAGTTCCAATGAATAAGCTAATTGAGTTTCCAGGCATGGAATTAAGTTCATATCAAAACCTTTTTGTAGTTGGCGAGTCGATTTTTAGAAATCTCCGATTGAGATCGGCAGGGGTTGAACCAACTACAGGTTTATACCGTTTTGAAGATGCTGACAAGGATGGGGTAGAAACAGAATTTCCAGAAGATTACTTGCCGGCGACGGCAGCGAGCCAGCAATATTTCGGCGGTTTAGGCAGCTCACTGACATTGAAAGGATTTGAATTCAGTTTCCTTTTTCAATTTGTGAAACAGACCGGCTTTGCTGCACATTTTCCATTCGGACAACCAGGAACGCTTGGAAATCAGCCAACCTTTGTACTGAATGCCTGGAAAACTGAAGGCGATAATGCTGATGTACAAAAATTCTCTCAAGGGGCGGCGTCCGGCAGCTATTTCCAGCATCGTTTCAGTTCTGCGCAATTCGAAGATGCGTCGTTTATCAGGCTCAAGACCTTACAAGTTGCTTATACATTTCCATCGGAGTCGTTTTTCCGACGAAGAGTTTCCGCTCTGCAGCTGTATGTAAGCGGACAGAATCTGCTCACCATCACACGTTACAAGGGATTTGATCCGGAGAACCAACTCAGTTTACCTCCGCTCACCATGATTACAGGCGGCATACGCTGCACATTCTAAAACAATTCCGTCATGACCAACAAATCGTATTTCATAACGAGCGTTATTTCTATTCTCCTGGTCGGTTGCGAAAAGTTCGTGGAGACCGCAGCGCCGGTAAACTTTACAAGTTCGGATAAGGTTTTCAAAGATGTAAGAACTGCCAATGCTGCACTGTTGGGAGTATACGGGGCGATGAGTAGCGATCCGAATTTTTTCAGTAGTGCAACCGGCATCTCGGCAGTTGGTGGAATGCTTGCTGATGAGTTTGTCAGTTATGCTGCCGATCCACAGATCAATCAGCTGCACGACAATGAAATTTCAACAACGAATTATGTTATAACCAATTTCTGGCAGGAACTGTACTCACTCATTTACCGGGTGAACGACATCATTGAGGGCGTCGAAAAAAGTGAATTGCCCGGAACTGTGAAAGAACAATTGGTTGCCGAATCACGATTTCTTCGAGCCTATTTTTATTTCTATCTGGTGAATCTGTTCGGCGATGTGCCTCTTATCACTTCGGTCGACTATGCATCGAACAGTAAACTTCCTCGAAGCGACGTTGAAGAAATATATGCACAGATACTGCAAGATCTTACGCATGCTGAAGAAAAATTGCCAACTGACTTCAGCAGCTTCAATGGCGAGCGAATCCGGGCAACACGGTATGCAGCACAGGCATTGTTAAGCAGGGTGTATTTGTACACACATCAGTGGGAGCTGGCCATTGCAAAATCTTCTGCGGTCATCAACGAACCGGCGTTTAGTTTAGAACCTGGATTGGAAACTGTGTTCCTGAAAAACAGCAATGAAGCGATCTGGCAGTTGCAATCTGTAGCAGTTGGTTACAACACTCTCGACGGAAATGCATTCATTATTCCCTCGGGTTTGAATGGAGTATCCAACTTTCTTGCGTTACCAGAAACGCTTTATGATTTTTTCGATGATGCCGATAATCGCAAGTCGATATGGATCGGCAACTACAATTTCGAACTGTATTTTCCTTACAAATACAAGGTCGAAAGAAGTTTTCCGGGGCAGGATCCAACCGAATATCAAATGATGCTTCGGCTATCCGAGCAATACCTGATTCGTGCCGAAGCGAATGGAATGATTGGTCGATATGAAGATGCAACAACGGATCTCAATGTTGTGCGTGAACGAGCAGGGTTGGATCCAATCATACTGAACAACCAGAGCGAAGTTCTTGCCGCTGTTGAAGACGAACGCAGGCGCGAATTATTTACGGAGTCAGCACACAGATGGTTTGATTTGAAGAGATGGCACCGATCCGATGAAGTGCTTGGCCTGGTGAAACCGAATTGGCAGCCAAGTGACAGTTTGTTGCCGATCCCTCAAAACGAACTTCAGCGTGCGCCTCAACTTTCACAGAATCCCGGATACTGATCCGTGTAAAAACCACATAATGCAACTACGATATTCACTTGTCCTTTCAATTTTGCTTCTGGCTGCGTTCGCAAACACAAAGGCAGAGTTGCTAGTCAAAACAGGCTTCTCGATCAGCGGCAAAATTGTCGGTTACCCTATTATCAACGGTGACTCCCTCGAACTTGTTTATATCGAAGACATGGTCAGTCCCGCCAACTTTTTTGGTCAAAAAAAGTGGAAAGTACCACTGACATCGAAAGGCACCTTCGGCATCCGGATTCCCGAAGTCAGACATTTTACCTGGGTCGGACTTATTTACCGTCGCGCTGAAATAATGCTGATCAGCCGTTTGATTTTGTTTCCTGGTGATGACGTTCATGTGCTCGCACGGCACGGTTCCGGTTCTTGGGATTTTAGGCTTACCGGTAAGGGCGCAACGCGTCTAAACCATCATTACGTTTCAGAAGTAGTATCACACGAGGAAGGGAACGGATCTATCCTGCCGACGTTTGATTCCGCGGTAAATGCGAAATGGAAAACGATTGAAAAACAAAACCTGAAGACGCCGACGAAACAATTTCTAAAAGCCGAGATGCTTGGCGGATTGCTGGGAACATTGTTCTATGTTATGCTGTTTCAGGATTCTGTAACTCGTGAGTCGCTTCGCACCGAACTCGAATCGATTTCTCAGTATGCCTGGTTTCGGGAAGTGAATGAATACCCGGTTGCGATCCAGTCGAAATCGCCGGGATGGGTCCAGGGATTGTACACAGTCAACAATCAGTTGCTGGTGAATTGTAAGGACAGCACCTATGGTTACTTTGATACTGTGTTCAAACGGATTGAAGCAACGTATTCGGGTAGCATCCGGGACCGACTCCTGCTTCATCATGTATCAAATGGTCCGAGTAATCAGTTTCACAACTACTTTCCTGGAGGAACGTTCGAAAGTTACATGAACCGGCTCGACTCGCTGGCTGAGGATAAGAAGGTGAAAGAAATTATTTCATCCATGAAAAGTCGGTTAAGTAAAGGATCGGCAGTGTACCCATTTACATTTTACGACCAGGTGGGGAAGAGATGGACGCCCCAAGACTTGAAAGGCAAGTTTGTGTATTTCGACCTTTGGGGACCAGGATGTGGTGCATGTATCTCAGCCAATGAAGCATTCAAGCGGAAAATTGCTCCGTTTATTTCCCGCGATTCCCTCGTGGCATTAAGTGTGTGCGACAGTCAGGATAAAGAACAGTGGTTGCATAGCATACCAAAATACAGCTCGTCGGAACATGTAAATGTTTATTCCCCCGATTACCACGAAATCCTGAAACTCAGAAATTATTATTCCGTTTCCACGAACCCATTCATTCTGCTCATTGATCCGGAGGGAAAGATCTATTCGTCCAACCCTCCCCTTGCTAATCGCCCCGGTAATGATTTGCTTAAAGAAATCCGCGCCGCGATTCGTTCATTTGATAATGCCAAATAGCATTCAGTACTCATCTGATTACTTCATACTTCTTTCACTATGAATCTTGCTTTTGCTTTTGTAGCTACCATCGCCTTGTTCTCAATTCCAACAGAAGGGCAGACACAATCATCCAGGGAAACCGGCTTTACGATTCGCGGACAGATCTCGGGCTTCGAGATTGTGAAGGATGACTCTCTTGACTTATACTGGATCGAGGATATGGTGAGTCCTGCCAATTATCATAATCGACAATTTCGTAAGGTACCCGTCGCGCGGAATGGTGGTTTTACCATCAATGTTCCGGATGTACGACATATTACTAAAGTAATGCTCTTTCTTAATCGCGCCGGAATCGGGTTGATCGATCATTTGTCAATGTTCCCCGGGGATGATGTACATGTGCTTGCCAATTATCAATCAGGTTCCTGGAATTTTAAATATACCGGCAAGGGAGGAAAACGTTTACAGCATCATTTCATTAACGAGTTCGTTCGTCGCTACGAGGGCGAACGCACAACGCTTGCAGCAGTCGACACGATTGTGCAACGAAAATGGAAACTTATCGACAAACAACGATTCAAAACAGAAACAGCTCGATTTTTGAAGGCAGAGATGCTGGGTGGCATACTAAGAAGTCTCCATGGAGTCATGCTGTTTTCCGACTCGGGCGCAAGGCACGCACTTCGGACTGAAGTCGAATCGATTTCAGACTATGCATGGTTCCGCGAAGTAAACGAATACCCGATCTCCATCCAGGCAAGTGCGCCCGGATGGATAGAAGGCTTATACACGGTAAACAATCAGCTGCTTGTAAATCGTAAGGACAGCACTTATGGTTACTTTGATGCTGTATATAAGCGAATCGAACAGAAGTATTCCGGCAGAATACGAGACAGGCTTCTGCTTCACCACGTTTCAAATACCCCAAATATTCAATTTCACAACTACTTTCCGGCGGGAACGTTTGAAACATACATGGATCGACTTGACTCGATGGCTGAAGAAAAGAAGGTGAAGGAGATCATTTCATCTATGAAAAGCCGATTAACTAAAGGGTCGGAAGTATATCCGTTTACATTTTATGACCGGCATGGAAAGGCCTGGACGCCGAAAGAACTAAAAGGCAAGTTTGTATTTTTTGATCTCTGGGGAATTGGATGCGGTGCCTGCCTTCACACGAACGAAGCATTCATACAAAAAGTATCGCCGTACATTTCGCACGATTCAATTGTGGTATTCAGTGTTTGCGACAATCAGGATAAAGAAGCATGGTTGAAGAGCATCCCGGCTTACAGCTCCGAAGAACACTTGAACGTTTACGCTCGCGATATCGGGGAGGTGTTGAAATTCCAAAATTACTATTCGGTTGCCGGGTATCCCTTCGTCATGCTGATTGACCCCGAAGGAAAAATATATTCGTCGAACCCTCCACTTGCGTATCGCCCAGGAAATGATTTGCTCAAGGAAATCCGTGCCGCAATAGCCGACTACTATCGCGCTGCCAGCACGCAGTCGGCAACGCAAAAACAGTGATAATTTTTTGTTGCAGGATGGCAAGTTTTCGATTGACGATCGTGATTCCCGTCAGTTTCGCAGAGCGTGGAACATAAAAACTGAACCTGTAGGAGAAGGGGTGAAGTTGGTAGACGTCGATGACGTAATTTTTTGCAAACCGGTCAATCTTTTCAGACGCTGAACGGACACCAGACACATTGAATAGCATTCCTTCGGCAGCAGTTCCACGGATGTTAACGAATTCCGGCCGGTTCCTTACCAACGTTCGCCGCTGTGAATCGGTCACAATTGAAACGACGTCTATGTTCGGAGTAGTAGTAGAATCTAGCGTTTGGAGGTATTTAATCGAGTGCAGATCAGGATTGATCCTAGTGACATGGTTCGAATAAAATAGCACATACACCAAACTCTTCGAGGCAGTGTCATACGTGAGGTACCCGCCGGTTTCAAACATCTTCGACTGGAAAGCGAGTGAATCAAACATGAGCCGCTTTGGCCCACTGCCGTCTGAAGAAACAACGGAAAGAAAATAAGCGTTCTCATCAAAGTTCAGTCCGCGATATGCTATCCGGCTTGAGTCAATCAACACAAGCTCATCAAACTTGTCGTCGCTAAAATTTACCCGACCAAATCGATCATCCGTGGATGCGGAGTGATAAATATTCGGCGTAATCCCTTCCCACAACGATATGCCCACATGCGACACAAACAATTTCGATGCACGCCATGCAAAGCGGGCAGTATCGGGAAGCTTAACCTGGAATCGCTTCAGGTTTGAAAGTTGGTGATCAGTTTGGTAGAGACTGTCGGACACTTCGAGGTTTCCCAGATACAGGTTGCTGCCCGTTGCGCCAGCGAAATAAAATCCGGCATGCGGGAGATGCAACTCGGCTTCCCGTTTTGGCGAATCGATAAACGTTCTTCTAAACGATTGCTGAGCACCCTCCCCCGGTCTACGCAAATACAGTGCGCCCAATAAGACTGTTACTACGGCAACAACGATCAATAGGATTTTCATAAAGAAAAAAATTCAGGTTGAGGTTCTCTCAACCTGAATGGATTGATCATGGTTTGAACCTGACCCCCTGATAAAGCTGGCAGCTCGAGTTATAAAGCGGAGTTGTCTGGTCCGCACACGGCTGACTGCCAGATGTCCGACATACAACTGTTGTACACTGATTGTTTTGCTTGATGTACAACTCACCCGCATACGACTCACTCTTCGTCGTAAACGCACTGCCGATGGCAGCAACGAAACTCAATCCTAAAAAAATCCTTTTCATAAAAAAACGTGTAATGATTAACGATACGCCTACTCTGTTGCGGGTTTTCGGCTTCCCCCGCTTATTGCAATAACATCTTTGGTTCTCTTCTCATGTAACCCGCGCGCCGCCACCAACACTCCCACCAACGCAAGCACCGTTGCTCCTGCATTGAAGATCAAATGCTGCTTCCATCCCATCTCCGACAGTATTCCGCCACACGAACAGGGAATATCATCGTAAGCCGTCATGATGATGGCGACATACCCAGTAAACAACAGCATCAATGAAAATGAAGCATACAATCCTGCAACCCGAAAAGTGTCGGTCATCAGCATCAGGGCAATACAGATCTCAAGCGCCGGCACGGCCCATGCAAGCACCTCGCGGTAATCGGTGACAAGAGGCGACTGCCCGATCTGCGAAACGAACTCATCGTATTCAATGATCTTGCTCGCAGCAGCATACATCCACAGGAAAATAAATGGAAACGAAATCAGGTAAACAGCAAACGTGCGGTTGATGGTTTTCTTGATCACACACGAATTTGCTATCATCCAAATCCGTTCTGTTTATCATTTCGCACTTTTATTTTTTATCATCGCTTCGTTGCACGAGACGGAAATACAATGGCGAATGGCCAAAATAATTTTTGAAACCACGAACGAAATTCGAGAACGCCTGTGGCGAAACCAACGCAGCAATTTCTCCTATCGGCCTGTTGGTTCCAACAATCAGTTCCATTGCAGTTTCCATGCGCTTGTGCATCACATACGTGTGGATCGTTGTATTGTACTTCCTACGGAATAAATATTCAAGGGTAGACGCGCTCATGCCCGCCTTTCTCGCAAGCATGGGGGAGTTCAACTCTTCATCAAGGTGATCGTCCAGGTACTGCCGTACCTCGGCAACTGCTTTGTCGAATCTCCAACCCACATACCTTCCTCCATCCTCGCGTTTGCCAAGCTTTACATGCAAATGCATCAATTGCGGGATACAAGACTGGATCAGCAACTCCTGAACGTCTTCACCCGAAACCTTAAACGTCATGAATTTCAGCAAGCCTTCCATTTCCCTTGTTATCGGCCGAACGCTGTTGTTGATCTTGCTCTGACCGATCACATTTCCAAACAGCAATGCGCCGGAACGCAACTGCAACAGATATGACGGTGACGGATAAACGCAAATCATTCGCGTAGCACCCGGTTTGCAACAAATGCTTACTCGTTGCCCGGCGGTTTGCAGGTAGAACAGATATCTTTGCGGCACGATATTGAGCTCAAAGGCATCCGCAATGATCGTTATCTCACCTTCCGCCAAATAGTGCATGACCGCCTGGTTCAAATCCGGATACATGACCACGACCGACTCAGTTTCCCGTACAAGATCGTAGCAACACACCTCGAACATGGCGCAGTGAAACCGTTGCAGGAGAAGAAAACCGGAACCTGCAGCGAAACATTGGCGGTCCGGAAGTCCGACGAACCTCGATCGTAACGTTTCGGGAACGTCAATCAAACCGGCATCGGTTGCCGGCATTCCATCAGGCAGAATAAGGTTCATTTCGGGCGATTGAAATCTCACCTGAAAATCGCATCATAAATTTTACTAAGAAAAAAATCGCAAGCCGAAAAGCTTTGCAGGCGGGAGTATTTTGTTTGCGACTGGATGACTCTATCCGTAGCAATCAATCCTTCAGGGTGTCGGTCGACTGCTTTTGTGGTGGACGGCCCCACATCGCCCGGAGATTTTGCATTCGCGAACGCGCCGGCGCCGCTTCCAAACTTTTAGGCTTGCTCTTCGTTGCCAATATCGGCTTTTCGATGAGCCTCCATGAAAGATATGCAAGCAGCAACGTGAAGAACAGTACCACAAAGATCAGCCAATTGTTGTGCCTGTATCCCAATTCGATGAGGATATTCACGACAGGCATGTGATATAAATAAGTGCCGTAGGATATGTCGTTGCCATGCAGCGTTTTCTCACTCAGGGCTTTTCCGCTGAAAGCAATGCTGAGCGTCGTTTGCGTAAGGATCACGGTACCGATCAGCGCCCAGAAATTTGGATAATAGCTCGGCACATACAGGTCGAGCCACATACTTGCTACGACATAGTATGCCATGTATGCGGCAAACCAATACATCGCCTTGCCATCATAAAACTTCTTAATGCGCGGCCAATACAAATAAGCAAGTGAACCAAGCAGAAAATAAAACAGAAAAGGCAGCAGGTTCTTGGTGAGCAGTTTGAAAAAATCCGGATTCACATCGCGGTATCTTGAGGCATACCAGTTGTATGCAAGTGAGATCGCTGCAAAAATCAACATGCCGAGCACCTTACTGTTCTTTCGGAACAGAAAAAAGAACACCGGTATAAAAATGTAAAACGAAACCTCAACGGGGATTGTCCATAAACTTCCGTTCGGACTGCCAGCTCCAAAATCCTTGAAAACCGCGGGCGTGAACAATTGAAAGAAGGTAACCTGCGACAATATCCAGATCCAGGTCCTTCCGCCATCCATCGTCCATTGGTTGAACACAACGAGTGTCCCAATGGTGAACAGGAAACAGACCCACAACGCGGGGAATATTCTCTTCGCCCGGCTCTCGAAATATCTCCTTACATCGGGTTTGCGATCGTAAGAGGCATAAATGAGGAAACCGCTGACGGTGAAAAAAATTGGAACGCCGGGAAAAGCCTGAAGCAAGTCGAAAAAAACAGGATGATAGTTAAGTTCCAGGTGTTCATGTCCGTGCCAAAGCACCACCTGTATTGCAGCCAGCAGCCTTATCAGGTCAAAATTGTTCCTCCGTTCCATCGAGTAGGTTTACCTTCAAAACAACAAAAGCCAGTACATCGTGCTGGCTTTGCTACCGGCGACAAGATACCCTTTTTTTCAGGAATGCAATAGCCCGCGGCATGCATAAATCCCTTCGCGATGCCCACTTCCCTCATCGTTCATATGTGTCCTTTCGCAACCCGCGAGGCGTAATGCCAAACCTCTTTCTAAAGGCCGTTATGAAGTTGGCAACGCTTGCGTACCCGCAAAGCCCCGCAATTTCCTTGATGGGCTTGTCCGTTTCGAGAATCAAGATTCTCGCCTGGTTCAAACGGAGGCTCAGCAGGTATTCGAACGGACCAACCCCAACAATCTGGCGGAACAGTGTTTTGAATTTGAATTCGTTCAGACTTACCATTCGCGAGAGGTCTGCGATGCTGTGGTGTTCGTTGATGTTGTTTTCAATCACACTTCTCGCAACCGCGATTGCATTTGAATCGGATTCCGAAACAAACTTTTCTTTTTCAACATCGTGTCCGGCAAGTGTCAGAAAAAGCAACTCCGATACCTTGTAGTCGATGAAATACTTCATCTGTTGCGGGTCGAAACGATAGCGGAATATCTGTTGAATGACATCGATAATTGGGATCGTCACCGGGCGACGTTGGTTGAACAATCCACAACTACTATTCGATTCATTGTCTGGAAACGAATCGAGTGCAGGAAACACCTCGCTGAATTTCCGCAGCAATTCACCGGCGCAAAGAATGTCTATTGATTCATAAATGGCTCCCGTAACATGCGTCACCACCTCCCCGATTGTACCGAACCACGAAGAATATTCAGCCTCGCCAGTCGCAGTGGCCGGCAATCCTGCAACTTCATCGGAACTTTGTCCCTTCAGAACAATTCGTGTAAATAGCCCGCGCAAGGTAAAAACGGTCTTGAATGAAAACGGCTCTGAAAGTCGAATTACCTGGTGCCGGAAAGTGAAGTCGGGATTGGAAATTTCCTGAACGACGAATTGTAACGAATCCGAAATAAATGACGAGGCATCAGAGTGAGCCAGTGCAGAAACCCTGAAATGGGGAATATATCCGGGAGAAAATTTAATCTCCCGGCCATTGGTATGATGGAAATGAACTGACATATTCAGCCATAGCCAAGATAACGAAACAGTTATTGAAAGGAAATGAGGAAATCACCCGGTGATAACCGCAAAAGCCAATTATCATCTACTGAAGAATAAGCAACCGATTCGCAGGAATTTTTGTATCGAAGGTCAATGGAATATCGCCGGGTCGTCGAGTACGGGCTTCGTCTTTTTCCAGTCGACCGAAAACAACTTCCCAAACACTTCCTTCATCCGTTCAAAGTTGTTTGGTTTCACGATGAAAGCAGTGGCGCCAAGGTGCAGGTATGTTTCTATGTCGATGGTAGCCGAACTATTTGAATACATAATAACGGGCACCTGCTTGTACCGTTCGGCGTTACGGATCATGATCAGGCAATCCCTGCCATTGTGCCTCGGCATGTTAATGTCGAGAAAGATCATGTCGGGAATGGTAGCCGCAGATTCCATGTACCGCGACAATGAAAAATAATTGTTGCTGTAAGAAAGATGCACACGCAGGTTCAATGCCACGAATGTGTCTTTCATCAGCATGAACTCATCCTTATCATCATCAACGAGCAGAATTTGTGAAATCATTAAAAACTTTTTTCGACCTCCTCACTAACGGGCAGATATACCCGAAAAGTTGCGCCTTCGCCCGGACGTCCTTCCGCAATTATGAATCCGTTATGGTTTTGTACTACTTTTTGTGCGATCGACAGACCTACGCCGGTACCGCGATACTCTTTGGACGAATGAAGCCTCTGAAATACTTCAAAGATGCGGTCCGCATCTTTCTGGTCGAAGCCGATGCCGTTGTCTTCAACCTGAATGAGATGGTAGCTGCTTGCATTCTTCTCCCCTGTCAGCTTTATTGGAATCTCCATTCCGGTTACAACCGTCGCGGATATCTTTACCTCCGGCTTCACACCGGGTTTCGAGTACTTGATCGCATTTGTAATTAAATTTTGAAACAGCTGTTGCAACTGCCTTCTATACCCTCTGACTACTGGCAGCTTGTCAATCCTGATCACCGCATTTTTTTCGGCAATCGCAATTTCAATATCTGAAAGTATCATCTCCATCTTGTGGTTCAGATCCACGTCCTCCATTGAAGCCGGTGTAATACTCACATGCGAGTACGACAGAAGGTCGTCGACCAGCAGCTGCATTCGTTCCGTTGCCCGCTCGAGCCGCTCGAACATTCGGGCCTCATCCTCGCTTAACCTTCCACCCAACGCATTTCGTAACCGGTCGGCAAAAAAATGAACCTTTCTTATCGGCTCTTTCAAATCATGCGAAGCTGCAGATGCGAATTGCTCGAGATTGTTATTCGATCGCTTCAACTCGGTAACAACACTTTCCAGTTCTGCCTGCATTTCCCTCACACTGGTAAAGTCGGTGAACGTTATAAGAACGCCATCTTCCATCTTGCTCGACATGATGTCGAGCCACGCATTCACACCATCACCCTGGTAATGCGTTTCTTTCCGGATCGGTAATCCAGATTCAAAAGTAGTTTTGTATTGCTCAAACAACCCGTTCTCCCTGTACGTGGGGAACCACCTGCTGGCGATATCGCCCTCGAGCGCAGAAGGCGACTGACCGGCATATGCCGCGAATGTTTTGTTGGTTATCCCAAATCTGAAGTCCTGCAATTGACCATTGGTGTCATAAACAGGATGAAGCAGCGACATGGCGGCTTGCGATGTATCGATAAAGCGTCGCAGCGACTCCGCGAATTGCTCCACTTTCACCTGCGCTTTCCGTACCTCAGTCACATCTGTAAATACATGTATTAGATGGTCGTCGTCCATCTTCGATACGGATATTTCCAGCCATCTGCCGGTGAGTTCTATATAATAATGTGTAACAAATGGTTCACCGGTTCTGAGAGTATGAACAATTTTATCAAAGTAGTCGCTCTGAAGGATCGACGGATCTAGTTCCAGCGCCGTCTTCCCCAGATACACTGCACGTGGTATTCCCGTGAACGCAACCGCTGCTTCGTTGGCAAGGATCGTTCTTCCATCAATGATATTTCCCTGCTTGTCGCGGATCACTTGCGAAACGGATATTCCACTGGAAGAATGAAATACGATTTTGTCGAGCAGCGCCTTCTCTCGAAGCAATTCATCTATCGCATGTTTTGAGAGATTGTTATCCTTCGATGATCGTACAACTTCGGTGACATTGCGATCTATGAACAATACACCGTCTGCATGCCTGCTTGCAATTGCAGAATGGTGGCGGTCTTTTGCAGCATTATAATAATCGAATAGTTGTGTGTAGCCGGTCGTAAATACTTCAAGAAGTTTTCTGGAAATGAAATTACGCGAATCCTGATCTGTTTCCGGCAATCTTGAAACAAAGCTTCCGGTCAGTTGTTCCTTTGAAACACCCGATATACGTGAAGCTTCCTCATTGCAGTAGCCGATTTTGAAATCCACGGGAGTCGACGAAACATCCCCAAAAGGAAAGACAGGTATGTACAAGATGACGGACTCCGGCTGCGAGTCGAGCAAATTTATTGCGAAATTTTCATTGGCCAACACCGGACGGGTCATCTACTTGAATCAGTGGTATAATCAGTAAATATAAATGTAAGAAGTCACCCACAATGCAGATGTGGAGTTTTTCTTGGCAGTTAGCCCGATGAAACTTACCTGAACTGTAGGCTGATGTTCAATGGATTTTTTATTTATCTTTTACCTTCCAAAACGATTGCAGCTGCTATGAAGAAAGTCACATTGTGTATTGCATACTTTTGCATTTCCCTCGCTAGCTACACACAACAGATCACACCAACCCCAGACCAGATTAAAGCGTTGAGCCCCGAATGGAAGGGCGAACGCAGCGCGGACGGAAGGCCCAGGATCTCCGACAAGTATCTTGACCGTCTGAAAAACATTTCGCTCGAGGAAGCCTGGGGCATCCTTCGGAACAAAGGTTTCCAAAATCAGTTTGAAGGCGACTGGATGATACTGCATCCGGACTCCGTTATGGTTGGACGTGTCGTCACCGCGCAGTATATGCCGGCAAGACCAGACGTGGACAACGTGCTGAAGGCTGTTGGGAAAAAAGAAGCAAGAATCGGAGGAACAAACAGCTGGCCAATCGATGTATTGAAGACCGGCGATGTATATGTTGCGGACAGCTATGGAAAGATCGTTGACGGAACCCTCATCGGCGACAATCTCGGGAACAGCATTTTTGCGAAGTCAGGGAAAGGAGTAATCTTCTACGGATCTGTTCGTGATGCAGAAGGACTCAGTGAGATCAATGGGTTCAACGCATGGGTAAAAGGATACGATCCGTCATTTATACAGCAGATGATGCTGGCCGGCATCAACGTACCGATCCGTATTGGACGTGCAACAGTGTTGCCGGGCGACGTAGTGCTTGCAAAAAAGGGAGGCGTCGTTTTCATTCCCGCGTATCTGGTCGAGGACCTTGTCATCAATTCGGAATTCATTATGCTGCGCGACCAGTTTGGCCATCAACGACTCCGCGAAGGGAAGTATACCCCGGGTCAGATCGACATGCAGTGGTCGGATGAAATAAAAAAAGATTTTCTGCAGTGGGTCGGACAACAGAAAAACCTGCCGATGACGCGGGCCGAGCTCGATCAATTTTTAAAAGACAGAACCTGGTAATTCATTTAAGCAACCATCGCATATGACACCATCACAAAAATTGCTTGCCAAATTCGGCTTGACGGAACCCGTCGCCGAAAACAGATCATCAACCAACGAATCACATACAAGCGAACAAGAGAATCAACGCCGTTCGTTCCTGAAGAAATCCGCGCTTGGCGGATTGGCGCTGGGAAGTTCTTTCATGTTCACGCCAATCGAGGACGTTGTTGCGCAATCCACTTCAAAAGTGAATCGCAATTCGGCTCCGTCGGATCTGAAGATTACGGATATGCGTTATTGCGTAATTCAGAATGTCGGAAGAACGCCTATTATAAGGATCGATACGAACCAGGGCATCTACGGTCTCGGCGAAGTAAGAGACGGCGCAGATGAACGATATGCGCTGATGCTCAAGAGCAGGATACTCGGGCAGAATCCCTGCAATGTCGAAATGCTGTTTAAATCGCTAAAACAATTTGGCGGCCATGGACGACTCGGCGGCGGAATATGTGCCATTGAAATGGCCCTTTGGGATCTTTGCGGAAAAGCATACAATGTTCCCGCATGGCAGTTGCTGGGAGGAAGATATCGCGATAAGGTGCGGTTGTATGCCGACACTCCTGAATCGAAAGACCTCGCCGACTTCAAACAAAAAATACAATACAGAACCGAAACACAGGGATACACGTGGCTGAAGATGGATATATCCATCGGTGCCGTGAAGGATACGCCCGGAACACTTGTCAACAATGAATTCTGGGGTAAGTCGCTCGCACAATGGCAGGGCGATTACATGTCATACGCAAACACGAAGCATCCTTTCACCGGAATCCAGATCACTGAAAAGGGACTTGAGGGCATGGCCGAAATTGTACACAATGTGAGGGAGGTTGTGGGCTATTCCATTCCAATTGCATCTGATCACTATGGTCACTTCGATCTCAACAATGCAATACGGTTTGCGAGAGCAGTAGAAAAATACCGGCTCGCATGGCTCGAAGATGTTGTGCCCTGGGAATACACCGATCAATACAAAACCATCGCCCAGGCAATCGAAACTCCACTGCTGACTGGCGAAGATATTTACCTGCTCAGCGGTTTCCGTCCACTTATTGACGCCCGTGCCGTTGACATTGTTCATCCGGACCTCGCCACTTCAGGCGGACTGCTTGAAACCAAGCGCATCGGCGATTATGCTGAAGAAAACGGTGTTGCCATGGCAATGCACTTTGCAGGAACACCAGTGTCGTTCATGGCAAATGTACATTGCGCAGCGGCGACTCAAAACTTCCTCGCCCTCGAACACCATTCGGTGGACGTACCATGGTGGGAAAATATTGTGAAGACTACCGACGGTAGAAAGCTGATTGAAAAAGGTTTTGCCAATGTTCCGTTGTCGGCGCCGGGTCTTGGTATCGAGTTGAATGACGAAGAAGTGAAGAAGCATCTGCATCCAAAAGACAAGACGTACTTCGCTCCTACCGACCAATGGAACGAAAAGCGTTCGCACGACAGAACCTGGAGCTGACATCTTAAACTCTATCAACTGCACACAACACATGCTGTATAGAATCTGTTACGGCCTGGCTTTTCTATTTCTTGGCATCTACATTTATTGTTTAACAACCGAAAGGCAAGAATGGGCAGGATGGGTGTTGATGTTGTTCTTTCTTTCGATCGCGATTGCGTTTCGCGGTCACCGGCTATTGAAAGGATTTTCATATACGGTGATGATACTTGCCGCCGTGAGTCTTGCAATGTACTATCCGCAATATTTTGTGCGCATTGGAAGCATGAAATTGTCTGCGTTGATCGTTCCCCTGTTGCAGATAATCATGTTCGGTATGGGAACCGAACTCAGCTACAAAGATTTCAATAATGTATTGAAGATGCCGAAAGGTTTGCTCGTAGGCATCGTTAGTCATTATACGATCATGCCGCTGGTAGGCTTTGCGATGGCGAATGCGTTTGACTTTCCAAGCGAAATAGCAGCCGGTATCATTCTCGTCGGATGTTGCCCGAGTGGTTTGGCTTCGAATGTGATGTCGTACCTCGCGAGGGCGAATCTCGCATTGTCGGTAGCAGTTACTACTGTGTCCACACTGCTTGCACCGTTTCTTACGCCATTGCTGATGCAACTTCTGGCGGGTGAGTTCATCGAAATCAAATTCTGGGACATGGTGTGGGACATCACGAAAATTGTCATCTTTCCGATCATTGCCGGCCTAATCTTCAATCATTTTTTGCATGGGCGTTTTAGATGGGTGGATAAGGCGATGCCTATTCTTTCAATGGTCGGAATTGCGCTGATCATCGTGGTGATAACCGCTGCGGGCCGCGACAGTTTGCTGAAGGTTGGCGGTTTACTCATCATTGCAACTTTTATCCATAATGTCGCGGGCTTCTTTCTTGGGTATTGGTCAGGACGTCTGTTGAAGTTTCCTGAAAAAGATTGCCGGACGATCGCTCTCGAGGTTGGAATGCAAAATGGCGGACTTGCTTCCGGGATTGCGCTTACGATGGGCAAGCTCGCAACCGTGGGCCTTGCTCCTGCGATCTTCGGGCCGCTGATGAATATCACCGGATCGACACTTGCGAGTTGGTGGCATAACCGACCCACCGGGGAGGTTGAACGTGGAAAGGACCTGTGAACGGTGGGCCGTGAGCTTTGAGCTATGGGCTTTGAGCTATGAGCTATGGGCTATGAGCTATGAGCTATGAGCTATCAGCTATCAGCTTTGGGAAAAACTTTTTCAGACTTTCCACTCCATCTTCAACTCCTTGCTTCTAGTGGCTTTGGAGAAAAATTCAAAGCTTTTAGGCATGTATTGAGCCTTTTCAATTAATTTGACCAAAGCTCATAGCTCATAGCTCATAGCTCATAGCTCAAAGCCCAAAGCCCACACATCAACCACCCCCAATGTTCAAGAACTTCCTGACCACCGCTCTCCGCAACATCTGGCGCCACAAATCTTTTGCAGCCATCAACATCATCGGTCTTGCAATCGGAATCAGCGCTGCACTGGTCATCTATCTCATCGTAACGTTTGATTTTAGTTTCGACAAGAAACATTACGGAGGTGAAAGGATTTACAGGATCGTTTCGAATTTTCAATTTTCCGGACAGGCGTATTACAATTCCGGCGTGCCTGATCCAATGGGTGAAGCGGCACAAAAAGAATTGACGGGCCCGGAACTGGTTGTCCCCTTTCGCACATGGTCCGACGACGTGAAAGTGGGTGTTCAACCTCCGGCAGGTGGAAAGCCAGTCGTCTTCCGAAAACAGAAGGATCTTGTTTTTGCAGACCAGCGATATTTCGACCTGATCGATTACGATTGGGTCGCGGGATCTAAGTCAGTTTCACTTGATGAGCCCGCACAGGTGGTTCTGACCGAATCTAAACTTGCCAATTATTTTCCGGGGGTGCGCCCACAGGATGTGATAGGAAGAACCATCACATTCAACGACACGCTCAATGCTACCATCAGCGGGGTAGTTAAGGATCTTACATACAACACCGACTTCAACTTCAAAACCTTTGTCTCTCATTCTTCTCTTGAACAGAAGTCTTTTCAGCCACACGGCTACGGCAACTGGAACAGCACCACCTCATCATCGCAGTTGTTCATCCGGCTAAAGGATGGAGTGGATCCCAGGAAAGTAGTAGCCGCGGTTGAGGCCATGACGAATAAATATGTTAAGCCGGATCCCGGCAGCTCGTCAAACAGAGTGTACACACTCCAACCTTTGAAAGAGGTTCACTTCGATGACCGATACGGAAACTTTGATCAGCGACTTGCACACCGCCCAACCCTGATGGGCCTGCTCGCCGTAGGAATCTTCCTGCTTGTACTTGGCTGCATCAATTTCATCAACCTCACTACCGCCCAGGCTTCGCAACGTATGAAAGAAATCGGCGTACGGAAAACAATGGGCAGTTCGCGCAGGCAACTTGTCGTACAATTCCTGAGCGAAACATTCGTACTGACTCTCATTGCTACAGTGCTTTCAATCATCATTACTCCGTTCCTGCTGCGGATTTTTTCAGACTTTATTCCAACCGGACTTAAGTTCAGTCTCACGTCGAATCCCGAACTCACGGTGTTCCTTTTGTTGCTTGTACTTTCAGTAAGTCTGCTGTCCGGTATGTACCCCGCGTTGTATTTATCATCGCTGAAGCCTGTTGTGGTATTGAAAAACATGACATTTACAAAGAGTGGCACCACCCGGAGTGCATGGTTGCGAAAATCGCTTACCGTCACCCAGTTTGTCATCGCACAGGTATTCATTGTCGCTACTATACTCGTGGGTAAGCAGATAGCGTATTCCCTGAACAAGGATATGGGTTTTAGGAAAGACGCGATCATCCACTTCGCTACAACCTTTCACGATACTGCCGCAGGCAGAAGACAGGTGCTTGCTGATCAGATTCGATCTGTGCGCGGGGTGACCACAGTATCGTTGTCGACTTTCCCGCCGTCATCGTGGGCCACCTGGTCAAGCATCATCACATATCCGAAGAATGGCAAGGAAGAAACACATGATGTAGACATCAAACTTATTGATACCAACTTCAGGAAATTATATCAGATCAAATTGATCGCCGGCCGCGACCTGCCTGCGTCTGACACACCGACCCATGTGCTCATCAACCAGTTGTTTGCAACTCAGCTTGGTTTCAGAAATCCTCAAGATGCAATCGGAAAGATCATTGACTGGGATGGACGAAAAATTCCGGTGATCGGAGTGATCGGCGACTTCCATCAGAAGTCGTTGCACCTGCCGATACGACCCTTGCTCATGGCAACCGAAACAGCCAACCAGCGCACATTCAATGTGGGATTGCAGAATACAGGAAAGGACAGAAACGGATGGAAGGAAACCATTGCAGGAATAGAAAAAGCTTATAAGAAATTATATCCCGGCGAAGATTTTGAATATCGCTATTACGACGAAGACATCGCACGTTTCTACCAGGCTGAGCAAAATGTTTCGAGGTTGTTGAAATGGGCAACAGGCTTATCGGTGTTCATAAGTTGTCTCGGTCTCCTCGGCCTTGCGATCTATATCACCAACCAGCGCACGAAAGAAATTGGAATCAGGAAAGTGATCGGCGCTTCTGTTCTTCAAATAGTTTCGTTGCTGTCAAAGGATTTTATCCGGCTAATCGCTATTGCGGTGCTGATTGCAATACCCATTGCGTGGTACGGAGCAAATAGATGGCTCGACAATTTTGTTTACCGTACATCGCTTTCATGGACCATTTTTCTTTCCGGCGGTTTGCTCATGATTGCGATTGCATTGCTGGTACTGACTCTTCGAACGCTGAAAGCAGCGACAGCAAATCCTGTGGATAGCCTGCGTTCGGAATGACCTGCATTATTTCCCCCAGCGTTCAATTACACCATCCACGAGTGTATAAAGCTCCGTCATGGAAAACGCTTTCATCAGAACCTCGGAAGCCCCGGCGTCGAAGAGTTCCTGTTGTTCGCTTTTGGCAAGCGTTCCGGACAACACGATTACCGGAACCGGCTTAAGTTGTTCCACCTCCTTGATTCTTCGCAAAAGTTCGGTGCCGGTAAGTTTCGGCATCTTATTGTCGATGAAAATGAGATCGGGAGTTTTCGACAACTCACCTAGGAAATCTATGAGCCGTGTCGGGTCATTCACCGATAAAATATTCTCCGTTGCAAAATGCCGGGAAGCCGCAAGTGTAAGGAATTCAGTGTCCTCTGCGTCGTCGTCAACAATTACTACAGTTTTTGAAGATTCCATTTTTGGCATGTTAAATAAAGTTAACAGTCGCCTCGGAATTCCGAAACCGTTAAAGTACGAGAGAACATCGTAAATTCTGCAACGGCTACTTCCGGCCCTCCTGATTCATATAGACGAATAAAAGTCCTTTCCCAAGCAGGAGGAGGAATAAATTAACTTGCCGTTGACATGAACCTCAAGCGCTACAAACCCCTGCACTGGCTGTACAACCTTCTGCACTACCGTTCCCTCCGGCACAACAGGCAGGCATATCACACGTACCAACTAAAGAAGCCGCTGATCGCATCGCTGAGCAGCGCGGATTTCCCGGATAAAGAATCGAAGGCCTGGCTGGATGTAAATGACTCAAGAAGTGTTGCTGCTGAAAAGAAAGAATTCGTCGACTTCAATCCCCTGGTGAGGGAGAAAATTTTGTCGTGGTCGGAAAACGGCTATATGATTTTGGACAATTTTTTTTCGCAGCACGAATGCGACCGGATAAACGGCGAGATACAACGTATGCTGGGATCGAAGAAGGTGCATCTGCAGGAAAACGGCAAGATCATGTTTGCAAACCGGAAGTCACGCATTATCGCAGACGCAGCAAATTACCCATCGCTCGTACAGATACTCGCGTTCCTTCTAGGCCAGGAGGTGCACCCTTTTCAAACAATTAATTTCATTCGCGGAAGCGAGCAGCGAGCTCATTCAGATTCGATCCACATGACCACTTATCCCCTGGGTTACCTGATAGCGGCATGGATCGCTCTTGAAGATGTCGATGACTCGAATGGACCGCTGTTTTATTATCCGGGAAGTCATAAACTTCCATTTCTGCTGAACAGCGGATTCAATGAGGGCGAAAGTTTTTTGACCCTCGGCAAAAACGACTACTCAGATTACGAGAACGTGATTGAAAAACTGGTCGCAAAGAATGACTTTAAAAAGGTTGAGTTTCATGCACGCAAAGGCGATGTACTGATCTGGCACGCGAACCTTGTACATGGTGGCGCACCGATCCTCGATGCCAGTACGACACGCAAGAGCATGGTGGTTCACTATTATGCGAAGGACGTGATCAAGTATCATGAGATCACCGAACGCCCGGCGCTCATGCATTAGTCCTTTCTAAACGGTGCTTAACCGCCGATCTCTCTTATTTCTTTTTGCTTTTCAGTTCTTTTTTCAGTTCATCAATTTCTCTACGCAATTCCTCAATGAGCTTTTGCTGTTCCTGCATACCTTTTACCAACGGAACGACAAACGACTCGTAGCTGAGGCTGTAGTGTCCTTCGGCATCGTTCGGTCTTACTATCCCGCTGAAGTCATATCCGGTTTCTTCCGCAGCCTTTTCAACTTCCTGCGCGATAAAGCCGGAGCGACGGATTTTCTCCGCAGCATCATAAGCAACATTCATTGCATTCGAACTCAGGCGATCAAATCTTTTTGAATTGAACTGGTACGTTACCGGGTTCAACTTCAAAATGAAATCCAGACCATGCACGTCTGTTCTGACATTGTATTTATATCTGCCATCAGAAGGAGTTGTAAATGGCACCTGACCTTCAATTACGGTTACGGCAGCATTACCAATCCGAACCTTGTTGCTCGCATTCACTTTTGCATTGAATCCTATTGCCGTGGCATTCTGCAGATCGCCCGCCGTAACGTCGGCAAACATGCCGAACGCGGTGTTTTGCGAACCGGTAGTGTTTTTATCAAGCGCTTTGTAACCAGCAGCGGTGTTGTTAGAACCACTGCTGTTTGATCCAAGAGCAAACGATCCCTGGGCAGTGTTTGTTGACCCGGTAGTATTGGTGTTCAGGCTCCAATAACCAGTGGCTGTATTTCCGGAACCTGTAGTGTTTGTATACAGCGCTCTCACTCCGGATGCGGTATTATCCATTCCTTCTAGATTTGAGAACAACGCATAACTGCCCGTCGCCACGTTGTTCTTGCCTGATGTATTTGAATAAAGCGACTGACGACCAGTTGCTGTGTTTGCTGATCCTGAAGTATTCTGCAATAATGCATCGGCACCAGTCGCCGTATTAAACGAACCTTCCGTATTCTTGAACAATGCAAAAGCGCCATTGGCTGTATTGCTGTGTCCACTCAAATTCTCCGCCATTGCAGAACTGCCGTGCGCGGTGTTTTTAGAGCCGTTTGTATTTTTTGAAAGCGACAAAAATCCTGTGGACGTATTGTTCACACCCGTTGTGTTCAGAGTGAGGGCACGCACACCGATTGCAACATTGTTTTCGCCGGAGATGTTGCTCGCCAATGCTTCAAACCCGACAGCGACATTATCATTGCCGACCGTGGTTGAATGCAATGAATGATCACCGATCGCCGTATTGCGCGAAGCGGTGGAAGAGGTAAACAGTGCTTCGGTTCCGAATGCGGTGTTGTTTGCACCCGTAATATTTGAGTACAGCGATTTGTATCCAGTTGCAGTGTTGCTGCTTCCGGTAGTGTTTTTATACATTGCCTTGGAACCAATCGCAGTGTTCATGTACATACCGCTTTCGTTCACCGTTTGATTGAACAAAGCAGAGTCACCCACAGCAACAAGGTTGTTGCCATCGAGGTTGTTTCGCAATGACTGTGCGCCTACCGCGGTGTTACTATAACCTGAGCGATTGGCGATCTGCGACTGATAACCCACCGCTACGTTGTTGCTGCTTGACTTTGTCGATTCGTTACCGGTAAGCGTTGCCGTTCCGATAGCCACATTTCGTGAACCGGCCGTAAAACTCAATGAGCCGGCACCAATGGCGATATTATTTGATCCCTTGTTGTTGTAACCGAGAGCCTCATCTCCTATCGCAATATTGAAGGTTCCGGTAGTATTTGAACTGAGGGCGCGATGACCGAATGCATTGTTTCCAAAACCGGTTGTATTGCTAAAAAGTGCTGCAGCGCCAGCGGCCGTATTATTGCTACCTGCGGTATTAGAATACAATGCTTCAAGACCGAGCGCGGTGTTCGTGTGTCCATCGGTGTTAGAGAAAAGAGCTTTGGATCCCACCGCCATATTTGGCTTCGATAAGTAATCTGTTGCCTGAATCACCTGGCTGTACAAAGCTGAATCGCCGATCGCTACGAGGTTTCCGCCTTCCGTTGAGTTGTGTAATGCCCCTGACCCGATTGCAATATTGCTAAAGGATGATGGGTTTTGACTCAGTGAGCGCAAACCGATACTGATGCTTCCGAAATTCGGATCCAGTGTTACGACTCTTTGATTGTTGATACGGAAATTCAAAGGCTGATTGTCTGTTGTGCCGAGAAAATTTACTGCAGTATCGATTCCGGCATTTCCTGTTGTGAGCCATGAGGCATCAGCGGCAGCTGCAGCCGCAATGGCCGAGAATGACCCGTCGCCGCGCAGAACGTCCGATTTTCTCCCGGTAAACTTGAGAGAATAAATTGTTCCAAGACTATTGTGCAATACAATGCCGCTATCCTTGCTGCTTGCGAGCGTGTCGACTCGCAATCCGCCAGCTACATGCAATTTGCTTTGCGGCTTGTTTGTTCCGATACCAACGTTTTGCGACATCGCACTCATACAGGCGGAAACGCAGATCAGGGTTAACAGGGTTTTCATAGCTCTTTTTTAACGGTTATGGGTAAGCGAAGTATTTATTGTTTTACAAAAGGGATCGTGTATTGTCCAATCTTAAGCCGGTAGTATCCGTTGGCCAGGCTACTGAGACTGATAGCAACAGGGCCGAGTCCTTTGAATCGCATTTGATTCACTCGCATAACTGCCCGGCCGTTTGCATCCATCACAACAAGGGAGGCGTTGTCGGTCACGTCGGAAGGGAGCTGCAGATAAGCAACAGTGGTAACAGGGTTCGGATACATCAATGGCCTTGATATTGATCCGATCTTTTGAGACATAGCAAACAGTTCGGCGTTGCGTTGCACAGAGGCCGTGATACTGCTGCTTGATGCATTGAGCGAAATTTTTTCCGACACTATTCTGCCTGACACAGCGGCCACACCGGCAAGCGAGGAGTTCTCGCCTTCAACATCCGATGCTGCATTGTATTTCGCAACAACGTTGACAGGACCATCAACGTTGTTGGAATGAATTACCCAATATGTTTTCAGGTGATCGCCGGTAGTTGCAAGATGATTTCTTTCACTTCTGTTTGCCACCTCCACATAGCCGATTCCGTTGCCCGATTTTGCGGATATGACAACCGGCCGGAACGAACGTTCGCTGCCAACCGGGATCGTAAAGGAGTTGAGTTGATTGCGAAATTCCTTGCGGACGCGGCCAACACCATTGGTATGAATAAAATGTTGATCGGTTGTACCGGTGATCCGCGCATCTTCATGCAGAAGCAGCATGTTATCGTTCGTGAACAGATTACCCTTTTGAAAATCGATACCAAGTGAAAGCGATGCATGGGAGATAAGATGAACCTTGTCACCGAGCAGGGTCACGAAAGGAAGACTGAAGCCGTTGAGATCCAGTTGCTGGTTAGAACCGTTCAGATGCAGTGATCCATCCCCGGTGATATTGTCGCGTGAAAAAACGTCTCCCTGAACGGAGATATACGATCCTTTTTGAAGATGAAGCCCGGACGCCGGCTCGATATAGAGCTGCCCATAAGAAAGATGGAAGAAAAAGCAGCATGCGAAAGCATAGAAGGCTCTCTTCATAGGATTGGATTTGCGTAATTTTAACAAGAATCGTGCCGGTTGGGCTTTGAGCTATGGGCTATGAGCTATGAGCTATGAGCCATGAGTTTGGGTATCGGGTGTCGGGTATCGGGTGTCAGGTGTCGGACACTTTTCACTTTTTCCTTTTACCTTTTTAATTTTCACTTTCACCTTGAACCTCGAACCTTAAACCTTGAACTTCAAACCTTGAACCCACTTAAACGATCTTGCCTCCCTTTCCTCTTCGCCTTCCTGCTGCCCATGATTGCATGCTGCCAGGATTCCCTGTTTTCACCGCAACAATTGAGAGAAGATCTTTCCTTCTTTCAAACAGTACTTGAAGAGGCGCATCCCGGACTGTACCGATACACGCCGAAGGATTATTTCGATCACCAATTTCTATTGTTGAACGAACAACTTCGCCAGCCGATGAGGGAGCAGGAATTTTACAAACTGCTCAATCCTCTTGTTGCAAAAATCAAATGCGGCCATACCAAGTTCCACCGCGATGGAAAGCCGGACAACCTTTTCGCGTTCTCAACCAACGGATTGTTCCCTCTGCGCATGCACTTCGTAGACAGAAAAGCGTTTGTCCTTGACAGTTATATCGATAGTGCCCTTGTGGATTCAGGAACGGAGGTAGTTTCAATAAACGGACAAAAGATCACGGAACTAATCGAGAGGTTGTTCCGTCACATTTACACCGATGGCAATATCGTCAGTGCCAGATACCAGGAATTGAACAGAAACTTTTCCGGCTGGTACGCCACATTCATTGGTACGGCACCACAGTTCACCATCAACTACCGGGATGCCGGTGGCGGACGCGTTTTTTCAAAGGTTATTCCGGCAACTGATGCAAATGCCATCCGGAAAGCGATGCAAAGCAATACGAAAACTTCTCCACCCCTTTCACTTCAATTTCCATTGCCGGGCGTTGCCGTGATGCGTATTGCGGTTTTCACTCCACAGCCCGGTGCTCCGGAATTTGAACCGTTTCTGAAATCGGCATTTGATTCAATCAGATTGAAGAACATAAGGCATCTGGTACTCGACCTGCGGGACAATGGTGGCGGTATCGATCACTGGGGCAAAGTCCTGTATTCATATCTCACCGAAAAACCGTTCCGTTACTACGATCATCTCAGTGTAACGCGAAATACACCTTTCTCCTTTGAAGAAAAGGCAGCGCTGCCGGACCAGATCGCATCGTATCGGCAGTTCATTGTACCGCAGGGCAAGTCCTACGTGTTCACCCGGCACCCTAATCTCGGTGTACAACAACCTGCAGCGAATCCTTATCTCGGGAAACTCTATGTACTGCAGAACGGTTTGAGCTTTTCAGTGACGTCGGAATTTGCAGCGGCCGTTTATGACAACAACCGCGGAGTTTTTATTGGAGAAGAAAATGGGGGCGCCTTGGGCGGTAACAACAGTGGAGCCTTTGCAATCGTCAAGCTTCCGCATACCAAACTTAACCTTGCGGTTCCGTTGGTTGGTTATTATATGCACCTCAAGGCGAAGAAAAATCTCGACCGCGGCGTTCCCGCCAATCACCCCGTTCAACCGGCAGTCGGCGATATCATTCAGGGCAGGGACGCAGTAATGTCATACACCCTGAACCTGATTCAAAAAGGTCTTCGAATTCAGCGATGATTTGAAAATACCGTTTTTTTCACGTTGCTAAATATGGTTTTCACCACTTAGCTTCGGGCGAAAATCCATACGTGTTGCCAGTAAAACTCATCTTTTGCTCACGCCCGTTTCTCGCATCGTTATTCGTTTTGCTTTTTACCGGCTGTGTCAATCTTAAACAGATTAATAATTACTCTGAGAACGCCACTGAAAGTCTCACCAAATACAACGACCTCGACTACTCGTTTTCACATGCATGCCGACAAAAATGTGTGATCACGCAACTTGAAGAGAATCGTCTCGAAGCGCGGCGTTGTAGTTGCGAAAATGAACAACAGGCAGACAGCGTTGCACGAGTGATACACGGTGCTCTGCGTGCTTATTTTTCAGCATTGGCAGCGGTTTCTGACGAGGACCTCACCAACTACAATTTTTCTTCAGTCAAAAAATCATTGCACGAAACGCAGATAGGCGACCTGGTGATAACGAAAGAGCAATCGGAGTCTTATTCAAAAATATCTGCCGCCATTACACGATTAATTACCGACGGTGTTCGCAAAAAGAAACTGGCAGGTTTTATCGCCGAAGGCAATGCACCCGTGCAAACCTTACTAACCACGTTGAGATCGATTCTCAACTCGAACCTTTCAAAACGACTCGACACGTATCGCGAACGCGTGGAAAGTTTCTACTTTGACCTGTCAATCGATTCCGCAGCATCCCTTTATGAAAAGAAGCAGATCATTGAGGAATATCATGAAAGGATCGCCGCAATCGAATCAAAGCAGAGATTGATTCGCTCCTATGCGAACGGGCTGACTGCAATTGGAAAGGGTCATCAGGCTCTCTATGACAACCGAAACCAGCTGAATAAAGAACAGATCAAATCGATGTTTTCGGAATATTCGGCAGGATTGAAGGAGATCATCGATGAATTTAACCAACTGAAAAACGACGACTGATATGGGAAATCTGACTTCGAAACAGGCAACCGAACTTGGTGACGCATTTCTGGCGTTCGCACAGGCGGTGGGTGATTACAGGATGAAGAATCGAAAAAAATTATCTGATCAGGAAAACACGGAAATTAAAGAACACCACCGGAAACTTCTTGATCATGCCGACGAATTCTATACAACTTCTGCGAAGCTGGCGATCGACGACGTAGAACAATCGCTTGACGAACTGAGAAAGGTGACCAAACAAATCAACAATACGTATGCATCGCTGAAGAAAGTTCAGAATGCAATCGACATCGCCGCAGCCGGAATAGCCCTGGCCTCTTCTATCATAAAAGCCGACGCACAAAACGCTGGCAAAGCTCTCCAGAAACTTGTCGAGGAGTGGAAGGCAACAAAGACTTCCTAAGCACAACTTCTCCGCTACTTTCTATCAATATATACACCACTGATGTTGAACGTTAACGATTACCGTAATTCGACACAAGCGTTGATCGACCATCTACAAAAAAAATTTCCGGAAGGAATTTATGTGTCCGACATCCGCGATAACCTTGGCAAACAGTATGTAGATCTTGTGCAGGAAGGCGGCGGGGTTCACGGTATAGCGCTCGCCGGGTATACGTATGTACTCGAAAAGATGAATATCGGTTTTTCAAAAATGGCCGGAACCAGTGCAGGATCGATCAATACGCTTTTGCTCAATGCAGTTTGCACCGCTAAAGAAGCAAAAGCCATGGGAATAGCCGGCGACTATCATGAAACACGTTCTGAAAAAGTAGTTGAATACCTTTCAAACCAGGACCTGCGAAACTTTGTAGACGGCCCAAAGGCCTGGCAAAAACTGATACTCGGGATGTTCACTCCGCAAACGAAAAGGAAAGGCATCAAGGGGTTCATTAAAGAGTATAAAAATCTCCTGTCGGCATTGCTGTTCCTGATGTTTGTGATCATCGCCGCCGGCTTTCTTGTTCTTTATGATCAGGGAGAACTTCGGCCTTTGTGGGTATGGAGTTTCAGGATCAGTTTCGTGATTTTGACCGTGATCAGTATTGTTCTCTACATGCGCATCCGAAACGCTACGAACCTTGCCCGCCTATTCCAAAAATTTGGTATCAACCCCGGTGAAAAATTCGAACAGTGGATCGAAACCATCCTCACTGAAAACTCAATACGTTCGCTTGATGACCTGAGCAAGAAATTTGAACGCGAAAAGCAATACCTGAATCCGCATTACCAGGCAACACGAAAGAAGAATCCGGATGCGTTCAATGAAATTTCCGATCTGAACGTTGGCGTCTTGCTTAAAAACATCGAAGATCCGGGTTCACCGGTAGACGCATTTTATGAACCGCTTTGCGACGTTTTTTACCTGATACAGTATTCTCCTTCCGAACGAAAGGCAAAGGTATGGGACTGTATCATGTCGGCGTTTGAAACACGCCTCGCTCATGATAATGTTGTTACAAAAGAATTGGTGATTGTCAGTTCTGATATCACCCATGGATTGAAAGTTGAATTCCCGGGCATGCACAGAATGTATTGGGGAAATGACAGGTCCATTTCCCCTGCCCGTTATGTACGTGCGTCAATGTCGGTTCCTGTTTTCTTCAAACCGATGGAAGTGGTATTTGATCCTGCACGTCGCGATGAAATTAGAAAGGCTTGGAACGAGATTTTAAAGGTTCAGAACGATCCCGGAGAAAGAGCGTTGTTTGTCGACGGCGGTTTGCTTTCCAATTTCCCGATCAACGTGTTTTACAATGCGAGCATGCCCGTGCCGCGCAAGCCGACCTTTGGGATAAAGCTGGAGTATGAAAATGAGATCGAATCGAAGACGATTAAGAGTTTCGTGGACTTTGGCGGATCGATCATCAACACGATGCGATTCTTTTACGACCGCGACTTTGCATTGAAACAGGATCTGTACAAAAAGACGGTTCGCAGTGTTGATACAGGCGATATACATTGGTTGAATTTCAATTTGACCGACAAAGAGAAGCTGGAGTTATTTTATCGTGGAGCACTTGCTGCAACCATCTTCCTGTCGAAACATGCATCAACAGAAAGAGAGATCAAAGCGTTGCTGGACGAAGGAAAGCGGGTCCCGTCACCGGGAGGTTCTTTTTCGATTTATAAGAATGACAGCGACAATTTTCGAACGGAGGACCTGATGATGAAAAATATTACGTTTGAGTGGCAGTCGTACAAACTTGAACGCCTGCTCGACCGATTAGCGAAGGATGAGAAAAAGGGCTGGCTCAAAAATGCCGCGGCAGGAAAAACGCCATGATTTGCTTCTTTCGAAAAGCCATTACTTTCGTAGCCAATCGTAAGATCGAAAAGAATGGAAATAGGCATCGACAGTTTTGCAGCAGCGAGTAGTTCGGATAACGCAAATGCCGCGACGAATGCAGCTTCGCTTCATCAACTTCTGGAACGTATCGAATACTCTGATAAATCCGGGCTTGCAGTATTTGGAATCGGAGAACATCATCGAAAAGAATTTCTGGATTCTGCGCCGGCAGTTATTCTCGCTGCCGCAGCCGCAAAAACGTCGCGTATCCGTCTTACAAGCGCGGTAACCGTGTTGAGCGCAGCCGACCCTGTTCGCATCTTTCAGCAATTCGCAACCATTGATCTGATTTCAAATGGCCGCGCTGAAATGGTGGTTGGCCGAGGCTCTTTCATCGAAGCGTTCCCATTGTTTGGTTATAATCTCAACGACTACGACAAACTGTTTACCGAAAAGCTTGACCTGCTGCTGAAAATTCAGGCCAGCGAATCTGTGACCTGGTCGGGAAAGTTTCGGCCCGCACTAGACGGTCAGACCATCTATCCACGACCGCTGCAGAACCCGTTTCCGATCTGGTTGGGAGTCGGCGGAACGCCGGCATCGTTTGCGCGCGCAGGAACGCTTGGCCTTCCGCTGATGGTGGCGATCATAGGCGGCGAAACACATCGATTCAGACCGCTCATCGATTTGTACAAAGAAGCAGGCAGAAAGGCCGGTCATTCAGAAGAGCAATTGAAAGTCGGACTTCATTCTCTGGGTTATATCGCCGACACTTCGCAGAGGGCATCGAACGAATATTTTCCGGGTTATGCAAAAACGTTTACAAAGATTGGCAGAGAACGTGGATGGCCACCGGTGACACGTCAACAGTTCGAAGCACAAACCGGTCCGCTCGGAGCGTTACTCGTCGGCAGCGCAGAAGAAGTAAGCGAAAAAATAGTAAGACATAGCGAGGCATTGGGCGGAATATCAAGACTCACTTTTCAAATGGACAATGCGGATCTCTCACATGATCAATTGCTCAATGCAATTGAACTCATCGGAAATAAAGTGATCCCGGCAGTGAACAAGAAACTAAACCAGTAAGGGAAACCTTTGTACCTGTAATCCTTCGCATAATAATTCTTTCACTTTGTAAATAAAGGAATCGCTATTTCAGTGTGGCAAAGGCCCGGTGGTTAGGTGGACAAGTTCATTTTTCCTAATGCTAAATATTTTAGTAATATTGTACATCGAAGCCTTGACTAAGCTCACATACCGGTATGCCTCATGCAAAAGCAGATATCATCGCAAAATTGCGAAGGGACCTCCTACCCCTTCAGGGTTACCGCTCTGCTGGCAGTGCCTCACATCCCGTTCGACTTGGCATCATTGACCAAAGTTTTCCAAACAATCGATTTCCAACTGGTGCTATACACGAATTCGTTTGTTCAACGCCAGAAGATCAGGCAAGTACCAGTGGTTTCATCCTTGGGTTGATGAACCAGCTTGCCGGTAATTCAGGTATCTGCCTCTGGGTTACTGCATCGAGGACAATATTTCCACCGGGAATTGTGCAATACGGTATTGAACCGCACCGACTCATATTCGTAGAACCAACAAATTTGAATGACTGCTTATGGGCAACGGAAGAAGCATTGAATTGCGAGTCGGTTTCGGCTGTTGTATGCGAAACCTCAAAGCTCAGTTTTACGGCTTCAAGAAGATTGCAATTGTCCGTCGAGCAAACAGGAGTTACTGGTTTGATCATTCATCATACAAACAAGCCGTGTGCAAACGCATGTGTTGCCAGATGGCAAATTACTCCCAAGCATAGCGTTCAATATGATGCACTGCCAGGAGTAGGTGCTCCGATGTTCAATGTTGAATTGTTGAAAGTCAGAAACGGGCGATCCGGCAGATGGGATGTTGTGTTTGAAACAAACAGATTCTCGGTCGTTCGTGAAGAACCAATTGCAAAACATATTCTACACCGAAAAGCAGGATGATATGGGAAAACGATATGTGGTTATCTGCTTCCGGCACTTAAAAACAGACTGGCACACCCGACGAAAGCGGGAATTGAAAGGAAAGTCTTTTGCACTTTCGGTACCTGATCACGGGAGAATGGTGATTGAATCGTGCAATGAAATCGCAGAATCTAAAGGAATTTTTCTTGGGATGGCAGTTGCCGACGCACGTGCGATCGATCCATCAATAATTGTTATTGACGATCAGCCCGATCATTCTTCTAAAATTCTTAAAGCGCTCGCCGAATGGTGCATCCGTTATACTCCGTCCGTTTCAATTTGTCTTCCCCATGCGTTGATCCTTGATTCAACAGGCTGCGCACACCTTTGGACAAACGAGGATCAATACATAAGTGATATACACACACGACTTACAGGATTCGGATATCATGTCGGCATTGGAATGAGTGATTCGATTGGTTCGGCATGGGCGGTCAGTTGCACAACCTCCGCGTTTACGATCGTTCCATCGGGTGATGAACAGCGTTTGTTATCCCCCTTGCCGGTTGCTACGCTTCGGCTGGCAACTGAGATTTCGAATCGGTTGAACACACTCGGCCTTCGAAACATCGGCGACCTGTTGCATATTGAACGTACCGCTCTGAGGCGCAGGTTTGGGGAAGAAATTTTGTTGCGACTGGACCAGGCATTTGGAATACGCGACGAGTTCATTGAAACTGTTTCGAAAAAGGAACCTTATGAAATAAGATTGCCCTGCCTTGAACCCATAACAACAAGAGCAGGAATTGATATCGCACTTGAAACTGTACTTAATGCTTTGTGTTCGCGACTGAGATCGGAGGGAAAAGGACTACGACACGTAGTGTTCAAATGTTTCCGTACAGACGGCAAACTGGAACAGGTTGAAGTTGGAACCAACCGTGCCACCAACGATGAAAAACACCTTACAAGATTGTTCGAAATAAAAATCGATCAAATAGAACCGGGACTTGGAATTGACTTTTTCATTGCTATCGCAATGAAAGTGGAACCGGTGTCGCCGATACAAAAAAAGATATGGGATAAAGATGGATGTATCGATAACAAGGTGGTTGCTGAACTTCTTGACAGGTT
>JAESFU010000243.1_pt1 | contig 54675 bp, 42 predicted proteins | sample 9269461 | NCBI WGS metagenome assembly JAESFU01 (sample SAMN14502556, study PRJNA617107) | algae metagenome | isolation source: Stenomitos rutilans HA7619-LM2 and co-occurring heterotrophs from cave walls | place: USA: Waikapalae cave, Hawaii | collected 2009-07-28
ACTTCAACTGGATTTGGCAGCATAGTCGGTTTAAGACGACAGCAGCCCAACGAGCCGGTTTAGCAGTACAACCCTGGACTTGGCATGACCTTTTAACCTATCCCACCCTTGTCTGATGCACAACCAAGTTTTGCATTTGATGATACTAGAAGGACATCAGGTTATGTGGGTTTTAAGTATAAGAAGCAAATTGAAGATCTTTTGACAGCATCAATTCACAGGCACCATAACCAACGAATTAAAAAAAGATGAAGAGGAAAAGAGCAGAGTACGATCGCGGCTCTTATAGGGTTCTTTAATGAAATGTGACACAACAACTCTTTGTTTATTTCTGGTCTGCTACCTACTCTGAGTAACGAAAGATTAAGCAGGTTGCCAAGAACAATTTAAGCTCAAACGGCTGAAGCATGATCAGCTTTCTCTAAACAAGCATTCAATTTTTCTGCTAACACTCGGATGTGAGGTTCGCAATGCATCGTAAAGTGATTGCCTGGAACATTGTGTAGGTTAATTCCATTTGCGATCAGGCTGTTCCAGCCCTGCGGTTGCATGGGGTCGAAGTGAAATCCTTCTGTCATACTCTTCTCGGCTGCCAAGTAAACAACCTGCCCGTAATAGACTTTCGGCGAGTGGTTAATTACGGCTTCAAGAGTTGCGTTAGAAAGCTTGGACAGAAGTTCAACATGATTCAGTCGCCAGAGTTCATCAACTTCTTTTGCCCAATCGGGGATTTGGAGCGCTACCTGTTTACGTAGTGTGTTTATCTCATGTTTTGTCAGGTACGGATTGGGAGTATCAACCATAACTAACAGTTGAACTTTTTGACCTTGCCTTTGTAACTGCTGCGCTACTTCAAAGGCGATGCTTCCTCCCGCACTGATACCTCCTACAAGATACGGATCTTCTGGCTGAACAGTCTGTATTTCTTGGATATAGTGAGATACCATCTCTTGCATGTCAGTGTGTGGAGTTTTTTGTGGGTCTACTCCGATTGCTTGTACGCCGTACATGGGACGATCTGAATCGATATGACGTGCTAGTGCAAAATTCACATCTGAATTGTAACCAAGTAAACCGTGTATATAAAAGAAAGGTCGCTTAGATCCACCAGGTTTAACTGGGACAAGAGATCTGATGCCTACGTTCTTGTTTTTCTGACACAGTAGGAATGCTAATTGTTCAATCGTCGGTACGGTTGCTAAAAGCGCTAAAGGCATCTCCTGCTTCAATAACATTTCGACTTCAGCCGTCACAACTGCCGCTTTGAGCGAATCTCCTCCTAGCTCAAAGAAGTTATCTTTAGTGCTGATAGATGAAACACCTAAAACTCGTTGCCAAATTTGCACTAACTGAGCTTCTATCTGATTCTGCGGAATAATTCCCCTTTGAATTGATGCACGATTGAGCTTCCAAATCGCAAGACTAGCCAAACTACCATTTAGAAACGCAGTTCGACAGGCTTGCCGCTGAATTTTGCCGCTCGAAGTCTTGAGGATGCTGCCTCGTTTGAGCAGCACGATGCCATAAATCGGTAACTCATAGTTTTCTGCGACGGCATTGCGAATTGCAGCAACTACTTCATCAATATTTAAATTCTTGCTGGCAGTGCGATCGACCTCAAACGCAATCACCACTTGTTCAACGCCATCAACTTCTACAGCAAATGAGGCCCCATAGCTCGATCGCAAAGCCGGATGGCTCTTTTCCACCACCCACTCAATATCCTGCGGATAGTAGTTCTCGCCCCGAATAACAATCAAATCCTTCAGCCGACCCGTCACAAACAACTCCCCATCTTTGAGGAAGCCTAAATCCCCCGTTCGCAGAAATGGACCTTCCCCCGTATCCGCTAAAGCAGCGCAAAATGTCTCCTGCGTGGCATCGGGACGCTGCCAGTAGCCTCGCGCCACTCCCACACTCGCTACCCAAATCTCGCCAACCTCAACAGGGGCACAACGAGTCAAGGTTTCGGGATGGACAATCACCACCTGGGTTTCTGCCAACAGCCGCCCCGATCCCGCCAATCGGTGTCCCGTTGGTGTCTCAACCAGCCGATTTTGTGCTGTCGCTTCTACATCAACCGTACAAAAAACCGGAGCATCTAATTTTCGGCTTGTCGTCACTAACAACGTGGCTTCTGCCAAGCCATAGGCTGGAGCAAACGCAGATTGACGAAACCCACACGGTTCAAACGTTTGGCAGAACTCTTCCATCACCTCTGGGTTAATCGGTTCAGCCGCATTTCCCGCTGCTTGCCAACGGCTGAGGTCGAGCGTATCTCGCTCTGCGGTTGTGATCCGTTTCAAGCAATAAGCATAGGCAAAATTCGGTGCTTGGCTATGGGTCGCGCCATAGTGGGCAATGGCTTTGAGCCAGCGCAACGGTTGCTTGATAAAAGCAGTGGGCGACATCAAGTAACAGGGCGTGCCGTTATACAGCGGTTCCAGAATGCCCTCCACCAGTCCGTAATCGTGGAAATAAGGCATCCAGGTAACGGTGATGCTGTTAGAGTCATACCCAACCGCCTGTTGCAGCGCCGCTAAATGACCCATCAGGTTAACGTGGTCGAGCATCACGCCTTTGGGTGTAGATGTAGAACCGGAGGTATATTGCAGATACGCCAACGTGTCACCACTGATGTCTGGCGGTTGCCAGTAGGTAGCAAGGTGAGTGGGAATAGTCTCGGTGGCTGTCCAGGGCAAAGTAGCAAGTTGCGATGTTTCTTGGGCGTTGTGCCGAACTGCCCTCACCCTAGCCCTCTCCCCAGGGGCGAGGGAACAGGAGTTGGAAGCCCTTCTCCCTGGGGAGAAGGGTTTGGGATGAGGGTGATTCATTCTTTCATGCAGCAACGCCGTCTCTTGAGCGGTTGCTGCCGCTGCCAGATAATAGTGGAGTAGGAGGGACGATCGCCCCTGAATCCGTCCAACAAAGCTCTTCGCCTGAAAGGTTAAGTTACCGTCTCGTTTGGTGAGCAGGCTTGCAGTGGTCAAGATCAACGAAGCGCCTGCATCGGCTGCGATCGCCTCTAATCTCGGCAACGTCCGCTTTAGCCGCGCGGTTTCTGGAGCAGGGGCAGGAATGGCAATCATCCCGGCATACAGGCAACCAAACAACGCCGCGATCGCCTCTAAGCCCTGGGGATAGACCAGCAAAACCCGATCGCCAACGGAGAGTTGAGCTTGCAGATAAGCGGCGATCGCCCTGGCTTTCTCATCTAGTTGTCGATAGGTGAGCGTATCACTCTCACGCTCCCCATCTTCCAGAAAGGTATAGGCGGTTCGATCGGGATGCTGAGAGGCGCGTTCCTGGAGAAGATTAACGAGAGTCCGATTCTTGTTCCGAGATGCTAGGCGATCGCTCATGGATTGATTTACTCATTCCTGTTCATCATCATCCGGCAGTGTTTCCATTTCCTGAGCGATCAGTGTCTGAAAATCCTCTCCACAATGCACATTCAAATGAATAGCAGCCGCTAGCAACTCCGCTAAGATCTCAGCTTGTTGTCGTGCGCTCAGGTGAGGCGACTGAAGCTGAGCGATGAAGGCGGTAACATTTTGACACTCTAAGCCTAACTCGGTAATTAATGTACTGAGAGTTGGGCTGGCAACCGGAAGGGTGCGATCGCGAATTTGCATGATTATTTCCCCAGTCGTTTGAGTGCTTGCTGAATACCCTTGTCAAAGGCTCGAATCTCAGCTTCCCAATGCCTGATTAAACCGTCATCGGGAGCATCCTTTTTGTACTCTAGTCTAATCTTTTCTTGATGTTCAGCAATGCGCCTGTTCAGTGAGCGAATCGCTTTCTTATGGTTTTTCTTACCCATAAAGTTGCTACGCTACTCTCTCAGTTGCGTTGCTTATCGACTCATGGCAAAAATCTGTTCAGCGGTGAGCGTTAAGTCGGGAAACAACCGAGACTCAATGCGATCGTGCCCTCTAAAGACGTTACCTGGCAGATATTCATCATTCTCCAGTTGGTAAATTGTAATCGTTGGCTGCTTCGGTGAGCCGATAAACCGAATGCCACCGTAGGCAGCATAGTCCACGATGATGTACTCTAAAACTCCTAAATCTTCGTATTCAGCGAGTTTGGTCAAATAATCATCTTTCCAATTAGTGCTCACCACCTCAATCACTCCTGGCGGTGGAATGTAAGCCGCCGCAGAGCTAGAACTGCCTTTCATTCGCTGCCACTCGTCTTTGGCAAAAATGACAATATCAGCTTTACGGCTTTTTTCTTTTTCGTCTGGTTCGGTTCTGAGCCGTACCTGTTTAGACTGCCTAGAAACATAGGGTAAATTTGCCTCCAAGCAGTGAGCTTCCAGGTAGGCACAAAGCCGCTGAATGAGATCCTCATGATTTGCATTAGGTTCGGATAATGGCACGGGCACTCCATCCAGTAACGCAAAGTCTCTACCCGAACCGTCATCCCAGGCGAGAAACTCCTCAAAGGTCAATGGCTTTGTCAGCGCTATGTACATGGCGATCGTTGAATCTTTTTAGTGGAGGGGGTTGACTGACTCAAAGGGATATGATTGTAGAATACCGCAAGATTTTGTTTTAGAAAGAGCGGCGAAACGTTGAGAAGAAGTATGGTAAAGTCGGTCGCAAAAATTCCGCTGGCAGAGTTTCTCGCTCAACCCAATATTGAGGCTTCTCCCGCATGGGAACTAATTGACGGGCAAGCCATCCAAAAACCAATGCCAACCCTCTTTCACTCACGATTACAGCGCAATCTGGTTAATTTCATCAATCGGCATACTGACCAGTTTGAGGCAGTGCAGGAATTGCGCTGCCTGGTGCCTCCCTACTCACCAGTACCTGATATTTCTGTTGTTCTTTGCGATCGCCTTCCCGCTGAGGACGGTCCTCTGGATGGAGCACCTGACTGGTTGATTGAAATTCGCTCCCCGGACCAAAGCACCCTGGATTTGCAAAATAAGATTCTTCATTGTCTTAGCAACGGTACTCAACTCGCCTGGTTAATCGATCTAGCTCGTCAGCAGGTTTGGGTGTGGCAGGGCGATGCTCTTCCCCTCGTTTATGCAGGTAAAGATATTTTGCCAACATTAGGGGTTCTGCCCGAACTTACTGTGGATGCTCTCGTTGCGATGACTTGCCGCTAGTGAAAGGGGCTGAGGTATGTGAACTTGCAGTCCTGCTTTCCAGCCCTCACCGACTCCCGCGATCGCCTCTTGCATGTATTGCAGCAGCAGCGCAACGGGAAGGCGATGCGTTAGTTTGAGGCGCAGAATTCTGAGCAGGCAGCGGTAAAGCAGAAGGGACGCAAGACGAGCTAGAAAAACTGGCGAGTACGCGCACTTCTGACAGCCATGCTTCAGGGCAAAGTAGGTTGTATTTTTGGCAAGGGCATACCAGCAGGTCAGATGGCGGCGATCGTGCCGATTATGGCTGGGCTGCACATAATGATCAACAGTGATAGACGTGTGATGGATGGTGTAGCCTGCATCAAGCAAGCGCAAACAAACGTCAGTTTCTTCTAAAAAATATTCAAAAAACTCATCAAAGTAGCCAATCTGCATCAGCGCCGCTCGTTTGTAAGACGCATTCGCACCCATCACACCCGAAAACCAACGCGGGTTAGACAGGTAGCGTTGCTCCGCCGTCTGCGATAGCACCGGGCGAGACTCACTCAAGCGGCTCTGCACGCCCCGTGAGAACTGCAACGGTGCATCCGGTCTGGTTTTATCTGCTACGGCTCCCGCCACACAGCCACAGCGCGCCCCCTGCTCCTGGTGTGCCCTTACATGAGATTCGACCCACTCAGCCGAAGGAATCACATCATCATCCAGATACAAGATAATCTCTTGAGCAGCGGCTCTCAAGCCCAGATTTCTCGCTACACTCACGTTTTTAAGCGTTGTAACAATTACGTGATCAATCAGATGCTTGTTTTCGAGCAGGACAAACTCTGTGTCATCTTGGGTGGGTCCCACAACCACAATGAGTTCTTGAAACGACGATCGCCAGTCTGCGATCGTACCCAGGACTCGTCGGAGAAAACACCCTCTGTCTACCGTACAGATGATCACAGACACAGAAGGTTTTGATATTCCCAATGAACTTGTCCTTGAGCGTTACAGGCAGCAGTCAAAACTATTGTATGGTAGGTTGATTCTGCGAGAAGCGAAAAAATACTGAAACCTGGCAGCGGGTGAGCCAAGACCGCTTAAGCTTCTTAACAAAATGCAAACAAACGTCAAGAGCTCAACATTAGAACCATGATTTTTCTTAAGGCTTGTTCCAATTGCTAAACTGTCATCCTTTCACCGAGAAAAGGCTTAGCCATGCGTAACGTGTTTCAGTCGGCAGCGCTGCAACAGGAATTTGAACGGAATGGCTATGTCATCATGCCGCTGTTGTCTGCTGAGGAGATCAGTCTTGTTTTGTCAGAATTACAGTTGATGACACCCGATGACAACTTTAATCCTGATAGATTGCTTGATCAACCTAGCTATCACTTAACCGATATAGATACCAATATCGAATACAAACAAACAGCCAAAAACTTCATAGCAGGTGTTTTAGCGCCTTACATTGAACGGGTGTTTGACGATTATAAAATACTTGGTGCTAACTTTATTGTCAAACCCCCAGGCAAAGGGAGATTTCTTGTTCATCACGACTGGACATTTGTTGCTGATCCGAAAAAACATACTTCATTAACCATTTGGTGTCCTTTAATAGATACCGATGAAAGTAACGGTACGCTTCAAGTCGTAGAAAGTAGCCACAATATTGTTTCTGATATTGCCACCAGCACAGTAGATTTTTACTGCAAAAATATTGAATCTACAATTATTGAGAAGTATTCAAAGCCCCTTGATCTTAAAGCTGGTAACTGTGTAATTTTTGATCAAAGCCTGCTGCACCATTCTGATATTAATAGAACGGCTCAACCAAGATTTGTAATGCAGGCGATCGTTGTGCCTACTGAAATCAATCCTGTTTTTTATTACTTTGATCGAAACTCACCCGAACAAGGGTTTGAGGTTTTTCAGATAGACCCAAGCTTCTTTATTTATGCGGATTTTTCTCAAAGACCTGCTAATGCTAAAAGTTTAGGATTTATTGAAAATAGAAATAAATATCTGACTGAAAAAGAGTTTGTCGAGAAAATGCAAAAAGGGCAACAGAGCAAGGAAGTTGTCTCTAAATCCCTTATCCCGGTTAAACCAAATGGATGCAAGCGTCCTTTCTTTTATATACACGCAGCAGATGGTCACACCGTAGATGCTGTGTTAGGAAAATATATTGATACTGAACGTCCTTTTTATGGCATACGGGCAGTCGGACGAGATGGACAGGGAATTCTCCACACTTGCATCCAGGAGACGGCATCTCACTACATTCAAGAAATTCAAGCCGTTCAGCCTGAAGGACCTTATCTGTTAGGAGGACGCTGCACAGGTGGAAATATTGCGCTTGAAATGGCTCAAGCACTAAAGAAGCAGGGACAACAAGTCTTATTAGTGGTGATGGTAGATAGCCCAAAGCCGTTACTTACAGAAGAAGAGAAAACTGAGTATCCGATCGCATTAGCCCGCGACCAAATCAGGTGGAGCGGAAAGCTAACAAGCAGCGACTCCGACCTTAGCCCAACTGAGATTCACTTCAACCCCAAGGTTTTTGAGTATAACCTCCAAATTCCAGCCAATCATGTCCCACAAGCGTACTTAGGGCGAGTTGCTTACTTTGCTGCTCAGGAAAAGAGCAAAGATTGGTTCATTTCTAATCTATTAGAACCTGATGCTTGGAATTGTTGGGTTGCCAATGGAGTGGAGATTTATGAGATTCCAGGCGATCATTTATCGATGACTAAAGAGCCGAATGTTCAGGTTTTAGCGAAAGAATTGAGTCATTGTTTAGATCAAGCAGACCGTGAAGAGCAGAAACCAATAGAGGAAAATCTTTATCTCAATAGCCCAATTCATCTAGAAATTGAAACCAAGGGATATGCAGTTATTGATTTTCTCGACCAAATTGAAGTGCTAAATCTTCTCGACTTCTACAAAAAACAATCCCTTCCTAAAGACTTAGCGGAATTCGAGTTGGCTTTCAGTATCAATAGCTCAGATGCATCGTATCGAAAATTTGTTACTCATGAAATACAGAAACTTTTCACTTCAAAACTAACATCTTTAACCCCTGATCATAGAGTAGCTTTTTGTACCTTTGGCAGAAAGAAGCCTAACGCAGTGCATAGTGACATGCCTCTACATCAAGATCCATCTGTAGTAGACGAATCACTGCTAAAATCTTTTGGGCTTTGGTGTCCGCTTGTCGACGTTAATGAGCAAAATGGATGTCTTCAGGTAGTTCCAAAAAGCCATTTGCTCAATTCAAAAATGCGCCCACTTTTTGTTTTTAATGGCTTTCCATATACCAAAGAAACCCTATCAATTATCCAACAGCAATATCTTACTGCTGTACCAATGAAAGCAGGACAAGCATTGATATATGACAGGCGGCTTCTGCATGGCTCTCCTTCAAATTTAACTAACTCTGAAAGAGTGGCAGCGATAGGTATTTTGGTTCCTAAAGATAATCCAATCCATTTCTGCTATAGAGAGACTCAAACCCTTAATAAAATAGAAGTATTTGAAGTAGATGATGAATTTTATAATCAATATGTTGTAGGCCGTGCTGGTGGTCAACGACCAGAAGGCGTGAAAAGTTTGGGTGTGTTTGATTATGAAGTTGAACCACTCACACCAGAAATACTCATCAAAAAACTAGGAGCGGGAAATTCTGCCTTAAACATTCCTGATTGGACAAAGTGTCAGATTAGTTTTAAGCCTGAATTCTTAGAGAAATTCAACCCATCTGCTCAAAAGATTGCGGTTCTGATCAGCAATGAATTTGAAGGCTTTTCTAAAAATGGCGGCATTGGCACCTACACTGCAACCCTTAGTCAAAAACTGGTAGCAGATGGCTGGACAGTCATGCTCCTCCTGTGTCAAACCGACACTGAATTTCAGGGAGACGCGAGTTTTGAGAGCGTCCATCACGTATTCTCAACTCACGAAATGGCACAGATTTTAACGCTCCAACCCATTCATCAGCAAATTCTGTCTCAAACTCGACAAGATGATCTTGCGAATAGTTTTGACCATCAAAGTTTCTGCTGCCTCTACTTCATCCAGGCGATCGCATCCACCTTCCCTGATGCCGTCATCTATGCCGAATTTCCAGAGATCTGGGGCTTTGGCTACCGCACCATTCAGGCAAAGCGATCGGGTCTGTTAGGCAATAGTTGTTTAGTTGGTGTCACGGCTCACGGCTCCTTTGAGTGGCTGCATGAGGTGAACAGCCGCTACCGATTAGAGCAACCCCACTGGCGATCGCAGGCATATCACTACGAGCAATTCTCCTACGAGCACGCCGACATTACCTACTCACCCTCCCATTTCTTGAAGTCCAAGTTTTCCGGGTATGGCTGGAAAACAGCTCATGCCAAGCACTTACCCTACTTTGTCCCATCGCTAACCTTACAGCCGTTCTCATCTGTAAGCCCCCTCAATCCCCCAATACTGGGGGACTTTGGCTCTTGTCCCCCCCCAAATTGGGGGGCTAGGGGGGCAAAAACTGCTGTAACTAACGACGGTCAACCCGCCCCGCGTAACGAGACAGGCTGCAACCAAATCTCGATCGTATTTTTTGGTCGGCTCGAAGAACGGAAAGGGCTGTGTACCTTTGTAGAAGCCGTGCGGTTACTAGATCCCGCAATCGCCCCCCAAATCCACCTTACCTTCATCGGCAAAATCATTCCCCTGCAATCCTCCCAACTGGAGCATCTCAACAGCCAGCAGTACATCGATCGCGAACTGGGCAATGCTTTCACCTCCACGTTTCTGTCTGACCTCTCCAGTCAAGAGGCAATGCAAGCGATCGCGACTTTGCCCCATCCCATCGTTTGCCTCACCAGCCTGCAAGAAAACTTCCCCAACACCGCTTTAGAAATGGGACAGTTACCCGTGAGCCTTGTGGTTTCAGACACCGGAGGCTTTCGAGAAACCCTGGCTCTGCTGCAACGGTCTGAAGCCGTGCATTGGTTCCAACCTGGAAACGCTCATGCGTTAGCGCAAGCACTTACCCAAGCCATTCATGCTTATCCTGAAAAGCCAACTACGATTGAACAAACTGCGATCGACTCAACTAATCACCATCTGCTGAACCAAAGACTGGAATTTATGAGCCAAGCGTTTTTAGAGGCAGCCCCCAAAGAACCGACCACACCTAGCGTGACGATCGCCCTCGTCTGCTGGCACTCTGCAACCACTTTGCTGGAATGCTTCACCAGCTTGGCAGCCCAAACCTATGAGCCGCTTGATGTCATTGTGTTGTCTTCAGCCACCGATGCATCGATTCAAAGCGCGATCGTCCAGGCACAAACTCAGTTTCCCAGTCACAAATACCTCACCGCAGAGGCACATTGGAGCTTAGGTGAAGCTTACAACCACCTGCTTGAACAATCCAGTGGGGAGTATATTTTACCCTTCTCACCCGACCAGATTGCAACTCCCAATATGGTCGAGAAGATGATTGCAGCAGCACACGAAGCAAATGCCGTTGCTGTAGTCTGCCCTCAGCTGGTCGTTGCAGGCGAAGCACCGGAAGCCATTACAACCGTTGACGGTAATCTGCTCAAATTGTTGGAGTTTAATCACCAGTACGATCTAACAGCCTTATTCTCCAAAGCCTTGCTGAAAGAGTTTCGCTATGCTCAGGAACGTGGCTTGCAGGCGTTGAACTGGCAAATTTTTGCTGCCACGATCGCGACCGACCAGGCGATCGCCTATTATCCTTATCCCCTCTATGCCATCCGCCCCGATTCTGCCTCCACGATTCCGACCACCAAGCTTGCCCAGGAGCGATACTCCCTACGTCAGTATCTCTTTCAAATCAAGCCGGAGCAGTGGAGCCAGCGTCAAATCAACCTCTTGCTGACTGAGCTTGGGCAACTGGTGCAAGCGCCATCGCCAAGCCAACGGCAAAACTGGCAACCCATTCTGCCAGCGAACCAACCTTCATCGCCTCAGGATCAAGCCTGGATGATCACGGCTCAGCAGATGCACAATGAACTGACTCAGAGCCAAAACCGACTCAAAGAGCTAGAAGACTGGAACCGGGTATTGCAAGCCGGAAAAGATTGGCTGGAATCGCAGTGGCAAGCCTGGATGCTGCGAACCCAGAAAGCGGAAGTAGCAGGGGAGCGATCACGGTCTTTAATTCAAGCAATGCAAGGCAGCAAGTTTTGGAAGCTCCGGCAAACCTGGATTAAAATCAAGCGCAAGCTCGGCAAAATTAGTGCTGATCCGCTTCAACCTACCGATTACACGTTCACCCTTGGCGTGCAAGAATTTGTGGCTCGTGTTGCGGGTCAAAAAATCAGATTCTTCAAAGCCGCTGCGACACAAGCGCCCGTTGTTTCCATCATTTCATCCTGCTTTCAGGAGTACCAATACATTGAAACGACGTACCGCAGCATCATTAACCAGACCCTCCAGAATTTTGAATGGCTCATTGTCGATGATGGTGCAACTGATCCTGAAACTAAAACCTTACTCGCCTCTTTGCCCCAGAGAACCGCCAAGATCCGCGTACTGTCCCATACGGCTTATCGTGGCGTAGCCGCCAGTTACAACACTGCCATTGCTCAAGCCAGCGGCAAACACCTGTGCTTCGTTGATATGGGTGGCATTCTCGACCCCACCTATCTTGAGAAGTGCGTTCTCTTTCTAGAGACCCATCCCCAAGTATCCGTCGTCAATGCCTACTCGATCGTCTTTCAGGCACAAGAACACTGGTGGCATTCCCATCTGAACCAACCCACTTCCCTGTTCCGTCAAAATGGAGTGATGAGCCATCCCCTCTATCGCAAAACCGACTTTGACCAACTGGGCGGTTTCGATGAATCGCTGCACGGGTTTGCTGCTTGGGAACGCTGTCTGAAAGCACTTGCTCAGCACCAAAACGGCTGGACCATTCCTGAATACCTGGATTGCTATCGTGCCACCGACGAAACGGCACCCACGATCGCTCACAATCTTACAGCCGATGTACAGCAAACCATTGAAACCATCCACGATCGCTATCAAGTTCTCACCGAACCTCTAGCAGCGATCGCTCTAGAGCCACAGCCGCTCACCTTGAACACGCTGAACGTCAGACTGAACGTAGAAAATCAGCTAGAACGCTTCAATGCTGGCAAACGGCTCTTATTGTTTTGCAACGCTCTCGACAATAGTGACGCAGCGAAATGGAATTGTGATTTGGTCATTTGGCTGGAGCAATGTGGCTATGATGTGACGATCGTTACCACTTCCGCCTCAGACCATTCCTGTCAAGAGTTCGTCTACCGCGCCACTCCCGATATTTTCCATCTGCCCAACTTCTTTGATCAAGTACACTGGCTAGCCTTCATCCGCTACATTCTGGCATCACGTCAGATTGATGGCGTACTCATTGCTGGCTCTGAAATTGCTTATTCCTTCTTACCCCTGTTGCGAATCGAATTTCCCAGCGTTGCATTGATTGACTATAGCCATGCTCATCCTGCTACTGAGCAGAGCGATCGTGCTGTCAACTTCTCCTGTCAGTTCACTGAAGACCTCGACTGTCAAATCGTGCCTTCCCAGCGATCGGCGAAAGCTTACAAAAGTTTTAATACCACCGCTCACACAGAGATTCAGGTTTGCTACACCCAGGCTCAAGTTGAGGCTATTTTGACGGATGTGATCAGAACTCACCAAACCGTTGTTCCAGCAAGCCCATCGGTTGAAGTAGAAACTGAAGCCTTACTGCTCATCCTGGAATCTTTGCAGCGTGAGTAAAGTCAGAGAGATAGGTCTTCACAGATGATTGTCAGGAAGAAATTAGTGAAGCAAAAACTTTCGATATTAGCGCCTTTGGTATCCACCAGTTTAACGATAAGGGATGAACCAGTCACCTCGCTCTAGCCATTCCTCAACCTCAACCAGATTCATCCACTCTGAGCGATCGTACTTCGTTCTGGCTTGGCTAAGTTCTGCTTTTGCTCGTTCCACATCGCCCATTTGAATAAAGTACATTACCTTGACGGCTGCCACATTTGGCTTCAGTTTCTTGGGTGTCAAAGCCAACGAGTAAGCAAAAGCTGCTTCTGCTTCTGCTTCTGAGAAAGAAGCCAGGGAATAGGGTTGCAATAATGCTTCTGGAATTGCCTTGACGTATCGAAAAATCTTGGAGCTATAGAGGAAAGGATGCTCTTCAAGCGGCACTAAATAGTCTCGCAAGCGATACATAATCAGATGAATCCAAACACAGTAAAAATGAGCGAAGTCTTGATGGACTACGAGCGAGAGACCCGGCACTAAGGATGGGAAAAAGCTCTTGTGAATGCTGGTTGCTAAATCCCAACTCTTCATCGCGTCGATAAACAGAAACTCAATTGGGCGTTGATCCCAGCCAATGCGATTCAAATCTCCTGGGTAAACCTGAATCGAATGACTCCAGGGATGAATGCGCTCAACAAACTCCTCAACAAAGCTGTCTCCTTCTTTATACTTTCCTTCGGAAGCCGTTCCCAGAAGATGCTGATCCATATAGGAGGGTCGCCAGATGAAAATGTCATAGGCATGAATGCGCTCTTCCCTTGCTTCTACCTTGAGATTGCTGGCTAAGCCGATCGCTAGAGGAATCGTGGATGAACCAAGCCAACAACCCAGATCAACAATCTCTCCGCTGCCTGTATACTCATTCTTTGCATAGCTCTGAAGATAAAAACGCTCCTCAGATGACAACATACTTAGCTTGTCAGAAGCTAAGGGAAACAATTCCTGATCGCTTGCTGATAGTTGCTCTTGAGGTCTTTCTAGCTCAGATAGATTCTGTAATGATTGAGAGACTTGTCCACTGTTACGAGTAATAGAACTAATAGTTTTTGCTTTGTGAGTGACAAGATTTAAGTATTTAAGTCGTCGATAGAGCAGTAATTGATTCGTTTTATAAATGGAGTCTTTGCTTGGAGTTGATGGAGTGTCTGAGTGGGTCGCGATCGCTTGCTTGAGACTTTGTGCCAACGAGTTCTCATCACCGGGCGCAAACCAACGCACGTCGTGCGATCGCTTAATCAGTTTTAAAGTTTCTCGAAAGCCACCTGTATCTGAAACCACTAAACTAACGGGTAACTGTCCCATCTCCAATGCCGCATTCGGAAAGTTTTCTTGGTGGCTGGTGAGACAGACAATCGGATGAGTTAGCTGACTAATTAATTGAATTGCTTCTCGACTGTACAAGTCAGCAAGAATGTGATAGGAATAACTGCTTCCCAACTCCTGCCGAATGTATTGACCACTATCTAAATGTTTGAGCGCTTCCACCTGAAGCTGCACATTTTTACCAATGAAAAGAATCTGAATTTTCTCAGCGATCGCAACATCCAACAACTGAAGCGCTTCGATAAACGTGATTAACCCTTTTCGTTCTTCCAACCTGCCAAAGAAAATGACCGGCATCCTATCCGTCTTGAGCGCCTGCCTTAGGTCATCTCGCAGCGGCTCTAATGCCAACGACTGTTCCACTTCAGGAACAAAGTAAGGCAAATGTAGCGCATGATCTGTTTTCCAGCCGTAGCGGGCTACTTTGGCTTTCAAAAAATGGGATGGGAAAAACGCCAGGTCTGCCTGCTCAAAAGATGCTTGTTCATAATGACTAATCTGCAAACTCCAAGCAGGCACGGGAAAGGTGTACTGCCGATGCGCTTCCAGCAGCCACTCCTGTCCACTGTGCAGGGTGACGGCAGTAAAACAATGCTTGCCCAAGACACCTGCTCGTTTGGCTTGAACGGTGCGGTGTCCCAACCCCAGTGTTTCTGGGAACTCGATATAGATGAACGAACGCTCAAAGGCAACAGCGATCGCCTGAGCAAAGAACAGCGCACAGTAGTTTTCGCGATCGACCCACTCCCACTCTTGGAACTGAGACAGGATTGCCAGATGCATGGGCTGTAGCGCCAAAACATCCTGACACTCGCTAGTGGAGAAGATATGCTTCAGCGCCGGGAGATGGGATTCCCCGCCAAACCTCTCTTGACTCTGGCAAAGCAGCAATACCACAGTCCACCCTTCTGCTGTCAGTTTTTCGCTCAGAGTCCGGTAATAGGTGCCAATGCCTCCATTCCTGAAAATGCCTTCGTATTCAGAGGTTACGAGTAACGCCACCCGATGAGCGACTTTTGGAAACTGAGCCAGCAGCTTTGGGTTAAAGCAAACCTCAAAGCTCCCAGAACTAGATTTGAACGTTAATTCTCTCGTCATATCTAAAAAGCTCTAAGTTTAAGCAGCTACTTTGAACCAATTTCTCATGCTGTTGCAATCACATCTGGTATACATAGCCTGAAGTGCTAATGCTGCTTGATTTTCTAGCAAAAATGAACACCAAGAATGACAGCCACTTTAGCGGAAGCCCTTGAGCATCAATGTCAATGTAAAAACTTAAGCGCAAAAGTTTACGTAGCTTCATACGATTCAGCAACGTACAATACTTGAGGGGTATTGGCAGTGGGCGATCGCCTCAACGTTAAAATCTGTCAGACAAGAATGATCGCTATGGTTCCGAAGGCAGAACTTCAGATATTGCTCAATACTAGTTTGAGCTTGCAACGTCTTTCGCACTTTTGTATAGCCGCTCACCCCAATCTTCTGTTGAGCTATTCGTATGTTTAGCCCACCGAAAATTGAATTTTGCGATCGTCTCAGAGAATTTTTTCAACGGTTTACTATTCCAACCTCCCTCAGGCTGCAATGCTTCATCTACTATTTTGTTGATAACCGCTTCGAGCGTATTTTCAACCTGATCTTTAGTAAAGGTAAAAATCAGTGTAGAAATAGAATAATTGTCTGGTCTACCAAACTCTAAGATCCAACAAGGAGGAAATCCTTGAGTCTGTAGCGTGACTAGAGCATACTTTCTAGGGCGATCGGCTACCTTAGCAAACAGCGTTTCTTTCGTAAGTTCGTGTACTTCCCACTTAACCGTCACATCCCAATGCATTTCTTCTAAGAACCGGATTGCTTCAGCAAAATCATCCAGTCCGTCATCGGGTGCAACGAAGATATCAAGCGGCGATCGGAGAGCAAACTCAGCCGCAGGGTTCTCTCCCCCTTGTCCTGTATCGGCGAAGTTAATTTGCTGGCTTTTTAAGAGTGGTTCAGCGGAACTTTGACCGTCATCCTGCTCCGATTCGTCCTTAGCTCGCTTCGTAGTGATGACCGAGGTCAAACCTGTCTGGCTGATTTTTAGTTTCTGCTTTTCAATAATTGCCATGCCCAAGCGAGGCAGCCTCCGAATCGGCTTTGGATTTTTAGGTGGTTGAGCTTCGCCCTCGACCAAATACTCCTTAACAACCTTCTCTTTGGGCGGCCGCTTAGTGGCAGGCTTTTCCACATACTCACGCTTTTTGATACGAGGGTGGGTGAATTCAAGTTCGCTGAAAGGCAGCGATCGCGTCGGTCTAACTTCAAGAATCTGCTGAACTAGCAGAATTTGCCCTGTCAAAATCCCTCTCACATGCCACGTCGAAGCAAATTTGGGCAGATTCGTTGTCAAGGGAATCGAGGTATTCCAGGTCTCTTGGGTTGAACGACTGAGTCGATCGCGGTACACCCTATCCCAGGCGAGACGAAAGGATGAATCATAGAGCAGGCGAGCAATACGAAAGACAAGCGATCGACTCAAAATTTTCTTCGGCACATCGCCTGAAAAATCTAAAGCCAGCTTCCCTTGACTGATTTCGTTCCGGGTGATCACTCGCTCAAAATAATTCGGTTCTAGTAACCCAAAGGCAAGTGTTTTATTAGGAAGCAAAAACGCCCGAATACATTCCAGCACTGGAATCACAATGGTAACGGTTTGCTCAGTCTGAAATCTGACGCAGTACTCTGCCAAATTGTTTTCACCCTGAAGCAGGTAGTTTGCCAGTGTTGGAATAGTACTTGCTCTAGCTAAGGTTGCAGTAGACGAATCAGGAATCACCAGCTTAAATACTTTCCCTTCCGCTTCATTCCATACAGGTTGCCCCATCTGAAACACCTGCCCTAATCGTAACCAGGGCATAAGCCCCCACGGAAAATCAACTTCTCTGAACTCACCTGACTTTTGCTTGAACACTGCTGTCGTTCGCCATTGTCGGTACATAGATTCCCGCCAGGGCATCGTAACCACCAGAGAGTGACTTGTTCATCGTCATCAAAGAGCCATTCGTTGAGGCGGACAATCTCTGTCATACTGAGATGAAATGTGTTCTAAAGATACTAGTGCTCTACTGATAGCATTTTCTACTGAAGGTAGCAATTCGATCTCTGGACGTAAACCGGCTCGACGGGTAAATCGCCATCTTAGGGGACAAACGCCTTCTTGCACATAGCACTCTAAAACCCATTGGATGCGTCGAAGCGCAAATGCTTCTCGTGTTTCAGCTAGCTCACTCAATGCCTTCGATGTCCAAGGGAGTTTGTCAGCGTGCTTTTGAATCAGTGCTAATTGTCCAAGTTCTCTAGCGATCGCGGCAACTGTTACCTGACACGGTTTCCCTGCCTGCTTGTATAAATTAGTCGCAACAGATTTCACTGCTTCTGCGAGTTCAATATCTCGGTGCTCCCAGTTAACCCGCAGGAACGGTGAGGCTGCTTGTTTTTTGGCTGGCATATTAGCTTCCAACCATTCACGATCATTGCGTCGCAGCCATGCGTAAACTCTCTGAAATTGGTTTTTCAGTATAGTTCTTCCTGACGCAGGATTGTCTCTTCGCGCAGCTAGCCATTCTGCTCTGTAGTCCTCCAAGCTAACCTTTGAGACTGTTTTCTGAGTCTTTAAGGAAGAAACAAGTACCCGATGACTTTTGTTAGTCTGCCGCTTGCTCTGACGTGGGAAGGGCAATTCCAGTGCCGCAGCGTGTAATTTGACAGTAGTTGGATCAACGCCAAGCTGCCGTGCCATTGCTCGCAGACTGACGGTTGAGTCTGCCCAAAGGTTCTTTAGCTTCTCTTCCCAAATGGAGCCAAAAGCTCGAACCTTCGTTATACGGAATGGATCTTCTTGGGTTTCATCTGGGCCAGTACGGCAATACATGAAGCCACAGGAGCAATAAAATGTACCCACTGGTTTTCCATGATCTTGAGTGTAAGTAATTTCACAAGTTTGGATTACAGGTTGATGAAAATGAGGAGCCGCTTGATTTAGACAAAGCCAGGGTCCCTTACCAAAGGGCTTAAACTGATGAGGAACCTGGAAGAATGACGCGGCTACGTGGTTCAGGAATTGGATCAATAACAGGTGATGTAAAGGATGCTGAGATCCTTTGGGCGATCGTACCAACCGAAACAACCAGCTATGTTGGCTTTCAGTATCAATTTCACATTGAAGGCTTTGTAGGAAATCGTTTGGATAGAACTGACAGAACTCTCTGAGTAGATCGCTAACCCGTACCCTACCGCTATAGGTAGCAAGCCCTCGCTCTGCAAGAAGCTCGCGATAGCGTTTCGACAGCACCTCTAATCCCGGTGGGGAGGTGGTCTGTTTTAGCAACCAAGCAGCATCCTGAGCTATTTTCAGTAGAATCTCATGATGGGGATTCAGCAGACTGAATGAGCGTGACTTTGGCAATTGAATGCCCTGCTCTGCTGCAACAAACTCATGCCGCGTTTGAGGATTCTGAATCCGAACTTGGCTATCCAGCAGACGAACGTTGTGTTCGGGGCAAACCTCGACTCCTGGTAGTTGGTGAAGACGGTGCCAATAGGGCTCACCGAATTCTTGTTTATCTTGCCGCACGCAAAGAGGACAAAACCTGAGCCACTCTGGAGGCTGAACGGTGCTTGCCATGACACCAGAACGCATCTTAATGGCGGGTCCTCGTGCTCCTTCCATATCAGCCAAAAGTTGCTGCGCTTGTTCGGGATGCAAGAAAGGTGCGAAGAACGGGAAAAGCGTATGACGATTGATTAAACGTTCAACTGTGTGTGGGCTACCAGGCGGTAAGGCTGAAACGAGACTGCCAACGTTACTGGGTAAATCAACAACCGCGATCGCTGCCTCATCTCCAAACAACTCTCGTATGGTTCCCTTCTTGTTGGGATACTGCACCCGTTGATGAAAACGAGCACAAATGCTGTACAGCAACTCATCTGGATAAGGATTGGGAAAGCATCCGATCATCAAGACGCCTCCTCCAACAGGTATTCAGTAGCAGGACGAATGAGTCCTGCTTGCCGAAGGGCTTCATAGGCACTAAGCTTTTGCTTTTCTCCCGATGCCGCGATCTCAGGTAAACTTCCTTCCAAGGGAGCAGTTTTTTTACGTCTTCTAGAAACTTTTTGGACGGCTTCAGTGGCCGCTATCGGCGCTTCTGTTGCATCAACGGCGGTTGGTGGCAATTGCCTGTCGAGATTGTTTATTCGCGTAGCGGTTGATGCTTGACCTTGTTCAGCTCTACTTAATTGATTTTGGGCATCCTGCAAAAACTGATCGATGTCAATGGGATGAACATCCTCAACGCTGGTAAGAAGCCGAGTGTCTTTGTTTTTTAGGGCTTGTAGAATAGGGTACGCCAACCGTAGGCTCTCTTTAGCCACTAGTCGAATTCCTTGCTCGGTTACAGCTTCTTCGCCATTTGTGATCGCCCGAATCTGAGCCAGCATGTAGACCTTAATGGCAAAGTCAGTAATACCTTGCGTTTCCTCATACAGCGCATCGCGCAGTTCCTGTGTCGAGCGAGATTGCTTTTTAACATACTGGTATCCCCATAAACATCTCACAATCCATTTCCAATCCTTGTCATTCTTCATCCTGTCCCAGACAAGGTCACCCTGCCCTGTACCTCTACGGGTTTGTCGAAACTCTCCATTAAGCACAGAAATTGCTTTATAGGTGCCGACAAGCACGACTGGTAACCCAATCGTGTTGATTAACTGAACAAAAAAGTTCAGCATTTTGCTGGAACCGCCACTTTTAGCTTGGCTAAGGTGCTGGATTTCATCAATGACTAGTACACCGATCGAGTGAAGAGACGCAACCAGAGCCATACGTGGGAGCAGTTCGTCTACTGTTTTACGACCCCCCGCATAGTTGTCGTAGTAACGAGTGCCGAGCAGGTCATCTACTGCCTGGAAAAAGTTTAAGCATAAGCCCTTGATTGAACCATCGAATGGGCAGTCTAGCTTGAGCCAGACAATTTGTGTGAAACTGAAATCGCGATCGTGATAGTGACTATGGAGGATAACCTGCGGATACAAAGACAGAATCGCTTCTATCGCCGTGGTCTTACCAACTCCGCTAATACCAACAATAGTAAATCCTGTTGCAGTTGAACGAGGGGATTGGCGAACTGTGCCTAAAGAGTGAACCCGCAACTGCACATCTCCCCAAAAACCTGTGATTGCGGGATTCCGTGCCTGGTATCCTAGCCGAATCATCCGGGAAAACCGTTGTTCCAGATCAAAATGAATCGGTAAAGGAGCAAAAAACTGCAAAGTATTTTGAATCAAATGTAGCCGAAGATAGGCAGGCATCTTACGATGCTCTTCGTCATACTCTGGATAGAATGCAAGACGTTCTGCAGTTTCATCCTGGGTGAAGATAGGAGGGAGAGCTTCAATCAGGGGATTACCTTGATAGTTTGGAATGACCGGGTCTAGGTAAGTTGCCTGTTCAACTCTACCCTTTCCTACCAAAAGAGACGGGATGTGTTGGCTACTCATCATCATCGCTCCACATTTTTGGACGCAGTTTATGCAGTTTTTCGATTAGTTGGGATTGCGAAACATGGGTTGAGTCCTCTTGATTATCAATTGTCTCAGCGTCTGAACCTTCATACTGAGGCTCTTCAGCATCCTTGTCTGGTTCTGGTTCTGAAGCTTCAGTTGGCACAATCAGAGGAATCACCTTACCGGAATGAGCAGGAAGTGGCTTTTCTCCCAATTTCCAGGCTTGGGCTTCGCGTTCCATGTCGCGTTCTTCTTGGCGATTCGGACGGATGCCTTTGATGCGCGATCGCTTACTCTGCCCTGTCACCTGCTCCAGCGCTGTCGAGGTTTGTTCCTGACCTTCATTCATAATCTGCTCCATTTGAGCATTCAGGGCAGCGCTAGATTGCTGCTTGCGGCTTCTAGACAACTCCTTCTGCTGCTTACGGATTTCAAAGTAGTCAAGAGTTTCGTACCAATCCCGTCCTCGGAAGGCATGTTCTGCGTCAATCAACTGGCAACACTCCAGACGTTGTCCTCCATCAAGACGCAAATAGATATCGGTTAGGCTACGAGGATCATAAGCCACATCAATTTTCCAGCCTCCTCGTTCTCTAGCCCTTACAAACCACTGCTCTCGTAAAGCCAAGTCGCAAGAGTAAAATAAGCCCTGAAACCGAATACCGCGATAAGTAACAGAAACTCGCTCAGAAGGTAAAAGGTTCAAGCGCAGAATGTCACGGGACTTAACCCTCAGGTGTCCTGCCCGGTTACGAATACCCCAGTTCCATAGGTCTAGGGGATATGGCTCAACGTGCTCTTGGATCATGAACTCATCCATGCGATACCAATCCATCCGGTGTTCTTTGTTATGGTCTAAAATCGCAAGAATCATGAGCTTCCGGAATTGATGCAAATCCAGCACAGCATCAAGGCGGTAGTCATTCTCTCCACGTTCACGCGGTTTATAAACAGCCCCTGGCATCCAATGAATGACTTTGTCATTACTCAAGCGGAAGTTGCGCTCTACGATCCCTTTCCAATCTGCACGGTAAGGAGGGGTATTGGAAATAGTTACATCCAATGCTTTAACGAGGTTATCAGCGTTGTAGCCCTCTAGCTCTCCCCGATCAGCAATGATGACTTCCGACAAATGATGGCAAGGCCAGTCTTCCTCCGTAATCTCAACTCCATATTCTTGACAGAACGCGACTTTGTCTACCGCCGCATTTTCTAACGCCTGCATTGCCCCTAGCCAACTTGGACCTTCCAAGGTGACACTTAGCCCAGTAATCATGCGGCTAAAAACGTCAATCAGAACGTAAATAACAGGGCGACCGATAATGCGGGTGCGATCAAGCGAACTGACTAGATAAATGTCTCCAATCGTGGCATCTATCTGGTAGATGGAGCCTGGACCGAAAGCCATCTGAGTTGAATCTCCCAGTACCTCACGATGGCGCAGATTATAACGGCGTTTTCCTTCTCGTGAAGTCAGAGCATGGGTTGCATCCCGCTCTTTCTCATACCAATAGCGAAATTGACCAAACGTAGGTAGTTCATGAGCTGGTGGCAGACAAGGAATCAAGGCCCCATCAGAAGAAAGCGTGTAGCCTTTATGAAAATGCTTCTCCAATGTTTTCTGAAATGCATCCTGCAGCGTTCGTCCCTGAGCATTCTCATAGAATTGGCGAATGCCTCGATTAAACTTCTCTCGTATTTTGCCATCTACATTTACCCCTACGGGCATTTGAGTGACTTTACTGATTTTGCTTGGGCGTCCTCGCTTTTTCTGTCGGCTTTGACGTTCTTTCCCAGGCGCACCGCATTTATCAAAGAGAGGTAAGAGCGCATTTCTGGTCTGTCCTCCCTGCCAGTAACGCCTGAGATACTTATAAAGAGTCATTTTTGTGCAGCCTGTCTTTTCCACCCAGGCATTCAAAAGTGTTCCACGACCGTGGGAAAAGAAGATACGCCCATCTTTGTCCCCTACCAAAGGGGCAATGACCTCCCACGCTTGGTCTCTCCGTTCTCGGTGCTTTTGGGGGATAGTATCCTCAGGCTTGAGGAGAGAAGCATAAGGATCAATCTCTAAAACATGAGCTTGCTGTGTCGCGATCGCCTCTTCCAAATCTGTACATTTCTGCCAAATAGGAAGTGCTTTAGGGTTCAACAGCTCAATTGTGGCTACATCTGTGTAGGAAGGATCAATCCAGAGTAAGCGTTCCACACGCGAAGTTTCAGTATCGTCCTGCCATTCCAGAAGCATATTTACAAAAAGCTTCATCCCACACCTCCGATCGCCTCGTGCAAGCCTGTTGACAGGGTCGAAAGGAGTTTGAGTGTCTTGCTGGGTTGGATACGCTGGCTTAGATCAATATGCCATCGTCGATTAGCAATCAAATAACGCACAATTGACAGGCTAGTACCAGGAGAGAGACCTAGCTGGTCATCACATGCGTTTGTAATCTTAGTTAGTGCTATTCTCCCTTCCAGAACCTGAGGCGTTAGCACTGTTTCGATCCGTGTGGTATCACCTTGAGTTAATGGAGCAAAAGCTTCAAGCCAGTAACACGAGCGCAACCATTTGAGGTTTTCAACCAAGGTTTTAGAAATTTCTTTCTCAGTAACAACTCCCCAATCGATGTTTCGGTGCTTCCAGTAAAGTCGCTCAATCTCCAGCTTCTCTAAAGTGCGTTGTGATTGCAGGTCAGCAGCAGGTTTGATGGCACGAGCTTGTTCTATCTCACGATCGCTCTGCTTTAAGGTGATCAAAAAATCCGTGGTCATCACTACGGATTGTTGAGTTTCAGGATCAGTAGGATGAGCATACCCGCATTGTTCTGCAATTTGCTGGGTTTCCTCTAACGGCAGCAAGGGAAACTGCTCCCGGATATCTACCACTAGTTGCGACCAATCTAGAACGAAGAGGTAGCTAGCCTCCAGTTGGCTCATCAGGTGATGATCTCTGCCGGTCTTCCAGCCTTTGGCTCGACTAGCTAGTCCTTGCGAAGGAACATCCTGAATTCGCAGCCAAGGTTGGTAGTCAGCCCTTCTCCCCTCCCCTCGGCCTCCCTTCAGTCGTTTTTCAATCTTCTGCTGGTCAGTACCGCGATTACGTTTAGCCATTGGATAAAGTCATTCAGCAAATCTAGAAACTCTGAATGTGGGAAATACTCCACTCCTACAACGTTTCCAGCTTACAGTAAAAGTATAAGACTTTATTTGCTAGTATCCAACTTTATTTCTCAGTCTATGACTTTATTTGCTAGTACCCAACTTTGTTTGCGTTTTACATATCCATGAGCGATGCCCGTAGGGTTTACTCAACTGTAACGCTCTTTGCCAAGTTTCTTGGCTGATCAACGTCTAAGCCTCTGCGTGCCGCAATGTGATAGGCCAGCAGTTGCAGGGGAATCACCGTGACGATCGGCGATAGCAGTTCATCCACATTAGGCACTGGAATCAACGTATCGAAGGTTTCAGCGGCTTCGTGTTCATCCATCGGCGTGACCCCAATGAGTCGTGCATCCCGCGCTTTGGCTTCCTGCGCGTTGGAGAGCACTTTTTCAAATACTGTTCCTGGCATGGCGATCGCGACGACTGGCACCTTGGCATCCAGTAGCGCGATCGGCCCGTGCTTCATTTCACCAGCCGGATAGCCTTCCGCATGGATGTAGCTGATTTCTTTGAGTTTCAGCGCACCTTCCAGGGCGATCGGGAAGTTGATGCCCCGTCCCAAAAAGATGAAATCTTGCGTTTCGGCAAAATCGTGCGCAAGTTGCTCAATGTAGCGTTCCTGACCTTCAAGCACCACTTCAATATGGGCTGGGAGTTGCTGCAAGCCCTCCAGTAATTGTGCAAGCTGGGTAGGCGCGATCACCTGACGATGCTGTGCCAGATCGATCGCCAGACAGTAAAACGCCATCAATTGCGCGACGAACGTTTTTGTAGCGGCCACACCGATTTCAATACCCGCATGGGTATCAATAATATGGGGCACCAGATGCCCCAAGGAACTCTCTGGACGATTGGTAATGCCTAACAGCCGCGCTTGAAAATCGGCTGAGTGCCCCGATCGACGTTCCTTTTCCATTGCCAGTGCCGCCAATGTATCGGCGGTTTCACCCGATTGTGTGACGCCGATGGTGAGGGTGTGAGGGGTGAGGGGTGAGGGGGCATAGCGAAATTCGGATGCATACTGCACAGAGGTGGGAATCTCAGCAATTTGTTCTAGCAAATACTTACCAACCAGTCCGGCATGCCAACTGGTGCCACACGCTACGATCTGAATATGTTGCAAATCGGTATACAGGTCAGCAGGCAGGTTCAGGCGAATGGGCGAATGGGTGTGATCAGCGGCTGTCCAGGCAGTATCAAGGTAGGCTTCCAGGCACGATCGCACGACTCCAGGCTGCTCGTAGATTTCCTTCAGCATGAAGTGCTTAAAGCCCTGCTTCTCCACCATCACAGGGTTCCAGTTCAGCGTCCGGGGTGTTTTTCGCAGCCGTTGTCCTTCAAAGCTATAGACTTCAACGCCCAGGGGTGTCATCCGTGCCAGTTCGCCATTATCCAGAGTGAGCACTGCACGGGTATAGGGCACGATCGCAGGCGTATCCGACGCACAGTAAAACTCGCCCTGCCCAAAACCAATCACCACTGGAGCCTGTTGCCGCGCCACAATCAATTCATCGGGGTAATCGGCAGAAATAACGGCGATCGCAAACGCTCCTTCCAACCGATTGACCACCTGCCGCACCGCTTCTAAAAAGGGCGATGGTTGAATCGAAACTAAAGGGCTGGTTTCCAGGCTCTCAGCCTGCTGTAATACTTCGGCAATCAAGTGTGGCACGACCTCTGTATCGGTATCAGAGCGAAACTCGCAGCCACGCTCTTTCAGCTCTTCGCGCAATTCGCGGTAGTTTTCAATAATGCCGTTCTGGATGACTGCTATCCGCATCGACATATCCATATGAGGATGGGCGTTATATTCTTCTGGCTTACCGTGAGTAGCCCAGCGCGTATGGGCAATGCCAATGCGCGCTGGATTCTCTTCGCCTGCGAGTTTTGATTCGAGGTTGTGCAGTTTCCCTTTGGCACGAACACAGTGGATCTCGCCTTCCAGCACGGTAGCAATGCCCGCAGAATCATATCCGCGATATTCCAGCTTACGCAGCCCTTCGAGCAAAATACCGCTTGCTGCTTGGGTGCCAATATAGCCAACAATTCCGCACATCTGGAGTCACTCCTGCCGAGCCTACATAAGCGCTAATATACTCCGTTTTCTTAACCTCTAGAGGAAGAGGCGTAAGGGGAGAGGCGTGAGGGGATGAGGATGAGGGATGAAAGGCTATAAGGATGAAGGGAAGAGTTTTGAGTTTTGAATTGCGCCCTCTGCTTCCCCTGCCTTCTTGACCCGACACCTAACGGTTGCTTGAGCGGCTGTAAACAACCTCGAACTCAGAACCAGCCAGTTAAGCAGTGCGCTCCAAACGAACGATTATGCACGTTTGCAGGCGGAGACAGCAGAGGGCGCGAAACTACCAAACGTGACTGCTTTAAGCCCTAAATCTCGAATTGAATTGTTATGAAGCTGAACGTTTGTCATGCCATGATGCTCAAAATAGTTTGCATATTCAACTTGATAGACGATATCTGACAAAACGACCGTACCATTTGGTTTGAGGACTCTGACAATTTCATCGAGTGCTTTTCTGCGATCGCTTTCGGCTTCTATGTTATGAACCGCCCAACTTGAGAGCACTACATCAAAGTAGTTTGCTGGAAAAGGTAACTGACGCATATCGGCTGTTTTGACTTCAACACGCTCTGTAACCCCTTCGGTCGCCGCATTTGATAGTGCAGCAGCAGCACTATTGCTAGCTTGATCATGCTGTTGCCATACGTCGATACCGATAGCCTTGCCAGTCGTAAGGCGGTTTGCAGCCCCGATCATCATTAAACCTCGTCCGCAACCGACATCAAGCACAAGCTCATAACCTGACCACTGCACAAGATTCAGGAGTTTATCTCTGTCTTTTAACTTCATGACCTTACTGCCATACAGCATGAAGCAACCCATGCCAAGCAAGTAGGTGGCTGTCATACCCAATAAAGTACTGACGGCTATTTTGGGAGTTTGCCCTAAGATTGATGAGAACAGTACGACAAGTAAGAGTACGAGTGACACTGTACCAGCGCCAAAAAAGAAGCGCACAAGACCGGGCGCATCAATGCCGTAATCCGGGTTGCTTTGAACACTTTCAGCCGCCATTAGCTTTGTGTCTCATTAGAAACAACTGAGATAAAAATAGTACATTTGCTCACATTGTTCAAGTGCTATCAGACGCGATTTCTACCTGGTTTTTCAAATTCTTGCGGCGTAACATCTGTACGATACTTCACTCGGTTTTAATCCCAAGCACCAGCGTTGTGGATGCCATATTCCGATCGCAGCGATGCCAGATCACGATCGAGCACCGTTTCAGGATCGATCGCGGCATCGATTTTTTTGTGTACTGTAAAACCCTGCTTGACTCCCTTCAGGTACAGTTGGCAGACCTGCACAGGATTGTGATAGATGCCGCCCCAAGCTTTTCCTTGAATTGATTGCCACAACAGTTCTAAAAACACCACAAAGCTTTGGGCGTAGTAGTACCAGGGACGTTTCCAGGTCAACGAGGTGAGCAAAAAGCCGATGAGTTGGAGTTCTTGTTCTAGCGCCGTGCTGTAGCCCGTAACGACGTGCATGATGTCGTGCCGTTGCATATCGCACCAGGGAATACACATAATGCCAACCCAGAGATCCTGGTCGCGCACAAAGTCGGGGTTTGCCTGGTAGTAGCGTTCTAGCCCCTGTCGTAATGTGGTTGCTTGTTGAGGTGGTTCAATGGGCAAACTGAGGGTATCGATCGTGTCCATTGTCTGATTTTAATTGAGCATTATGATTAGTCTGCTCAAAATCAGTTGAGAAGTCATTGCATTTGTGACAGCGGATAAAACTGGCACAGATTTATGTCAAGATCTACGCAGAATTACTAGAGTCAATTTATCGAATTTATGGTTAAGTTAGAGCTTTTTGAAAGCGATGAAGCTGGTTTTTAGGCTTCACCGATCAGTCTGTTTTACTTTAGCCATCTTTGGGCATCTTTTCTACAGGATACTTGATTCACTGGCTTCCAAAAAGTTCCGAAGTAATCAGACCTGTTGGCGATGCCATGTAGAAGTGAGTGTTTCAGACTTAGAGAAACTTCTGAGTGTTTAAATTGGGGCGCGATCGCCCCTGAAACTTAACCTTTTCACAAAACGAGTCACATATGCACGGTGTATTCATTAATAGCATCGGCAAGTTTTTGCCTGGAAATCCGATCACTAATGACCAAATGGAAGACTATTTAGGAAAGGTGAATGGTCGCCCTTCCAAAGTCAGACATCGCATTCTCAAAAGTAATGGTATTCAGCAGCGCTATTATGCTCTGGATCAGCAACAGCAAACCACTTACAGCAATAGTCAGATGGCCGCGATCGCCGTTCGTGATGCGATTGCAAGCGCTAATTTGGAACCCGGTGCGATCGACCTCCTAGCGACTGCAACCAGTTGGTCAGACCTGCTCGTTCCTGGCTTTGGCAGTATGGTACACGGCGAATTGTCGGAGTTGCTGCCCATCGAGATTACGTCTAACCAGGGTGTGTGCTGTGCAGGAGTAGCAGCGCTGAAATATGCGGCATCACAAGTGAAATTGGGTGAAAAGAGAGCGGCGATCGCGGTTGCATCTGAACTGCCATCGCGTCTTTTCAAACACACTCATTTTGAAGCAGAAGCAAGCGTTAAAGCAGGAAAACCCCTTAGTTTTGATACCGAGTTTCTGCGCTGGATGCTGTCGGATGGTGCAGGTGCTTTCCTGATTCAAAGTCATCCAAATACTTCAGGAATTAGTTTGAAAATTGAGTGGATTGAACTCATTTCCCATGCCAATGCTTACCCTGTTTGCATGTATGCTGGAACCGAAAATGAGACCACTCAAAAAAGTTGGATGGACTATCCATCTTATCTGCAAGCGGCGGCGGCGGGCGCCATAAACCTACGCCAAAATATTCGACTCTTAGATAATGTCATCAAGCTGGGTGTGGAAGGTTGGCTGAAATTAATCGAACGGGGTCGCGTGCAGCCTGATGAAATTGATTGGCTTCTGTGTCACTACTCCTCTCACATTTTTCGAGGGCAAATCGTTGAGCTGCTGGAAAAAGCAAACTGCATGATTCCTGAAGAGAAATGGTTTACCAATCTCTATACTCGCGGCAATACAGGCTGTGCATCCATTTATTTGATGCTGGAAGAATTGTTTCACTCTGGCAAACTGCAACCGGGTCAAAAAATCTTCTGCTTTGTGCCCGAAAGTGGACGGTTTACGACGGCGTATATGATGTTGACGGTAGTGGGGCAGAAGGCAGAGGGGACAGGGGAAGCAAGGGAAGCAGAGGAGGCAGGGGAAGCAGAGGAAGCAAGAGAGGCAGAAGATAACAACATTAGAAGGAATCAAGATTCAGGAGTCACTCAAGTGTTAACAACTAACAACCAACAACTGGCAACTACATCCCCCACACCCCACACCCCATACCCCATACCCGAAGAACCCGTCTCCGCCTACCTGTTGCGTCAACTGGCTCTCATCTGGTTGGAGTTTGAGCGTGAGATTCGTTCTGTGCCCATTGTGCGCAAATTGCATCGGGGTGAGTTTACGGTAGATGACTACAAAGCGATGTTGCGAAATCTGCGTCCGCAGGTAGTGGAAGGAGCACGGTGGATTGCCCGTGCTGCATCGAATATGACGGATTTTCGGTTGCGATCGACCTTCATTGGTCATGCTCAGGATGAACACCGTGACTATCAAATGTTAGAGCGCAATTACGTTTCGGTTGGCGGAGTGTTGGAGGAGATTGTGAATGCGGAAAAGAACATTGGCAGTGAGGCACTGTCGGCGTTTATTTTCCATCAGGCATCGCGCGAAAATCCGGTAGACCTGTTGGGCAGCATGTTTATCATTGAAGGGCTAGGCAATAACTTAGCCGCGAAGTGGGCAGAGCAGATCAAAGAAACACTGGGGCTAAAGGATGAACAAGTGTCGTTTTTGGGCTATCACGGCGCAAATGACGAAGCGCATCTGGGCAAGCTGAATGAATTGATTAACGCGGAATGGATGACGCAGGAAATTGCCGATCGCATTCTGAAAACGGCGCGAGTGACTGCCCGACTCTACCGACTGCAACTTGAGGAGATTCGCTAATGGAACCGGAGTACTGGCTGACACCGTTTAAGCTTTGTCTGGCTATCAGTTGTACTCTGGTGCAGCCTGAGGTTGGGCGATCGCAACGCCCGGTGCTTAAACCACCTTCAGTCAATACTCCTGGAACGATTGCAGTCCCTACCGAGGTCGTTGAACTGAGCAATGCTCGCAAGGAGTATCAACGCTACCAGCAGTTATATCAGGAAGGTGCGGTTTCTCGTCAACAGCTTGATCAAGCCGAAAGTAATTACAAAGCGGCTCAGAGGCGATACAACCAACGACAGCAGTCTCAACGTCTGCAACGCTCTGAATTAGAGCGGGCATCGCTTGAAGCCGAATTAGCACAGGCAGAAGCCTACTTTCAAGAACGACAACGTATTTATCAGCGTGCTCAATCGTTATATCAGGAAGGCGCGATTGAGCGTCAGCAGTTGATACGGGCGGAGCAGTACTACAAAGACGCGTTGACCAGCCGCGAAACGCTACGCCAAAAGCTACGATCGCAACCTTAATTCAGGTGCGTCTACTAACACCTACTTCTACATTTTTTGATCACTGCTATGAGCCAAGCCGAACTGATCTCACAAGCGTTAGATACTGCCGTCTCTTCGCAGGCTGCACAACCATATATCCCAAGACCGCACGATCGCCAGAATCCCAATGCGTGGGATGCGCTCTATGTGGATCAGGCAATTCCGGTAGACCCGATCGCCAAAGGTTACATGATTCGGGATTTGCGAAATTGGACGCGCAGTTATTTATTAGTGCCGATCGCGTTTATTGCAAATGTGCTGCTGGCGATCATTATGACGGTAAAGCGACTGTTGCCCTTTCAGTTCAGCAACTATACGCTGATGCATCGATCGGCAGCCTGGTTTCTCAATACCTTCGTGTCGCCGGAAGCCTGCTATCTCATCGTGCGGCATATCTGCCTCGGTTCCAATATCGTCAATTTCTTGATTGACAATGGCCCTGATACCAACATTGAAAAATCCCAATTGTATCCCTGCACTATTGATGATTTGGCAAACAATGCGTTTTTAGAACACGATCTGATTCTCTACAACTTCGTGCTGGATTACAGCAAGGCGCAGCGCGAAAACCCTCATTGGATACAGCAGGTACAGGCACGCGGATTGAATTTTGACAGCATCAAACCCGTCCAGGTAAATGTGTATTTCACAAAGCGTCGCTGGTTACGCATATTGGATCTGGAATCAGCGATCGAACTGTTCAAGGTCTTCTATTCGCTCTGTCTCACCAGCGATGAATTTGAACGGGCTGTGCTGTCTCTGGAATTTGACGAAAACTTTGGTTGCTACATCAGTGCCCTCACCGGGGACTACAACTGGAACCACGTCATCACCAACCGTCATCCGCTAGCTCCCGAAAGCCCCTTTGCAGCAGCACGCAATCTTTTACTGCACGGCATCATTTCAGAATATTTGCACCGTTACTTGGAGTTAAGAAAGGAGATGGCGCAAACGGCTAGCGATCGCTAATCGCTCCGTCTGAGTCGATCGCTTGAACCTCGATCGTTTGTTTCACATTCTCCAACTGGTCGTTTCGCTCTTTCAACGCCGCATTTTCTTGCTCCAGCGATGTTTTCAAGCGTTCAAGCTCGCGATTGCGCTCTTCTAAACCAGCTAATTGTTTATTCGCCCGCATACGGCGGATGCCGCGTCGTGCACTGTTCCACAGGCTGAGTAACCCGATCAATGCTGCGCCAACGAGGGCAGACACCACAATGACCAGAGACAGCGAGATGTTACCGCTTTCGAGGGTGAAGAATCGGACATTCACAGGCTGGGGGTTTTGCACCCCAAAGAGAACCATGATGATGGAAAGCGCAATCATCAGAATGAGTACGAGAATGCCCATAGCAGCGACTTAGTGAGGACTGAGGATAGAGTCGATCGTACCACTCTGTGCTAAAGGCGTTGGTTAAGCAAACAACTCTGCAACGGGAATGGTGAAGCCTTGCAGGATGGTTTGAGTGTTCACAGTTTCAGCTTCGGTGAAGATCAGAGACTTCTCGGCTGTGATGATAATGACGATCGCATTCTCAGGAAACAGTAACCAGACCTCCTCACAGCCCGATCGCAAATACTCCCGCGCCTTGCTAAATAGTTCTTCTGCCTTGTCATCTGGTGAAGCGACTTCTCCAATCAATGGATAGCTCTGAGGAAAAATATTTGGTTGTCCATATTGCGCTAGCAGTTCAGCCGTGAGATATGCCACATCGGGGCGGCGCTTTTGCTGATCCGTTCGGCAAGGTGCTTCTGGATAAGGCTTTCCACCTTGTCCACTGGAAATGATGTAACTTCTCCAGGCATAAACCAGATTTCCCTGCGCGGCTGCATGATTTATTGTCACGTCTGTTTTCTCAACTAGCTCCCCATCAACTTTTTCCATACCTTCTGGTACTTCGTCGTAGCGATCGAGCGGTAACGCTGGAGCATCAAAGTCTGCTTCGTCGATCGCGGCAGAGGTGGTCGGAGTTGTCGCCATGTTCTAGACCTGCATCGCTGAACTCTGTCCCTCTATTATGTAAGGTGCAGTCAGTGAATAGATGACAGTGGTAAGCAATCCCGTTTCAACCCCAGCCGATCGGCTTTCAGAAGCCATTACGCAACTCCGTAGCCTTACCCAACGCAGCATTCAAGCCGATTGGCGCTACTGCGATGACGATCTCCCGATCGCCCAGGCAACCCAACCTGGCACCTGGCAGAATTGGTCGATCGCGCCCCTCAACGAGAAAGACCACATCGTTTGGGCGAAGGGCAAACACGTCCGCTGGCTCGGTCAAGTTATTACGGTGCCCCATTATTTACAGCAGTTTTCAGATGAATACGCCACGCTTGCAGATTTTCTCAGCCCCCTAAATCCCCCAATTCTGGGGGACTTTGACTCTGATTCCCCCCAGAATTGGGGGGCTAGGGGGGCAAAAGCGGCTATGACAGGCTACCCACTTGCAGGGCTGACCCTCCGCCTCGCTGTCACCTGGTGGGCAAACAAAGCCGCACTCTTCGTCAACGGTGAACTCGTTCAGGAAGGCGACATCTTCGATTGCGTCACTCGCATCCTGCTCAGCGAAGCCGTCACACCAGGAGATACCTTCGCGATCGCCATTCGCCTCGTCAGCCCCGGACACGACGACGGTGCCCTCGTGCGATCGGTCTGCCATTACGAGTCCTCCACCAACATTCCTGAACCCAGCTTCATCGCCGACGAACTCAACATTCTCCGCCTCTACCTCCAAACCTTCGCCCCCGAAAAACTCAATCTCCTAAACGAAGCCATCACCACGATCGACTGGTCATCTCTCCTCCCCCACACCCCACACCCCACACCCTACACCCCTTCTCTCTTCGATCAATCCCTGGCAAACTTACGCGATCGCCTCCTCCCCCTCTCCCCCCTCCTCAAACAGCGCCGCATTCGTCTCCTCGGACACGCCCACCTCGACATGGCATGGCTCTGGACAGTCGCCGAAACCTGGAACGCTGCCGAACGCACCTTCGAGTCTGCCCTGAACCTGCAAAACGACTTTCCCGAACTCACCTTCTGCCATTCCACCCCCGCTCTGTACGAATGGATCGAGCAGAATCGCCCTGCAATGTTCGAGCAGATACGACAGGCGATCGCAGCCGGATGGTGGGAACCCGTCGGCGGACTGTGGGTCGAGCCAGAACTCAATATCATCAGCGGTGAATCAATGGTGCGGCAGGTGCTCTACGGTCAGCGCTACTTTCAGGAGAAGTTTGGCAGCATCAACCGTATGGCGTGGCTACCCGATAGCTTTGGCTTCACCTGGCAGCTCCCGCAAATCCTCAAGCAGGGCGGCATCGATTACTTCGTCACGCAAAAACTACGCTGGAACGACACCACAAAATTCCCCTACGAAGTCTTCCAGTGGCAGGCACCCGATCGCACCGAAATCTTCAGCCTCATGTCCGCCCCGATCGGTGAAGGCATCGATCCCATCAAAATGGCAACCTACGCCTGCGACTGGGAAACCAAAACAGGCATTCCCGACGTTCTGTGGCTCCCCGGAGTCGGCGATCATGGCGGCGGACCCACCCGCGATATGCTCGAAATCGCCCGTCGCTGGCAGCGATCGCCCTTCTTCCCCCAGCTAGAATTCTCCACGGCTCTCGACTATCTGCAAGACCTCGAAGCACATTACACGCCTAGTGTAACCACAGACTTGAGGGGTAAAGCGCAACGCGCGATCGCTCAAGCTCAAACAGTCATAAACGAGCCTCTAATACTCACTAACGAGTCTTTGATACTCTCGAACGAGCCTTTGACACTCTCAAACGAATCTTTGAACCTCAACCACGAGGCTCCAACACTCTCCAACGAGGCTCCAACACTCTCGAATGAGTCTTTACTACTCTCGAATGAGTCTCCAAACCTCATTAACGAGTCTTTATCACTCAATCAGGAGGCTTCAACACTCTCGAATGAGTCTTTAACACTCTTGAATGACTCTCAAATACTCAACGACGAGTCTCAAACACTGACCAACGAAGCTCAGAACTCCAACGCCCAACCTCCCCACTCCCCACTCCCTACACCCCACTCCCTCCCCCTCTGGCACTCCGACCTCTACCTCGAATTCCATCGTGGTTGCTACACTACCCATGCTGATCAAAAGTGGTGGAATCGACGGTGCGAACAATGGCTTTACTGGGCAGAACTCTATGCATCGCTGGCGACGATCGCCACTCATGCTCCCTATCCCAAAGCAGAGATAGAGACGGCATGGGAAAAAACTCTCTTCAATCAATTCCATGACATTCTCCCTGGTTCCTCAATTCAAGCGGTATTTGAAGATGCGAATAAAGCATGGGCTGACGTTGCTAAATTAACAGACATCAGAGAAGAGGCACTGAAAGCGATCGCATCCCAAATTTCTCTGCCATCACCACCACACCCCAGCGCTAGAGCAATTGTTGTTTTTAACCCTTGTAATTGGGAACGTTCCGCGATCGTTCACACCTCACTTTCAGAACGATTCACAACAGATGAGGAAATGCTGGCAGCGTATGAAAAGTATGGACAGGATAACGTTTATCCCTGGCAGATTTGTGATTTAGACGGTCAGAAAGTCGAAACTCCCTACTGTTCTTTTCACAAAAATCCTGATTCCTACGGTTGGGGGGTAAACTTTCTGGCTGAAGACATTCCCGCGCTTGGCTACCGCTGCTTCTGGATGTACCCTTGCTTCGATCGACGTACTGGCAGACCGCTTGACAAACGACGGACTCTAGAAAATAAATTTCTACGGATTGTCATTGACACAAGCACAGGTGATTTAGCCAGTGTTTTTGACAAAATCAATGAGCGCGAAGTTCTTAATGGGGCAGGAAATCAGTTACAAGCCTTTTGGGATGAAGGGCAATATTGGGATGCCTGGAACATTGACCCAGATTACGAGAAGCATCCTTTACCACCTGCCGAACTCTTACACATTAGTCCTTCTGATGAACTGCGCGTAGGCGGAACAGCACTTCACAGTTCATTAGTGGCAAGCATCACCGTTGAGCGCAAAATTGGTCGATCTGTTTTTATGCAAACCTATATTCTCGAACGAGAATCTCCCGTTCTGAGAATCAACGCATCTGTCGAGTGGCACGAGCGACATACCTTAGTCAAAGTTGCCTTTCCGTTAAATCTGGAAGCAAACCACGCGACTTACGAAATTCCTTGCGGAGTGATTCAGCGAACCACGAAACCGGAGACTGAGGCTGAAAAAGCCCAATGGGAAGTCCCTGCCATGCACTGGGCAGACCTCAGCGACGGCAACTATGGCGTGAGCCTGCTCAACGACTGCAAATACGGCTACGACGCAAAACCCAACCAGCTACGACTTACCCTACTGCGAGGCTCCGAATTCCCCGATCCAGATGCAGACAAAGGGCAGCACTCGTTCACCTATGCCCTCTATCCCCATGCAGGCGACTGGAAAGCCGCTCAAACCGTTAAGCATGGCTACGAGCTAAATATGCCGCTCATGGCACAGGTTATCCCTACGAACGGAGACTCTAGCGCTAAAACCTTGCCACCCACAGCCTCCCTTCTAAACCTGGGAGCCGACAACCTCGTACTGATGGCATTCAAGCAGTCAGAAGACTCGCCCGATGAGTGGATTCTGCGCTGCTACGAGTCTCATGGCGAAGAGGCACAGCTAAACCTTCAGAGCGATCTGGGTTTGAAGTTAGGAGAGCGGGTTGATGTGCTGGAGCGATCGATGGACTCCGATCTGTCCCAAATACCAGATACAAGGATACAGCCCTGGGCGATCGCCAACTTCAAAGTCACAACTCATTCAGCCGATGCTGACTGCTAAATTAGACCTGAGATCTGCTCACTTAAAAGGAGAAGGGCTGTGATCACGATCGAAGCCATTGCAACCGTTACACCAGAGGGCAAAGTGACGATTCAACTGCCAGCCACCGTTCCACCGGGGAACCACAAGCTGGTGCTGGTCATTGACGAACAACCCGTTACCGCTGAGCAACGCCCACCGTTTGATTTTCCAGTGCATCACGTTGGGGTCTGGCCAGAAAATCTTTCTCTAAGGCGTGAGGATATGTACGATGACTGGGGACGTTAAGCCAGTCTTTATCGATACCAATATTCTGGTCTATGCCAGTACAGCACGATCGCCCTTACACCAGGTTGCCCGACAAGCCCTTCAGCAACAGTATGATGCTGGCGCAGAATTGTGGATTAACCGCCAAATTTTGCGTGAGTATTTAGCCACGCTGACTCGAAGCCAGTCTTTTACCGATCCACTACCGATCGAAACATTGCTTGAAGAAATTCAGCTATACCAGTCTCGCTTTCGGATAGCGGAGGATAACGCCCAAGTAACAGCAAGCTTGTTGGCGCTGACGCAGCAAGTATCAGTGGGCGGTAAACAGATACACGATGCCAACATTGTGGCAACGATGCAGGTGTATAGCATTGACCAGTTGTTGACCCGTAACACGATCGACTTTGCACGCTTTGCTGCCTTCGTCACGATTCTGCCGCTGGTGAAGCTCAGGCGTAAGTTACGTGCTCATACCCTACACGTTGGTGCGTTAGCGATCGCAAACTACCGCCTGAAAGCTAAAAGCTGCCTTCTGACCGCTCCTAATCTTCGTGATCTTCAAATGGGTCATCCAACGCCTTCGACGGTGGCCCAAACGCCGTGTAGATGGCATATGCCGTCAGACCAACCAGCGTCGCGCAGATCGAAATATTAAGAGCTGTTGCGGGTTCCATATGCGAGAAAAATTATGAGTGCGTTGCCATATAATGTTACAAACAATATACATGTTCTGTCGAGCTAAATATAGGTGACTCATGGCACAGCGGACTCGGTTAGGAGACGTTCTTAAACCCCTGAACTCTGAATACGGTAAGGTTGTACCCGGTTGGGGCACCACAACGTTGATGGGTGTTTTTATGCTGCTTTTTTTGGTATTCCTGCTGATTATCTTGCAGATTTACAACTCTTCGCTTCTGCTAAATGACGTTGACGTGAATTGGACGGGACTGGGCGGCTAACGACGCTCGATTAACCAATCCGAATGACACTTCGGTTTCCCGGCTTGACCGGGATTTTTTATAGCAGTCTAGACTGAGCAGCACGGAACGGAGTAGCACAGAGGACTGAGGACGATAGACTAGACGTTGTAGGTTACGTAATGATGGCGTGATTCCTACAGGTCTATTTTTAATGCTGTAGAATCTACTCTCTCAGTCCAGCAAGCATTTGCAGGAGGCGGTACGGTGAATATCTTTGGAATTGGGTTGCCAGAAATGGCAGTAATTATGGTTTTGGCGCTGCTTGTTTTTGGACCCAAGAAATTGCCAGAAATTGGTCGCAGCATGGGTAAGGCGATTCGTGGCTTCCAGGATGCCTCCAAAGAATTTGAGGCAGAGTTTAAGCGCGAAGCTGAACAGATCGAACAGGCGGTGAAAGCCTCGATGGAAGCAACCCTCGAACCACCCTCTCAGCCGACCCTATCGCCAGCATCAGAGACAACGTCGATCGCAGAACCAGACTCGGATGACCACACAACCGTAGCTGAAGCAGAAACGCCTAGAGAAGCTGCTTCAACCGAAATTGCAAGCTAAGCTCGATTGATCTGCCTGGACGAAGCCAATGATAGAGGCAACCACTGTACAACCCGTTATGCCTCAGTTAATCGTCGGGTTGGGCAATCCCGGCGCAAAGTACGATCGTACTCGTCACAATATTGGCTTTGAGGCGATCGACGCTTTGGCAAAAGTCTGGCAGATCAGTCTGGCAGAAAATCGGAAGTTTCAGGGATTCTTTGGCGAGGGCATTGCAGCGGGACAAATCAAGATCCGTTTGCTCAAGCCCACTACGTACATGAACAACTCTGGGCAGGCAATTCGCGCAGTTACAGACTGGTATAAGCTGCCACCGGAATCTGTATTAGTCATCTATGACGACATGGATCTGCCTGTGGGCAAATTGCGACTACGCTTGTCTGGTTCGGCGGGTGGGCAGAATGGGATGAAGTCAGCGATCGCCCACCTCGGCACCAAAGCCTTCCCCCGTTTGAGGATTGGCATTGGCAGTGCTAAAGGCAATGAAGCGTCTGATGAGGCCATTTCTCACGTACTGGGGCGCTTTTCAGCGCGTGAAGCTGAGACCATCGCAGAGGTAATGCACCTTGTCGTTGGTGCGGTAGAACTCAGCCTCAAGCAAGGCATAGACAAGGCAATGAGTTTGTACAATAACCGGATGATTACGCCTGCTGACTGACGTCTGCAAACTGAAGATTAGCGTATGGTGAGACTTGAGCGTTGAGTTTTGAGTCAAGAGGTACCATTGCTGCTTGAAAAATAAGATAAGATGCCATGCAATTGCTTAACGAGCAGGTCTATGACTGGGTCGCCATCTTCAGACAACCAACAACTACTCACAACACTGGTGCGAGCAACTGCCGAACTAGCGCAGTTAAACAAGCAGTACAGCCAAAAGCTCGACACAGTAGAGACAAGAGTCGAAATCTTTAACGCAAAGCTCGACACGGTAGAGACAAAAATCGACACCTTTGGCACAAAGCTCAGTAATTTTGACGCGAAAATTGAAGCCATTGCAGACCAAATTGGTAAGTTGTCGGAGTCTATGACTGCATTTCGCTTGGATCTTGATGAGATTAAAGAGACAACGCGACAGCAAGCTGAAACTGCAAAAGCTCAAGCTGAAACTGCAAAAGCTCAAGCTGAAAGCGTTTCACAATTGATTGCGCTGCTAGGGAACAAATAAGGGATGCCATTAAGGTTCGATCGCGCTCTGTCACAATGCACTTCTAGCCAACCGATAATACTGTGGGTTCTCGCCGCTTACCTGAAACTACCGCCTATGTCCGCGTCCTTCGTCAGTCCTGGCAACAGGGCATACTGGAAGGCGAGGTAATTGCCAACCAATTTGAATGGCAATTTCAATGGTGCTTTCAGCGCGGCGAATTGTCGGTCGAACCATCTCTTGGTCGCGCACTCATTAAAGAACCGTTGGGTCGTTTCTTAGAACAGCGTGATTATCAATTGGAGCCTGGAGCCGACTATTCGTTTACGATTCGAGCTGATGTTTAGCGGTCATGAGGCTTAGCAATAACGTAAAAGCGCGCTTTCTGCGAGGGGCTATTCGAGTTTGCATGAGAGCGCTAGGCTATGAATGGTTCGTAGATAGATGTAAGCTACTTGACACCTGCTGTATCAGTAGCTAAGCCAAGGTTTGCTATAGGAGCGATCGTGCCATGTTTGGCTTTGTGTCCAGATTCATCCGTTATAAACAGCGCCGCTTCCAATGTTCCTTAGCGAGAACCTATCAGGCGCTTAGTTCCGCCTCAGTAGACGATCTGTGGCAGAAAATTGTTGATTTAAGGGACGTATCGTGGCATCCGCTACTTGCAAGCACAAACGTCCCTCGTGGGCTAGTGGCGAAACCAGGGCTGATTTATCAAGCCGTAACGCGGATGAGTCCCATCCCGATTCAAATTTTTGTGGAGCGGGTGCGCCCCGGTGAGTTGCTGAGTGTACGCATTTTGGTGCTACCAGGCTTAGAAGAGCAGGTCACTTATCAAGTGAAATCAACCGTCTGCGGCACTTGTGTGTCCTACTCGGTAACGCTAAGAGGCTGGCTTTCACCCCTTTTCTGGTCGTTTATTCGTCCCTATGCAGCACGAGTTGCTTCTGATTTGGTGCAGGCAGCCGAACAAAAAGCCTTGCAAGCGGTGCCAGGAAAGTTGGCACGATCGGAGCAAAGCTGTCTGGATTTCTAAGTATTTAATTTTACTCGTGCGACGGGTGTGATCGCTTAACGGTAAGATCGTCCTCATACCCATTGATTTTTTGCGCTGGAGCCAAGGGTTAACTATGCCGACATGCCTTGATACCAGTTCTGTTCTTGAAGTCCTCAGACCTGTACAAGACCCTGAACTCAACAAGAGCCTGGTGGATCTAAATATGATTCGCAACGTGGCGATCGCCGATGGCAACGTGAGTTTTACGCTCGTATTGACTACCCCAGCTTGCCCCTTGCGCCAATTCATTGTGGATGAGTGCGAACGAGCGGTCAAAACACTACCCGATGTGAAAACTGTAAGCGTTGACGTGACGGCAGAAACACCGCAGCAGAAGAGTTTGCCCGATCGTACAGGTATTGACCGCGTTAAAAACATTCTGGCGATCTCCAGCGGTAAAGGTGGCGTGGGCAAAAGCACCGTTGCAGTGAATGTCGCCGTTGCCCTGACGCAGTCCGGGGCAACGGTTGGGCTGATTGATGCGGATATTTACGGCCCCAACGCGCCAATGATGCTGGGGCTTGAAGGTGCTCAGGTGATGGTACGGCAAGCGGGGTCTCAGGGAGAAGTGCTGGAGCCTGCCTTTAATCATGGCGTGAAGCTGGTATCGATGGGCTTTTTAATTGACAAAGACCAGCCCGTCATTTGGCGCGGCCCCATGCTGAATGGGGTGATTCGTCAGTTTCTCTACCAGGTGGAGTGGGGCGATCTGGATTACCTGATTGTGGATATGCCCCCCGGCACAGGTGATGCTCAGTTAACGCTAGCGCAAGCCGTGCCGATGGCAGGTGCCGTGATTGTCACGACACCTCAAAGCGTGGCGTTGCTTGATTCTCGTCGGGGCTTAAAGATGTTCCAGCAGCTTGGCGTACCTGTGCTGGGCATCGTCGAAAACATGAGCTACTTCATCCCACCTGACATGCCAGACAAGCAGTACGACATTTTTGGCTCTGCTGGCGGCGAAAAAACCGCCCAAGAACTTCAGGTGCCGCTGTTAGGCTGCATTCCGCTAGAGATTTCGCTGCGTGAAGGCGGCGATCGCGGCGTTCCCATTGTTCTAGCCGCACCCGAATCTGCTTCTGCTAAGGCACTGACAGCGATCGCTGAGCGGATCGCGGGCAGAGTTTCGGTGGCAGCGTTAGCATAAGCAAGATAAAAGGGAATCGAGAGTCGGGAATCGGGAGTCGGGAAGCTGATAGCTGGTAGCCAGTCATATCTCATTCTTTACCCCTCACTCCTCACTCCTCACTCCTAACCTCCTTCAAGCATGTTGCAAAAGTCACCTCGTCGTATTCGTTGGAAGTCGTTAGTGCAGCCTTGGCAGCATACCGATTGGTTGCTTTTTCTGCTGCCTGTTGGCTTAACGGCGTTTGGGGGCTTGATGATCCGCAGTACGGAGCTTAATCAAGGCTGGACTGATTGGTATCAGCACTGGATTATTGGCGCGATCGGCTTTGTGATGGCTCTGGCGATCGCGCGGGTGCGGTACGACAATTTGCTTCAGTCTCGCTGGATCGTGTACGGCATCACCAATCTTTCGCTGCTGGCAGTCATCTTTCTTGGTACCTCAGCGTTAGGAGCACAGCGTTGGATTACGATCGGCGGCTTCAATATTCAGCCTTCAGAATTTGCCAAGTTGGGTGTCATTATTATACTGGCAGCCATTTTGAGTGATCGAGCAGCCTCGACGCTTCCCGTTTTAGTAAGAGCCTTAGCCATTACTGCGGTACCCTGGGCCTTGGTCTTTATTCAGCCAGACTTAGGAACATCGCTGGTTTTCGGCGCGATTACGCTAGGAATCCTCTACTGGGGGGATGCCAATCCAGGCTGGCTACTGCTGCTAGTCTCACCGCTGTTTTCAGCCATCTTGTTTAATCTCATCGGGCTGTCACCCTGGTTTATTGGGTTACTTGCCATTTGGATTGTGCTAACAGGGGTTGTTGGCTGGCGGACGTTGCCCTGGCATCGGTTTGGGGCAGCAGGTGCGCTGGTCGTCAATCTGGTTGCAGGCGAACTAGGGCATCTCGCTTGGGGCATTTTAAAGGACTATCAAAAAGATCGGCTCACGCTCTTTCTTGATCCTGACAAAGATCCACTGGGTGGTGGTTACCATCTCATCCAATCACGTATTGCGATCGGGGCAGGCGAACTCTGGGGACGGGGACTCACACAGGGCACCCAAACTCAGCTAAACTTCATTCCTGAACAGCATACTGATTTCATTTTTTCGGCAATCGGCGAAGAACTAGGCTTTGTAGGCTGCCTTATCGTGCTGTTGGTTTTTTGGGTCATTTGCCTGCGCATCATCATCATCGCTCAGAATGCGCGAGATGATTTTGGCTCTCTGCTGGCGATCGGCGTACTGTCGATGCTCGTTTTTCAAGTCGTCGTTAACGTTGGCATGACCATCGGCCTCGCCCCGGTTACAGGCATTCCCCTGCCGTGGATTAGCTATGGCCGCTCGGCTCTGCTCACAAACTTTGTGGCGATCGGACTGGTGCAGTCTGTTGCCAACTTCCGCCAGCGCTTGAACTTTAGAGATTAAGGTGAAAGGATGAGGTATAAAGGCTAAAGGATCAATTAAGAAGTTTTAGCTTTTAGCCTTTATCCTTAAACCTACGTACCCCATCACAGCGTAAACCGCCATGATTTTGCCAGGTTCAGCCGTTAAAGTCATTAATGCCGAAGACACGTACTACGCGTTTCAAGGTTTAGTCCAGCGTGTGAGTGACGGTAAAGCTGCCGTTCTCTTTGAGGGCGGCAATTGGGATAAGCTTGTGACTTTTCGTTTGGCAGAGCTAGAAGAAGTTGATGTCACGGCTGGTAAGAAAAAAGGAAAGTAAGGCAATGAAAGTTTTATGTGTTGAGTTATGAGTTATGAATTAAAGACAGCTCAAAACAACTCGAAACTCAACACTCAACACTCATCACTCTTCATGCGTCTTCCTCTGCCTCAATTTGCCGGTCAACATCGTCCACCAGGTCACATTGCGGAAGTCATTGAGACGGCAACAACCGAGTTCCTGGCGCAATGTTTAGAACCGGAGAACCTGAGCTTTCCCGTGATGCCACCATTTGGTAGCTGGGTTAAGTCGGTGGATGAAGAGTCGGGCAACCAGATTTATGCGGTGGTATATCACGCCACTACCAGCCCGATCGATTCAGTTCATCGGGCACGGGCATTGGGTCTATCGCTGCAAGATCTGCGCGAACAGCAACCCCAAATTTTTGCCATGCTGAAAACAGAGTTTCGAGCCGCGATCGTGGGGTTTCAGCCACCGCCTGATGGTAGAGCCAACGAACTTACCGAGCCAGCCACCGTTTATCAGCATTTACCGCCACGACCACCGCAAATCCATCAAGCGGTTTATGTCTGTGACGTGGCTGAGATTCTTCACTTCAGCGAGCAACTAGATTTTCTACGAACCTTGCTGCAAATGCCTGGTGCTCCAGTAGATGCCCTTGCCGCTGCCACAATCCGCGAAATTTATCAACTGCGGCAGGCCGATCGTTCCTGGTTAGTGCAGGCCGGACGATCGCTCAGCTTGCTGTTAAAGGACGATTACGATCGTCTACGCATTATCCTGAGCCAAATTCACCTTTAAACCAAGGCTGAAAGCCACTACGGGCGCTTAACGCCAAAATCCAACGCCCGCTCAGGTTGACGCGATGACGGCCTTGGTAGCAGTGCGCCTGTGAGTGTGGCCGATAAAAGGTTCACACCGTATAGCTCCACTTGTCGTAAATCAACATTGCTCAAATCCGCGCCTTGAAGATCGGCAAAGAGTAAGGTTGCGCGTTGTAGGGCTGCATTCTGCAAATTTGTGCCAATGAGACTACTTCCACTCAGATTTGTCGAGCGTAAGTTCGCTCCCATCAAATTAGCATTGGTCAAGTTACTTAAACTCAAATCCGCCTGCTCGAGGGTTGCCTCTGCTAAATTACTACCCTGAAGATTCGCCTCACTCAAACTCGCCTGACGCAAGTCCGCCGACTGCAAATTTGCGCCCTGTAAATTAGCTCCAAATAGGTAAGCCCCTTCGAGATTGCAGTTTGGACAGCTTTTGGTGAACAGCAACCAGGCAACTAATACCTCTCGTCGATAGTGCAGCATTAACCAGCCGACAAGCAAAGTAGCGGCAAGTGCAACCCACTTTAGTTTCACGGCGTTTCCCCTTTCATGTCCTCCCTACTCTAACGATTCGCGTTCCTGATGCTGGTTGAAACCGCTCGTGTGATCAATGCAGACTGTTATCAGGAAGTGTGAAAGGACACTGGGCGATCGCGCCTTCATTGGTCTGACGATCGCAGGGACAGTCTTTCATAGCGGGTGGAAGACTCGGAGCACGAGCGAGCGTGAAGAAGGAGGGCGTCTAATGGGATAGCTTAAACGCCCCAAACACGCTAGGTTAAATTCAACGATCGTTTTGCTCATCCCTGCTGACGTTGCTATGCGCTTACTTCGTCGTCTTCGGCATACGCTGGTCTTTTTACTGACAACCCTTTTGTTCTGGTTTGCCGCGATTGATCATTCTCCCCTCTTGGCGGTTGAACTACCCACCCTCAAAAATTTCCCTTCCGCCTCAGACTTGATCGCGCCAAGCCGACCATTGATTGATCCCAGTAGCATTCCCTCAGAGAAAGTCAGCGAATTTGTCCACGCATGCCTTCAGGTGGTTGCTCTGATTGAACGCCGCGAAGGAGAACTCCAGGGATCGGAAACCGAGACAGAATCGTTGCGGGTTGAGCAAGAGATTGAATCTGAGGCCCTAGCCATCATCGAAAAAGCAGGCTTAACGCGCCAAGAATACCTACAACTCCTGGGGCTAGCCAATACTGATCCAGAATTTGGTGAGCGCATTGCTGTGCAGCTTCAAGAAGCGACGAGTTGAGAGAAAGGAGAAGGGGGAAGGAGGGGAGTTTTAAGTTTTGAGTTAATTCTGCCTTCTGCTTCCTGTCTTCTGCCTTTTACCTCCTGCCTTTTATCTCCTGCCTTTACCTTCCGCCCCTTACCTTCTACCGTCCTAACGAATTGCCAAAACAGACTTGCAGAAATGGGGATGAGTGATTAAATGGAAAGCAGCAAAGCGACTCGGTTGCAAGTCGAATCAAGCATTTGAGGTATGCGACTGTCATCGTTAACTGTGAGGTTGATGCGTCGCTTTGAGGATGGTGGTTCTCAAGCTGCTTGCAAGGTCAGCAACGTTAGTAAAACCTTAAGCATTGCCGAGATGGTTCGTCTCCAAAATCGGGTATCTTAAGAGACTAATTCGATCGCACGCAGAATTAGTAAACAACTATTTGGATGACTAGCAGTATCGCTTCCGTATCCCAAACTGAGTTAGCACAGCGGCGACAAAAACTTCGCCAGCGCAGGCGTGTCCGCTTTTTACAGGCGGGCTGGAGGGTGCTGGCCGTTTGTGGGTTAACGGCTGGGGTCGTTTGGGCGGCCACATTACCCACCTGGGTCATTCGGCGTCCAGAGCAGGTGCAGATTGAAGGTAATCACTTGATCCCAGTGCGGACGCTGCGATCGCTGTTGCCCATTCCTTACCCGCAGTCGCTCTTTCGAGTGGAGCCACAAGTGATCGCACGCGAACTTCAAGCCAGAGCGCCGATCGAAGACGTGATTGTAAACCGTCAGCTTTTTCCGCCAGGGCTGGTTGTGCAGGTGAAAGAGCGCTTGCCTGTGGCGATCGCCCTGATGACCGAGGGCAATTTACAAGGAACCGCCAAGACCACGCCTAATAACGGCCTGCTTGACGAAAACGGCATGCTCATTCCACTAGAAAGCTATACAGCGCTAGATCAATCGCTCAAGCTGCCTTCCCTAAAAGTCATGGGCAATCCAACAGCCTACCGTCCGTATTGGTCAAAGTTGTATCACGAGCTGACTCAAGGGCCGCCTGTAAACGTCTCTGAAGTTGATTTGCGCAACCCAAGCAATATGATTTTGAAAACAGACTTGGGGCTGGTGCATCTGGGTGCCTATAGTGCCCGCTTTTCGTCACAGCTGCAAACCCTCGATCGCATGCGCAGGCTCTCCACCCATTCGAGCTTTAGCCAGATCACCTATATTGATCTCCGTAACCCAGAAGCACCAACCATTCAGGTGGGCAAACCCAAAGACCTTGTAAAATCTGGTACGCCTTAGCTTTATAAGTATGAGATTATGAATAACCAGCAACCAGGCAGATTAGATTTACCTAGATGAATTAGAATTTCAGTCTGTTGTCTATCTGTTCCTGAAGTTGGTTTTTTGTATCGCTTCCTTTATAGTTGACCCGCTGAGCACTGAAACTTAGTTTATAACCGCTGCAATTCCAATGACTCTTAATAGTAATTCGGCTGCAATTCCAATGGCGCTCAATGAAAATTTGGGAGAGTCTCACGATGGCTCTCATCCCGAAGGGCAGAATAACTTTTCACGGTCAGTGGAAACGTCAAACCCCTTTGGCAACTCCGGACTACACTTAAGTCAACCTGCAAACGCAAAAGGTCAACCGGGGGAAGATTCCAAGAGGGGTGATATTGTGCCAAGTAGCGTAGCCAAAATTAAGGTGATTGGTGTTGGCGGTGGCGGTGGCAATGCAGTCAACCGCATGATTGCCAGTGATGTGGCAGGCGTTGAGTTTTGGTCGATTAATACAGATGCCCAGGCGCTGACCTACGCAACCGCTATCAATCGTCTGCACATTGGGCAAAAGCTAACGCGCGGTCTAGGAGCAGGTGGTAACCCAGCGATCGGCCAAAAAGCCGCCGAAGAATCGCGTGACGAAATTGCGACAGCGCTGGAAAATTCGGATCTGGTGTTTATCACAGCGGGTATGGGCGGCGGCACAGGCACGGGAGCAGCGCCGATCGTGGCAGAAGTCGCCAAAGAAATGGGAGCGCTCACGGTTGGCGTTGTCACTCGTCCCTTTACCTTTGAAGGCCGACGACGCACCAGTCAGGCAGAAGAAGGAATCGCCGCGTTACAAAGCCGAGTTGACACCTTGATCGTGATTCCCAATGACAAGCTGCTGTCGGTGATTTCAGAGCAAACGCCTGTTCAGGAAGCGTTTCGCGTTGCGGATGACATTCTGCGTCAGGGCGTACAGGGCATTTCAGATATCATTACGATCCCAGGGCTGGTGAACGTTGACTTTGCCGATGTGCGTGCGGTAATGGCAGATGCAGGCTCCGCACTCATGGGCATTGGCATCGGTTCTGGAAAGTCTAGAGCGCGGGAAGCAGCCGTCGCCTCAATTTCGTCGCCCTTGCTGGAATCGTCGATCGAAGGGGCGCGTGGGGTCGTCTTTAACATTACTGGAGGCACCGATCTGACGCTGCATGAAGTGAACGCAGCAGCGGAAATTATTTACGAAGTGGTTGACCCTGAAGCGAACATTATCTTTGGCGCGGTGATTGACGAGCGGATGCAAGGCGAATTGCGGATCACGGTGATTGCTACAGGCTTTACCCATGAGGTCAGACAGCAAACGTTGTCTAAGCCGACCACAGCACGGCGACCCATGACACCACCTCCCGTAGGCAATCCGTCACCGCCAACCGATCCTAAAAACAAACCGACAGGCTTAGACATTCCTGAGTTTTTGCAGCGGCGCAGACCCCCTCGCTAAAAGGGTTTCTTGGCCAAGCTCTTATGGCTAAACACTCAAAAGGCGCAGAGCATTAAGCTTTTGCGCCTTTTGCATGGATGTTGTCCAGAAATGAAGCATCCTTGGTTCAAGCAACGACTGGGGTTCAAGCAACGGCTGGGCTGATTTGAGTTTCTGTTGTAGATGAAGTGATTTCTAATGAACTTGCTTCAACTGCATGAATCTCGATCGTCCCTTGGCTTTCGTCGTGCTGGGTATCGTGGCTAGCTTCACCCGACTCGACCGTTGCCTCTTCTTGAAACACTTTGAGATCAAACCAGAATGTCGTGCCAATGCTCACTTCGCTGACAAGGCGGACACGGCTCCGATGCTTCTCAATGATGTTTCGTACAATGGATAGCCCCAAGCCAGTGCCTTCAAGGGTATGCACCCGATTTTCGACGCGAAAGAAGCGATCAAAGATAGCAACCTGATCCTCGATATCAATGCCAATGCCCGTATCGGCTACCTCAATGCGAACCTGTTGGAAGTCAGTTGGCGCGTCTGCGATCGCAGCTTTATCAACGGGTGGGCAGAGAAACGGGCGCGACTGATGGTTGTCAGTCAACACATCTGCGTTCAGCAAATAGGCACGGATCGCCACTTTGCCGCCTGTTTCGGTAAATTTCAGCGCGTTACCCACCAAATTGGTGAAGACCTGAAGCAGTAAATCGTAATGACCAAACACAGGGGGCAGATCGGGTTGAATCTCTTGAATCAGTTCAATGCCCTTATCCCGTGCATTTAAGCGGTAAGTACGCAGGGTTTGCTCGATCGGCTGCGCCAGATCCACCGATTCAAAATTGTAGAGTTTGAAGGACTCTAACCGCGACAAATCCAGTACGTCGTTGACCAGACGCGTGAGGCGATCGGTTTCACGATTAGCCGTTTCCAAAAATTCGCGTTGTTCTGTCACGCTCAGGTCTTCGCCGTACTCGTGGAGCGTTTCGATAAAGGATTTGATGTTAAACAGCGGCGTTCTCAGTTCATGAGAAACGTTGCTAATGAATTGGCTCTTCGCTTCGTTGAGTTCGGCTTCGCGGGTAATGTCCTGCACCGTCATCGCAATGCCTTTGATATTCTCCCGCGAGAGGTCAAGCACCGTCGTCAGCAGAATCCGCACGGTGCGATCAAGGGGTTCCTTCAGCGCAATGCGAAATTCTGCCCCTTCGCGCAGTTCATCCCTGGCAATCTGATAAAGCGGACGGGTGATTTCGGCCTGCACGGGTGAGGGCAACAGGCGCAGCAAGTTGGCTCCTTCCAGGGGCTTTCCCTCCCAACCAAAAAGACGACGCGCCGTGGGGTTAACCAGGACAATTTGCATGTCCATATCTAGCAATACCGCGCCATCGGCGATCGTCGAAACGAGGGTTTCAAGCTTGGCTTTTTCAGCCGTCAATTCTTCAATATTTTGCTCTTCGTAGCGCTCTAGCTTTTCCGTCATTTCGTTAAAGCTAGCAATCAGTTCACCCAGTTCTCCGCCTAGCGGCAGGTCAACCCGTTGCTTAAAGTTCCCAGACGCAATATTTTTGACCCCAACCAACAGTTCTTTAATGGGTTTGGTAATGGTCAGTGCATTGAAAACGGCACCCAAAATCACCATTACCCAGATAGAGACAAACACGGCGATCGTCACATCGCGCGTCAGGTGAGAGGATGTAACCACCGTGGGATTAGGGTTCGTGCCGATCGCCAGCACGCCTTTGTAGAGGCCTTCGTCAATTAGGGGTACAAAGACATCTGTGACTTCACCATCCGGCGTCATGTGCTGCCGTACCATCGGCACGTCAGTATTTTCAGCGTAATTGTCGGGCAGATGAATTTTACGGCGAATCGTCAGTGAGTTTTGCACCTCTGACTCGGAAAACGGAATGCCGAAAAAGATGTTCCCTTCTGCATCGGCGTACAGCATGTAGCGAATGCTGGAGGTGCTGCTGTAAAAGCGATGGGAAAATCGCGCCAGCTCGGTACGATTTTCATCAATCAGCGGAGCCACATTCGCTGCCAGCAACAAGCCCAGATCTCGCCCGAAGCGCGTATCGTTGAGGCGAGCATCAGCCTGAATCGTGTTAACTGCCCAAAAGGTTAGCCCACTCATGATTAAGGAGACAACCAGCGTTGCCGCTGCCATCAGTTTGGTCTGGAGTGTAAACTCTGACCACCAATTGACAATAGCGGCGCGGATTTGGCTTAAGAAGGCAAACAAGGGCGTGAGATTGGTTAGTTTTTGGTTGTTAGTGGTCAGAGTCTGGCTATTTTTGTCTAACAACCAACCCCTAAAAACTAACAACTGTTTTAACTATAAGTTAACTAGAGGCTGACTCGGCAGTTCTCACTCGATCGCCAATGTCGTGGCGGTAGTAAGCTCCTTCAAAATGAATGGCGTTAACAGCGGTATATGCCTGGGCGATCGCGGCATCAAACGTCTCGCCCGTCGCGGTTACGCCTAACACACGTCCACCATCCGTCACCAGAATTTGCTGCTTGAGTTGAGCGCCTGCATGAAACACCACAGCCCCTTGTTCTTCTGCGTCACTGATGCCCGTGATGCGATCGCCCTTACGGAACGCTCCCGGATAGCCGTTAGCCGATAGGACGACGCAGGCAGCGGCTCCCGCTTTCCAGATGATCGGGGGCTGGGCGGCTAGCCGTTTCTGGACACAAGCTAACAACAGTTCATCCAGTGGGGTTTCCAACAGCGGCAGGATGGCTTGAGTTTCGGGATCGCCAAAACGGCAATTGAACTCAATCACTTTTGGGTCGCCTTCGGGCGTGATCATCAAGCCCGCATATAGCACGCCACAGTAGTCGATCTTGCGGTTTTGCAACGCGGCGATCGTCGGCTCAAGAATTTCCGTTTGAATGCGCTGCATCAGAGCAGGCGTGACGATCGGTGCGGGAGCGTAGGCACCCATACCCCCCGTATTCAGTCCTGTATCACCATCACCAATGCGTTTGTGGTCTTGGGCTGGCAAGAGTGGACGAATCGTGATGCCATCCGTCAACGCCAGCACCGAAACTTCCTGTCCGGTCAAGCATTCTTCAATGACGACGCGTTCCCCTGCTTTGCCAAACTGCCCCTCAAAAATGGCGGCGATCGCGGCTTGGGCTTCTACAACTGTGGCTGCAACTATGACCCCTTTTCCAGCCGCCAGTCCGTCTGCTTTAACGACGATCGGTGCACCTTGAGCCTGCACATACGCCTGAGCCGCTTCTTTTTCCGTAAAAACGGCTGCTTGTGCAGTGGGGATATTGGCTTCTTGCATCAGCGCTTTGGCCCAAGCTTTACTCGCTTCAATTTGGGCACCTAAGCGTGTGGGACCAAACACTTTGAGATGTTGATGCCGCAAATAGTCTGTGATACCGGCTGCAAGTGGGGCTTCAGGCCCAACAACCACCAGGGCAATGCCGTTTACTAAGGCAAATCGTCCAATGCCTTCAAAATCTTGAAGGCTCAACGGCAAGTTGTGGCAGTGTGCTAGCGAAGCGGTTCCTCCATTGCCAGGAATACACGTCACCTGCTGAACTTTAGGAGATTGCAGTAGCTTCCAAGCCAACGCATGTTCACGACCACCATTGCCAACGACCAAAACTTTCACGATTTCTTTCACCCTTAGACTAGCTGAACTATAGCCAAACGTTGAAGTCCAAAGCGACATCAAATTTTAGAACCACCTTAAACCTTAGGTGGGAGACAACCTATCGATAGATTGCTACTACCACCTCAATGGGGACTATTTTCATAGCGCCCGTAGTTCTAAAGTGTCTGGTCTCACGTTTACACCAAGGCACACAGCTAAGTGCAACTCATTATGCCACCTTCGATTACGTAATTGTTATCAAGTGGACACAAACGCCGCAGGCACTTTATAACAGAGGCGTTAGTCAACGACACGATCGCCAAAATCGGCGCGATCGCAACGTTAGATTTCTGTAAGGTTGTTTAGTGAGTGCCATTGCTGCGATCGTCATTGCAGCAAGATCAGGCGCTAGTTCAAGCGTTGATGCAGTCGGTTTGTGGAGAAGTAGGTATGCCAGCACCTGGAGACGCTACGCAAGGATGGGAAGCACCGCGAGTGGAAAGCAAGCAGATGTCACAGATTCAGGTATCCTGGCTTACCTCTCCCTTTTTGTTGCTCGTGCTGCCGTTGCTGATGGGCAGCGGTTTGGCATCGCGAACAACAGCACAAACGACACCAACAGCACCAGCCCTCGTTCTAACAGCACCTGCATCGGCGAACCCATCTGAGCCTAAACCAGCCGCGCCACCATCGCCACGACGCAATCCTGACGAGTTTCCCCCCAACCCATTGGAAATTAAGGCTCCAGACCCGCTGCTGCCCCAGACGTTGAATCAACGTCCGCTCTCTGAGGCAGAACGTAAGCAGTTGGCGATCGCCTTAGACGGACTCAACAGTCAGGCTGCCGAAAAGCTGAAGCGACGCGATCGCGTTGGAGCCTTTGACCTGTGGTACCGCGAGCTACGATTACGACGATCGCTCGGTGTCCTGGAAGAAGTGAAAGCGCTGGGACGAGTCGGCGAAATTGCCTGGAAGGAAAACCTCGCGCCTAACGTGCGCTGGATCACTAAACGGCTTGATGCCATCCTGACGGAGAACCAGCTACCAGCCGCCACTACCGACCCAGCTAGCGATCCCGCTTCCCAAATAGCTTCACCCCTCTCATCCACACCAACCGCTTTGAGCGCCAGCGATCGCGCGAGCCGCATTGCGATTTTAGAAGCACTGGGGTTGGCGTACCAGCAAATCAGGCTGCCGCAAACTGCCACCAGCATTTACCAGCAGATTTTAGCGGATGCAAAACAGCGTCGGGATGAACGCAAGATCGATGCCACGCTGATCACGCTCGGTCAACTGTATCTCAACTGGTTGAATTACCCCAACGCGGCCTCAACCTATCGGGAACTGGCAAACCGAGCCAAAGCACGGAACGATCGCCCCAATGAAATCATTTATCTGACCCAACTGGCTTACGTCCACGAACAGGCAAAGCAGCCCGAACAGGCGATCGCTGCCCAACAGCAACTCGTCGCACTCTACGAAAAAGTGCCCAATCCCAAACTCATTCCAGCTTTAAAAATCAGAATTGGCGATAACTATCAGTTGCTTGCACGCCCTGACCAGGCAGAGCAAAACTACCAGTCTGCCTATCAACTGGCGCAATCGATCCTCCAGCTTGCCTACGCTAGCGAAGCGCTGCAAAAGCTCGGTGCTCTCTACCGCGCCAACGATCGCCTCGATGCTGCCCTCAAAGTCTTCGCTTACCTGGTCAGCCTTGAACAGCAGTCCTACAACCTCTACGGCATGATGAATGCCTATGACCAGATCGGACAAATCCAACTCGCCCGCAAGCAAAATCAACAGGCATTAACTGCCTTTCAAAAAGGGCTTGGCTTGGCAAAACAGCTTAAATATCGACAAGACTACTTCACCGCGCAGATTCAGAAGATTGGTAAGTAACGGTGGGAAAGGCAGGAGGTAGTGACCAGTTTTCAGTCGTCAGTCTTCAGCCAAGCCATGTTGATTCACTAGCGACTGGTTCACTGAATCACTGGAGACCGATCACGGCTCAAAACGTCCCTGCTCCCCCTACCTCCTCCGCTCCCCCGCCGCCTCAGTTGGAGTCAAAGCTAAGACAAAAAGGCTGGCTGGGACGATGCTTATCTTATCCAGGTACTCACTCAACCATAATGCGTTTGCCCTAGTGCACCACTAAACTGCTTGACCTACGGCAACGATTAGTCGGAAGCTATTTCAGTAGGATATGGCAAGCATAGCTGGAAGCCAACAGCGGCTCAACGAGCAGGGATTAGCTCTTCAAGCTCTTGGTTCAATAAACTGCAATTGTCCCAACAACAAGATGCTTTACTTTGTTCGGCAGTTAGCAATAAGATATCGATCTTATTGCTAGTAACTACTGTTGAGAATAATATGGGTACAGATCAAGAATGGGAGAAATGGGGTCAGGTAGATCCTTACTTTGCAGTTCTTACTCATGCTAAATTCCGGACTGGAAACCTCACTCAAGAAGCAAAAGCAGAATTTTTTGAGTCTGGCAAAGACCACATCAGACATGTACTAGAAGTTTGTAGGCAACATCTTGATCAGGGATTTACCCCCAAACGGGCTTTAGATTTTGGATGCGGCACCGGGAGGATCGTCATACCGCTTGCAAAGATTGCTGAGCAAGTTGTTGGACTTGATGTCTCCGACTCAATGCTGGGTGAAGCATCTCAAAATTGTGAAGAATATTCTATGAACAATATTATCTTGATCAAGTCTGATGACAGCCTTTCATCTTTGAGTGGAAAATTTGATTTTATTCATTCATTTCTTGTCTTTCAACACATTGCTCCTAGTAGAGGAAAGCATATCTTAATAAATCTTCTTAAGCATTTAGAGGATGGGGGAATTGGTGCCTTACATTTTACTTATGCCAAGCTAAAATATGAAAAAAATTATGGATTAGAGACAACGAGAGAAAATTTGTTGAACCCACTCAAAAAATTTGTTAAAGCTTTTTGGCTCAATAGGTAATTCAGGGAGTTAAGGGAGAAGAGTGTCCAATAAAGCACTGAGCAAGGCTTTGCCTCGTTTTTTGGTATTGTGGACAAACTCAAAGAAAGCTAAATATAGCGGCAACTTTTC
>JAESFU010000244.1_pt1 | contig 54614 bp, 45 predicted proteins | sample 9269461 | NCBI WGS metagenome assembly JAESFU01 (sample SAMN14502556, study PRJNA617107) | algae metagenome | isolation source: Stenomitos rutilans HA7619-LM2 and co-occurring heterotrophs from cave walls | place: USA: Waikapalae cave, Hawaii | collected 2009-07-28
CGCGACGAGGCGCTGACCCGCATGTCTCGCGCCCTGCGTGAGTTCAAGATCGACCCGATCAAAACGACGATCCCGCTGCACCAGAGACTGGTCGACGACGCTGCGTTCCGAAAAGGCGGCGTTGACATCAAGTATCTGGAACGGCTCTTGAAGTAAGGTGGACGTCGATGCGGCGTCCGAATAAGGACGACGCACGATGGACGAACCGCTCTTCTCGCCACACCGCCCAGTCTCGACTGAACCACTTCGCATGTACCTCGCCAAGCATCTCTCGGCGGAGGATATTGATTGGATTGCGGGTGCGGACTATGGGCGTGCACAGGCGGAGCTTGCCGCAGGTTTTCGCAGTGAGCTTGCAGGCGGCCCGTATGGGCACATGGAGCATGAGGGCAACGCGTACGAGTGCTGCACCCTGATGTTTTTCTCAGCGAAGCCGCTGCACCGGCTCTTTGCAGCATGGTGGATCGGGACGTTCTGCTCGGATGAACGCAACGTGGTGCTGATCGAGAATATGTCCACCCATGTGGATCGGTACGTCTCGTACTGGGGCTTCCGTGCATTGGTCTGGGAGTTGGCGGCCGCCTGTCGCGAACTTGGGCCTGCTGCAGTGCACGCATCGCTCCCGTTTATTGCCTATCTATATCCACTCGATGGCATGATTGAAGATCCGATGACCCACGAGAACAAGCTTCCGTTCTATCGCAAGATTGTTCGGCGGTTGGCGGCGATTGAGTCGAAGGGTGGATGAGGCAAGAGCCGCCCCTGCAGGGCTCGATTGTGCACGTGAGCAAGGTCCGTGGGCTCGCGCCCACGGCTGTCGAAAGGCGCTGCGTTGCAGCTCATGATCCGGAAGCAGTCAGCAGTCAGCAGTCAGCAGTCAGCAGTCAGCAGTCAGCAGTCAGCAGTCAGCAGTCAGCAGTCAGCAGTCAGCAGTCAGCAGCCTTCTGCCTTTCCACCAGTGCCAAGTCCCCAGTCCCCAGTGCCCTCTTCCAACACCCTCACTTCATCGCAATCACGTTCAGGCTCACGCTCTTGCCGTCGAAGGTGGTGGCGGTGCAGTCGTTGAACATGTCGAAGGAATCGACGCGCCTGTGGCTCTTGAAACCTGCTTCGTTGAGGAACACGCCGAGGATGTCGTAGGTGAGGCCGACCTTGTGGTAGTCGTAGTCGTCGGTCTGGCCGCCGAAGATCATGCGGGTGACATGGAACTTGGCGCGGACGTCGTGGCGCGGGTCGAGCATGAACTTACAGAGCTGTTCGAGATCAGGGACGCCGACGCGCAGGATGCCGCCAGGCTTGAGGACCCTGCAGGCTTCCTTCAAGGCTTTGCGAAGCTCGGTGTGGTAGTTGAGATGCTCATAGACGTGCGAGGCGTAGAGCTCGCTGACGCTGCCATCTGCGAACTGCGAGAGATCGGTGACGGTGCCGACATAGTCGACCTCGGGGCGCTTTTGGATGTCGAGGATCTTCCAGCCCTCGCGTGCTTCGGTGCCGCCGAGGTTCAGGCGAAGGGGTTCGTTGGAGGCAGGGCTCTCGCTCATGGGAAGATCGTACGTGCATGCGCACGCGGCGTGGCGAGGGGTGTGTTGTGAAGACGAAGAGGCTGCAGAGCCGCGCGAAGCACGTCAGGGCTTGGCGGAAGCACTCTCGTCCGCCACCTTGCGGACCAGTGCATCGACCTTGGCCTCATCAATGAGCGGGGCGAACTGCTCTTCGAGGGTTTCGAGGAAGGCAGGGCGCTTTTCGAGGCCGGTTCGACGGATGTACGAGCGGATGGCACGGACGAAGGCAGCTGCAGCCTGCTCTGCAGGTGCATGGAGCATCTCGGGATCGAAGCGGACGGGGGGCGATGCAGCTGCAGCGCCAAGACCCGCACGGGCGATTGCTGCGTCGTGTGCACGTCGTTCAAGGGCGATCACGTTGTCGAGGGCGTAGGCCTGGCGAGAGGTTCTCGCGGCAGCAAAGCCGAGCGTGTCGCGCCAGTCTTCGTCAGAAAGGAGCTGGCCGATCGCGTGGGCGAAGCTTGGAGCATCAGATGAGACGCGAAGGCCGGTCGCGCCGATCTGGACGACATCTGCAAGGCCGGGGGAATCCGCGACGACCACTGCAGCGCCGGTCGCCATGGCTTCGAGGACGGTCTTGGGGTGGCCTTCGAGTTCCGAGGCCTGTGCATACACGGCGCAGCGGGACATCCTGCCGATGAGTTCGCCGTGGCTGATGCGGTTATGGAACTCGACGGGTGCGCCGAGGCGTGCAGCGAGTTCCTTCAGGTGCTTTTCGTCAGGGCCGTCGCCGACGATCTCGAGGATCGCGTTTTCCTGGCCCGCGGCCTTCACCTGGGCGATGGCCTCGATGAGGACGTCGACCCGCTTGCGCTGGACGAGCTGGCCTGCGTAGAGGACGCGGCCTGCCTGGCGTGCGCTTGCAGGGATGGGTTCTTCAGAGGCAAGAACGTAGTTTGGAACCAGGTGCATCCGCGATGCATCGAGCGAGTACCGCCACGAGAGATCATCGAGCATCTGCTGCGTGGTGCCGACGATGACGTCGGAGGCCCTGCAGAGTTCGCCTTCAGATGCAGCAGCGTCTGCAGCCTGGGCGGAGTGGGCACCGTGCTCGCTGGCGACGAAGCGCGACCAGAGGTAGCCGCCGCGCCCGATGAGTCCTGCGATGAAGCCCTGGGAGCGGAGGTGCTGGGTGATGCGTGCAGCGACGTCGCCGCCCTGCATCTGGTTGGTCTTGATGACGACGGTCTGCGTGCCGCCCAGGCGCTCTGCGACGAGGCGGGGGAGGAGACCGGTGTAAACAATGGGGTCTGCGTTGGAAGCGTTGCAGATGACTTCGGGCGGATGGTCGGAAACGCCCTCGGTGAATTCCTTCCAGTGCTGGCCGACGGTGAGGTCGTCAGGTCCGCCGTGGGTCACGAGGATGATGCGGGAGTATTCGGGGCGGAGGCGCTCGTAGAGGGGCCACTCTCGCGGGAGGAGGCCGGATGCGACCCAGTCACGCAGGGAGACACCTGCGGTGAATACGACGACCAGGGCATCTGCACGGTATTGGCTCATGATCGCGTCACGAAAGTACCAGTAACCTCAAACCTCGTGCCATTACTATCGTCGCAAACCGCAGGTCCGATGATGAAAGTTGGCAACGACAGTTTAATTCAAAGTGGCGGGAAATGCTGAAGACGCGGTGGGGGCGTGCCGAGCGGCGTGCCGAATGGCAGGCAGGTGCAGGGGAGACTGGGTGGGGTTGGGGGTGGAAAACGGTTTGAACTGCACGGCCAACCGACGCCGGGTATGCTGCCATGGCGGTCGAATTTTCGGGAGAGCCTGCAACATGAAGAAGACGCTGATGCCGGTCGTTCGTCGCTCGATGGTTCTTGCGTGCCTGTGCGGGACGCTGGTGGGGGGCGCGTCGGGCACTGCCTGGGGACAGGCAAGAGACGGGCAGGGCCAATCTGTCGCCCGCAACGATGAAGCGGCGAAGGAGGCGCGGGCCAAGGAGCTGATCGCCAAGGCGACTGCGTATCTGAAGTCAAAGCAGGACGCATCGACGGGCGGTTGGAAGACCGAAGGCACGGGTCCGAAGTTCCCCGCGATCACGGGGCTGGTTCTGACCGGGATGCTGCTCGACCCGGCGGCGGATCTGAAGGATCCGGTGATCGCGCAGGGCGTGAAGTATCTCCTGAGCACGCAGAAGCCTGACGGCGGGATCTATGACTCGAACCTTCCGAGCTACAACACGTCGATCAGCGTGTGCGCACTGACGAAGGTGAAGACCGCTGAGAGCAACGAGGCAGTGAAGCGTGCAGTGGAGTTCCTCAAGAGTCTCCAGTGCGGTGAGGCTGCAGTGGGTTCGAGCCAGAACCACCAGGAATCGGGCGTGGTGGTCGACAAGGACCACGCGTTCTATGGCGGCGTCGGGTATGGAAGGCACGGGAGGCCGGATCTGTCGAATCTCGGTTGGATGCTCGAAGCACTGCACGAGGCGGGCGTGGAAGGTTCGGACGAGTCGTTCAAGCGTGCAGTGGTGTTCCTTGAGCGGACGCAGATGCTTGATAAGACGCCCGATGGCACGCCCGTGAACACGATGGAGTATGCGCAGGGCTCAAAGCAGGGTGGGTTCATCTATTCGACGAGCATCAACAAGGACAAGGTTGGCGTCGGGCAGAGCATGCCGAGCGGGATGATCGAAGAGACGATGGACGACGGGACGAAGGTGAGCAGGCTGCGCTGCTACGGCTCGATGACGTACACGGGGTTCAAGAGCTACCTGTACGCGGACCTGAAGCGGGATGACCCGCGCGTGCAGGCCGCGATGGCGTGGATGCGTGACAACTACACGCTCGATGAGAACCCGGGGCTGGGCAAGGAAGGGCTGTATTACTACTACGTGGTGATGGCCCGTGCGCTGGCTGCGTGGGGCGAGCCGGAACTGGCTGTGCAAGTGACTCGCACGTGGCCTGACGGCGAGAAGACGATGGCGGAGCGGGTCGTGCAACCGGTGAACTGGGCGGATGACCTGGTGTCGCAGCTCGCGGAGATGCAGCAGGAAGATGGATCGTTCAAGAGCGTCCACGAGCGGTGGATGGAGAACGACCCGATCCTGATCACGGCGTATGCGTTGATTGCCCTGCGGTATGCAGAGAAGTATGAGAGCGGGCAGGGTGGATGAGCGTCTTCGCCGCAACGCGGCGACAGGAAGCAGGTCGAAGGTGTATGTACCGATCTTCCGCCGCGGTGCGGCTCTGGAATATCGCACGGTATGCAGCGTTCAGGTGATCTGTTCTTGGGGCTGACGCTCCAAGCTTTACTCTGTTGCCGCGTTGCGGCTCAAATACCGAGTGCTTTGGCGGCGCGAATGCCGAATGCTGCTGAAGTAAACAGATCTGCAGCCTGCGACTACTCAAGCAGGACGCGTTCGAGCACATCGAGCACTGCCCATGCCTGCCAGTAGGGCGAGATGTAGTGGGCGTGCTTGGCGATGGCGTCGTCGTGGCGCGGGGGGCAGGCAAAGAGCTTGACGCGCTGGGCGATCGGGATGTCGCTGGCGGTGTCGCCGAAGCCTGCGAGGCGATCGGGGTTCAGGCCTGCAGTGGCAATGAGCCAATCGAGGCCGCTGGCCTTGCTGATGTGTTCAAGATCGCAATTGATGTAGTACCACGTGCGTGAGACGCGGAAGGGCCAGCCTTCCTTCTTGAACCGTGCCTCGATCGTCGGCATCGTCGGCGAGAGGACGTTGGGATCGGGGTGGTAGAGGCTGATCGACGCGGTCTTGCCGGGCTGGATCGAGAAGCCCTTGGGAAAAAGCTCGGTCTCGACCCAGTCGGTCGCGTCGCGAACTGCCTGGAGGTGTTCCTTTGTGATCGACGGGTCGCGGTGGTACTCGTTGGTCGCCGGGAAGTACATCCAGACGCCGTTTTCGGCGATGCAGGGGAGGAGCGTGTTGCCGACGAGCCTGCAGATGGCCTCTGCGAAGGGCTGGGGGCGTCCGGAGCAGACGGTCAGGACGGGCATCTCGCCGGTCTTGATGGCTGCACGGTTGTGGTCCGCGATCCTCCGGAGGGCACCGAGGTCGAAGGTTTCGGAACTCTCGGGGACAAGGCAGCCGTCGATATCGCAGATGAGTGCGTCGAACTTGCGGACGGGTTTGGAAGCGAACTGGGCGAGTTCGGCCAGTTCCTGCTCAGTCGGGGGTGCTGCGATGTCGTCGTCAGAGAGTGAAGCGTCCGCATCGACGCCCTGGGGCGCGGAGTTGCCGTTTCCGCCCGGGAGGACACCCGGGACGGGGGCCGCCTTGGTCGGGGCGGCTTTGGGGGTGGTGGACTTTCGCTCTCTCTTCTCGCCCATGGTGGCACAGTGTACCCGGGCGTGAGAATCTGGGTTTGTGCGGGGCGGTTTGTTCGGGACTGCAACCGGCTGTCGAGAGTCTGGAAATACCCGGGAGGCCGACGAACGGGCAAGGGTCGGTTACACTCGGACCATGCTTGTGCTCTTTGTGCTCACGATTTTTCTCTCGGCGGGCCTCCTGTTCCTGGTCCAGCCCATGGCCGCGAAGATGATCCTCCCGCTTCTTGGCGGATCTGCAGCGGTGTGGACAACGTGCATGCTCTTCTTCCAGGCCCTGCTCCTGGCGGGGTACCTGTACGGGCACATGGTGGATCGGTGGCTGAGGCCGAGCAGGCAGATCCTGGTTCACCTCCTGGTCATGATGGCTGCGTGCGCGTCGCTCTTTCCACTGGGGATTCCGGAGAACCCGACGGCGCTTGCGATCCCGTCCTGGATTCCGAGCGACGTTGCGATCGTTGCCTGGATCCTGCTGCTGCTGGCGATGGCAGTGGGGTCGCCGTTCTTTGTGGTCTCGACGACGGGTCCGCTCCTTCAGCGGTGGTTCTCTCGGACGGGACATGTGCACGCCAAGGACCCGTACTTTCTGTATGCCGCGAGCAACGCAGGGAGCCTGATCGGGCTGGGCGCGTACCCCCTGCTGATGGAACCGCTGATCGGGGTGCGGACGCAGGGCTGGGTGTGGTCGTACGGGTACCTGGCGTTTGTGGTGCTTTCTTTGGCGTGCGGGCTGGTGGTCTATGGCAAGGTGAAGAATTCTGAACAGCAGGATGCACCGCCGACTGCACCTACGTCGCCTCCGATTGCCAAGAGCAGGCTTGCATACTGGATTGTTCTTGCTGCAGTGCCCTCGAGCCTGATGCTGGGCGTGACGCAGCAGGTGGCGACGGACCTTGCCTCGGTTCCACTCCTTTGGATCATCCCGTTGGCGTTGTACCTGGTCACATTCATCGTGGCGTTCAGCCCGACGCGTGCGGTGAAGGCCAAGACCGCGGGCTGGGCGATTTCGTTCCTGATCCCCGCGACGCTCACGACGATGGTGCTTGGGTTCGTGGATGAGGCGATTCCGCTGGTGATGCTGCACTTTGCGACATTCTTTGTCGCGACGTACATGTGCCACCGGAGGCTTGCGGAAGACCGTCCTGATGCGGACCGGCTGACGACTTTTTACCTGATGCTGGCGGTGGGCGGCGTGCTCGGCGGGATCTTCAACAGCCTTCTTGCGCCGATGCTCTTTGACAACGTGTATGAGTATCCGATCGCGATGGTCGCAGCGCTTCTTCTTCGTCCGTCGGGCAAGGTGGAAGGTGAGTCGACGCGTCAGCGGTTGATCAGGACGTATCTCGCTCCTGCAGGCGCGGTCGTATTGGCGGTGGGTGTGACGTGGATGTTCCATCACGGCCATGCAGTGAGCAAGGCGCTTGGACCGAACTTCAGCATGATCCTGTCGATCATCCAGACGGTGCCGATTCTCCTGATCTCGCTGCTTGTGGTCCGTCGTCCGAAGGTATTTGCGGCGTGCATCGCGATTTATGCAGGGATGATGTACACGGTCCGGCTCGTCGGGCCTTCGCTGACGGTGTTTCAGGGACGGTCGTTCTTCGGGGTTGCGCGAGTGCTTTCGCAGTCAGGTGGCATGGTGAACGTGCTGTCGCACGGCACGACGACGCACGGCGCGCAGATCGTCGGGCACGAAGGCGTGAAGATGATGCCGACGACGTACTACCACCCGACGGGGCCGGTGGGCCAGATATTCTCGACGTTCGGGAACGATCCGAGGCTGTCGAAGGTCGGTGTGATCGGGCTTGGCGCTGGCGCGATCGCGGCGTATTCGCAGCCGGGCGACGAGTACACGTTCTACGAGATCGACGAACTGATCCAGCGCATTGCCTCGGGCGATGGTTTTGAAGAGCCCTTCTTCACGTATCTCAAGAACTCGTACGGCAGGGTCGAGGTTGTGCTTGCGGACGGCCGGCAGGGCATCGCCGCGCACGCGAAGGATGGTCAGTACGGGCTGATCGTGATCGATGCGTTCAGTTCAGACGCGATTCCGGTCCACCTGATCACCAAAGAAGCGATCGAACTGTACCTGACCAAGCTGATGCCGGGTGGGTTCATCATGCTTCATACGTCCAACAGGCACTTCAATCTTCTTCCGGTCATCGCGCGGCTGGCGACCGAAGTCAATTGTTCGCTTGCGTACATCCATGATCAGAAGATCAGCAAGGAAGAGGCGGTGCTGTACAAGAACACGAGCGAATGGGTCATCATGACGCGCGATCTCAAGGATCTCCAGCCCCTCCTGGATCTTCCTGATTCGCAGTGGCACCGCGTCCGGAGAGTGACCGATGGCGATCTGTGGACGGACGACCACACGAACATCCTGAAGATTTTCAAGTAGTCCTCGCGCAAGGAAGATGTCCCGATGGCGAAGATTCTTGTGTTCGGCCCGCACCCCGACGATCAGGAGATCGGCATGGGGGGCACGATCGCGAAGCTTGCGACGCAGGGTCACGACGTATTGATCTGCGACATGACCGACGGGTGCCCGACACCGATCGGCGATCGGCCGACGCGTCTGGCGGAAGCAGCGGAGGCTGCACGGATTCTGTCGCCTGCAGGTGGAAAGCCCATCCGCAGAGTCCTGCTTGATTTTCCCAACCGCGAGGTCGTGCACACGATCGAGGCGAGGCACAGGGTCGCGGGCTTGATCCGTGCGCACCAGGCGAGCATTGTGTTTGCGCCGCACTTTGAAGATGCACATCCTGATCATCGTGCAGTGACAAGGATCGTCGAGGATGCGCGGTTTGATTCGAAGCTGACGAAGGTGACGATGCCGACGCCGCCGGGGTACGACACGATCGGGCCGCCGATCTATCCCAAGTGGCTGTTCTACTACTACTGCTCACACCTTCGGCGCGTGCCCGATCCGACGTTCTGCATCGATACGTCGGAGTTTGCGGATACGAAGCGCCGTGCAGTGGAGGCGTACCGGACGCAGTTTGAGATGAACCCGATCAATGCAGGGTTTGGCGAACGGCTACGCGGGTGGGATGCGTATTTCGGGTCGCGTATCGGGACCGGCGCGGCAGAGCCGTTCTTTACGCACGAACCGGTGGCGCTTGGATCGCTGGATTCGCTGGTAGGCGTGTGAGTTCAGCGTGCAGGGGCGGTCGTGCACGAGAGCTCGAGGCTGCCATCGCGGACACTCAATGCAGTGAGCTTCACGCGGCGCTTGTCTGCCAGCGTGAGGATCGCCTCGTTTGCGATCGGCTCGGTCCCTGCAAGTGCAGAGAGAACCGGGCCTGCGTTCTTGTTGAGTGCATCAGGGAGGAGCGAACGGAGGAAGCTGTTCTGGTCCTGCGTGATGAGTTCGAGGGGGAGCGGGAGCTTGCCGATCGAAAGCTCAGAGGCACGGAGCCAGAGACGGCCCTCTGCGTCGAGCGAGGGGATCACGCCGATGGTGAAGACCTGACCGGGTTCATCGCGCTGCGTCCTGATCGAGACACCCAGGACGATCGAGCCGTTGTTGAAGGTGACGACCGCGCGCTCGACGGTGGTGGCCCAGTCGATGGAGTCGTCGCGGTTCTGGAGCCACTTGACCAGCCGCGTCGCGAGCCAGTCGTTGGCGTCGTGCTCTGAGACCGCCACCGACCAGACTTCGGGCGTGGCGCGCTGGGCGTGGAGCTGGTTGACGACTGCGTTCTCAAGCTCGCGGCCGACGCTGTCTGACTGCGGGGTGAGCGCGTGGACGGTAGTCCACCACGAGGGTGCGGAGCGGGCAAGCCACCAGGCGCCGAGCGTGATCAGGGCCACCGCAAAGACTAGGCCCAGGCCAATCGTGACCATCCAGAAGCGTGCGCGGACCCATAGCCCTTTGGCACCGTGGGTGGCGCCGCGGGTGTGACGGGGTTGGCTGGCGGGCGTGGTCATGCCGTGGTCAATCGTTGCAGGGATGTTGATGGTGGGAGTGGTGGACATGGTGAGATACGGGCATGGGGCGATAAACGCTGCATGAAGTGTCGGAGGAGTGGGGAACGGGGTTTGGTGAAGGTGGAAAAGTGGGCCCGGATACGTGCGGTTGAGGGAGATTGGCGGCCTAGAGCGGCGGTGGGGGAATACAGAGAAAATGAAAATCGCCCCCGGAGGCGGGGGCGATTGGTGAGGACCTGATAGAAGTGCTGATTAGCGCTTCGAGAACTGGAAGCGACGACGTGCACCGGCCTGGCCGTACTTCTTACGCTCGACCTCGCGTGCGTCGCGGGTGAGGAAGCCTGCCTCGCGGAGGGGTGCGTGGTGGGCGGGGTCCATCTCGATCAGTGCACGTGCAACGCCGAGACGGACGGCCTGTGCCTGACCCATGGTTCCGCCGCCGTGGAGCTTCACGACGATCTCGAGCTTGCCTTCGAGGCCGACAACCCGGAGGGGACTCGTCGCATCGACGCGATCCCTGAGCTCGGTGAAGTACTCCTCGATGGTCTTGATCTGACCGTCGCGGCGGGAGACGGTCATTGCGCCGCCATCCTTGTTACGGAGACGGACGCGGGCGACGGCGGTCTTGCGACGGCCGGTACCCCACCACCAGCCCTTGCGATCAGCGGGGACTGCGGTGCGCTTGGGTGCGGTCGCTTCTGCGGCCGCGGGGGTCTTTGCGGCCCCGGCCACTTGGCCGAGGTCGAGATTGCTCATCACGCTGGACATGCTGTGTTCTTCCTTGTGATCGTCGGTTCAGGCCGGGTTACTGCTGAGGTGTTCTCGCGTGCCGCGTGCCTGACCAGTTCGGTGTGCCTGTGGGGATTACTTGGAAACCTTGAGCGTCTCGGGGTTGTGCGCGCCGTGCTCGTGAGCAGCCTCGGGGTAGACCATGAGGTTCTTGAGCATGACGCGGGCGAGACGGTTCTTGGGGAGCATGCGGCGGACTGCGTCTGAGATCAGCTTGTCGGGCTTGCGCTCGCGGACCTGGCCGTAGCTCTCTGCACGCTGGCCACCGGGGTAGCCGGTGTAGCGGAGCTTCATGCGCTGCTCTGCCTTGCGACCGGTGAGGCCGACCTTCTTGGCGTTGGTGACGATCACCTTGTCGCCGGAGATGACGTGGGGGGTGTACTCGGGGCGGTGCTTGCCCATGAGGACGATCGCGACTTCTGCAGCGAGGCGACCGAGCGGAACGCCTTCTGCGTCGATGATGCGCCACTTGGCCTGAATCTGGCCGGGCTTGGCCAGGATCGTGTCGCGGGGCAGTGCCTTGGCGATTTCGGCCCGCGTGGGCCGCCTCGTCTTGCCTGCCGTGGATGCTTCCGACTTCTGAGCTGCCATTGAGCCGATCTCCCTGACTGTGCACACGGACGTTTGACGCGGGTACTGCCCGCGGAACGGGACCGGGCTGGCGGCTGACTCATTTGAAGGCTCAGAAACGAAAAGCGGAAACGCTCGAAGCACGATGGCTAGAGCATCCACCACTCGCCTGAAGCCGCAAAAGGGCCAGTCGCGTGACTCGCCGCCTACCGGGCGGGGCGGGCCTGTGCTGGTGGGGAGCACAAGCAAAGTTTGAGAAGGCAACCTACGGCCACCAGCCGTGAGGGGAAGGAAGTATTGACCGGGAGAGGTCAGGGGTCAAACCGCCACCCTTGGAGGGAACCGAATCGGGACCAAGGGGTCTGGAAGGCGGTGCCGAGGTGCGGAACGGCCAAAAAAGAACCGTTGGAAGGGCCCATTGGCAGGGTATCTTTACCCCTGCGTGCTGGAAGTCCGCCCAGATTATCCGATGAAGGGTCCGCATGAACATTGAACCGGCCGCGTATCCGCCCATTGAGCCTGGTGATATCCCCAGCAGGCGGTCAGCTCGTCGCCTGCGTGGTGCACCAGACCCCGGCTCGCCGCCGTCGCGGCTCATCGCGCTGCTGGTGCTGATCGTGGCGTTCGGCGTCACGTTCCTGCTTCAGCAGTTGCAGGCTGCGGTGCCTGCAGACCCCAAGGAGGGGCAACACCTGACGATCGAACCGCCGTCGGGCGATCCGCAGGTCATGGTCGCCAAGATGCTGGTCAAGTTCAGCAACATCGAGATGATGAAGCAGCAGGGGGGACCTGCCCATCCGATGGTGGAGTACATCGGTCAGATTGATGAGGCCGCGCGCACGCCGGTCGACAAGTTCCGTGCGGCGATCGTGGCGAGCGAGCTTGCGGGTGATGAAGTGGCAGTTGAACGGATCGACGCGATCGCGTCGGATCATGGGATCAATGCAGCGGCGGATTCGATCGCGGGCGAGGTTGGAACGGACGCAGGATCGACGGATGCAGTGATCCAGGACCCTGCTGCATCTGGCGTGCAGACTCCGGATGCGCAAACCGCGACAAGCGATGGCGAGAAGGGTGATGCAGTCGCTGCGCATGAGAGTGCTTCAGGTGCGGATGGAACGAAGGCAGAAGAGAACGCATTTCCTCCGCAGCTTGCGGAGGATCTGCGGCTTGCGAGGAAGATTTTCAGTGGTCAGCCCGGTGCAGTGAGTGAGGAGGAGCGTGCAGGGCTCGTGGCGCGTCACGGCTGGTATGGCAAGCTCGCGACGACGTCGGACCTTGCGGACACGGACCCTGCCAGGCAGGACGTGATCGGCGGCGGCGGGTTCTTGATGACGCTGGTGATCGTGATTTTGATCGTGTTCGTTGGTGTGTTGCTGGTGGGTGCAGCGGTTCTGCTCTGGTTTGTTGTGAGCACTGCGACTGGAAAGACGCAGTGGCGGTTTGCCGCACCGATGCCGGGCGGGAGCGTGTATCTCGAGACGGTGGCGGTGTTTGTTGTCGGGTTCCTGGTGTTCAAGCTGATCCTGGGATTGATCGGTGGGAGGACTGGGCACAGCGACCTTGTGACCGCGCTTCTCACGTCGTCGCAGTGGCTGATGGTCTTGACGCTGCTGTGGCCGCTGGTTCGCGGCGTGAAGTTCAGCGACATGCGATCTGCGATGGGGCTGACGAGTGGCGAAGGGTTTTTCAAGGAAGTCGGTGCAGGGATTCTCGCGTACCTGGCGGGGATTCCGGTCTTTGTCGGCGTGGTTTTCGCGACGTTGATCCTGGTTTGGATCTGGGAGATCATCAAGCAGGCGATTGGGATTCCGCCTGCACCGCCGCCGGAGAATCCGCTGATCGATCTTTTCGGCGGGAGCGGCGTGTGGACGCTGATCGCGTTTGGCCTGCTCGCGACACTGTGGGCACCTTTGGTTGAGGAATCGATCTTCCGCGGTTGTTTGTTCCGTCACGTGCGGTCGCGCGTGGGGATGGTGCTTGCAGCGATCATCACCGCGATGGTCTTTGGCGGCATGCACGGGTACCCGGGCCTGCTTCTGTTGCCGGTGACGTCGCTGGGCGTGGTGTTTGCGCTGATGCGTGAATGGCGCGGGTCGCTGGTGGCGCCGATGACTGCTCACCTGATCCACAACGCAGTGGTCACGATGGTGCTGGTGTCGTTTGTGACACTGCTTGGGGATTGAGGCGGGTGGCGGCTCGCAAGAAGAGAAGACCGTAGATCACAGGCCGGAGTCCTGTGCCACGAGATTGCGTAGAAGCAAAGCAGAGATCAGGCAGAAGCCAAGCTGAGCAAGATCAGCGGTTGCTGCGGACCTTCTCTTCGAGGGCCTTGATGGTCTCGTCGAAGTCCTGCTCGGTGGCACGCTTGTGCTCGATGGTCTTGACTGCGTGCATGACCGTCGTGTGGTCGCGCCCGCCGAAGTAGCCGCCGATTTCTTCGAGCGAGTGGCGGGTGTGCTTGCGGGCGAGGTACATGCAGACCTGGCGCGGGAGTGCGACCGACCTGCTGCGGCGCTTGGATTGAAGCTCGGTGATCTTGACGCGGAAGAACTCGGTGACGCGGGTGATGATGCCCTGGATGGTCGGGCCACCCTCGGGGATCGATTCCTCGCCGAACTCCGCGCGGGCCATGTCGAGATCGATCGCTCGCTTGTCGACGTGCGAGCGGTTCTGGAGCTTGACGATCGCGCCTTCAAGCTCGCGGATGTGCTTGTCGATGCGGTTGGCGATGAAGACAGCAACGTCGTCTGGGATGTAGACGTCGCGGAGCGCGGCCTTGGTCTTGAGGATCGCCACGCGGGTTTCAAAGTCCGGCGGCTCGACCTTGGTGACAAGGCCCCACTTGAAGCGGCTGATGAGGCGATCTTCGAGATCGGGGATCTCTTCGGGCGCGCCGTCCGAACTCAGGACGATCTGCTTGTTGGCCTGGTAGAGGCTGTTGAAGGTGTGGAAGAACTCTTCCTGCGTGCGTTCGCGCTTGGCGAGGAAGTGGATGTCGTCGATCACGAGCACATCCACATCGCGGAAGCGGTGGCGGAACTCGGACATCTGGTTCTTGGTCACTGCATCGATGAACTGGTTGATGAAGCCGTCGCACGAGATGAAGTAGATCTGCGCGTTTGGGTTCTCTGCAGTGATCTTGAGGCACGCGGACTGGAGAAGGTGCGTCTTGCCCAGGCCCGAGCCGCCGTGGATGAAGACGGGGTTGTACGAGCGGCCGGGATTGTCTGAGACCGCGACCATCGCCGCGTGGGCGAGGCGGTTGCCCGAACCTACGACGAAATGGTCGAAGGAGTAGTCCGGGTTGAGGACCATCGAGCCTTCGCGGAGCGCGGAGGCAGCGTTGTGCGGAGGCGTGTGGGCAGGTCCGGGCGGCGGCGGTGGAACGACGCGGCGCGTGACGATGGTCGCGTCGCCGTTGCGATCGTGATCGGAGGATGCCTGCGAGTGGGCCTGGGCAGTGGCCTGCGGCTCGACGACGACGGGCGACTGGCCCATCACGCGCGGGGCGGACTGAACTGCTGCGTTGCCAGAACCCGCGACGTGCGAGTGGATGGACTTGGGCGCGGGGCCTGCAGTATTGATGTCGTCGGCGGGGCCGAGGAAGCGGACGGGGAGGAGCATCCCCGAGACGGTCCTGCACGCGTCGTTGAAGGCGTCGGAACATTCGCGGCGGAGATAATCGCGGTGAACGACCGACTGAGCGCGCACGTGAAGCGCGCCGGCGGAAATTCCGGCGGGTTCCAGCTCCGCGAACCATGCACGGCAGATGCCCTGATAGTTCGAGCGCAGGTGCGACAGAATGCTGTCCCAGATCTGGCGATCGGGGTCAGTCATGGCGATGAACCCTTTTCAGAATCAGATGGAACGACAAATGAAGACCGTGCGACCGACCGGAGCAGGGACGGTGATCGTGCGATGCGCACAGCCGCCCCGTAGTACGTGGAAACTTGTCCTCTGCATTGAAATGCCCACCCGCAATAAACCCACCGCCATCGACCGGGGTCGAGAACGGCCCACACGCACGCACTGAGTGTCGCGTACGCCGAACAGACTGCAGCCCACCTGCGGTCTGATTCGAGTGGCGCGATTCAGGACCCTGAACGTACTTCTCAGGCGGCGGAGTGTCAACCGTTTCGAGAGAATTTGGGGAGATGGATGGCGTGATGAGGGTTTGGACCCCGATGCACATCATCGATCATAAAACGCTTGACTTACTCGTCCTCGGATGGTTCATCGGGCTTCGCGAGACGCTGGCCCTGCGCGGCGGCCTGTTCTTCCGCGGCAGCGAGCTGTGCTTCATAGCGCATTCGCTGCGAACGAAAGTCCATGAGGAAGTGAACACGGTCTGCCTTTTCCTGTCCGCAGACCTGCGTGAACCGCTTGCGCGCGTAGTTGAGATCCGTTCGCCGCGAGACGTGGACAAGGATGAGCGCGTCTGATTCAAGCACGCGCAGCCACTCTGCGACGTCGTCGACGTGCATGTGCATGCCGATCTTGGCGCGGTCCTTGTGGTCGGGCTCGAAGAAGGTGCACTCGCAGATGACGATCTGGGCCTTGCGCACGTCCTCGCGGATGAGATGCGGGCCGGGCTGCGTGTCGCCGAGGTACGCGATGAGCGGGATGAAGAGCGTGCGCGTGATCTCGACGCCGCGGTCCTTGAGCTCCTTGAGCTTCTCCTGCGGGTAGTCGATGAACTCGGGCTTGAGCTTGGTCCTGCGCTCGAACACGGAGTACCCGAAGCTCGGGCAGGTGTGCTCGGTGGGGAAGCCGCGCAGGAAGATGTTGTTCTTGATCTCGATCTGCCCCTCGGGCTGGAGCGGGATCACTTCGAACGGGGTCTTCTGGCGCTCAAGATTGATGAACCCGGCCATCATGCCGCGGATGTCCTGCTCGATGCGTGCATCGCAGACGATCTTGGCGGTGCCCATGCCCTGGAACTTGCGCTGCGAGCAGAAGTACGCGAGCGAACCGATGTGGTCCATGTGACCGTGGCTGATCGCCAGGTACTTGGAGGAGAGCATCGCGCGCGGGCACGAGCCGATGTCAAAGCCCAGGTCGAGCTCGGGGATCTGGATGCAGGTGATTTCGCCGGCGATCGAGATGCCCTGCACGCGGAAGGGCGGGAGGTAGAGAAAACCGAGCGTGCCCTCGCGGGGCGGCGGCTTTGGGATCATCGGGCGAATCCTCCGGGGCGGGGCGGCTAGCCCGGCCGGAAAGAACATGCATCAGGTTTGAACCGACGGCGGCGATCGCCGTGCGGGGTCGATGGTAGGCGGGAGGGGTGGAGGGTGTGCAGAGCAATGCGCGTGGGAGAAGGAGTTGAGGGTACTGGGGAGTGGGAATCTGCGAATCGGGCACGAGGGACTGGGCACTGGGCATCCGGCACTGGTGATGAATACAAAGCGGATGAATACAAGAAGACCCCGGGGTAGATCCGGGGTCTTGTGGCTGCAGCGAGCATGGTGCGAAGTTGTCTACAGCGAGAGCTACTTCTTTTTCAGGACGAGCTTCTTCACCGGGCGGTGTGCGTCGGAGAGTTCGAAGCCTGCTTCGCGGAGGCGGGTGGTGAGGCTGTCTGACGCGTTCTCTTCGGCGAGGAGGTTCCACTCGAGCTTGAGGTAGAAGGGCTTTGAGATGCCGGACTCATCGACAACGGGTTTGCCTGCGTAATTGGTCAGGAAGCCTGCGAACTCGCCCGAAGTAGTCACGGGTGGGTTGTACAAGCCGCCCATCGACATGTATTCCTTGCCATCTGGCGGCGGTGGGTCTGCGAGCGGGGCAGCGCCTGCGATTCGCTTGAGAACCTTGACAGGCGCGGGCTTTTCGATGACCTGAGCCGTGAAGCCGAACGTGCTTTCAAGGAGCGTTCTGCCGATGGCTTTGGCGGTGTTGAGGTTATTGTCGGGTGGCTTGATGTAGAGGTCGTAGATGTCGCTGGGGAGCGGGACGTTGTCTTCGAGCGAGTCGAAATCAAAGCCGTAGCAGGTCATGACGAGCTGCACTGCCTCTGCACCGCGATGGGTGATGGTGGTGGGGTTTTCTTCACCGATCGAGATCGCACTGCGCTTGGTGGCTTTTCGAAGTACCGTATAGGAGAGTGCGTCCTGCACGCTTTCGAGCTTGTCTGCAGCTTTTATCTCGGCGACCATCTGCGCGAGCGATTCTGGATCGAACGACATGCCGCCGTTGTTCCAGTTGATCGGATGCTCGGAGGCTTCGTCTGCAGTGCCCGCTGAGCCGACAATGTTGATGTCGGTGGTTCTTGCAAAATCCACTTTCTCGCCCGCGATCAGGCTCTTGAGATGATCTTCGGTAAGCTCACCGGGGTGGCCGAAGGTAACGATCTTTCCTGCTGCATCGATCAGGCACACTGCAGGGACGCCGCGGACCCAGTAGGACTCCCACGTTGAGCCGTTCTTGTCGTATGCAAGCGGCGAGACCATCTTGGTTGACTCGCGGAACTTGGCTGCAGCAGGCTCTGCCTCGTTGGTCACGGTGAGGAAAACGATCCGCGGGTCGTCCTTGAATGCAGAGATGAGCTCGTTGGTGTGGGGCATCGTGGCCCTGCAGGGCCCGCACCACCCTGCAGAGAATTCAAGGACGATCGGCTTGCCTCGAAAATGAGAGAGCGAAAAGACGCCGTTCTTCTCAAGGCCCGGGAGATCGCCGAGAAGGCCATCGACGGAGAGGTCGGGCGCGAGGTCTCCGATCTTGGGCTTGGCAGGTGGCTGCGAGGTGGTGCCGCCCTGGATGTTCAGAGACTTTGCCTGCTCGGGCGTCAGTTCGATGACTGGCTGGAGTGCAAAGGTCAGTGGATTGCATGCAGCCATCGCGGCGAGAATCGCCGCTGCTTGTATACACCTATGCATGTGCACAATTCTCCCGCGTTTGCCTGCCGAAATTCCCCATTTGCGGCAGGTGATAGGTGCAACTGGATGCACGGGAAGGCGAGATCCGTCAGGAAAGTCGGGGAAACGTTGGGGTCAGGGAGCGGTACGATGTCGGTACGTACGGATGTTCATGCGTTGAACGGGAGTGCACAGGCGATGATGCTGCGAGCGATGACGACGGCGGGGCTGGTGCTGATGACTGCAGGTTTGCCCGCGTCGGGGATCCCGATGGTCGGTGAAACGCGGGTCGCCGCGGAGGTGTCGTGGGCCGATCCTGTTGAAGAGCTTCGCGCGTACCTCGCCAAGCCTGCAGCGGAGCGTGGAAAGATTGCAGAGCAGGAATTTGCGAAAGCGGGGCTCACCCGCGTGCAGGCCCAGGAGGCTACCAAGCTTCTGTGGGATGACTATGCAGCTCGCATCCGTGCGGATCGCGGCGAGGAGTGGGAGAAGAAGTCGATCACGATCGACGGCAAGACGATGAAGTTCGACTACCGGATCTTCGGCGAGGCTGCTGATCTTGGGCGGAGCATGTTCATCTCGATGCACGGCGGCGGCGGTGCGCCTCCGGAGGTGAACGAGCAGCAGTGGAAGAACCAGATCGGGCTCTATACGCCCGAAGAAGGCATCTACGTCGCACCGCGTGCACCGACGGATACGTGGAACCTGTGGCACGAGGGGCATATCGACGGGCTCTTTGATCGAATCATCACCGATGCAGTGGTGTTTGAGAATGTTGATCCCGATCGTGTGTACCTGATGGGGTATTCTGCAGGTGGAGACGGCGTGTATCAGCTTGGGCCGCGCATGGCGGACCGGTGGGCAGCCGCAGCGATGATGGCAGGGCACCCCAACGAAGCGCAGCCGGACAATCTCCGCAATGTGCCGTTTGTGATCAATATGGGCGGCGATGACAAGGCGTACAACCGCAATACGGTCGCTGCAGAGTGGGGAAAGAAGCTCGACGATCTTCGCGCTGCAGATAGCGAGGGGTACGAGCACGAGGTGCACATCCGTCCGGGGCTTGGGCACTGGATGAAGCGTGAGGATGCGTCTGCAGTGCCGTGGATGATGCAGTATCGGCGCAATGCGTGGCCGACGCGCATCGTGTGGCGGCAGGACGATGTCCTCCAAGGGCGGATGTACTGGCTGGAACGCGACCTTGAAGGTGCGAAGGGAGGCGACACGCTGATCGTCTCTCGCAAGGGGCAGGATTTTGCGATCGAGAAGTCAGAGGGCGTGGCGAAGTTCTCGATTCTCCTGAGCGACGACGTGGTGAACATGGATGAACCGATCCGTGTTCTCTACGGTGAGAAGGTGGTGTTTGAAGGGAAGGTTGAGCGGACTGCAGTTGGCTTGTCGCGGACGCTTGAGGGGCGCGGGGATCGGAACTTGATGTTTGCAGGGAAGGTGGAGGTTGAGTTGAAGTGAGTGTTGCCTTTGCAGGGCTTGGAAGAACGAAGGCGGCAGTGATCGAGTGGATTGTGACGGATTTACTTTGGATGCAGCATGAGTAGTGACCGCGTTGAACTTCTGGCGACCACTGCCTTCGGGCTTGAGGCGGTCACTGCACGTGAGCTTGAGGGGCTTGGCTTTGAACCCAAGATCATCTCGACGGGCCGCGTGCTCTTTGAGGGTCCTGAGATCGCGATCGCCCGCGCGAACATGAATTTGCGCACCGCAGATCGCGTGCTCCTGCGCGTCGCGACGTTCCCTGCACCTGATTTCGACACGCTCTTTGAAGGCGTCAAGGCGATCGAGTGGGAGCGGTGGATCCCGCGTGATGCGGCGTTCCCGGTCAATGGCAGGAGTGTCAAGAGCCAGCTTTCGAGCCTCCCTGCAGTCCAGCGTTCGGTGAAGCGAGCGATCGTTGATCGCTTGATGCAGGCACATAAAACGAGCGAACTGCCCGAGACCGGCCCGCGGTTCATCATCGAGATCAGTCTGCTTGAAAATCAGGCGACGCTGACGATCGACACCAGCGGCGAAGGCTTGCACAAGCGTGGGTATCGCGATCTGGTTGGCGATGCATCGCTGAAGGAAACGATGGCTGCAGGGCTCGTGCTCCTGAGCGTGTGGCGGCCGGACCGTCCGCTGGTCGACCCGTTCTGCGGCACGGGAACGATCCCCATCGAAGCAGCGATGATCGGGCTGAAGATCGCGCCGGGCCTGACGCGAAAGTTCGATGCAGAGGATTGGCCGACGCTCGATGAGACGATCTGGGAAACCGCGGAGGAAGAAGCACGCGCGGTATCGCTCGAAGAGGTGAAGGGCTCGCTCGCATACACGATTCATGCGAGTGATACGAGCGACGAGGCGCTGTCGCTGGCAAGAAGACACGCGCAGCGAGCGGGTGTTGAGAAGTTCATCCACTTTGCAAAGCGTGATTTCAAGGAACTGACGAGCAAGGCGGATTACGGCTGCACGATCATGAACCCGCCGTACGGCGTGCGCCTCGGGGATGATTTTGAGCTTGAGCGGATGTATCGCGGATTTCCGGAAGTGCTCAAGCGGATGTCGACGTGGTCGCACCACATCCTCACTGCACGGACGGATCTTGAGTGGCTCGTGGGGCAGGAAGCAACGCGGCGAAGGAAGTTGTACAACGCGCAGATCGAGTGCACGTATTTTCAGTTCCTGGGACCCAAGCCGCCGCGTGGTGGAGATGAAGCACTCGAAGACAGCTCACCACAGAGGCACAGAGAGCACAGAGAAGAAGATGCAGAGAGTGGCGAGAGTCTCTCGCGTGAGGATGGGATTGAAACTGCGGGCGATGCGGAGCTCAGTGAGACGAGCCTGACTGATGCCGGAGTGGCAGACGGCGCTGCGAGTGGTGCACATGGAGAGCGGCACGCAGGCCAGGCTGGCGATACGTCATCGCAGGCACCGCGGCAGCGAAAAGAAGTCATGCCTGCGTTCGGCGGGCTGCGCGATCGTGATGTCCGCGAGCTTGAGGACTTTGAAGGCAGATTCACCAAGCGTGCACGGCATCTTCGCAAGTGGCCTTCTCGCGGGATCACGTGCTATCGCGTGTACGAGCGGGACTGTCCCGACGTGCCGGTGGTGATCGACCGGTACGAGGACCATGCACACATCTTTGAGCACGAACGTGAGCACGGGAGAACGCTTGCGCAGCATCTTGACTGGCTTGATCGCATCGCGGCGATCACTGCCCGGGTGCTTGAGATCGATCTGAAGAGCGTGCATGTGAAGAGCAGGCCCAAGCAGCGCGGGCTTGGCCAGCACGAGAAGCTCGATGAGCAGGGTTCCACGCTGACTGCACGCGAAGGTGGCCTGAAGTTTGAAGTGAACCTGACCGACTACGCGGATACCGGGCTGTTTCTTGATCACCGCCTCACGCGTGGGATGGTTCGCGAGCAGGCCAAGGGCAAGCGGTTCTTGAATCTCTTCTGCTACACCGGTTCGTTCACGGTGTATGCAGCTGCGGGCGGCGCGAGGAACACAACGAGCGTCGATCTTTCGAACACGTACATGGACTGGGCGATCCGGAACATGCACATGAACGGTTTGATCGAGCACGGGCGTGACGTGCATCCGCGTCATCGCTTCGTCCGGTCTGATGTGCTTGAGTTCTTGCGAGCTGAGCAGGAAGCGCTCGACGTCGCGGGTGAGGACGGTTTGTACGACCTTGCAGTGGTCGACCCGCCGACATTCTCTAACAGCAAGAGCACGGAAGAGGACTGGGAAGTGCAGCAGGGGCACACGGATGTGCTCGGGCTGGTTCTGCGGCTGATGTCGCCCGGCGGCGTGATCTATTTCTCGAACAACTACCGTAGATTCAAGTTCGCGGAAGAAGAACTGGTGCGGATCAGCCCGGGGCTCAAGATCCAGGACATTTCTGCAAAGACGATTCCCGAGGACTTCCGCAATGAGCGGATTCACCGGTGCTGGAGGCTGGTGGTGGGGGGATGAGCAGGAGGGCAGCTAGCTGTTAGCGGTTCGCACGAGCAGGGGTGGATTGGGAGACGACTGAGTTTACTTGCGCGTTACGTGATTGTGTGTGCCGGGGGGTGCGCTGGCATGAAACTGATGTGCAGGCAGTGCGGGTATGACGCGAGGCCACTGGTTGGCGATATGTCCACGCGGTACACGTGCCCTGAGTGCGGTATGCATGAAACTGCAGTGCGTTGGTATCGATCGCGGTCGCTGCGATGGAGACTGATGTGCGTGCTCGTGATAGATGCAGTCGCTGCAGGGGTTATGCTGACGCCGCTCCTGCCGCCACGAGAGAGCATGTTCCTGTTCTTCTTCATCTCTGCGATCGTGCCACTGTGGATCGTCGTCGTGGCGGACGCGACAAATTATGCGGAGGTTGGCTGCTCGCGTGCCTGCATCACGGTGATCGGCGGCTGGATCCTGGGAATCACCTTGCTGGGCCTGATCGCGATCTTCAAGAGATGATGCCTGCGGCTGTCTCCAGTGATCGCAGTGCAAAAAAAGCGATTTCAAACGCTGCTTACGTGATGACGCGATCACCGAGCTCTTCGAGCGTGATGCCAAGGTGCGTCTTGATCGCGATCTCGGGCGGCTCAACCTTGCATGCACGGGCGAAGCGGAAGAAGTCGTCGGGCCGATTGGCAAGGAACCCGCGGACGAGGAGCTGCGCCAGGTTGTACGACTGCTTCTGTTCATCTTCGTAATCAGAAAAGAAGGATTCGCCAGTCCAGAATCGTTCGATTCTTCCATCTTTCCAAAGCTCGCGCTGACGCATCACGGTTTCCGAGTTGGCCTGGAGCGGTGACCATCCCGTCACGCGTTCCTCCATCATCTGCGTGAGCCCTTCCTCGACCCAGAGCGGCAACTTGAGTCCGGTGAGCATGTGGTGCGTCAATTCGTGCGAGATGATGTTCTCGACGCTCTGACGGACTTCAAGTGGAAGAACAATCTGTGCGATGCGTGGCGGCTCTTCCCGGACGTACATGCCGCCGGATGTGCTCCACGAACCTTCTTCCGGAAAGCGTGAGAGCGTATATGCGTGGTAGAGGTCTCGGCTGCTAAACGCGATCACGGCGACAGACGTGGCCGAGCCGGGGGTGACCAGTGGCGTAATGGTTGATTCGATCAGGTTCCATGCACGCTCGGTGACTTCTGAGATCGGGCGAACCATCCCGCTGGGCGCGAATCCCTCCGCATGGCCTGATCGCCAGATCGTGTGCGGCGGCTGGACATACTGCATCAGGAGTTGATGAAAAGCGTGCACGACGGCGCGCCGAAGAACTGGGGGCTGGGCGAGCTCTGTGCGTTCAGCAACCCATGCATCAACGGCATCCCAGTCAAGATGCGGGAGTGAATCATCGAGATAGCAGAGCGAGGCGAGTTCGTTCGGATCGATGGGTGGCACCGGTGGCGCGGGGATCACTTCGCGGCGCGAACGGAGCATGCTGAAGAGCTTCTTGAACATGGTGTAAACCGCGCAGGGATAGCGGGCAAATCATTTACCTGCGATCAACGCCGGTCATCGTGCTGGGCGGGCTGAAAAGATCGAGGATGCGGGTGTCTTCGTGGGCGATGCACGAGTGGGGGACGTTGGGCGGCAGAACAAGGACCTGCCCGCCGTGCACTTCAACTTCTCTATAGCCCGCCTCGCCCTTGTTACCGATGCCGAACGTGCAGTGCCCCGAAAGCAGCACGACGAACTGCTCGTTCTCGTGCTGGTGGGTGGCGAGCGTGAATCCGCGAGAAAGCAGGACGTCCGAGACCATCATGTGGTCGCCGATGATTCTTCGGCGCGCGATAAGGGGCATCGGGTTGTCGACTGCAAGGTCCGCAATGGTGATGAGACGCGTCGGGCATGGGCAGGCTCCGAATATGTACCGGACAGCCTATCACCATTTGAAAGCAAGTGAGCACATTGCTGGTTCAATGTGAACGTGCGCAAGACCACCTCACTGGCTTCTTCCACCAGTGCCTGATGCCGGATGCCCAGTGCCCTGCCCTTAGATTTCATCTCCCACTGCATCATCACGCAGCGTGAGAATGTCGCGGAGCTGGTCGGTCGACAGCTCGGTGAGCCAGCGTTCGCCTGCACCGATGATGTTGGTCGCCAGTTCCATCTTCTGTTCGATCATCTCGTCGATGCGCTCTTCGAGCGTGCCGCGGACGACGAACTTGTGGACCTGGACCGTGCGCGTCTGGCCGATTCGGTATGCACGGTCGGTTGCCTGGTTTTCGACTGCAGGGTTCCACCAGCGGTCGAAGTGGAAGACGTGCGTCGCTGCAGTGAGATTGAGACCGACGCCACCAGCGCGGAGGCTGACGAGAAGGATCGGCGACTTCTGGCCTTCCTTCTGGAACTTGCGCACGATCTCTTCACGCTGCTTCTGCGGCGTGCCACCGTGGAGGAAGAGCACCTCGCGGTCGAGCTTGTTGCGGATCATCACGCTCAGGATCTGGCCCATCTGGCGGAACTGCGTGAAGACCAGCGCCTGATCGCCCTCGGAAAGGACCTCGTCGAGCATTTCGAGGAGGCGAACGCACTTGCCCGAGCGTGCAGGGTCGGGCGGCGTCATGCTGCCATCTTCCCAGTCCTTGAGGAGCTGGCTGGGGTGGTTGCAGATCTGCTTGAGCTTGATGAGCGCGGAGAGAACGACGCCGCGCCTCCGGATGCCGTCGGAAGTCTCGACCTCGCCCAGCATGCGCTTGACCGTGCTCTCGTACAGCGAGGCCTGCTCGGTCGTGAGGTGTGCATACTCGCGCGACTCGATCTTCTCGGGAAGGTCCGTGACGACGTTCGGGTCTGTCTTGAGGCGGCGCAGAATGAACGGACGGACAAGCCCGCGGAGCTGATCGGTCTTGGCGCGGTCGTGGTAGCGTTCGACGGGGATCGCAAACCGCGAGCGGAAGTTGTGCGGCGTGCCGAGGTAGCCGGGGTTGAGGAAGTCCATGATCGACCAAAGCTCGCTGAGTCGATTTTCAACGGGCGTACCGGTGAGTGCGATGCGGCGCGTCGCGTTGAAGTTCCGCACTGCCTGCGTCTGCTTGGCCTGCGGGTTCTTGATGTACTGGGCCTCGTCGAGCACAAGCCGGCCCCACTCGACTGCGTTGATCATCTCGCGGTCGCGGTGCGCGAGCGAGTAAGTCGTGACGACCAGGTCGTGTGCCTCTGCAGTCTTGATGAAGTCCTGCCCCAGCCTCCGGAGCATGCCGTGGTGGAGCATGACGCGAAGGTGCGGGCAGAACCTTCGCGTTTCGTGGAGCCAGTTGCCAAGGACCGACATCGGCACGATCAGGAGCGTGGGCTTCACGCCGTGTGCAGCAGGACCGCCTGCATCCTGCGGAGGATGCTCGCCATCTGCCAGCGGTGTCGTCGGGTCAAAGGGTTCCATCGGAACCACGGGCGCTGCGGGAGCAGCTTCAGGAGATTCTGGTGCATCGACAGGCGCGGGTGCAGCCATGCCGACCAGGCGCTCGTGCGCGAGCAGGCCCAGGAGCTGGATCGTCTTACCAAGACCCATGTCGTCCGCAAGGCATGCACCAAGGCCGAACTTCTCAAGGAACGCAAGCCACGACACGCCGCGGATCTGGTAGGGGCGGAGCGTGCCGAGGAAGGTGCCCGGCGTCGCGAGCATCTGGAGGCTCTCTGCCTGTGCATCGCCCGAAAGCAGGCCCTTGATCCAGCCGGTTGCTTCGAGGCCGACAACGGGGAGGCCCATCGCCGCAGCGTCGGAGGCATACGCCATGCGGAGTGCTTCACCGATCGAAACGTCACCGCCCGGGTTCTCGCGGATGAACTTCACCGCTGCGTGCACGTCCTCAGGACGGATCTCGACCCAGCGGCCATTGATCTTGACCAGCGGGCTGTTGCGCTTGGTGAGCTGTTCAAACTCCGTCAGCGTCAGTGAGGTATCGCCGATCGCGATCTCCCAGCGATACTTCACAAGCGTGCCAAGGCCCAGTGCAGCAGCGCCGGTTCCGGGCGAAGGAGCTGCGTTGCGATCGCCCGGGAGCGTTGCATCGCTCTCGAGCTTCAGGCGTGCACCGAGGCGTGCAGCAGGGGATTCCCACCACTCAGGAGCCTGCGAACCAAAGCCCTGCTCAAGGAGAACGGGGCGAACTTCGCGAAGGAACTCGTACGCCTGGCGCGTGTTGAGCGTCAGCTCGATCGGCTCAGAGTCTTCGAGCGCGGATTCAAGCTTCTTATAGATGCGAGATGCACGGCCAAGCTCTGCAAGGAGGAGTTCCTGCGGGTTATCAAGCCGCTGGCCGCTCAGGACGATCGATGGCGCGGTGAGGAGCCAGATGTCCGATGCATCGACAAGCACGCCCGGGCGCTCGACCGACTGCAGATGGAAGCTGACCGACCACACTGCATCCGATTCAGTCGCGCCATCCGCAAGGCCGAGCTTCGATTCGAGCGGTTCGTTTAAACGGAGGCACAGACGCCATGCAGAGCTTTGCCCGCGATCTTCGAGCCCCGCGATCCACGTCCGGATCCTGCGCGTCATCTCCTGGCGAACTGCGGTGGTCGCTTCAACGCCGTGTTCCTGATCCAGCAGCCCACGCAGCCACGCAACCTGCGGATCGGATGCAGGGTCGCGTTCGCGTACCGCGTCCATCAGGTCTTCGCGCCGGAAGATCGCCCTGCAGTGCGCGTCGACCACTGCAGAGAGGAAATCATCGATGAGCACCGCGCCGTCGTGGTTGAAACCATCGACCACCGCGCGCCCTGCAGCGGGCATCGAGCGGATGAGGACATCGCGCTTGTGTGCAGTGGATTCGTCTGCCGTCCAGGGCTGCCACATGCCCAGGAGTTCACCGTTGCCGCGCTGGCGGAGCATGGGGACAAACCGCTGCTGTGCGAGAAGGTGTCGTGCGAGCCGGGCACACGTCGCAAAGAAGTCAATTGTCGGATCAAGGACCAGGTCAGGATCATTGCCCTGCGTGTCCGCGTCGATCAGCGACTCAAGCACGTTGGGAATGTCGCCCGACGCGATGCACAGCGAAGGGACCTCGAAGTTGGCAAGCCCCGCGCCCTGCGAGGATGCATCATCGCGCGATTGACCCAGGAGGAGCCTCATGCGCATGCTCGGCAGTGGCGAGGTGCCCGATGCAGGCATGCGGATCGTCAGCTTTGAAGCGTCGGGTGATGTCTTAAGGTGCGACGCGAGCGCAGCGCGGAGGCGTTCAGGATCCGTGCAGAAGGTGTGGAGCGAGTTTTGCGGCGCATCGCCCGCGGGCGATCCTGCACCTGCTGCCGAGGCTGCCTGCTGCGACTCGCGCAAGCCCTTGCTCCAGCGCTCGGCGTCTTCGGCCCACAGGTGCAGATACTCCCCCGACCAATTGGCGTGCAGAACGATCTTCAACGACAAACTCCCGGGAGCGAGGGTGCAGCACGGACGCGTCATGCGTCACGGCCGGGGGACTGGTGTCCCTGGCTCTATAGAGGAATGAGGGCGCAGGGACTCGAACCCTGGACCAACGGCTTAAAAGGCCGATGCTCTACCAACTGAGCTACGCCCTCAACACGGTGGCTCCGTTCAGGTCCTGAACAGAGCACCCGCAGGAACGCGCATGATAGGCGCACACCCGATTCGATTCGCCGGTCAAACGCTGCGTGTTCGCCCTCCTGTCGGGTTTCGTCAAACCTCGCGCCTGCACCAGTCGCCGTACGGGTCCGTTCGGTCGGATTCCGACCGGACTCCTTCCGGCCGTTTGCGATCTTGTTCGTGAAACTCACAAAGTCTTGCGCCGAGCAAGGGCGTTCATACGGCGGGAACACCATGGAGGTAAGTGCGTACTATCACACGACGGAGTTCACGAAGCTCAACGACTCGGTGCGTGCACCGAACCATCGTGACGCCCACCGGCGAACCACCATGCCGGGAACACAAGGCAGGGCGTGAGCAACTCCTCGCATCCGTTGACCCAATCATCACCGCAGCATCAGCGAAACGGGAGACAGCCATGAACGGTTTGGCGCGGTCGAAGTCTGTGCACACTGGCGCGATCCTCATCACCCTCGGCGCGGCCGGGCTAGTCCTTGGCGGTTGCCAGACTGCACGCCCCAGCGATCGCGTCGATCCTTACTCCCGTCCCGGCGACGGTGCGCTGAATGACCCTGCAGTGAGCCCCCGCACGCTCCTGGAGTTCACCGACCAGGTGACCCAGAACCTCGCGGACCGTCTCCCGCGCGTCCCCGAGATCGGCGGCGCACCTGCCAAGGTCGTGATCGCGGTGGGGGATATCACCAACCGCACGCGCACGCCCTCGAGCGACTTCCTGACCGTCCGGAGCCAGATCTTCACCGATCTTGTGAACAGCAACGTCCAGCAGCACGCGATCATTCTCGAAACGCTCGAGACGATGGACGGCCAGGTGAACCGCTACGCCCAGCGTGGCGGCGCGGACCGCCTCGATGAAGCCACGCGTGGCACGCTGGAATCCGCACGCTACGACCCCGCGATCACGTACATCCTCAACGGCGAGTTTGGCGAGATCAGCCGCGACAGCGGGCGTGACTCGACGTACGTCTTCAACTGGCGCCTGGTGAACCTCAAGACCAGTGCAGTGGTGTTTGCGGATCGTGTGACCAGCACGCAGACCAGGACCCGCTGATCAGAACCTGAGTCTCAGCCCGTCGGGAGAGTTTGCAGATGGCTCTGTACGCAGGTTTGGTTGCAAAGGTAACTGCCACGCTGTGCACGGCGATGCTCGTGATCGCCTGCACAGGTTGTGCATCCGCAGGCAAGGGTGAAACATCCCGCATGACTGCAGATGACATCTTCGAAACCGGCGATCAGATCCGCGAATCGCTCGGTGAGAGCACGTGGCTCGCGGGGCGCGATGCGTCGTCGCCCCCGATCCGCCTGGGTGTTTCGCAGGCAGTGAACAAATCAGCCGACAGGCTCGCGGCGAGCGATTGCTGGGCGTTCACCGCGCTTGTGATCTATGACGATTCGGTCCAGCAGCTTTTCACCCAGAAGAACATCCGGCTCTACCTGCCCGAGGACACGGAAAAGACGCTGACCGCGATGGGCCTTGGCCCCGATGGGAGGCTCGCGCCGGAGCTTGGGGTGGATCGCTCCGCGCCGACGCATGTTCTTCGTGCAGAGATCCGGTCGCTCGCACGCCAGGGTGCAGGAGACAGCGACATCAGTGATGAGCGGCTCGACGTGAACCTGATCGACTACCGGATCACCGAGTTTGATTCGAGCACGGTGGTCTGGGCGAAGACTGTTCGCGTTTCGCGCGAAGCTCGGGGAACCGTCGCGGATTGAATTGAGGACACGCAGCGGGGTGCGAGGAGACATGGGACGACTGCTTGCGAGCATGTGGAGCGTGTCGTGCGGCCGATTCAGGCCCATGGTGCACGTTCATCGCGTGGCCGCTGCGTCTGTGCTTGTTGTCCTTGCAGGCTGCTCCTATCAACGCGACGAATCTGCAGTGAACCTCGCAGAACGCGGGCGTTTCGGACCTGCACGCGAGCGCGTCGCAGCTAATGCCACAAGCGACCCGGAAGATCGCAACTTCATCCTCGACCAGATGAAGCTCGTGACGATGGGGCTCGCAGAGGGCGTGCCGGACATCGTCGAGCCCACTGCAGATCGGCTCTACGACCGCCTTCGCACGCAAGGCCTCAACGACGACAATCGCTTTGCACAGGTTCTCCTCACCGAAGGCTCGGTGAAGATCTACAAGGGCGATCCGTTCGAGCAGGCACTGGCGTATTACAACATCGCCCTGCTTGATGGAATGAAAGGCGACTGGGGCAATATGCGAGCTGCTTCGCAGCAGTCGCTGTTTCTTCTGCGAGATTTCAGTAAGGCTTTGCAGGAAAGTGGCAAGTCTGCAACGTCATCCCCTGCGCCTCGCGGCAGAGGCTCAAGGCGAAACACGCAGCAGCAGGCGCAGGTTCAGCAGACTTCCGTAGAGCAGGATGAGCAGGTTGCGCTCGTCCGTGCTGCTGCTCAGGCAGAGAAGGAAGGCAAGGCCAACCAGGACGCGATGGGCATCGACTACACGCCGATCGCGTCAGACTTTGAGATCGGGTACATCCTCAAGGCCATCGCTGCACGCCAGCTCGGCGAGCGCGAGGACATGGCAGAAGCACTCAATACGCTCCGCCAGATCGCGCCCAGGCTCTCTGAGGTTGCGGATCTCATCGGTGCAGGTTCATACAACACGGTCTTTGTCGTTGATTACGGCATGGCGCCTGAGAAGTATGGGACGGGTCCGGACCGCGCGATCGCATCGCGCACGTCGGTGACGCCCAGCGACGGTGCACTTCTCTCGATCTCGGTTTCGTCAGCAAACGCTCCTGCACCGCAGGCCTCGACGTGGCCGATCACAACAGACGTGAACAGGATCGCAACCAGCACCAAGTGGGCGAATCTTGAAGACGTGCGCGTTGCCAAGAGCACAATCGGCACCGTGTTGCTCGCGGGTGGTTTGATCACTGCAGTCGCTGCGGACGATGACGACGGCACGCAGCAGATGGTCGGCCTGATCGTCGCGGGCGTCGGCGCGTTGATGAAGGCAACCAGTGCTGCAGACGTTCGACACAACGAGCTTTTCCCGCAGCGCACGTACATCGCGCTTGCAGACCTTGGCCCTGGGTTCAACCGCGTTGAACTCGCGGTGGGATCATCAAAGATGGTCTTCCCGCAGTTACCTGCGGCAGGTGCGGGCGGCCTGACGCTGAACTACGTCCGCATGCCGACACGGCAGGAATCGTGGGCTGCATCTGAAACGCTCCGCTACGGCAACGACGTCTCCGGCGATCCCTTTGCAGGTGGAACCACTGCAGATGCGATGCTGTTCCTTCCGTACATCCTGGGCGGGCGAGATGTCAGGACGCCTTCGCTCGCGGTTCTCCAGTCATACCAGAGTGCAGGGTTCTTGAAGGGCTTCAGCCTTGATGATCTCCAGCAGCTCTACCGCGATGAGGAGATCCAGGTCGCGGGCATGAACTCATCGATCGACGCGACGGGTCTGCACATCCTCGATGGCGGCTCGTGGCTCTACACGCCGCAGCCCGGCAGTACGGGTTTCAAGCGGCTCTTTTACGGGAACCATGAGCCGTACCGCCCCAGGTCAAAACCCGTGAAAGTGCTTCACGAGCAGATCGCAGAAGAGCTTGAGGCAAGGCGAGCAGCGCAGCAGGAACAACCCAAGACGACCCGCGTCGAAAGCAGGGATGAGCCGTGGAATCAGCAGGGAATTGATCGCGGCATCGTCAGTGAGGTATTCGGAAGCGCGGGATAAAAAGCCAAAGGCCAGATTGATGCAGAGCCTCGCAGGTGCGTGACCGCAGGCTCGGCGTGCAAGGTCAGAAGTTTGATCACGAAACACACGCACGCAGACTTTGAAGTTCCGCGTGCGATTCAAGACATGGAGCCAGAGACATGAATCAGGTGATGAAGGTGGGAGTGAACGCAGGTTGGAAGTTTGTCGCGATGGCGATGCTCGGTGCAGGTGCATCGCTTGCGGGTTGCGATACCACCCGCGCGCCGTACGCACCTGCAGGTGATCCGCTCGTCGCGAGCAACTATCCCAAGGTCGCGTTCCTCGACAAGGAGCTGACCGGCATGCTCGTCGTCGATCCCAACATCGTCGTCGTGGATCGCCCCGAGGGGCGTCCGATGAAGGTGACGGTGCCGATGCGATCGGTCTCCGACCACGCGATGAAGCTCCAGTATCAGTACGTCTGGCGCGACGCGCTGGGTCGTCCTGTGGGCAACCCCAGCGGCTGGAAGTATGTGGTAGTCGAGCCGCGCGTGCAGGTGCCGATGCAGGCCAACGCGATCTCGATGGACGCGACCGACTGGCGTCTTGAGATCCGCTTTGAACGTTAATTGAAGTTTTGAACATCGAAATCAAGTGACAGTCGATTCGTTCCATCAGCAGTTCCGGCCCCGCTAAGGGCCTTTGAGGTGGATCATGGAGTGCATGCGTATGGCCCTTTCGCGTTCGTCGGTCGGCGTTCGTGGAATTCGTTCTCTCGCCGTGCTCATCGCAGCGGCGGGAACGGTGATGTGCATCGCGCCCGCCGCGATGGCACAGAAGGCCGCGCCCCAGCCCCTCGAGCCCTATGTCGAGCCGCAGCTTGATGTCGGCCTGTGGTCGCAGGTCTATCAGCTCACCAACCGTCCGCGTCTGCTCGTGCTGTGCGGATACGGCACGAGCCGTCACCAGGCGATGGACCCTGCACAGGTCCTGAGCAATCTTGATTCAACTGCAGTCACGCACAAGATCCGTGCTGCACTGATCGGCGAGCTCAACGTTCCCGGCGCCGACATCGAGCTTGTCGACGACAACGCCCTCCGTTCGGTCATGACGCGCCTCAAGGACAACCTGAATCTCTCGGGTGATCTTGAAGCAGGGGAGCTTCTCAAGCAGCAGCTCGGTGCGGACCAGCTCATCCTTGTCCGCCTTGTCGATTCGGGCACTCCAGGCTCACCCTTCTCGGTGATCGTCGAGTCGTCGGACCTCGCACGCGGGCGCGTCGGTGCCACGTTCCCCTTCGATTGGAAGGGCGGGACCGACGTTGTCAACATCAAGGCCAACGCACGTGCAGTGGCGATCAAGTACGTCAACGACTTTGCACTGCGCGTGAACCACCCTGTCCGCTACACCGCGCAGGTCTTCGGCACGAGCACGGTCGAGCTCCAGCGTGCAACGCTCGAAGGTCTCAACGGGCTTTCCGGTCTTCGGGGCCAAGTCCGCACCCGTTCGAGCGGCACGACCAAGGACTCGATCACCGGCCAGGGCGATGCGTACACCGAGTACGAACTGACGTTCGTGCGCGGCAGCGATGCGGACCCCACGCAGCTCCTGGGTGACATCACGCAGATCCTCAAGACGCGCTACAACATCGCGGTCGAGCCTCGCCAGTCAGAGGGCGGTCGTCTTGCGTTCCGCGTCGCTGCAGGCAAGGGTGGGATCTCGAATCCCACCGCTGCACCCACTGCAGCACCTGTCGCGACCCCTGCAGAGCAGGTCGCAACGCCTCAAGAGCAGCCCATCGAGGTCGAACGCGACACCTCCGCCACTGCGTCCGAACTCCGCAAGCTCTACGCAGACAGAGGTTCACCTCGCATCGTCGTCATGATCAACCGTGCAGCGACGATCCAGGAGTACAACGACTGGCGATCTGCAGGCTCAAACGCAGACACCGTCGTCGTGATCGGTTCTGGCAACACCACCACGCAGCCCGGCAAGGCAGTGGAGGGTGAGCAGTTCATCGATCCGCGCTCGCTTGATCTCTGGGCACGCCAGGTCGAGCAGGCGGTTTCGAACACGCTCACGAATGAGTACGGCCTCTCGCAGCAGATCTCGCCCGATCTTGCCCGTGCATCGATGCTCGCGAGCGTCGACAACGGCCAGCGTTTCATGGGTGCGGATCAGCTCCTGGGCATGCTCCGCAAGGAAGATGTCGCGGATATCGCGATCGTCGGCTGCGGCAAGATCGTCAGCGGCATCGCAGGGTACGAGATGGTCTACACGCTTGAGACCGTGGAGCTTGCGACCAGCAGAAGGCTCGGTGCTGCACTCATCACCGCGCCAGTCCAGGGCATCACCGGTGCAGACACGGTTCGCAGGTCGAGCCAGTCGTTCGCGACCCGTGCATCCTCGCAATCTGCAGAATCGCTCCACCAGGCATTCGGCAGTGCGCAGCCGCTCGAACTGACCATCACCGGCGTGTCGAGCGACGCAGAGGTCGCCGCGATCGCAGAGGCCATCCGTGCGCACGGCAAGGGTCTTTCCGTCTCGGGCCCCTCGACCTTCCGAACCGAGAACGCAACCGGCATCGCGACCATGAACGTCCAGTGGGCAGGTGCCTCCGACCAGCTTGGCACCGAACTCCAGCGCGTCCTGACCGACGCGAAGGTCCCGTTCAACGTCGCAGTGACCCAGCGTGAAGGCCGGAAGGTCACGCTCGCTGCATCACGCTGATGACGTCTTTCCGAACTACTTCACCCAGCCCTTCGAAAGCAGGGCCGGGTGGTTTGTCTCTGGCGTGCGCCTCTCCAAGCCGGCCATGAACCAAGGGACTTTCCTAAGCCTCCGCGACTGCGGTACAGACCCCGAATGCACGGACGACTGTGACCGCTTCCATCGGTCCACCTAGAATCCATGTCGCGCCAAACGCGAGTGACCCAAATGAATTCCGTACGTCGGTCCGGGACCGCTTTGTGACGCGTCCTGACCGCCAAACGCACGCTTCGAGGATCGTTCATGTCCACCGCCACCCAGACGCCCGTTCCGGCTCGTCCTGCACCGAACTACACGATCTCCGCGCAGCTTCCCGACGAGACGCTGATCAAGTGGCTCTACGACATGACCATGATCCGCGAGTTTGAGAACCGCTGCGCTCAGGCGTACCAGGCAGCCAAGATCGGCGGCTTCTGCCACCTCTACATCGGCCAGGAAGCAGTCGCGGTCGGCACGATCAACTCCCTGAACCACGATGACCCGATCGTCCACGCCTACCGCGACCACGGCCATGCGCTGGCCCGCGGCATGCACCCTAACGCCTGCATGGCCGAGATGTTCGGCAAGAGCACCGGCTGTGCCAAGGGCAAGGGCGGGTCGATGCACATGTTCGACAAGCCCAACTGGTTCTTCGGCGGCCACGGCATCGTCGGCGCGCAGACCCCCTTGGGAACGGGCCTTGCCTTCGCAGCCAAGTACGAGCTTGAAGTTCTCGGCCGTGCACTCCCCAACCCCGGCGTCAAGGACGGCGACCCTGCCAAGAAGAAGGTCTCGCTCGCGTTCCTGGGCGACGGTGCACTCAACCAGGGTGCACTCCACGAGGCGATGAACCTCGCGGGCCTCTACTCGATCCCCGTCATCTACGTCGTTGAGAACAACGGCTACTCGATGGGTACGAGCATCGAGCGCGGCACCACGATGGCACACGACCTCATGGCCAAGGCCCGTGCCTACGGCATGGAAGGTCGCGTGATCGACGGCTTTGACGTGATGGAGCTGTACGACAAGTTCAAGCCCCTCGTCGATGCGTGCCGCGAAGATCAGCGCCCTGCCTTCGTCGATCTCAAGACCTACCGCTACCTCGGTCACTCGATGTCCGACCCCCAGAAGTACCGCACGAAGGAAGAGGTCGAGCAGTTCAAGCAGCGCGATTCGATCGACCGCCTCGCTGCATACCTCATGAACGAGCGCAAGACGGGCGGCAAGCCCACGCTCAGCGAAGAACGCTTCATCGAGATGCAGGCCGAGATCAAGAAGATCTGCGTCGACTCGGTCGAGTTTGCAGAGAACTCCCCGATCCCCGACGTCGAGACCGAACTCTACAGCGACGTGCTCGTCAACCCGATGCCCAACATGAGCCCGATGGCGGACTATGTGCACGGGGCGAAGAACCCGCTGCTGTAATCGCAACGAGCGCGCGACCACGCAAACTGAACTTCCGCAAACGCCCTGCATCGTCAGGGCGTTTGCATTTCCATGGCGATCAGCCGCTCATGGATCACGTCGTAGCGTTCCTTGAGCCATGCAGAGCTTGTATTCGTCAGCGCATCGGCCGGATTTCGCGACGGCGCAAGAACGATCTCGACTGCATCGATGCCGACATCCGCCGCAAGCACAAAGACCTCTTCGATCGCGGGGTCGCCGATCGCCACGCATCCGATCGAAGCCGCACCGCCGTGGATCATGATGTCGCCGCCGAGGTTGGTACGGTTCTCTTCTCTAGCGATCCTCCGGTCTTTGTCGCTCGGGTAGTTCACCCGGAGCGAGAGGTGGAATCTGCTGTTGGGGTTGAGCGATTCGATCCTGTACACCCCTTCAGGCACCTGCTTGTCGCCCTCTCGCAGCTTCGGCCCAAGCGTTCCGCTTGCTGCGAGCACCGGGTACTCTGCAATCCGTCGCCACGAGTCTGAGCCTGCAGACTGCCCGAGCAGATACAACATTCGCTCCTGTTTCAGGACAACGATCGCAACTCGTGCAGGCGGATATGCAAGCCCCGCTGCAGTGCACTTTGCGTGCATGGCACCCCTCGCTGTTTCGCCAAGCTCAGCAAGGCGGGATTCGACGGTGTGACGCCCCCGGACGCGCGTGTACGCGCTCCATGCTGCATTGCGACCCGACGACGTGGCAAGCACGCCGCCGACAACGACGGCAAAGAGGCCGCCAGCCAGTGCCACAAGCTTTAATCCGCGCCTCTGCCGCATGGCCGCCACTATCGGAACAGTCGAGCGGGCTGCTTGCGAATTCGCAATCCGTGTCTGAAGTGCAAACACGGACCCATCACTACACTTTGTGAGAGGCTTCCATACGGCACCTTTGCCGGAGATTTGATCATGCACCGATTCAACGCGATCGCCGGAGTGATTGGTTTGCTTGCACTCGCATCGCAGGCCATGGGATGGCAGCCTGCGACTGCTGCAAAGCCAGTCGCCGGCACGTCCATGCACGCAGTCCGCATCCACGAGTTCGGCGGCACCGAAGTCCTCAAGTATGAAGAGGCATCCCGCCCCGTCCCTGCAACTGGCGAGGTTCTCATCAAGGTCCACGCTGCAGGCATCAATCCCGTCGATTGGAAGATCCGCAACGGTGGGTTCGGCTCGGGCACGTTCCCGATGATTCTCGGCTACGACGCATCGGGCACGATCGAAGCAGTGGGGGATGGTGCGGATCGTTTCAAGGTCGGCGACGAGGTGTACGCCTATCTCCGCCTTCAAAAAGGCGGCGGATACGCGGAGTTTGTCTGTGCTGAAGAATCGATCGTCGCTCGAAAGCCTAAGAGCATTGACTATGCACACGCTGCTGCAGTTCCGCTCGCTGCACTCACTGCATGGCAGGCCCTGATCGACACCGCCAAGCTTGCGGAAGGCCAGACCGTGCTCGTCCACGCAGGTGCAGGGGGCGTCGGCCACTTTGCAGTTCAGATCGCCAAGGCCAAAGGTGCCAAGGTCATCGCCACTGCATCCAGGGACAATCACGAGTTCCTCACCTCGCTCGGCGCGGATCAGGTCATCGACTACAAGTCGCAGAAGTTTGAAGAACTCGTCAAGGATGTCGACGTCGTGCTCGACCCCATCGGCGGTGACACGCAGGAACGCTCGATCGGCGTCCTGAAGAAGGGCGGGTATCTTGTCTCGATCGTGCAGCCGCCGAACCAGGCCAAGCTCAAGGAAGCAGGCGTTTCGGGCAGTGTGTTCCTCGTGCAGCCCAATGGCGAGCAGCTTGCGGAACTCGCAACGCTGATCGAAGCAGGCAAGATCAAGCCGCACGTGAGCGATACTTTTCCGCTCAAGGATGCAGCAAAAGCGCACGAAAAGAGCCAGACCGGCAGGACACGCGGCAAGATCGTGCTGACGGTTCCATCCTGACTTGAACGCAATGGCCGTAACTTCTTGATCAGTTTTTCGCCCTGCTTCAACGTTCCTTGCCTCGTGTAGCAAAGGGAGTTTCACCCGACGTGCTTCTGGTCGACGCCTACAACGTCCTGCACGTCCAAGGGGTGCTCCCTGCCCACCTTGCAGGCATGGAAGTCGATGGCCTTGCACGCCTCCTGGGCGTTTCTCGCTACGCACGGGGGAGGATCATCCTCGTCTGCGATGGCGCGCCGCCGCGCACGAGCGTCGGTGGCGGCAAGAAGGTCGCGGGACGTGCAGGCCGTGCGAGCCATCCCACTGCATCGGGTGTCGAGATTGTTCATGCAGGCGGCGGAAACGACGCGGACTCCTACATCGAGGATTTCCTTGAGCGCGACAGTGCATCTCGCCGCTGGACGGTTGTAAGCAGCGACCATCGAGTTCAGCGTGCAGCGATCACTGCAGGTTCACGCGTCCTTGAGAGTGCTCTCTTCCTTCGGCAGCTTGTGCAGGACGATGCACGACCTGCACCAACGCCGCACCCTCGCAACATCCACAAGATCCCGCTCGCGAGCCTCGATGTATCGCTCTGGATCCGCGAGTTCGGCATTGACCCACGTGCAGGTGAAGCGGACTCCTCGCAGATTCCCGACATCACGCCGCCTGCATCTGCAGCAGGTCATATCGAGCGATCCATCGAACGCCCCATCGAACGCGAGATCGAAGCAGCGGATGGACGTTCGCGGAAGAAGGCCAAGGGCACTTCCAACAAACCTGCTGAAGCGACCACGACTCCGGATGCACTCGCAGGCCATAGCAAGAGCGTCCGAGCGAGCAGCACACCAATAACAGCGGCTACAAGCAAGCCCACCGGAAAGCCGACCAGAAACATCAAGCCCGATGCACGAAAGCAGTCCGCAAACCCTGCGCACACGCAGCAGAGTGCTTCCAAGAGTCCGCCCCTTCAGCTTCCGTCCGGACTGAATCCTGCGGATCTTGATCCGATTCTTCGCGAGCTTCTTGCAGGTCTTGAAGGGGGTATCCGCCTCGAAGACCTCGACATGCGGCGCTGGCTGGGAGAAAACGGCGGTCGATGAAGACCAAAGCCCGGGTTTGATTCAAGTTTTTGAATCCTCCAAACCCCTCAAATCCCCCGTGAAGTCGCGGGTTTTGGCGGCTATTCTCTCGCTCAGTTCATGGAAGGGGCCACCGGCCCGGGAGCGACCACGTGTCTGAGCGCAAGCGTTACGTCGGCGGCAACTGGAAGATGAACACCAACCGCAACACCGCGGCCGAGCTTGCGCGCGGCGTGGTGGACGGCCTGCGTGACGTGAACAACGTCGATGTCGCCGTATTCCCTCCCTTCCCCTATCTCATGTCGGTCCGCGCGATCCTCCGCGATCGCAGCTCGAGCATCAAGCTCGGCGCGCAGGATGTCTACCACAAGGCAGACGGCGCCTACACCGGCGAGATCTCGACCGAGATGCTCAAGGATTGCGGCGTCGAGGTCGTACTCTGCGGCCACTCCGAGCGCCGGCATGTCCTGGGCGAAACCGACGCGGTTGTCAATGCCAAGCTCCGTGCAGTGCTTGATGCAGGGCTCGAAGCGATCCTCTGCGTCGGCGAGACGCTCGATGAACGCATCGCAGGGCACACCGATCCTGTCAACCAGCGCCAGGTTCGCGGAGGGCTCGCGGATGTCACCGGCGACCAGATCGCACGCGTGACGATCGCGTACGAACCCGTCTGGGCCATCGGCACCGGCAAGACCGCAACGCCCGATGATGCGCAGACCGTCCACGCCAACATCCGCAAGCTCATCGCCAGCATGTACGGCTCGGACGCTGCAGAACGCATCCGCATCATGTACGGCGGTTCGGTCAAGCCTTCGAACGCCCTTGAGCTTTTCAAGGGGCCGGACATCGACGGCGGTCTCATCGGCGGTGCATCGCTCAAGGTCGGCGAGTACGTCCCGATCGTCCGTGCTGCATCGCAGGTCGCCAAGGGCGTCGGCTGATGCATCCGCATCGCCTGTAAAACCAGCGAAACTGTACAGTGTGTAACGCCTGCGTCAGCTGTGCAGCCCGCGTGTAAGTGAACACTCGCGCATCGACTGGCAGGCAGAGCGTGCATTTCGTACATCTTTCCCTGTCCACCGCGAAGTGCGTCGTCATGCACGGATCGCGCCCCGGACCGGGAGTTACGTTGCATGCAGTGGAGTCGCACGGCCGCAGTCATGTGTCTTGCAGGGTCCTGCACGGTCTCGCTTGCGCTCGCAGGCCCGGTCCAGAGTTACGGCGCAAAGCCCGTTGCTGCGACCGCTAAACCACAGGCAACTGCAGCGCCCGTCGCTGCGCCGGCGCCAAAGACTGCAGCACCGACAGCACCAGCGACCGCGGCGACTGCCAAGCCTGCTCCTGCAGCCAAGCCTGTCGCTGCCGTTGTCCCTGCAGTTCCCAAGGTCTCGATCCTCGCGCCGCCGGTTCAGACTGGCACCGCGCAGCCCAAGGCAGTGGCGACGCCAGTTGCCAACGCGCCGAAAGTCGCTGCACCAGTGACGACCGCCCCTGCAGCAAAGCCCGTCGTTATTCAGCCTGCACCGACGCCTGCAGCGAAAGCAGGCACTGCAGCGCCCAAGGCAGTCGCTGCTCCAGTCGCGGCCAAGCCGGTCGCAGCACCGCAGGCGGCCAAACCTGCAGCACCAGCAGGTTCCGCGAAGGCAACTGGCGCCAAAGGCACGTGAACGGACGCGTGACACTTGACGTCACGTTGGTTCTCTGATTTGAAGGAATGTTCGCTTAAGCAAGCCGGCGGGGCGTGGCCTGTGCACGACGCCGGTCCTTGTGTTTTCTGACCTGCACCGTCGCCGCCAAGCGATGTGATGCAGGCCAGCGTGACCTGCGAAGAGATTGCCGACGTCTATCCGCACGTATCGCAATGCGTGCATGCCTGCTGCAGTTTCGTTCGTGCAGTTCTGGAGCTATTCCGCGGCAACCCTGGCGAGAATGCTTGCCAGTGCTCCGCGCAGCGTCGCGATCGCGGCGATGTACTCATCGATCGGCAGCCGCTCAACCGGCGTGTGATCGAGCGAGCTGTCGCCCGGCCCGTACGCGACGATCGGGCAATCCCACGACCTTGCCACCACGTTCATGTCGCTCGTCCCGGTCTTACGAAGAAGCCGCGGACGCAGCCCGCGATCGCGAATCGCGCCGTTGAAGCATGCCACCAGCCACGAACGCGGATCACCGCTGTGTGCGTACTCGTGGCCTGTCGCTCGAAGCTCAAGCGTCGTGCCTTCTGCAGTGAGCAGGGCTTCTGCTGCCAATGCATCGCGGAACTTCTGCTCAAGCACAAACGGATCAATCCCCGGCGGCAGACGGAACCCGATGTGCATGTCGGCCATGTCAAAGAGCCCATCCGAGCGAGACGACACCGATCGGAGCTTGGCCTGGACCTGGTCAAACGCGGATGCTGCTCCTGGTGCAAGCTCCGCTGCGACCGATCTCGCAACCCGCCACGCTTCAACCGCAAGCTCCGCTGCAGTTGCTTCAGGACCTGCAGAGTGTGCAGATCCGGTGTTGATCGTGATGTGCACGACCAACCTGCCCTTGTACGCGATCGTCACTGCACCCGAGCTTGAAGGCTCACCGATCACGCAGGCACGGGGCTTGAAGCACTTTGCTGCATGATGTGCACCACGCGAGGACGCTGCTTCTTCTTCCGTCGCGCCGATGACAATCAGCCGCGTGCCTGCCGGGATTTCAAGCCCAACTGCTGCAGCAGCAAACGTCGCGAGCGATCCCTTCGCATCGACCGAGCCGCGTCCCCACAGTTCGCAGTTCTCGATACGAACCGGAATGTGCCCCGGTACGGTGTCAATGTGCCCTAGTAGAACGACATCGCGGTATGCAACACCATCCGCAGGTGCAGACCCGTTGATGATCCCGACTGCACTTCCCGATTCATCCACCGCGGCTTGCATCCCGTGATGAGACATCCACGTCGCGAGCATCTCGCTTGCTGCACGTTCTTCACCAGAGAGGCTGGGAATCTCAACCAGCGTCTGCAGGAGTTCGATCGCTTCCGCATCGCTGATAGGGGACTGCCGCGAACTCGCATCAACACCCTGCTGCGATGAACAGCCTGCAGCACTTGCAGCAGTCCCTGCACGAGCCATGTTCGCGCCGTGTTCGCTCACGCGAACACCGTGCCCTTGCCTGAAAGCGCAGAGCTCACCGGCTGGAGATCACGTGCATCGCCGATGATCGCCCGCCGAACGCCGCCGATCACTGCTTCCGATGCAGCGAGCACCTTCTTCTTCATCCGCCCTTCGACGAGCCCTTCGATCTTCGTGAACTCGGGCCGCTTCACCTCGCGGATCAGCGTGCTCTCATCGGGGAACGCACGGAGCACGCCCGGAACGTTCGAGAGGAGCAGGAGTTCCTCTGCATTGATCGCTGCAGCAGTCGCTGCAGCAGCACGGTCCGCGTCGACATTGATCGGATCGCCTGCAGTGCTGAGCCCCGGCGGCGAAACCACCGGAATGAACCCCGCAGCCAGGAGCGTGTTCAAGACGCCCGGGTTCACGACCTGCACCGAGCCGCTGTAATCATCACGGATGATCCGCGTCACGCCGTTCTCGACTGCACGGATCGCATCCTTGCGTGCACCAACCCACAGCTTGCCATCCATGCCCGAGATGCCGACCGCGTTCACGCCCAGCTTCTGAAGCCTCTGCACCACTTGCTGGTTCAGGAGCCCTCTGCACGCCATCTGAAAAATCTCAAGCGTGCGTTGATCCGTCCGCCTGCTCGTGTGGCCCGATGGCGACGTGATAAATACCGGTGGATGCCCGAGCTGTTCCTGGAGCTTTGACGTGCTGTCAGACCCGCCGTGCACAACGACCAGCTTCTTCCCTGCAGCGACAAGCCGTGCGATGTCCTCGCAGAACGGATCGAGGTTGATTCCTGCAGCACCGCCAAGCTTCACGACGATCATGAACGTCACTCCGATCAGCCGTGCACACATCCGCACGGGTTGTTCAATCCAGGACAACGCACCTGCACAAACTCCAGTCCTGTCATCAGCCCAATCATCAGCACGGATGCAGGCCGACAAATCCAAGCCCGAGGTTCTCTTCAAAGCCGTGCATCAGGTTGATGCACTGAATAGCAGAACCTGCCGCACCCTTCATCAGGTTGTCGATCGCGCTCAAGACCACCACGCGATTCGTCCCAGGCTCGATCTCCCAGCCGACATCGCAGTAATTACTGCCGCTGAGAATCTTGGGGTCGGGATAGCGGTGCAGACCTGTCCGGTCCTTCACGAGCCGCACGAACGGCTCAGTGTTGTACGCCTCGCGGTAGAGCTTCCAGAGGTCCTTGTCCTGCAGCGGTCGCGTTGTCATCACGTGCGCAGTGCACAGCACGCCGCGAATTCGCTCGATCGACGTTACCGACATATGGAGGTCAAACCGGTTGCCCGTCGCGACCATGAGCTGCTCGGTGATCTCCGCCTGGTGGCGATGACCTGCAGGCGCGAACGATCGGACCGCTCCGCTCCGCTCAGGATGGTGCGACGAGGCAGAGTGCGACGCACCACCTTCAGATGATCCGACCTTCAGGTCCGCGATCACGGAAGAGATCAGCCCTGCACGCGCCAGCGGCAGAAGTGCAAGGTTCACTGCAGTGGCATTGCAACCAACGCCCGAGGCCAGCGCCGAGCCACGCAGCCGCTCACGCTGCGTTTCGGGAAGGCCGTAGGTGAATCGGTCGAGCCATGCAGGTGCAGGGTGATCTTCTCCGTACCACGTCTTGTAAAGTGCAGGGTCGTTGAGCCTGAAATCCGCGGAGAGATCGACGATCTTCGGTGCAAGGCTCGTCCAGCGATCAATCTGCCGCGACGCTTCGCCGTGCGGCATGCACAGGAACAGCACATCGCACGCCTCTGCCTGCTCAGGCGTGATGAACTGAAGCTTCGTCCGCCCACGCAGGTTCGGGTGAACCGCGTGCACGAACATCCCTGCCTGCCTGCGGCTGGTGATCTGCGTCACTTCGATGTTCGGATGATCCAGCAAGAGCCGCAGCAATTCGCCGCCGGTATAGCCAGACGCTCCGATGATCCCTGCACGAAGTCGGGAAGTCGTCTGCGTCACGCGTGCACCGCCGGACCTGCAGAGGGAACGCGGATCGAAGGGGGTACGAACGAACCTGCGCCCGCACTCACCGAAGACGTCTGCCGTGAAGCAACCGCCAGCACGTGATCGATCATCCTGCCCGGAATATCAACGCCCGTCGGCTCGATGCTGTTGCGGAACTCCATCGTGTGGTTGATCTCACTGACGAGCAGGCCGCGATCGGGTGCTTCGAGGAGGTCGATCGCCAGGATCGCGTCGCTCCCGCCGATCGCCCGTGCAGCAGCGACGCAGATGTCGCCAAGCTGCGGCGTGATGGTCATCACGCCTGCCTTGCCGCCGCGTGCAGTGTTGGTGATCCAGTGTGCACTGTTGCGCACGATCGCGGCAATCGGTTCACCGCCCACCATGAATACGCGCAGATCGCGGTCGGGCTTGTTCACGTATTCCTGGATGTAGAACACTGAGTGCTGAACGCTTCCGAGCGTTCCCTTGTGCTCCACGATCGCTTCCGCTGCATCGCGATCGTTCACGCGTGCAAGCAGGCGACCCCACGACCCGACCGTTGGCTTGAGCACCACGGGGTAGCCCATCCGCTCGATGGCGACGAGCGCGGATTCAGGATCGGTCGCGACCAGCGTGCGCGGCGTCGGAACGCCTGCCTGCGCAAGCCTCAGCGAGGTCGTGAGCTTGTCGCCGCACGTCTCGATGATCGAGGAAGGGTTGATGCAGGGGATGCCGAACGACTCGAGCACACGGACCGAGGTCAACGCCTCGGTCTGGCTGATCGAGCGCTCGAGAATCGCGTCAAAGCGCCGCCACGGCGTCGCGTCGTGAATATCGAACACTGCTTCACGTGCGTCGATCAGCTCGTGATCAATCCCCCTCGCCGTCAAGCGGTCGATCAGGAGCTTCTCTTCCACCCGGATGCGCGAAACAAGGACGCCGATTCTCATGTGTTCTTCTCGTACAAACGTAAATGCAGTCAGAGGTTTGGTGACGGGCCTGCGAGTCTTCGATTGCGGATGGCTTACTCGCCCCAGTCTTCCTCGACCTCGGGAGCCAGCTCAAGCACGAGAGCAGGGGAGGTCTGCGTCACTTCAAGCTCTGCGTTGCAATCAGGGCAACGGACGACCTCGCCGCGGATGACGGTGCGGTTGATCGCGACGACGCCTGCACACTCAGGACATTCGCAGGTGGTGGGGGCGTTGGCGGAGGGGGTTGCGGTCGACATGGCTTTGAAACTCCTTGGTGTCTGACAGGACTCGAACTGTGTTTGGAATGGACCGAAATGAAAAAACCCGCCGAGCAGAGGCTCGGCGGGTCTTCGAAAGACGCGGGAGGGATACCAGATCCGCTACGCGCTCAAGAGGACAACCGAGCCTGGGACGGCTTTGGTTTTGACCAGTTTGAGCGATTTGGAAGCGATAGCAGCCGGTGCGAAGACCGGGCTGAAGGGCAGGATGTTGCCGAAAGAGGCTTCCATGGGGAGATAGAAGGCTAGAAGGGCAGGCGTTCCCGATCAAGTCGCTCGGTTCCGGGGCATATCCCTGGGCCGCCCAGAGGCTTCAAAATCACTTCCTGACCGCGATGATGTCCACCACCGGCGGCAGGAACATGAACGAATCACTGCTCTCAGAGGCTGCACGCCACACCGTCACAAACTCGTCTGCCTGCGTCTGGGAAATGTGCCCCGACGCCACGAGCCGCGGAACGTACACGTTCCAGAACGAATCCGGCCAGTGCCAGATCTGATCCGAAGGACGCGCGACCCTCTGGTTCACCGAGAGGTGCGTCACCTCAAAGCCGTGCTTGTGCAGCATGCCCGGCAAGCGACCTGCAATGTCGGGATCGCCGCCGTGGTCACGGAAGCTCTTGCCCACGGCACGGATCACCGTCGAGAACTCTTCGCACTTGGGTGCGATCGACATCGTCTCGTAGTTGAAGTAATCCTGGATCGCGACGCGACCGCCCGGACGCACAACCTTCGAGAATCCCTCGATGACCTTCTCAGGCCGCGGCACAAAGCACAGCACCCATCGTGCATACGCGACGTCGACCTTCGAATGCCAGTCAATCAGAAGCGGATCAAGCTCCTGTACGTCGCCGAGAATGCGATCAACGTTCTCAAGCCTGCGCGAGCGGGCCTGCTCACTCACCTGGTGGAGATAGCTCGCGGATTCATCGACGCACAGGACGCGACCCGTCGGGCCGACGATCTGCGCAAGGTCCATCGATGCGTGACCTGGGCCACAACCTGCATCGAGAACGGTGTGACCCGGCGTCACCGCTGCACGCTCCCACAGGGCGTGTGCGGATGCCGACCACAGGCGATGCTGGAAACCCAGGCGGACCGATTCCTCCGCATGAGTGCCCAGAACGTATTCCCGTTCATCGGCACGACTCGAACGAACTGCCGTCGCGTTGGACATTGGACAGAATCATAGGCGTTTGGAGAACCCTGCCCCCAAGTGCCGATTGCAAGTGAGGCAAGAGCCTTGCTTGCCTCGAACCATCAGCCAGACACCATTGTTTCCCCTCCCTTACGCAGTCCGGGCGGGGACAAACGCCTCTTGAGCACTTCACCCCAATCCCAGCCAGGCACCACCGAAGGCCCCTCCGCATCGGCGGTTGCAGTCTCCGTTCCGGGCCCTTCGCAGGCAGACCGGCCGGGCTGGTTTGAGTACTTCTCCCCGCGCAATTTCAACGTGATGGCCCGTCCGAGCTACCGGATCGAGCTCCTCACGGTCTTCTTCTTCTCGATGACGCTCGCCGCGGTCGACAACTCGTTCGTCAGCGTCTTTGTGAAGCAGACCTACAGCGGCACCGTCGATCCGCTGCTCCTGAGCATCGTCGTCGCGCTCGTCGGCTCTGCATCTGAAATCGCCAACATCCTCTCGTTCTTCTGGGTTTCCGCGAGCAACGGCGTCCGCAAGGTGCCGTTCATCAACGCCCTTCAGCTCTCGGTCATCCTGCTCGTTGCCACGCTTGCCTTTATTCCAGAGACAACCCCCGGTCTGCTTGTCCTGACTGGCATCATCCTCATCGCGCGAGTGTCGTGGTCGGGGATCATCCTGCTCAGACCCACGGTCTGGCGCGTGAACTACCGCAAAGATCGCGCGAGCATTGTCGGCAGGTTCTCCTCGGTCCAGCAGTTCATCGTTGCGGTGGTCGGCATCCTCCTGGGCCTCTCACTCGACAGCAATCCCGAGATCTTCCACGTCGCGGCACCAGCTGCTGCTCTCTTTGGCCTTGTTGCACTTCTTGCCACGCGACAGCTTCGTGTTCGCCGCGAGCCTGCACTCCTTCGTGCAGAGCGGAATCCCGAAGAACGCAGGAAGATCGGCAGGCCCTGGCAGGGCCCTGCGATCGTGTGGCGTGTGCTCCGCCAGGACCGTCGGTTCGCACAGTTCATGATCTGCATGTTCCTCCTGGGCTACGGGAACATCATGGTCGCGCCGATCGTCGTGATCGTCCTCAAGGATCAGTTCGACTTTGGCTACTTCAAGAGCATCCTGCTCATGTCGACGATCCCCTACATCCTCATGCCGCTGGCAGTGCCGGTGTGGGCCAAGTTCCTTGACCGTGCACACGTCGTCCGCTTCCGTGCATATCACAGCTGGGCCTTCGTCGGTGCGGCTGCCTTCTTCTTTGCAGGTGTCGCATCCCACCAGGCGTGGCTGCTGGTGATCGGTTCACTCATGCTCGCGGTCGGTTTCGGGGGTGGAACGATCGCCTGGAACCTCGGCCACGTCGACTTCTCACCACCTGCAGAGACCTCGCAATACATGGCGACGCACGTCACGCTCAACGGTGTGCGCGGGCTCCTCGCTCCGCTCTCTGCAGTGGCGATCTACGAGCACCTCCGCTCGTGGGATCTGAGCGTCCGCCTCTCTGCATCGATCGTCCTGAGCGTCGCACTCGTCCTCGCGATCGCAGGCGGGCTTGGCTTTGTCTGGCTCAACCGCTCGATGGGAATCGCAGGTCCATACAAGCGCCGCACGACGTGAGCGCACACAAGAACCAAAAAAGACCGCCGCCGCTCTGTATCGGCGGCGTCGGTCCTGGCGTGGCAGTGCATGCAAGATGGAGTCAGACTTGCTGCACTCTACACGCCTGCGCGGGAGATGAGTTCGTGTGGTTCCTTGCAGCCATTCGTGGTCAGCCGATCGCGATCTTGCGCGGCTCGTTCTTGGGTGTCTTGGGAAGTGTGAGCGTCAGGACACCATCTCCAAGATGAGCGCCGATCTTGTCGCCATCAACCGTGTCAGGGAGTCGAACTCGCCTGCTCAGTGAGCCCGTCCTCCGCTCGCGGCGGTGATACTGCTCCTTCTTCTCTTCCACCACCTCTGCATGCTCTGCCTTGATGGTCAGGATGCCCTCGTGGATCGATGCATCCACGTCTTCCTTGCGGAAACCCGGCAGCGATGCGCGGACGTAGAAGCTCGTTTCATCTTCAGAGATGTCGAGCGCGAGCGAGCCCTGATCAACGCCCCCTGCAGACGCAACTGCCCTGCCTTCGTTGAAGAACGGATCGCTCAGCACCTGGCCGAGCAGACGATCAAGAGCAGGGTTGGTGAGCGAGCGGCTACGGACGTGGCAATTCATGGCACTCTCCTTGGTGTGTGCTTGTTCAATTCGAACGGAGTTATCAATGCACGTGCGTGCATGCCGGAATCAGCGACATGCAGCGTGTCGGGCTCGTGCTTGTCGACCACTTGCCGCGACGCAAAGACGTATGGCAAGCAGCGTGCCAACTTCTGGAGGGCCAGAATGCATGCGAAAACAGGCTTTCAGTTGCCGAATCTGCACCCGGTTGTCAGAACGGCAGGCACCTCGACAGATTTCGCGCGGATGACCACTTTTCGCATGCGAACATGCGTTCGGCAAACAGGTGTTCGCAGGTCCGGGTAACCTGGAATGTAAAACGTGGAGGCTGGAAGTAAGCAGCTGCTCGCTTGTGCATTACGCAAAGCGATCAAACGGTCCGCTTGATTCCACCTCTGCAAGCTCCTGACGGAGCATCGAGCGACGAGTCGCGTCCTCATCTTCCTGGCGTGCTTCGAGCTCGCGCTGCCGTGCTGCGATCTCCTCTGCTTCCTCACGCTCTGCACGCTCTGCAGCCTCGATCCGTTCCTGCCTGCGTTCCTCGCGCCGCCGAACCTCGTCCCGTTCCTCGCGCTGCTTGCGAAGCTCCGCTGCACGCTCGATCGACTCATCCACCACGCGCGTGATCACCTCGTGGTTCCGTGCACGTGCAGCGGCGATCAGGACCCGAGGATCCTCGGATTCGTACCCCTGCCCGAAACCCGAACCAAAATGCGAGTTGTGGCCTGTGGTGCTCATGGCGACCTGCGTGGCGTGGTCGGTCCGAGAACTCCCGCGATGCAGGCGCACCGTGCGCCCAGCGGCGGATATCCAGCACGTCGGCCAGCCCATCACGCCACTTCAGCAAGGCCCCGGAAAATGAAGAAGATTGCCGAAAACCCCTGCATTCGCCGCCGTGCGCACGCCCAGGGTCTTCATCGGGCTCTTGCAATTGCTTCTCGTCGCGTCATGTCAGGATTTGGCGACCAGCATCATCTCCACCGTCTTGACCCCGGACCTTCTGCGAACGCCGACCGTGACCTGTGCACCGGGCTCATACGTCCCCAGCACGCGCACGAGCTCCGCGATGTCGCGCGTCGCGCGGCCATCGATATCCAGGATGATGTCGCCGGGCATGAGCGGGCCGCCGCGGCGCAGGTGGTCTTCAAGCAGGCCCGTCACGCGAAGGCCATCGCCCTCGCCCGATTCAACTTCAACGCCCAGGCTCGCCATGCCCGACTTGATCTGCTCGGGCACCATCTCCATTCGCCTCACCCAGCCGCGCATGTCAAGATCGATCTGCTTGATGGGCTTCTCGAGCGTGCGTTCCCACGTCCTGAGGCCGGTCGGATCTGCATGGAAGTCGTCCGTGTAGTTCTGATACCACTTGGAAAGCAGGCCAAGATCAGCGAGGTAGAGGAACGCGTTGCGTGCACGTGCATACATCGCAAGCACGCGAGACGCCATGAACTGAGCAGGGTTCTGTTTGCAGAGATCTTCAAGCCCGCGAAGGTTTCCCGTTCGCTCCAGCCGCTTGACGATGTTCGAACGCCACGACGACACGGGGCGAATCGTGTCGCCCTCGCGCTCGTAATCCTCGACGATGCTGCACAAGCCTTCCTGGATCCAGATCGGGTGCCGCTGCCCGAGCCGCATGCAGCTCCGCCAGTGAAGGACATGGAAAAACTCATGCCGGAGCGATGAGCCAAGATCCTGCGCGACCAGGATCTTCGTGTCGTGGTCATACTCGCCGCCGATCGACGACATTCCCGACACTGCACCCGGTCCATGTCGCGAGACCATCCACTTGACGAAATCCTCGCGCGTCGGGAGTATGACGATCACCCACGGATCGCGCAGGGCTTCGGGGTTCTCGAGCAGGCCCGGGAAGATTTCCTTCGAAGCCCATTCTCCGAGCAAGGCGATCTCTTCGCGTGCCTTTTTCAGGCTGTGCTCGTTTACTGCGGAGACATACACGAGCCGGAGTCGCTCGTCGTGGAGTACCTCGTACTTGCCCTTGAGAAAATCCTGGACGCTCTCGATGTTCGCATCACGGCGTGCCTTGAGAACCTCGGGCCACGCCTTGATGATGCGGGCATACTCAGGATTTGAACGCAAGGGCGCGATCGATGGATCACGCTCAAGCTGGCGAACATCATCGAACCCTGCTTCGATCGACTTGACGAGGAACTCCATTCCCTCCGCCAGATCGCCCTGTGCAGTTCGTGCACACGCAAGGTTGTACATCACCACGTAGTTGTCGGGCTGAAGCTCAAGCTGCTCGCGCAGGAACTTCTCTGCATCAGCAAACCGCTTCTCGCTGAACGCACCGACTGCTTTACCCTCAAGCTCCCGTGCACGCCGCTGGATCTCATCTGCTTCCTGCTGCGTCTGCTTTCTGGGCTGCTTTTCGCTCTTGGCAGGTTCAGATCGCGGCTGCGATGCAGGCTGCATCCAAGCTTCAACGCCTTGTGCACCGGGTGTCGCGATGGAAACCGACGCCAGCATCGCCAGGAGGTGCCTGGACAGCACGGTCGATCCACGTCGCTTGCGCGGTGCAGGAGTCATGCATGCTTCCTTGCGTTTGAACCATTCTCTGCTGCGTTCCGATGCGCATGAATCAACTGCTGGAGTGCCATCGGATACGCCTTGCATTCCTGGACAAACACGCGATCGGCCAGCGTGTCGGGTGTATCGCCGGGAAGCACGGGGCACGTGAGCTGGAGGAGGATCTGCCCGCGGTCGTACACGTCGTCGCAGAGATGCACCGTGCACCCCGAGGTCGTGCGACCTGCCTTCAGCACTGCTTCGTGCACCTTGTGCCCGTACATGCCGTGCCCGCCAAAGTCAGGCAATAGAGCAGGGTGAATGTTCACCGCACGACCTGCATATGCAACGGGGATCGGCAAGAGGTGGAGATACCCCGCGAGCACCACCCAGTCGATCCGGTATTCCTTCAGCAGTGCCTCAACGCGACCGACGTCCTTGGGACGATCGATCATCACAGGCAGGCCGCGTGCTTGTGCACGTTCAACGCCCGGGCACTGCTTGGAAGCGATCACCAGCGGGATCGTCGCGGAAAGATCACCTGCTTCGATCGCCTTCTGCAGGTTCACGAGTGTTCTGCCACCGCCGGAGATGAACACCGCGAGCCGTGCAGGTGGTGCGAGGCGCGATGCACGGAACCGTGCCGCCGATGGGACGGCGGTCGGAGAAGCCACTGGAGCGGCCTTGGCCGTGCCGGGAGAGCCTGCGTTCATGATGCAATGTATGCGCCAGATGTCGCCATCGGCGGTGACCCTGCTTCAGGAAACCATCCGTTATGAAACAGCCCTTCAGGAAACAGCTTTAATCGCTGCCTCACGGTCCTTGGCGATGTTCACCACGCGGTCGAGCTTGGTGATCTTCAGGACATCGACGATCTCGGGCGCGAGGTTGTAAATCGCAAACTTCCCGCCGTTGGCCTTGCAGGTCTTGTTCAGGTTGACCAGTGCACCAAGCCCGACCGAAGGAAGCATCGTCACCTGCTCTGCATCGAGGACGAGTTTCCATCCAAAAGGTGCAGCTGCCTGCCCGAGCTCAGCCTGGAGCACCTGCGACTCACGCTCTGCGATCTTCTCGACCAGGAGGCGACCCACGACGGCATTGCCGACGAGCTCGCATGACACGTATGTTGATTGAATCAGCGCCATGGGTTCCCTTTCCCCCCGCACCACGGCAAGAACACCCCTGCGTCCTGAACGCAGGGTGCCGATGGCGGGCTACCCGAACCGGAAGAATAACCGATCGGGCCGTCAAGGTCACGACCTGAGCGTTTGTCCTTGTCAGAAGGCATGAACGGCACACCCAGAGAGCGTGGAGCCCACCGGTCACGCCCGGAATAACGATCTGTTCCGGGGCCGTCCCGGGGGTGTTTCAAGCAGGCTTCTTCGCTGCGTCCCGGGCTGCATCGTCGATCGGCAGCGGCTGGCCGTGCTCATCGACCGCGACCATCACGAGCGTCGCGGTCGTGACCTGTACGTGCGATCCGTCCGTGTAACGTTCGGCTTCGACCTCGATCCGGACCGTCACGCTCGTCCTGCCCCGACGGGTGGTCTGGCAGTAGAAGTTCACAATGTCGCCCAGGCTCACCGGAGCCTTGAAATCCACGCGGTCGATCGCTGCAGTGACCCAGCGACATGCAGCGTGCCTGCGTGCCTCCACAAACCCTGCCTGGTCGATGTAACTGAGAATGACACCCCCGAAGATCGTTCCATAGTGGTTGGTGTCCTTGGGCATGGTCATGATGCGCAAGGAGAGCGTTCGGGGGAACTGGTTTCCCGGGACGGGGTCAGAGGAAATAGGGTGAATCGGCGGCTGCGGGTGCGAAGTCATGACGCCAACCATAGGATTGACGCCGGTAGATACTGCCCGCTGAACGGGCAGGTACGGGAAGGTTTCCGCGCGGGCCTGGGCGAGCTGTCAGGCTTCATCATCGCGACTTCCCGGCCGATGTTTTCCCGCCAATCGCGGGCCGGCCCTTTGGAGCTTCTTCGTGTCCCATTCTCACGCACACCCGCACGCACACGATGCCTCCCATGACACTGGCCATGCCTCGGGCGGTTGCTGTCAAGGTTCGGGCCAAACATTGGGCCAGACAACGGGTCAGTCTTCGAGCAGTACGTCTGGCCAGGCATCAAGCTGCTGCGGCGGTTCCTCGGGTGCCAAGAGCAAGGCAGGCGGTTGCTGCATGGATGCAAGCGGTGCGGAGCATGCACACGCACATGCAAGCGAACCTGTCTCGGCCCTCGCGATGCCCAAGCCCGAGAAGGCTGCGTTCCTAGCGCTCGAGCCTCATGCACTGATCGCCCGCTACCGCAGGGGCATCGAGAACTTCGACCGCCGCATCTTCTTCCTCGATGAGCAGCAGCTTGATGTTGCGTTCCTTCCCGATTCGGGCGTCGGCCGCTGGCCGATTCGCGTCCTCGTCGGGCACCTTGCAGATGCAGAGATCGCGACGATTCACCGTGTGCGCCGTGCAGTGGCGGAAGATCATCCGGTGATCGCGCCGTGGGACGAGAACGCGTTCATTGATGCAGGTGTCTACGGACACGCATCGCGCGCAGAGACCGGCGCGAACAAGGGACCCGCGATCGCATCGAGCGCATTCCCCCTTGCAGGGTTTGTCGCCGTGATCCACACCCTTCGTCGCTGGATGAGCGAGTGGCTGATGACGCTGACCCCTGCACAGTGGGAGCGGTCGGTCATGCATCCCGAGCGCGGCGAACTGACCGTCAAGATGCTCGTCGCGTACGACACGTGGCACATCGAGCACCATGCATGGTTCCTCAACGCCAAGGTCGAAAAGCTCCTGGGCGTTGATGTCGGCGATGCACCGTTTGCAGCGAGTGGGGGCGGGGGTGGTGGTTGTGGCAGCGGGTGCGGCTGCAAGAGCTGATGTGGGCGTGTGAACACGGCTCTTGAGAAGACCAAAAAGGGAGAAGAGGCGTGCATCGCAGCCGCCGCGTGCTTTCATGGATGCGATTTTCGATCAACGTCGTTACCTGATCCCGTTCCGTTCGACGCTGCTTCCGCAGATATTCACCGGAACGCTGGTCATCGGTGGCGGTGTCGCGGGTCTCCGTGCAGCGATCGCTGCTGCTGCACACGGCGAGGTCATCGTGCTTGCCAAGGCAGAGCTTGGCCTTTCTAACACTGCATGGGCCCAGGGCGGCATCGCTGCAGCGATCGCAGATGGTGACTCGGTCGAAGCACACGTCCGCGACACGCTGGTTGCTGGTGCAGGTCTGTGCGACGTTCCTGCAGTTCGCCTTGTCGTTGACCAGGGCCGCGAACGGGTTCGCGAGCTTCTTTCATGGGGCATGCGTGCAGACCAGACTGCAGAGGGCGAAACAGCCTTCGGCAGGGAAGGTGGCCACGGCATGGCGCGGATTCTCCACTCTGATGGCGACGCTACGGGGAAGGAAATCCAGCGCGTATTGATGGAGAAGGTCCGCAATACGCCCGGGATCCGCGTCTTTGAGAACTGCTTTGCACTCGACCTGATCACCCCTGCTTCTGAACCCGGTGCACCGGTGATGGGCGCGATCACGCACCATCCGCGGTATGGCCTGCAGGTGATCTGGGCACGCGCGACGATCCTTGCATCCGGCGGCGCGGGCGTGCTCTATCGCGAAACGACAAATCCCAAGATCGCAAGTGCAGACGGCCTGGCGATGGCGTATCGGGCAGGTGCATCGCTCGCGGATATGGCGTTTGTCCAGTTCCATCCGACGACGTTGTATCTCCCCGGCGCAACGCGGTCGCTGATCTCTGAAGCAGTGCGCGGCGAGGGCGCCTATCTCCTTGATAACGCAGAGCACCGCTTCATGCTCGACGAGCACCCGCTCGTGGAGCTTGCGCCGCGCGACATCGTGAGCCAGGCGATCGTCCGCCAGATCGCAAAGCAGGGCGGACGGCATGTGTGGCTCGACTGCAGGCACATCAAGGGCTTTGCCACGCGGTTCCCTTCGATCACTGCAGAGCTCAAGCGGTTTGATCTTGATCCTTTAGAGGATCTGAT